>Ga0179593_1627442_pt1 | contig 13017 bp, 22 predicted proteins | sample CZODoug2_1_08_16_FD_185931 | JGI IMG/M metagenome (GOLD analysis project Ga0179593, IMG submission 185931) | Vadose zone soil fungal communities from Angelo Coast Range Reserve, California, USA - CZODoug2_1_08_16fungal (PacBio error correction) | ecosystem: Environmental > Terrestrial > Soil >...
AGAGCGACTGCTCCTCGGGGGGGGCGGATAGCCTTCGAAATTTACAGAGCAGACTGAGATGGAATAGTACTGCCAGAAATGAACGACCAGAGAAGCTAGTTGGGGAAGAAAAAAAACGCATAAAAAAAGGACGCGAAAACCGGTTAACCGATGACAAAGAATTGGACACATGGTGGCCCACAAAAAAAGGTCGGAAAAAGCCGTCCTTATAAAAAAAAGGGGATCCGGAAGCAAGGCTACGAAAAAAGCGACCGACAATGTGCCGTCGGAGGAGCCAGAAAAACAGGCTGAAAAAAGAAAAAAAAAAGGAGATCGCGGAGTTCCTGGGAAACCAAGCATGCAGAGAAGTGGCAAAGGGGAAACGTAGCGAGGAGGAAGAGTTTGAGATGGGGAAAGGCAGAAAAAAAAAAAAACCTGGGGGACCCTATAAGGAAGATCGGGTTGGCGGGCCTCGGACGAAAAAATATGACCCAAAGAAGGAACGGAAGTCGAGAGAAGAGCAGGAGGAAGACAAAACTCGTCCGAAAAGGAATTGAAAAAAGCATAGACCTCTCTGGGAACAAGGGTAGGTAAAGGCCGTTTTTGAAAGGAAAGGTCAAGGTAGAAAGGTAACTCGACTCGAAGGAAGAGAAATGCCTCGCAAGAAAGGGTTACCGTATATGGGGGGAAGGGTTTCAGATTTTACAACGTGAGGCAAAGAGTACCAGAATCAGCAAGTGGAAAGGACGGAAAGAGGTAGGAACAAGAAAATTTTCCGGGCGGGTCCCGGGAGGAAGGCAAAGGGGGAAAGCCTGGAAAGGGAAAGGGGTTTGAAAGGCCGTCGGGGAGGTGTGTTCCCGTGCAGGGGCAGGAGATGGGATTTAACAGAGATCGGGAGGAGAGAAAATTCGCCGGGGTTGCGCGCCTTCTCGAAAAAAAGGGGCGACGGAACGGGGAAAGCAGAGAAGACGAAAGAGGGAAGAAGAGCAAACGTCCACAAAAATTTCCAAAGACGACATCCAGAAAAAGAAAAAGAGCGGAAAAAATAAGAGAGAATCGCAGGGGGCAGAGTCGAGGAGAACGATTTCACACCAAACAAGGGGGCGGGAGAAAAAGGTTAAAAAACTCAAACGAGATAACCGGCAAACCAGAGGCTCGCCGGAGAAAAGGGCGGGGGATAGAAACAAAAGACTTAAATCCAAGAAAAACACATAGGGAAAGGGCTGAAAGCACGAACAATCAAACGCGCTAGCTACTAGTAACAAAAGTCGTTTTGCCGGGGTTCAGGGCCGAAAGGGATCAGATAAGCAGAGCACAAGTCTCCACTATGAGACGAGGTGGAGGTCGTTGAACCGAAGTACGACAGGCCATTATCGCCATATTGAGCAAAAAAAGAAAAAAAACGTAGGAGAAAAAGAGTCAAATGTGGCAAAAAATTCCGGGGGCGGATCAGTAAGAGGGTGACGACCTCTCAATAAAAAAAACAACCGGGACTGGCTCAAGGTCGGATCTCTTAAAAAATAATGTGGCTTCTAACAGGTCACAATATCCTTCGTGCAAAAACCGCTTGGGATTTCCTCTAAAGAGTTGCGCAACGGCCTGGTCCGGAAACCTCTAAAAGGAAGGTCAGGGATGGACCTCTGGGGTCGGGCTAGAGAGAAGCGTGGAGGGATCCTCAGTCCGTGGGAAACTATCAGTAAGAGAGAGAATGGGGAAGATAGATTGTTCGAATGCCGAAGAGTTGGAACAAAGATCTCGAAAACCTAAAGTGGACAAGGGCAAGGGGCGCTTTGGTGAAAGAAAAAGTCCGAAACCATGAGGAGGTTAAATAGGGTTAAAATGTAAAGGACTACTGACCCCAAGTCAAATTCGAAAGAAGTACTGGGTCTGAGCCAAAGCCCGGAGGGGCTCGATCTTTCATGGCTATCTGAGGGGAGAAAACAGAACCGGGGCGCGACCTGAGAGGGAAACTTAAACCACAAATTGTACAAGCCCAAAGCGAGAGGGGGGTTCCCGGGACCATGAGAGCGACGGAATTTCGTCGTAAAAAGAAAGACTCAAAGGGAAAAAAGGGCCTGCAAAGAAAAGGAGCGCATGCCGACGCGCGAAAATAAAAAGGCTCAGTTGGAAAATGGAGCCCGAAGGTCGACAAGGGGTAGGTCGACAAAGCGATGGGCGAGGAATAGGGCGCAAAGTCAGGGAGTTTACCGGGATATCCCTGGAAAAACGTGTTTCCCCGGGGGGGGAAAAGGTTCAAAACGTCGGTAGGGTCAAACTCAGGACGTAAAGCCGACCGAGGTCGAAAAAAAATGGGGCGGAACTGGTCAGGGGAAAGAACTATCGAAATTCATCGGGCACAAGCATTTTAAGGGGAAGGTCCGCAAGGAGGTTCGTTAAGAAAAAAAAGAAGAAGGTCGGCAAAGAAAAATCCAAGGAGGTGGGTCCCCGACGGTAAACAAGTTCCATAAACCGAGACATCGCTTCATGTCAAGACAGGTGAAGGAGGGGGGCAGAATAGTAAAGGAGGGTGTCTCAATAAGGGAAAGGGGGGCGCTCAGGAAAATCGGTGCGATATCCTTGGGGTGTAAAATGAAGGGGGTAAGGGGCGGAACGGCCCGGGCGACAGGGGGAAACGGCGAATTTCAACTAGACAGGGAGAATGAAATCAAACCTCAGAAAAGGGGGGAGGTAACGCAAAAAAAGGAGAGAGCGCCCCAGAAAAATGAGTTTGGGTGAGGAAGTAAAATTTCATAGGGGGTTTGTTGCTGAGTTGAAGTGGGGGTTGGTCCAAACTCCAGCAGACAAGGGCATTAGTCGAGGGGAAAAAGAGGAAGGCGAGGTAGGGAAAAAGGAAAACATGTCGACGGACGGAGATTATTCATCGAAGAAGAGAAAACGGAATGCAAACCTCCAAGAAGGGTCAGGAGAGGGGAAGGCCGGTCAGTAAGAACCGGCAAGAGAATGGAAAAAAAAAGAAAAATTTAGACGCCCGTCGAACTGAGAAGGATCACGGGGAGGGAAAGAAACGGGTGGGGTTAGTGGGAGAGAGACTTCGAGACGAAGGGAGGTCAGGAATGGGTAAAAAAGTGATAAAGAGTAAGGGGGGATCCCTGGGAATTTGAGCATCTGGCACGATACGTTAGGGAAGGGAAGATCCAGTAGCGAAAGGGGGAAGAATACAAATGGTGAAGAAACGAATAATATTCCAAAATAGGGAGTTTGCCAGGGAACGGGTATGGGGTACCGAGGGAGAGTCGAAAGGGAATGAGCGAATAATCCTGCAAGAAAGGAACGAGTGGACCTCGGATAAGGAAGACTGCTTTGACTTAATCGGGACGGGTGTCGCCAAAACATTAAGAATGAAGCGGGAACCTTGATGCGACGGAGGGGAGGACGACCTTGGAGGAGAAAAGAAAGGGACGAGCCGGCGTTAAAAGTTCGCAGAAGGAAAAGGAAAGTCTCAGGGGAAGCGAAAACGGCTTGTAAATAATAAAACTTTCGCGGCTCAAAAAAAGAAAGAAGGGGAACTTGCAAATGGAGAAGGGCCAGAGGAGAGGGGGGGTGGGGCTCCTTAAACCCAAATCATGGAAGGAGGCGGTACCAAAAAGAGGGGCTCTTGGGAGATGCGAGTGGGGGACCTTTGGCCGGAAAAGAAAAGGAACATTTTCGAGAAGGAGAGGAGGGGGAAGACGGTTCCGGAATGTTCCAGGGAAAGGGGAGAGTTTTCAGACAACTCGAAAAAAAGGGAGGTACCAAATATAGAAAGAAAGGGGTTGTTAAAACGAAGAGCAACCAGCAAAATATGGCCCTGCCATCAAAGACCAGAAAGGGGCAACTGTCGGACGAGGGGAACAGAAAAGAGGAGGAAGTTATGGGCAAATTCCCGAAAAGAGTTTCTCGGCAGAAAAGAAAAGTAGGCTCAGGGTGACCTCGGGAAATGGAACCTTGATCGAAAAAGGTCTTCCAAGAAAAAATTTCGGTGCACGACGGGTAAAAAACGACATCAAAGGGTGAAGAAAACGGTCCCCAAAATCGCTAGACGGGAACCGTCAAGGTGGGGAGGAGAAGTAAAGAGCTCTGAGAAAACTCGGAAAAGGGCCGGAGGAACTAGGGGGAGAATCCAAAAGGACGCAAAGGTCACTCTAACCGCGCAATCTCAAAGAGGAACAATGTACAGGAGGAAGCATCTGATGGGGAGATGAAGGAAAAGGGAGAAATGGCCGCTCGCGGCACCGTTGCAGGGGAACGGATCATGAAGAGCCGGGAGAAAGAAACACTGAAAGTGTCCCAAGTCCAGCGCGGGATGATATAACAGCGAACCAAAAATATGCGTTCGGAAGAGTGATCTCTATTCTGGCATAATTCCCTGGGGGCCGGAAAGTCCTCCATCACCGGCCTGAAAGACGACACAGGAAGGAGTCCTCGTAGGAAATTCTCAGGGAAAAAGGGAAAACTACACAGCATCAGCTCGCCCTACAAACGCGATCGGCGAGGTTGCGACAAAGTGTCACGAGAACCAAAATTCTGCGCAGGGAGAAAATCAGCCCACAGCCGAAAGCGGGGAGTTACAATCGCACTGGTGCTGTCAGTGTGGGAGATGTTGCCGAACCTCGGGTTGACCACAGAAAGGGAGAACCCGCAGACACAGGACACAACCAGGCTCATCGCAAAATATATAGACCCCAACGAATGAAGAAAAATCATTGGGGGGGAGAAGCCTCGAAGGCGTTTACACTTCGCACAAAGGGGGGGTTCACCGATCATAGGGGCCAGGACAATGTAATCAGGGGGGGGAAGATTGAAATAATCAAAAAAGAAAACGAAAACGATTCGCATCGGGGACCGGCGAAAAACCTTTTGGCCGATTGGGTGGGAAAAACACTTGCACACGCACAAGAAGGAAGAGGCCTGAAGAAAAGAAAGGGCAAACGGGGAGAAGATCATCGAGACCCCGCAAAAAAATCCTAGCTAAAGGAGTCCGCAGATTCTGCATGCTCGTAAGAAAAGAAAAAATCGGGAGAAAAAAAAATTAACTCTAGGGGGAGATTTTTCCGGTTAAAAGACCAAGGTGGAACTCCGAGGTCGGGAACGTAGGCAAATTCAGCTTGGGGTGAAGGAATTGCTTAAAAAATCGCGAGAAAAGGAAGCCGTGCTCCGCCCAGGAGCGTAACATCTCGCGGTGGAATAAGTGGCGCGCGCTCGGGTAAGCTTGACAAAAAAAGGGAACAAGAAACCAGGAGTTCGGTAGAGCATTCTTGGGCACGAAAAAGGTCCAACGGCCGGGGTAATGAAAAGGGAGACCGGAGGTGAACACATCATAATAGACATCTCTGGTGAAAACCGCACCACATGGGTGGAACGCCGTTGGGGGCTCAGATTAAGGAGCGGTGGCTCGAACTCAAAAAAGGAAAAAAAAACATATTCCTCAGCCAAGGTTACCGTAAGGGGGGGACTTTATGTGGAGAAAACGGGATTTGCCAACAACGGCGGTGATGTTAAAAAAGTGGTCGGGAGACACAGAGCGCTTCGAAACGGTTTATCCATACTTGGAAACTGCAGGTCGGGAAAAAAGAAACGTAAAAAGGAGGAGCCAGCCTGTGAGAGGCGGCCGAACGCCATAGCTGCCGCGCTCTTCCTTGAAGTGTCCTGCCACGTTACCGTACCTGTCAAGCCTTGGAAAAGGGGTCGGAAGGAGAAGAAGGGGGCGGTGGGTTTGGGAAAAGACTTTAACGATCACAACTTTCCTGAGGGGGAGGGCTCCGTAGAGCGCGACAAAAGAGAGAGCACATAAAAAAATTCTCCGGAAGGCTTGTACGGACCGACACCATTAAAAAAAAAATCTTAAGGTAACTGAACGGGGCCGCCCTTTTGACCCGTGAGGGTGAAGAGCAGGTAACCTTCAAGGAGTTCCTGGTACCAAAACATCATTGCGCTTCTAGGATGCAACATCAACTAGAACTTTCTAAAAAACCAACATCGAAAAAACTGCCAGGGGGGCCACATCCGTTGGCTAAGAAAGGTTTGCGAGATCAAAGGGAACGGGTGCAATCGGGATGCTTCGGTACAGAAGGGACCGAAGGGAAAGGGCGCCAAAAAAATCACACAGGGGAGGAAGCGCGTCTCCTGCAGCTAGTTACTAAAGATCTCTCAAAAAAGCATTCCTTCTTCCACTTCAAAATTACATAGAACCTCCGGGGGCTGTACCGCTGTATAAGCAAAAGCGACGCCACACGGGGGGTCGCGCATAGGGCGGAAAAAAAAAAAGTTCAAATCGCGAGAAATCGAGAGCCGGCACCAGGCGCGGAAGGAACACGCGGAGCGAAAGAAAAAAAACTCACCAGAGGGGGTTGCCGCCGGATTGCGCGGGGGTTCCCGGTCCTCAACGCGGCACATGGCATCGGAAAAAAGGAAGAAAAAGATGCCGCCGCTCGGCAAAGGCCTGCTGGTGTCAGAGGGATAAAGTGACCGAGCATGAAGGGGGATCCGAACGAAGATTATCCACATATTGGACTTTGATTCGAAAAATCGCAACAACCCACGGAGGAGAAGGAAGGCCAGGGAACGAGAAAGGGACCGTAAAATACGTTCGTGGAAAGAAAGGACAATACCATACACCAGCAGAATCGCCGGCCGAATCGAGCGGCGGTCACGTTCGGCGGTCGCGGAAAATTGGAAGCTCTCCTTGGAAAGGAGAAAGTTCCCTCCTAGCAATAAGGAAACAACAGCCTGGTCGGATATTCTAAACGCATAGAGTGGGGGCACAAAGACCGAAAGGGGGCCGTCGGAGAGTTACGCTACCGGGGACGTCATCTTGGCTTTCTCGTTGTTGCCGACGAACGGAAAGGGGACTCGGGGCGAGGTAACTCTGAAAGAGAGGTCGGCGAAAAGCACTTACAGGCCTTGACGAAAAACTTACCAGTCGTTTGGAAACGATTAACTAGAGCCGCGCAGGAGGAGGTGTTTGGGGAGAGAGGGGATTAAATCGTGAGAGTCGTACTACGAAGCATCCGCATTGGAAAAATTCGATCGCGATCTCCAAATTGGCGGCACGAGGAAAATGGGCAGGGGGCTCTTTTTAAGATAGACGGAACGTTTGCAAGGCCGAAAAAGGACGCCCATGCATGCCTTGGTGTACCATTAACTCTTTTGTGCAAGTAATCGTCACGAGAAACGTGTCAAAAAGGGAAGCTAAGGAGGAAAAAAGCTTGAGCTTGGGAGGAGGACCAGACCCAACCGGCGAAGGAGGGGGGCTCGATCAGGAGAGGAGTCTATCGAGGGGAGAAAAAAAAAGGAAAACATTAAACGTGGCAGAACTGATCGTCACTCGACGTCTACCCCTCCCCCATTGACGAGTGAAAGGCGCCAAATCAATCTTGAAGAAGGGGGAAAACGGACTTAACTTGTCAAACAAAAGATCATCAGCGGGAGGAGTAGAAAAGAAATTCGACAGACCAATGGGGACTTTGCCGAAAAAATGCAGACTCTAGGGGAAAGATTTTATAACAGGCTCCGCTCTCTATCCGACCAAGAAGAAAAGACGTGTTGAAGAAAAATGTATCCAGAAAAAATAAGGAACCAAAGGTACGGAGCTCCATCTATGGAAGAAAGGTGGGAAACGGCCGGATCGATGCCGAGCCAACCTCTCCCCGGTGACCGGCGGCCTGAAACCAACGGCTGTGGAAAAAGGACAGGTTCCCGAGAGAGAAGGGAGAGGAGTGTCAAAACGAAGTTGCGGAAAAAGGCCCTCTTCGGGAACCGGTCGACTAACCAGAGCGGTCTACTTCCTGGTGAGAGTTCAGCGAGAGGGTCAAGAAGAGGGAAGAGGGCCGTACTAGCCGAAAGAAAAGGAGAGAAGGCCACGCGGAAGATACGCGATAGGTCGGCAGGAAAGGAGCAGCGCTTATTCTGAAGAATGTGAAAGAAAAAGAGGGAAAGGGAATCGTCCTACGGAGAAAAAAAAGGGTTTGCCAAAAAGGGAAGAAGCATCGGTGTGAAAACAAGGGAAAAAACGCGTGCCATCAGCTTGGCATGTCGGATTGAGCGCCGACGGGTGGGGTTCCGATCCTCCTATTCATTAAGAATGTCAGGACGCGTGAGCGCCGGGGTAAAAGAAGGCGAAAGGGGGGGGGGGAGAGAAAGGGAGCCTAAGTAGTTCGATCATTTCGCTGGGGGTGTGCTTGTCCCCAGGGGGATTTCCCCCAATCGTGAAAAAACGGACGTTGGGAAGGAAAGAAGACGGCGGCAGATGCACGGATATCTGGGATATGTCAACTAGCGTAGTGGAGCCATTGTCGCAGTAGGGGGGAGATGCAGACCCGGAAAAAGAGTTAATCCAGAGGGTGCGAGTTACGCCGGGCTACGAAGAGCGCAACAAAGAAGGAGTTGGGGGGGTTAGGAAAAAAAGTTATATATGGGGGGGGGGGGGGGAAGCTGCGCCTGGTTGGTTCGGCGTGGGAGAGAAGGTTTGTCAACCAGCGAGTTCGGGAATCCGCATCAACCAACTGAACAGATCATCGGGAACTCAAGCGTCGCGGGGGGAGAGGAAGGGTGCCTGAGGCAATTGAGAAAGCAGAAGTATATAGGGGGAGTCGAAGCGAAAATCCGATGACCACAACAAAGTTCTACAGATGCGCCCTACGCACGCGGCGATATTGGAAGGGAGGCGGTTTCCGGTCATCAAATGGGGGAAAAGAATCCGGCAGAAAGGACGCCAATTTCAAGAAAAAAGAGAAGGAACGTACGGGCAAAAGAGCAAGGGGGGTGGCAGCTGTGAACAAGGGGGGAAACGGGCAGGCAAGGTAATTATGAAAAGAATAGATAGACTGCGAGAACGATATTAGATAGTTTGGAAGGATTTTCGCTGAAGGGGAGCAGCCGATAGAAGGAGAGAAAGGCTCTGAACAAGGGGGATACTTGGATAGTCTGCGCTTCTCCTCATGGAAAGGGCGGAAATGGGGCAAAGGGAAGCGACAGGAGCGGCCCTGTTGGAAAAGAATAATTTGAAGTCAACGCGAAAGAGGGGATTTCCCATAGGGAAAGGAGAGTTGAGAGGGCGTGATTGAGAGAAAACGTGGGAGTTCAGGTTGGTAAATGATCTACCGAAGAGTAATCCGGCACGGAGCAGTGAGCCGATTTGACGTGTAGAAGAAGAAAACGAAGCTGCAGGGAAAAAGGAGACTTGAAAAGAGGGAAGAGGTGTCGCCAACAGGGAAGAGCTTCTATAAAGGAAAGGGGGTCCGTTCAAAGAGGTGGCCTTTTTTTACGAACTGGGGGGGGGCCGGAAGACGGCGTGACGAACTTGGCGAGAGAAGGGGAAGTCGAGCGGGAGGAAAAGAGGAAAGAAGGTTTTCTCGAACAAAAGGAACTGTAGTCAATATCGAGGAAAGGATTCCTGACGAAACTTCTGGAGGAAACGTGCCATACCGCGCTCTTCCATGCTACTGCACGACATAGTCCGAGCGAAAAAAAAATGGGCCGTGCTGAAAGGAAAGAGCCGCTGTTTGTAGGAGGGATCTTCGGGCCGGCACAGGAGTCGCCATTCGTCCGGTCTATTGACTTTCGGCAACGCTTGGGAGCGAAGGGGGCGAGGGGGGAAAGGAATCTTTGAAAAGGAAAAGGACCTGACAGGTTCGATAGAGAAGAAAAACAACAACAAAGGAAGGAAAAAGAGATAGATAGGACCTGTCGGTGAATGGTTCCGGGACAAAGGAGTGGGCGGTTCCTAAACAACTCGCAAAAACATGAGGACGAGAAGAAAAAAAAAATGCCGAAAGGGGAGAAGATACCGTCAAAGAGCCTAATGTGTGGGGCCCCGACCGAAGAGCAAAAAGAAAAGTCACATATGTCCCGGGCAAGAAGGGCGCACCAGCGCCGAGGAAAAAAAGGAAGAATGGCGTGAAGGGGAAGTCCAAGCAGAAGAGAGGCTATTATGGCAAAGGGGGACAACCTTGGGAGGGAGGGGAACACAATTAAGCGATAGGCAGTTACTCGGGCGTAGAACCGGATCGCTGCCGGGAACAAAAGAGACCGTGAGAGAGAAAAAAAAAAAGGATTCCTGCGACGGGGAGGGAGAGCCATTTCGTCAACCACTGAAAATAAGGTTGAACGAAAGACGGGGAGGGGTAAAATATCGCTATCTATAAAGTCAATTTTGGCGACAACTATCGTGGCAAGGAGAAGTGTCAAGCAAGAGAGGAATCGAGGAAGAAAGAAAACTCTACCGGAGAATAAAACGACGTGAAAGATCATCAAAAAATGACCGGGGAAAAAGGGGTCGAAAAAGAAATATCAACTCGTTCCCTACAAGGTAAAATGGGACCAGAAAAAACAACAAACATCTTATTGGGGGGGATAGAATTCGCGGTATTAAAAAGTTGTGAAAGAAGGGAAAAAAAAGGTCGCAGAGATAACAGTTGCAATTTCAAGGAAAAGGGGAATATCAGCGATCAGAAAAAATATAAAAATTTTGACTAGGCCACGGAGACAATGATATATCGGCTGCGAAAAGTGCAGCGAACCATCGGGAAAAAAAGAATATGCTTGCAAAATTCTCTTCGAAAGGAAGGTAATTACCGGACGGAAACAGGGCTCCAAGGGTCGTACCGAGAAAATTTATTCAGTGGGTACCCAAAAAAAACCTGAGAGTTTCGGACGGGATAAGTCCAGTTCATACCGGATGTCTCGTGGAAAAAGAAAAAAGACCTGACCGGAAAAATCCAAGAGGAATTCCCAAAGAGGGGGAAGAGAGACGTAGGTGCGCAGAGGGTAGAACCTGTTTCCCGGGGTCCACAAGGTCGAAGTACCTTCGACTATACCCAACCGCGAGGGAGCAGGTCCTGCGACCGGCGGGGAAAAGGGGAAAGGCATCCGGACAGAGCAAAAATCTAAGAGGTGGAGTGCAGGGGGATACGGAAGGGATGGCATTTGTGGCGGCTTTTATTTCAGTAACTAAGAAAAAAACTTCGCGCGAAACCGCCGACACAGTCACACTCAAGCAGGGAAGAACCCTATATGGAGAATACCCAACTCATGAGGAAGAGAAGGGGCTTTGGGGCGCGAGAAGGAGCCAACGAGTAAAAAAATCGAAAAAACATAGAATAATGGTTTCGGGATGAAGAGTAATAAAGGACCTGGTGAAGGGCGGAAAACTGCAGCTAGTGGGGGGGGGGAAAAGAAGGGGATAACTAGTCCAAGAGGGGCCGTCCACCCTACACCGAAACTCGTTGGTCACGAATTGGAAAAAAAGGGGGAAACGCAACAAGCGCTTGATCACGGGGGAGGGCCGGAAGGAAGAGAGAAAAAAAAAGGACGCCTTATAATAGACCCTAAGAAAAGATCACATAGGACTATTCTGCAATGCTATCGGGCAAGGAACCTGCAAAAGTAGGACAATCCCTCGTACAGAAAAGCTGATTTGGAGAGGGGGGGGGGGGGGGGATTACTCTGTGCACACACCGCTTGCTACCCGTCGGAACGGGGGGACAAAAACTGGAGGTAGGGGGAAAAGGAGGAAGAGGGGGGTCATCGTTTTCGTAAGATTGCTGAACAGAGAAAAGCGGCAGCCTTCAGTCCCTCACGGGAAATCAGGTACCAAAGGAAAAGAGAAGAAGCGTGGCCTCGACCGGGTCGCGAGAGTCGAAAAGAGGGTTGTAGAGAGTGACATCACCTGCTTAACTGGGAAAAAAAAAGGAAGTCTATCGAGACGGGTAGGGCGACATTCTGGGCCCGAAAAAGTGAAACACTTCTTTCAAGCATAGAGGGGGGGAAAAAGAAATCATATACCGAAGGGTGGAAAAGGAAGTCACCAAACTGTTAGGAACCCGAAGGGGGGGACAGTCTCCAGGCAAGGTAGCTGGAAGCGTAACTCGCTCGGACTGGTGCCGAAAAAGTTCCTCGCCATTTGTCGCCGTTAACGTAAGAGGGGGGAAAACCTGGGGGGGGAGGATCCACGTAGTGGAAAAAAGTTCGCAGGGGGGGATTTTTCACTTGGGAGGAATACCATCGCGTCAAAAGCCATTTTATCAAACCATCACCTTGGGGGAACGAGCGTCAAAAAAACAGGGTCGGAAAACCGTGAAAAGGGGCTTCGAACACTGGAGAGGAAGTACTAAAACGAATCAGGAAGGGGAGCTTCCTGGTGGAAAAAGGGATGGTTTCCCCCCCCGCAACGGAAAAGGACCTTCAAAAGCCTTGCTTTTGGGAGGGAACCGCCGTCAATGGGGTGGGGGGGGGTAGAAAAAGGAGAGGGGGCCGATCAGTAAGAAAAAGGACTTATCGTCTTGGGTAAAGCAGAAGGCGCAGATACAGATCGCAGATTACTCCTTAGGGGGGGACTGTACTCTGCCTACAACATGCAAGGAAAAAATTCCGACGGCAAGCGCCGCCGTTTGAAAAAAGAGGGAAAGACGTGGCAGCGAGGGAAGGGGAAACCGAAGAGTTCCTGTAAAACAAAGGGGGGGGGAGAAGCATGGTCGCGTCGAAAAAGGCCAAACATTTCCGCTATCGCTTTAAAACAAAAGCCGACCCCGGAAAAAGGGGGGAGGCTCACTTGGGGGGGGTCAGGCAGAGAGAAGTTCAATCGATGCTGTCCTTCAGACGCCTTGTAGAAAAAAGGATGAAAAATTTCGCGCACCCGATGAAAAGGCGGGAGATAGGTCAGTCTTAGGAAAAAGACTGGGTTACTGCCCTGGAAGAATACCTCGCTCGTCAGGAGGAGAGGTCGCGTGATCATAGCAAAAAAACACACTGATGACTTAGAGCTCCATGACTGAACGAAAAAGGAATGGAAGGGCTCTCTACAGACGTCCGGAAAAACGGCTCGTATGAAACGAGAAGTGAGAGAGATCCACCAGGACGGTGTTTTGCCGCAAGGAGAGATAGGGCCCGATCCTTCACCGGGCGGGAGAAAAGAGGGGCAGCGCAAGGGGGACCTTATCCAGAAGGAGAGGAACGCCCTGCGCTGAGTCTGGTTTCAGAGGTTCAGGGGAGAAAACATAAATTTAATGCGGTCAATGGCGTGCTATTCGCCCAATGTTCCTG
>Ga0179593_1274759_pt1 | contig 13016 bp, 8 predicted proteins | sample CZODoug2_1_08_16_FD_185931 | JGI IMG/M metagenome (GOLD analysis project Ga0179593, IMG submission 185931) | Vadose zone soil fungal communities from Angelo Coast Range Reserve, California, USA - CZODoug2_1_08_16fungal (PacBio error correction) | ecosystem: Environmental > Terrestrial > Soil >...
CTGGGGACGGGCATTCCATTAGTGCCAATTATTTCCAGAAAGGGGGAAAAGAAATCGGGTTATGAGGCCGATTCCGGTACGGGGAGAAAAGGCGGCAGACATAGCTTGTGAAAAATACCTGAAAGAGGGGGAATAAATAAAAGAAAACCTCCCTAAACGGATGAATGACGGGAGAAGCCAAAAGGATGCGCACTATTTCAAAAGAAAAGGAGGGAGTGTTGACAAAAAAACACCAAAAAAAAAAGTTGACCTATGGCCGAAAAGCATTCCCACTCAAAGGAGAGAGGCTCAAAGACTCGAGAGGGGGGGGGTAGGGGTGGTCCCGTCGGATCGGGGAGCGTGGTAATTTTAACACAACAACTGTAACAAGGGGGAGGGGACAGGAACCAAACTTGAGGGGGGGACATCAGCAAGAATCACACCATGGCCTCCTGAGAAGGTCATTCCGAAAACCGGGGTGCTCTGTAAGGGCGAGGGGGTGGTGGAGATTTAGGTACGCAAGAAAGCGTTGAAAGCCACTCTACGGACCTGAAGGGGGAAATCTTTTTCCAGGGTTAAGAGGACATCTGCTGACTATAGTCGACGGATACCAGGAAAGTGCCTATGAAGAAGAAATGAAGTTCCCTAACCGAACAACCCCCGGAGGGGGGGGCGCCCGGGGAGGATGTAGAGCAGCCATCCGCCCGAAAAAAGAAAAGGGGAGGGAAAGAAAAGGTTCGGAGACACTAACACCCTTTAGTGTACGAAGCGGGGGTAAGGAAAAAGCAAAACTGAGGGAAAGGGCGAAAAAGAGAAATATGCTCAACCTCGCGACGAAAAGAGAAGGGCGGGAAAGATAAACACCTGAACACGAGTAGTCCAACTGAAGAAAGCTCTCTTTTAGGTTCGTGAAGATCGAACGCAATTCAGGAAATATGAATAGATGAAATGCTGGGAAAACCAATAAGAAAGTGTGAGGGGAAGGGCGGGTGGGCTGATATAGACCCATATTCATGACCCACAAGAATTCAAGGCACAAGGAGGACAAATTATCTGAGATGCCGGCAGCTTAACATGATCTTGAGTCTGTTGAAAAATAGTATTAGCGCAAGAAAAGGCCAAAGAGGGAAACCAGGGACTCAACGAAAGGGGTGATCGGAAGAGGAAAGAAGCACGCAAAATTATCTCCATAGACTTGCACACCCAATAAAATAAGAGGGACAACATTCGGAAGAGGTTGTGTTTGTCTGGGGGGAAGGGATTAAGGGCCACCCAAAAGGCGCAAGGGACAGTAAGGAGGTTTTCACGGGGGCAAATGGCGGCACTGGGGCCTCGTCTCCGGAAGTCTTCACAGAGACCACCAACAAGCGCTTTGGAAGGGGAATGGATTTCGAGAAAGGGAGGCCCTTGAATTGACACAGGGCTCAAGTACAATATAGCTACTCACAAAAAACTCGGGGAGGTAAACGCGAAATTCTGAGGGGGGTGAAAGTAGAGAAAGCGGAGGAATTCGACAAATAGAGTTTCAAGAAAGACAACACTTAACAAGGCGCAATTGATAAGGGTTTGAATGATGACGGAGCATGGGACTTGTTTGGGGAACGAAAAAAAAACATAAGGTGCAATGAAGAACGCTTGTTTAGAATCAACTGAATAAATGATAAAACCAAAAACAAGAAAGGCCGAGGCCGGGCCGAGTTGGACGTGTTGAAGCCCGAATAAGGGAGAAGAGGGGAGACCTGCAGGAACAGCGAACTTATAAAACAAATTATTACTTGGAAAAGAAATACTTAACCGTCAAGAGCAGGACGCGAAAGAAAACAAACGGGGGAAGGCGAAAGAAGAAGGCGTTGCAAAGCCCAAGAACCAATCGGAAAACATGAACCATTACTTGTCCCCCCTTTCTGGAAAGCTTTACAAAATGGAAAAAATCCGAAGACCGACCGGACAAAGGTGGAATTCCAACTGCCGCAGGACCCCAACACATGGGAAAAAAAAAAAGGATCCAACAAAAATCATCTCACAGAGGGGGAGGATAAAGCAGAATTGTTTCAAATGGTGCTGATGTGGGGTCACAAAGAACCCGCATTGAAGCAGGAAACTGTCAGGGGGGGAAGTAGATCTAGCAAAAGGAAGTCAGTGGTATGGTTAAAGCGAGGGCGGCTTCAACGGATTGCCTGCCTGAAGCACAAGGGTGTACCTAAAAGGACAATCGCCCGGTATTGGCAAGCAACCGTCAGGCGCCGAGGGATAAATAAGGCGAAGGGTTAAATGGTCCTAAAAGCCGCGCATAAAATTATTCCTGGCAGGAAAAACTCAGGCAAGCAAAAGAGCGAAAAGAGGGAGGACCCATCGATTAAAGTCTGAACCAATGCGGAAAAGAAGGGATGCAGGCAACACTTGTTTGCTCCGTCAGAGAACGACACCCCCCAGGAAAAAAAAAGCCAAAGGCGGGTTGAAGGAACTCAGTACAACGGCGTATGGGCCCGATTTCTCACCCTTCTTTGGTGTAAAACGAAAGAAAAAACTGAGAAAATCAAAGACAACCCGCAGCGACGGTACGTGCAAGAGGTTGATATGCTACGGAAACCCTTGGAACAGAAGAATGACAGGGGACTGTAATCTCTCGGCGGAAAAAAGGAGGCGGCAAGGTAGTGTATATAAAAGAAGCCTCCGAAAAAGGCAAAGGTAAAGCATTGGAGAAACAAGCGGAAAACCTAAGGTCACGGACTTTACCTTGAACATGGGATGAAAGTCCGAGAGGCAGCGCCAAAAACAACAACGATCCTCATGTAAATCCACTAAGAATTGGGGGCCATGAAATAAGGGCGAGAAGTGTCGAGACGGCGTTTCAGTAGGGAAATTATTTAACCACCAAAAAAAACTAAAAAGAAAAGGGGGAGTGAAACAGGAAAAGGGGTAGAGAAATAAACTTGAGGCTATAACATCCGTTCAAAGGGAAAAAGAATAGAAGAAGGGACTACAAAGGGCAATCCAATAGGAACATAGGGAAGCATGTGAGATACTTCTCTGGGCAGGAAGATAGCACACGACACGCAGCAAAAAAAATGAATTCAGGAAAAGAAAAAATGCTGGTTTGGACAGGGGAAACGCCGCCATATAGGAAGATGGCCCGGACCTGCGGCGATCCGCAAGGACCGCAAGCAGCTAGCAAAACGTAGGACGCGGGAAATTAACCGCGGTGGTAATACGGGACAAGAAACAATACTCTTGTAGAAAGGGGGAGCCTATATAGAGCCGCTACACTCCACGTCAAGAGTGGAAAAAAAGGGGAACCGAGTAAACCTGGAAAGGTGGGAGTCCAAAACTTCACATACTTTTGGGAAGGCAGCAGTATGTGGTAGACAAAATGTCTAGCACCATACTCAAAACGCGGTGTTCTTGGTGTATGCCATCTAAATGAAGGCAAATACTGCCCGCAAAAGACCGCGAAGAAAAAACGGCGAGGGAAACATGGGAAAAAAATTACCAATCTTTCGAGTAGGAGGCGAAAGGTCGCGACGAATGACCTGCAAAAAGACCGCCCTTTCCGCAATAAAAGAAACGGCAGTTATTCCGGGACTCATCCAAAACGGTCAAATAGGACCATGGTGGGGCGGAATGGCGGATAAACAAAAAAAAGGACTGTGACGTAACAGCCCCGGTCCCTCCAGCAGGCAAAAGGGACAATGCTAAAACACAGACGATTCCCGGACAATAAAAAAAGAAATCACGATCTTGAGCGCTAAAAACAAGGGACGAAAGCGGGTCAGCAAAGTGCGAACGTTGGGAGCAAAACTCTGAGGGGGAACATAGTTGAACTCTCCTATCAAGGCGACATTCTACGGCGGCGGTTGGGGAAGCGATTAGCAACAACGGAAGGGGCCAAGGAATGTTTTTTCATCCCGAGAAAGAGGGTAGGAAGCCGTTGCCAGGACCGACGGCCATACCCCCGTTACGGAGCCGCATCACCGCGGAAAATAAGCCATAGAAAAAGGGACTATCAAGCCCTAATACGAGCGGTAACTAAATTGAGAGAAAAGCAAAAGGCGCACGATGTAGAACCGGTGTACGTCAGAGTCAAGCAGAGGGAGGGCCCTCAAACCTTTGCCTGGGGACATTCGCAACCAGCGAAGGGGCAACAGGGAACAAAAAGGTTTGAGGCTTCGAAAGAGTTCCCCAAAATTTGCACAACCGAACGGTATAGAAGTTTTTCGGAAGACAGAAAATGGAATGGACTGGGCCAAGACGGGCCGCTGATTGGACAATTGGAAGGGCGAAACAAGGTGCGGCAGCAGATTCCCAGAAACCAAAGCACCATCGAGCCCACACCTTCCTCTCCGGTCAAAAAGTCGAGCAAAACCGGAATAGGATCGAGGGGACTAACGGTGGACAGGGACAGGAAAATCCGAGAAAAAAAGTAAAGGGTGGCTAAGGGGGGGCCTCAGAACGGAGGAGTGGGCGAAAACTTATCGGAATGACGTATTCGATTTCTCTGTCCAAAGTATCGTTGATAAAGGAACACAGCCAGCAATTAAGAACCATGAGTGAGGGGCAATTGGGGAGACTGCTTGGAGAGGAGGGGGGGAAAAGGGTTTCAGTGGACGATGGGGGCGCTTCAGGAAGATTTAAGGGCCAGGGAACAAAGCAGGGGGAGATTCTCTAAAGGAGGGAGACGGGGGGCGAACTAGACGCAAAAAAAGCCGACACAAAGGGTTGAGGTCTGCTACTCAACACCATGCGTCTCATGGACTCCTACTACATTTGAGCAATGTTATAAACATCGCGCCGGGGGACTCATAAGAACATGACAGGCGGGGGAGAACGATCCGACCACGAAAGGGCCAGCAAAAAGCGTAGAAGACCCTTCGCAAGACAGGAGGCGACACACTGGAAGCAGCATGGCAAAATCAAACGAGGGGGGGGGAAAGGCTGTAAACACTGGCGACCTTATTCGACATAAACAACAAAAAAGGGAAAGAAGGAGGAGGAGGGAAAGATTTACGGGCATCGCATGCCAGTTTCTGGGGTACTAGTGGACCGAAGCCTGGGTGAGAGAAAAAAAAAAGAGTAATAAAACTGCAAATAATGGTGGACGCCATTCGGGGACAGAGAAGGACAGAGAAGAAATGGATAAGTGGTTTCACCCAAAGGAAATCTAGGAACCACATTAAGCGCATTAAAAAAGAAATGAGGAATCATTCCTAAAAAGGTAGTGGGGCAGAAAAAGAAACTATGTCTCTTGGGGTCTGTCGATTTAAGCCCGTAGAAAACCTGGCGCAGAAAAACATGCAACGATGTAAGGGATACAATAAACGGGGAACTTGAATAGACCAAAGCCGCACAAGAAAACCCGGTCCCCAAATCCACCACAAAAAGACAGTCGAAGTATGTGAAACTACAAAAAAAACCGTTCAAAAAAGAGATGCAGGGACAGAAAGGGTCAAAACGATCACGAGAAGGAGGGACACGCGAACACATCGAAGAACATCAACCTAAAGGTCAAAACGCACATGATCCCACGCTACGGGAGCCCGGGAACCCAAATGCAAAGCAGGAAAAATCAAGGGGGATGGAGACACATTCATAATGACTCGAGAAATCGTACGGCGAGACGGAACCGATAAGAAGAGGAAAGGGGACACTCATATGGGGCCTCTTGTATCAAAAAACAGGGAAAAAATTCGAACCACGCCCTCTGCGTCCAAGAAAGAAAAAAAATCCTAAACCTTCTTTAGAAAAAAGGAACAAAAAGGTTGCCTTCAAAACCGAAAGGAAGAGACAAGGTCGGTTGTTGAGAGTGGTGAACTCGATGATCGCAAAAAATAACAATTTGGGGGAATAACCCGTAGAGGTATTTTGGGAAAGCTTGCCCAGAAAAGGAAATTGCCAGAACATAAAGATTGTATATTCTGAACAGGGAACGCAGGAAAGGACTATCTAAAAAAACTTACGCGACTAGGGGGGCATCACTCGGACAACTACGCGACAATTATGAGGGAAGAAGGTCATCCATTAACATTTCAAAGCGAAAAGAAATCGGGTTTAGATGCCGCTTACGGGAACGGGTGCAGAAACGATCATAGCGAATTATCGAGGTCGAATCTGAACCTTCTTGGGAGAATACCTACGAAAAAGGCAATTTCAAAGCAAGAATATAGCTCACGAGGGGCCAACAGATAAGGGCGAAACAAAAAAGGGGCCGATTTTGAGAACCAGCGATTCCTAAACAGAAAGGAAAGTGGTCATAGCGGGATAAAAGACAAAACTCGCAATGATTTTGGCAACTTCGAACGTCGCAGGTCATCCCCGCATGCTTGGAGACCGACGAACTGGCCAACCTCGTGCGGTTTCTGTGTTGGAAAGCATAATGAAGCCACCCCAAAGATTTGGAGAAGGTGAAGGAAAAAAATGAATTGCGCGGACAAAGGGCTGGAAATTGGTCCCGATCATTGCCCGCCCAAACGAAAAGGAGGGCAAGGCGTTTAAGTTTGATGCAGGAACCGCGTTTTAGTATAGTCGATAAGTGCCTTGTCGCCTAGTTCATTCAACTGCAGAAAAGAACACCCGGTGGTTTCCCGAGAGGGCAAAGAAACAAAACAAAAAAGTACTGAGCGACAAAAAGGTTTGAAAACAACCACGGGGAGACGAGAGGAAGGAGAGAGCACGGAGGGGGCAGGCGGGCTCACACAGGAAAATGCTCAAGGACGCCGAGAGAGAAGGGTAGAGGGAAAGTAGACACAGCGAGCATGCCAATAGTCAAACCATGGACTTCGTCAGCGCCGAGGACGGATCGCCACGAAAGGAAGGTCCATCGAATAGAATTCGGAGAAACTTTTAAAAGAAAAGGCTTTATCATACTTTTCAAAGTGGAAAAAAGAAGGAATCAAGAAATAACCCCACAAACTACCGCTCAAAGCAACCAAAAGAGCAATTAGGAGATACGAGAGAAAAATGCCTGGGGGGAGTAAATGAAATCGTGATTATTTAGAAAGGAATTATTAATTAGACATCATTAAATGGAAGCGTGTTTGGGGACATCACGAAGGCGGATCAGGCGAAGCGAAACAGAAAGAAGGACAATTCATCGCCAGAAACAAGGACAACCAATTTCGAGCGGGGACTCAAAGGGTTTTGTGGGCTCAGTTAAATCAAAGAAAACAAAAGGCGCAAGTGAAAGTGACCGGAAAAGGGGGGGGGCACGGGCCAAAAACAAACTTGGGAATGGGGAGAGGATGCTTCCGGATAGGCCCACGCTTTTGAAGACTGAAGGTTTACGAAGAAGAGGGGCGTCAACCATTGGTCAAAAAGCGTCAAGGTACCAAGAAACGCATAACTCACAACGCGGAAGACACACCATCTAAGAAAGGGGTGAGTTAAAAAGAGGGTGATTCTCAAAATAAAGTTGGTGACAAGAGAGCAAACTCAAGATGCAGGTAAGGTTAAAAGAATCAAAAAGTGAGGGCATGGGGAGTACTGTTTGGTGGGATCACGTTTCTCGAGAAAATTGGCAGGAACGCACGCTGGGGGTGGTAGAAGCATCTCGTGGGAGAGTAAATAACTCAATCCTATCTTTGCACGAGGTTTAGAAAGGAAGAAAGAAGGGGGGAGACAGGGATTGTAGACCTGCGAAATCGCCATGGAAAAAAATTGCGAGAATGACGAGGACCGAGCATTACCTACGAGGCATCTGATCGGCAACTTCTATCTAAACAAGGGTTTGCTAAAAAACATAAAAAAAGTGAGGGAAAAAAACCGAAAAATCGCGTTGATCAATTGACGTGCCCACCTGGGGAGACATGAGGGACAAGACCTACGGACACGCCCAGGGACAAGGTATTCAACGCGGCTAAAAAAAAATCGGCACCACGGAGGGAAAGAAAAACCACAAAGACCGAAAAAGAAAAAGAGAGAGAACAACAACACCGAAGAGGAAAGATTGACTTCCTTGTGCATTACCTTTGTGTAGGGGGGATAAAAACGCGTCTGGGGCAGCGCGGAAAAAAAACCGTTCACTGGGGCAAATAGAATAAAGGAAAGGGAAAAGGAGACACACATATCAGTGATTTTGAAAAAGAGAAGGGCAGGCTGCGTTCAATTCTTCATGAAAAACAAAGGTTGTTGAGATTCCCAAGTAGTATGACGCGGACCATTCCCCGGGCTTTTTCGCAAGGTATAAAAGGATAAAAAAACAAATGGGGAAAAAAGTTAGGGCAGACGCTCCAGGCAAATCTATCCAGTAGTGTACACACGCCAGGGCTGGGGGGGAGAACAAGCTCTCTAGTGAACTTAGGGATACAAGAAGCCGAACCAGAAAGAAAAAGGAAACCAGAAAAGTCTGGAAAAGGATCAATTGCGAGGGCGTCTTGGTTAGCACGGAGGAAACAAACACCTCTGAGGGCGAAAATAAACACGAAAAAGTTAAGAAAGCAAACAGCAAGCCGTTAGGGTACTTGCAAAAGGGTTTGTGGATAGCGTTGGCCTGGGGGCGCGGTGAAAGGAAGTGTCAATGGAAAAGCTAGGGAAAACTTCAGCAGGCAAGCGTGGTAAGATAACAGGAAGGAAGAAGAGAAAGCCCAGAAGTTGCCCGCACAAGGGGGACCCATCCTCCAGTTCACTTGGCATAATGGTAGGAAGGATAATCACCACACAAAGAAGCAGGTTTCCATCACGAATGGGTGGGGAAATCGGGGCGATCAAGGGTTAGAGGCGGCTGGGTTTTGTCAAACTGACAACATGGAGTGAAAAAAGAAAAATCTGGGAGGGGATAAGAGCCAGTCCAAGGGATAGAGGCTGAAGCGATCTAAGAAGTCCTGAAAAAGATTTTAAGAGGCATCGAAAATCATTTCAGCTATCATTGAGAGAAACCTAAGGGGGGGGAGGAACTATTCGCCAGCAGAAGTAAACAAACTGGAAAAGTCACGGTGAACATTCTTACTGTGAATCCTCTGGCAGTATTCGATGGCCAAGAACTGGGGAAGGAAGATCCGGTCAAAGCACGGCAAGCCGCTACAGTGGGGACTAGGGCAAAATGCAGCGACTGGGTACTACTTTATCACCATTGGGGAAGCGCAGAAAGGGGAGGCCACCCCACAAAAAGAGGAAATGACAAGATGAAAAGTTCAAAGCTGTAAATCATTACCCGGAATGAAACGGGCGCCTCAATCACCTGTGGGCGACAGCAGTAAGTGGGATCAACCGTGGCGGATGGGCGCATCACAATCCGGGCAAAACGGCAAATGGGGACTTGTTCGGCAGAAACTCGTCAAGAAGAGAACACCGCAAAGGATAAGAAGATAGACAAAACGCGAGTCCGAAGCAACCATGAAAAAATGTTCAAAGATTGACAGGGAGCAGGGGCCGAAGAAAAGTCACACGCGACCTAATGACTGACAACCAAAACCTCCCCTTTAAAGGCGTAATCCCGGAGTTCGGGACTGATAAAAACTCAGAAGAGGAAAGGGTTGTTGTGAAGTGAGAGGTCAAAGAACCCGGAACAACAAAGGTAGAAAAGACCGGAAAAGATCACACCAAAAGACGATTCTCTCGGTGACCCAATCAAAAAATAGTCTTAGAGGCAGAGGCCCATCGATAGTGCGGAAGATCGTAACACACATGGTGTGCACCACGGGATAGGGTACATCGGAGATGTCATCTGCGGCTAGAAAAGCATACTCTCCTGACGTCGGAGGGAGGCTTCGTTAGAAAGAGGACAGGGTGGTTTTCGACTAGGGATCAGGATGAACGCAGGGACACCAGTACCAGGAAGCGCATAACCCGACATATTAAACCCAAAGAAAAACATGAAGGGCAATACCTTAAAAACGCCCTAGAAGAAGTCGCTAACTCCCGGTTGTGGAACACAATCATCCAAATCGCGAAAAGGATAAGACCGTTTGGTACGACGCTCAATCGAATCAGGTAGGGAACTGCAATAAATATCAACGACCGGGAGGACGCAAAAAGTAACGATAAAAGGTAAAAGCAAGCCCATTGGGGTGCCGTTCGATTAGAGTAAAACACACGCTTTGGAAAAAAACAGGAACGGGATGAGAAGTCGGACGTGATTGGGGGCGGGGAGACAAGCGGCGCGGAGGGGTACCATTTTCACAGGAACAGCGTGCGGCGCAAAGAATTCTGCACCCGGCCAACATCAGAGCGCCCCCCGCTTCCGCTCGGGAAAGCCCGGAGATGACTATTTACTTCGGCTGGGAGGGAATCCACGATAGAGAAAGCCAGGGGCACAAAAGGGGAGAACTGCTTAACAAAGGCGCGGCCCGGTGGGGACCGACGTAGCGAGGTCCGCCTAGGAGGTGGAATAAAGGAAAGGAGCAGAATGGAGCAGCGGTTCCATGGTTTTCCATGGCAGACGCTTATAGGGGGGGGAACAGGGAGGGAAGATTGGTCATTCAAGAAGAAGTGAGGGAGGAAAAACATCAGGGGGAAGATTCTGCGAACAGGAGGAGAGCTTTACTAGCGCCAAAAAAGCAGAGGCAAAGGCAATCCAAGCGGATAAATGTGATCGTAAGAGCCGGAAAGGTGAACAAAAATCCTGTCACAAAACTGGGAACACTACATAAGACTAGAAAAAATCCCGAACTTGCATCACGACGTCGGAATCCACACGAGCAAAAAATTCCGCGCACTAGGGGCAAGAAATAAAGCATCGAAAAGATCAACGAGGAGACCGGGGTTTCTCTCTAGAGGCGAAAGATAGAATAGGGCTGGATCGTATGAGCTTGCAACTGAAGAATTGGAATGTATTTCCTCGGAAAAATGATGTTGAATCGTCTGTTGGTGGGAGGAACAGGACTTTCTGAAGACAGAAAATTTACTGAGAGGAGGGTCCCGCGGAATGATTGGGGGACAGGGGGACGGAGATGAAAAACGGGAGGTCCAAGACATGGACTCAAGGGTAGGGGCACCCGAATTGGGATCGGAGGGTAGGGCTCATTAAATCCCGTCTCAACAGGGCGCAGAAGAGGCAAAAGGAACTTCACCTGGGCACAAAAACGAAATTTCTGTGCTTGAGGAAAACGTCCAATAACCTGGAGAAACCGAGGAAATCAGGAGCAATGGGGAACCGAGACTTCACAGAGCGGGGCTTTCACGGCGGATCAAACCTATCCATTAAAAAGGGAGGGGACCACAGGCCGCAAATCGGGAAGACTTACTTCACGGAACGACAATGAATACTCCAAGGCAAGGGGAGGGGGAGAACAAGGGTCCTAAAGTCGATCCGGTGTAAGAATAGACAATGGACAAGCCGACATACCCATCAGCGCACCTCTAAGGCTCTGACTGAAAACCGGGAGAGGAACGTGGGGACTCTCCAGAAAGTGCTGTGCACGGGAGCGCTAGAGACGAACTCAAGGTGCAAAGGAAAAGGTAAATCCTGCGCCGCTGAGGCCCCCAAAGGTATTATGACACGTCCATACGCACGCAGACAGTCAGGGGGGTGGAAAATCGGGTTAACGAGGGAAACGAACAGGACGAAAAAAAGGGTGGGAGGGGACGAGACCGGGAAAGTAGGGAGTATCTCTGGTCGACACGGCGGAATCTGGGGAGGCCCATCCACAGATGTTCGGTAAACCTTCAAAATCTAACCGAAAGGGGCCCCTTGGCAGTACTGCTGTCACACAAGACAGGGGCGACCGGAAGAATGAATTTAACGGGGAAGGGACCATGAGAAAGGGGAATTCAGCGGACGAGGAGAAAAAATAAGAAACACAAACCAAAAGGGTTGGAAGAGGGAAAGGATGGTGCGAAAAGAAAGTCATACATATTTAAGCTAAAAACGAAACCTGAAGGAGATAATCAGGAAAAGAAAAAACGACGAACGAAGACCGCAGAATCGGAAGAAAGAAGGCCCCATCTTGCTCAACAAAAAAAACAAGAAAGGGGAAGAAGGGGACCGACAAATACCGACTATCCGGGAAACTTCGCAGAACGACTACGATGTGGTGCTTCGAACGTCGGGGGGGGATCATGAAGCAAGGAAGACCAGGCTTAAATGCAAGGTCGCTGACTGGAAAGAACATAAAAGCAAGGAAGCCAAAAAAATGGCCCCGGGAGTTTGCCCGGAAACTCCCGGGGGATTTTGCGGGCATGCGTTGATGTTTGGGAACGAAGATCTCCGAACATTTTGCCGCATACATGAATTTTTCCAGGGGAGGGAGGGGACGTCGCAGGGCGAGAGAGAGAAATTCATTTGGGGCGGTGCAAAATTAAGCCCAACAACACAAAATGGATGCCCGTATGGGGAGAAAATCAGCACGGGGAGCACAAAAATATACTCTCTGAACTGAAAAAGTAAAGACTACAACGTGGAAGGGACGAAGGCTGACTTGACAACGCGGACCGGACGTCACAGGAAGGGACTCACATGGCAGGAGAAAAGTCGATGTGTGGGTAGTTAACACAAGGAGCAGGAGCAAACGAGTCCCCCTTACAGGAGCGCCGCGGGAAAGATACTGAAGGGATCTCCAGGCTAAACTCTGCGGCGGGAAAGGGTCACAAAAAACACTTTTATAAACCGGGGCCAGGGCTGGTGAAAGGGAGAACATATTCAGCCGAAAGTAATATAACAGGATAGCTGAATGATCAGAGGAATGCATGGTGCGTAAGGATCTTGGGGAGTCAGGGAGATTATTATAGGGCATCAGTAATATTCCAATCGGACTGGGGAGGTCTCTGGTAGAAGGGGGGAAAGACGAAAACACAGTAAGAACCGCACACTTTACCACAAAGAGCCAATTTGACAGCTGGAAACAGCGGGATAGGGGGGTTTGGCAGGGAGGGAGGGACGGGAGGCCTAAATGCTCAAGGGGAAAGTCAGAACACTGATGGGGCAAGGGGGGCCAATAGATGCACAACAAGAGGGGGGAGGGGCAGCTCGGCATTATTCAGGGGGGGATAAGAAAAAAAAAAAGGTGGGGAAGAAGCAGGAAGTGTAAAACGAGAAAATGGTCTGACTTCACCGGAAAACGGGAACACTTCAAGCACAAGATGAAAGACAAGGGGGGAGAAGTAGGGTT
>Ga0179593_1447540_pt1 | contig 13016 bp, 9 predicted proteins | sample CZODoug2_1_08_16_FD_185931 | JGI IMG/M metagenome (GOLD analysis project Ga0179593, IMG submission 185931) | Vadose zone soil fungal communities from Angelo Coast Range Reserve, California, USA - CZODoug2_1_08_16fungal (PacBio error correction) | ecosystem: Environmental > Terrestrial > Soil >...
CAGGTAAGGAAATCCGTTTGGGTAAATGGTACGAAAGAAAAGTTCAGACAAAGGGTGGGGTTCAAACGGTCTGTGAGGCCTTGCTTCGCTGAGGGGGAAAAGGAAAAAGCTAGAGATTTCACTTCTGGGGTTGAAGTCAAAAAGACTTTCAGGCTTGTCCACACTCGTACGGGGGGGGGAAAGTATGAGGGTGTGTCAGAGGGGAGGAACTTTCCCAAACTCAAAGAGGAAGAGAAAGTGTTTTTCCGGTGGGGACTACCTTGGGGGTGGAAAGAGGACACAGATTGGGAGAAAAGGGAAAAAGCGAAACGTCAACCAGGGGGAGGATAGCGGAAGCAACTTTATCAGACAAAACAAAAACGGGAGAAAAGAAAGAGAACAGGCCGAAGGCCGGGCTATCAGCCAATGAGCAAAAGAGGACGTTGGGGGAAAAGCGTAAGCGGACACCAATCCAGGGGGAACCAATGTACAACGAACCCTGTTGTTATAATTGGGGAAAATGTCACTCCCTTCGTCTGAACACAACTCACAGTCCGAACCGGCACTAACGTACAAGAAAGTACAGGGGTGGGGAAGAAGGAGTGAATAGTCTCGAGGACGACTATTGAAAAAAATTCCGGAGGGGCAAGCAAGCGACAGAACGAAACATCCCTTAGAAAGACTCGTGGGCCGACCGAACGGGACCGGATGGGGCTCACGTTTAGAGACAAGGACGGCAAAATATGGGTAGCCTCTATTAGTGCGCTCAACCTGCTCTGGCGGATGCTAATCGCCATGAAGTCAAAAAGGGGAAGAAGGAAAAAAAACAAATACTTAACGAGTCACCGCTATCAACGGGAAGAACGAAGGTAGACACCGGCGACCAAAAATGGAAACCGGTGAGGGGAAAGTCAAAACAATCGCCTCAGGCAAGAAAAGATTTGATGTTGGAGGCGACTGAAGGTCGGCTGCAAAGACCGAGTCCAAAAGGAAGCTCACTGTGGCGGGGGACAAAAAAGGACGGTAGCACCGAAAAAGCCCGTCACCAGTGCTCCGCGCGGAGAGAGATCTCAAAAACAGACGGACTGAAGGGTGCGAAGCCGCGCAAGTCCCCTGTCGCAAAAAGACGAGAAGGAAAGAACGGGCGACTAAATTGGTAAGGCGTGGCCCGCCAACGATACCAAAAGCCCGTGGACTGTTTGTTCTGCGCAAGGGGGGAGAAAAGGAAAAACATCGGGACGAGAGAAAGGGCTCGTGGCACCCATAACGACTTAAAAAGGGGAAGGAGCACAAAAAGAACGAGGAGCGCACGAGTGAGAAGCAAAGGTAAATAGAGGGAGGGCCTTCTCAAAGATTCAGCTCATTCTGGAAGGGGCGGGAAGGGGAAGGGAAAAGCAGTGAAAGGAACCTTCTGGGTATAGTCTCGACTAGCAAAAATCCTTAGGGGGGGGGGAATAGGACATAAAAAAGGAAATCGCTGCTCCACTCTGGTGGGTGAGAACCAGGAGATCATCGTAGTCTTGGGAGCAGGGTCCAGAAAAAGCCTAATGGAGGAGAAAATTGCGGGTCCAAAGGTCAGCAACCAATGCCCGTCACCCAATATCACAGAGAGGGCGAGAAGAGCGCGCCTCTGGGGGCCCGTCACAGGGACTCACCTGGTAGCGGCGGAGAAACCGCTGGAAAGGGGGGGTCAAGTCGCCAAAGGGGCGCTCCAGCGAATGGGAACTGCTTGAGACTTTGGATTCGTACACGAAGCTAGATGGGAATCAACTCCCTGGCCATAGACTCAGTAGTACTACTTATCTCTCTTACTAATGCGGAGAGGGAAAAAAAAAAAGGGAGTCTTGAGAGGAGGGGAAGAGGACGGGAGCTGTCGCCAATCATCTCTACTGCAGGGTGCGAAGGAAGGGGGTAAAGGGGTTTGCGCGCGAGAAAATCCTCGACGGGAAAGAGGAATCCCCTGGTTCCGAATCAAGCCACCGCCCACCGTGGGCAGGAGGGGGGGAGAGCCAATCTCAAAAGGGCCTTGGGAAAACAAGAGCCGGCGCCTCGGCCGTGTTACCTCTCGGGGCGTCGACGCATGAGGACGAGACTTCGTGAGAAAGGAAATGTTCAAGAGATCAAAAAAACGGAGGGAAAAATAACTGCTACCCAATCAAGGGGAATAATACGAATTCTATGCGATGCTAGGGAAGGAAGAAGGGACGGCAAACGAACAGTCGGCAACGTGGGAAAAGGCGGTCGAAGCTTGGAAACGACCAACGATGTAAAATACCTTTTTCAGGGATGGGGGCCGAAAGAAAAAATGGAGTGAGCGTCACAGTCTGATGCGGACGCAAAAGAGAAAAACCACGCGAACAGTCACAGGTTTCGCACCGGGCGGGTCGAGGGTGCGACAGGAAGAACTGCAGGCAAATAGGGAAAAACGATAAAAAGGACGCCTGATCCGCTCACAGGGATCACAGGCACTCGAGAAGGAAAATTGGGTACCGACTAAATGCGCAGGGGGCGGGTGAGCCAAGCGCAGAAAGGAAAACTAGCCGTCAATGAAAAAAAACAACATTCCACTGGGGGGGAGCTTGGACGAAACGCTAAGAAACAAGTCCAGCGGTTGTACTACAAAGAGGGGCTTAAAAAGGGAGGAGTGTTGAAGAAAACTCGGCGCAGAACGGAGGGAAAGATCTCGTATCAAGGGTACGGGGGGCAGTGTCACGAGAAATGGCCCGAAAGGCGCTTAAGGAGGAAGGACAAAGAAAGAAGCAAAAAATCGTCGGCTAAAGCTGCCAGGATGACTAAAACAAGAGCGCGGCGGAAGGAGGGAAGGCGGAGGGCATGAAGGCATTACAACACCTCGGATGAGTTAAGACCAGAAAAAATGCAGGGGCGTAAAAGAAGTTGGCGGGAATGCTACTCAATGAAATTCAAGAGGAACGCAAATCAAAATAGAAACGGAAGAGAGAGTCCTTAGAACTTATAAAAAAGGTGAGTGATAAAAGATAGGGCGCTCAAAGGTCTGCGACAACACCAGGGAATGTCGTCGTTTTGGTGCAACAAAAAGATCGATTAAAAAACCGAGAACTGTAAGGAAATCGGGAAGTCAAAAAAAAGGCGTCGGCAAAACTAAGTCCAACGGTAAAGGGGCGATGCACTCTGAAATTGTAGGGTAAAAAAGTATTCGGGCCCGGAAAGGGGTAACTCGATTGGGAATTATGGGACCTAGCGCCGAATAAAAGGACTCATAAAGATGGGAGAAGAGATAATAAATCTCGTAGCAAGTATGTGACGAAGGTGCTACTAGGGTACGTTTTCCGCAAAGTCAGAAGAGGACGGTCGGTACGAAATTCTCAGCTCAGACAGGGGAAAAAAAGGAAACGGTGACCAGGGAGGCTTGGCTTGGTTCGAAAAAAGGAAAATCTCAACTGTGTACAGGTCGGGTCGCCGGATTGTGGAGGGGAAGGGAAGGGTCAGAAACATTAACTGATAGCGGTGAAAGCGGGGGGGGAGGAAGGAAGTTGTAATGGTTGGTGCCGGCCGGAGGAAAGGCCATCCTCAAGAAAAAGGTGAGCAGCCCTAGCCGGCAATATAAGTCCTGGGACAGAGGGACCGTGCTGGATCCTGGGTCGGCGGGGGCGAGCTTATAAAAACAAGGGATTTTCGGGAAATGGGACAAGTTTCGTCGCGAGGATTCTTACGGAAGCCGAGGATGAATGGCGGAGTCAACAAAGTGAAATTTGCGGCGTAACCTGTGGCAACGGCGGAACGTGAGGTGGTGTTTCAGCAAAGGGGCGTGACATTTCCCAACAGCAAAGGGAGATGACAGGAAAATTGGTAACTTCCAAGGGGGGGGGGGGGGTGTGAAGGAAAAACGGCGAAATTTAAGGTCCAAAAAGCGATCATTTTCACGGCAGGTGGATCACGACAGAGGGAATGTATCGATCCTCAACAACAAAAAACTTCCGGCGAAGAAAGAGTAGTACAGGCCAGCTACTACCGCTGAGAACCAAAAACTGCTGGACCAAGGGGAAAAATGGGTTGGCCCATTGGAGAAGCGGCAAAGTGGTCAGGAGGAAAACAATCAACATGTAGAAAATGTAACAAACAACTTTCGCAAGTGGAGGTTGGGGGGGAAAGTAACCAGTGACACCCACAGTGCCGCCCGGGGCAACCAAGCGAGAAAGAAGAAAAGAAGGGAAGGATAACTAGTTCAATAGATCATCGACTCAGGGGGGACTCGTACCACTAGAGCAGACAAGGGGGAAAAAGAAAGAAACCGAACTTCTGGGGGGGGAAAGAGAGCAAAAGAAATTTAACGAGGGGCCAGAACGGGTGGAAAGGTACCAGGGACGAATATCTCTTGAAGAAAGCCTAACGGGCTGAAGAAAAAAACTGGAATGGTACATGAAAAGTCAAGGAAAAAAAACCATACGGTGATCACACAATCAGGACTGGACACAAGAATGCAGGCCAAAACGAAAGCGACCCCTTTGCGCAACTCAGTCCACCAATAACAAAGAAGGGACACAGGGGGGCCTCTTAGGGATGCCGTCTTCGGGCCCGAAAGTCACCTGCGGGAATTTTGGAGGTCACGCGCCCGTTAGAAATAGAGGAACCGGCACCAAACGCTATGGAGAATCGGAAAAAGCGGCCGGGAAGGAGTAGGACGCGAAGAACAGCGGGTGGGTCCACTTCACGCAACTAAGAAGTGAAACTACGGACGAAAAATTGTTACCAACGTGCCCAAAAGAGAAAAAGTGAACTGGGGCGCGCATGTTGATTAAGGAGGACGAGTCGGGAATGCGATCAGTAAGGGGCAACCAGAAAAGAACGTTCACCGGAGTCTAACAAAAAATGCGCATGAACTCATTGATGACAAAAAGACTCCTCCGGAAAATCGCTCTACGAACGTGCAAGAAGTCAGGACGAGGAAAATCGAGGAAAAATAGGAAACTAAGCACTATATGTTCGCACTAACAGCGAGTCAATTATAGAATGAGGGGACTATGAACGGAAGCTAGGAGGGGTGGTGATAAGGGGGATAACGAAGAGGTCAAACATTTTCCTCAGAATAATGAAGAAGCAAGTTAACGGGAAATCAAAAACAAAAGACGTCACCGAACTCGGTCTTTCCGGAACGCCCGCGCCGGCGGGGGGTGGGGGTGGGGCGGACCGAAGCATTGGATCTAGCAAAAAACCCTTAGGGGTTAGCTAGGCAGCGGCGCGCACAGCTTCCAGTGCCCGGTTTCAGTCACTGAAAAAGGCGCTCACACACGATGCAGAAACGCCCGGAAATAGCGGTACAGGGAGGGGGTGCAGTGGGAGAACTGAGGCCTAAGGCGCGGCTAAAATCGGAGTGATACGGCTCGGGGGTTGAACTAAAGATTACTGTCGAAAAAAGTCTCAGAAACAACTGGTCAGAGTGGGTGCTCGCAGTGAAATCAAAAACCTTCTGGGCCGAAGGCAGGAAAACGGGACGCGTACCAGGGCCAGCACCGAAAAATTTAGTGGGGCAGGGGGAGGTTTACGGATCGAAACACCTTGAAACCACCGCCCGTGACTTGGCCGCTCTGCGGGAGCCAGAGATCCATAGGAGGAGGGAACCTCAGATTTTGGGGGGGTCGAGCTCTCAACACACGGAGGAAGGGAAAAAAAAGAGATGCGACCCACCTCTGGATGGAGCAAAAGGGAGAGGTAGAAGAGCTCTCCTCCAGGGGGAAAAAGGAAAAGACGACAGGGGAGAGGAATTCGCAGTTGTCAGGAGGGAGAAGGGGTATCTGACCACTGCAACTACCGGGGGAGGGTCTGGGCCTTGAACGATAACCAATTGCCTACTCAGCGGGGGGAGGGGGAGGGAGCGAACGAGAAAATGCAACACCAAAAGAGGAACACAGTTCTCCGAAGAGAGGGTAAACTCGGACCAGGGGAAAAGCAGATCGGACGCCGCTCAGAGGTAGGAACAGCAAAAAAAATCAATCAAGGGAGCCGGGTAACAGACGATGGACATGGGTCGTGAAGCTCTATCTGCTTGACAAAAGGCTCCAAGTCACTGCCCAGCAATGGGAGCGTAGAGGAAAGTAAAAAACCCCATTCCTATCGGAATCTATCCATTGCACTAAAGGAAAGCCAAAAAACTCGACTCGGAAGCAGAAACGCAGGAAATCGGGCATGGGGAAAAAGGGTTGCAAAAACTGGAACAGTGAACATCATAAGAGACACCGGAGCATCTTCACCGATTCTCCATCGTCTCACAACCCTATCGCGACAAGGTTAAAGAGGACGGCGAAGTCGGATGAACACCCCGCATGGCGTTCGACCAATGAAACTTCGACCAAAAATGGATGCACCGCACACATCGAAGGACAAGGCTTCCGCAGAAATCAGAAAAGAAAGGCGAACGGCCGATTAACTACAAAGAGGTAAAACCGAATAGTCGCTTAGACTAAGGGGGGTGTGTCAGCTCGGGAATCAGGGGGGGCGGGCAAGGCAAAGTGAAGCTCTTTGAGGGTTGAAAACAGACCATATCGAAAGCGGCAACTGTGGAGCTGTTCCAAAGGCGCACAAAAGAGGTCCAAACTATTGGGAGAGAAAAATTGGCCGGGAACAAGAGGGGGGCGACCGTATTGTAAAGGATTAGATCTAAAGTGTGAAAGGGAACCCGAGTGATTGAAATAACTGGGACTCGGGAAGCCGCTGGATAAGGGAGACGATCGGGTGACGGGGAGCGATGTAAATGAAGGGGTAGCCACATAAGAGTAAGGGGGAATCTTGCAGGGGAAGGAAGAAAGGAAAAGGCACTGAGGCAGCACCCTGAGGCGGGGGACTGACGGATTCGGGGTTCAGGAGGGAGTGAACAACTTTGAAAGTCTTTCGCGTAAGGAGTGGGGGGAGGTGGAATGTGTGACTGGGCTACAGGAAGGATAGCGGAAGGCGGCACAAGGAAGTGGTGGGTCTGTGGGGCGGAATGGAGGGGCCAAAGAAGAGAAAGGTGGAAATACCAAAGGGGAGTCCGGTCGTGGCTCAAAGAAGAGAGGAAAACTGTCCGCGTAAAACCTCTGAAAGTTCTCCATTGCAAGGCGAAAAATTTCCTCAAAGAAGGGGGCGGGTGGAACGGGGTAAAACTGGTCGGCAGGGCAGGGGGCGCGGAAGGAGAACCCCCGGAGCAGGGGCAAAGTAGTGTCACCAGGGAGAGTGGAAACGGGGAAAGGACATGGGAAAAAGTCTTACGTGCCAAGTTCGTAACTTTGATGGGGGTGGGAAAGCAAGACATCAAGTACATTTTACCAAAAGAAAAGAATGACGGGGAGGGGGGGAACAGTACTGAACGGGATGGGGGAAAAAAGAACCTAACTTGTCGAAATTTGCCAACCCAACATCCCTCAGGTTTGGAGAAAAGAAGAGGGGAAGGAGCTAATCACACAAAAACAAAAAAGGGGAGGAGAAGGACAAGAAAGAGGGGAACCGGAGGACAGGCTATCATAAAAACCAGCGGGTAAAAAAGGAGGTTGGATAGCAGGTCGACTGGGAAAACACCAATACAAAGGGAGAAAGAAAAAACCCGGGGGTAAAAGCAGAACGGGGAGGGGGGAACATGTCAGACCCGTCGGACCACACTCAAACTGGGACGAATGGGAAACCGGAGGCAAAATAGGGGAAGGTTGGGCTTGACCAGGAATCGAGAGGGAATTTGACACCAAAGAAGAAGACGCACACAGAGGGAAAAAAAGAACCTCCCTTTGTGGATATCTCGGAGAAATTGTGGGAAGATTGGGACAGAAAAAGGTGGCCAAAAGGACATATCTCTTGGGAAGCCAATAGGAGGATCAAAGATGCGGAGGAGCATACAGAAACAAAAGAAAAGGAAAAGATCACCGCTCCGCCTATTCTCACGAGATAAAAAACATCTGTCACTCCTACAGAAAAATGGTCTAACCCTCGACCTAAGAACAAAGCAGGGAACGAATGAAGAGGGTAAGGGGGTGCGTTCCCTGAATTCTGAAGGTAAAAAGGGAGCACCGACCTGAAGGAAAAGTGACGAGGACGGGGGAGAACGATCCCTGGAAGGTAAACCTGAAACGCGGACACGATAAAGAGCTGGGTAGATGAGGACCCAGCGCGGACAGGGTCTTAGCGGAAGGGAAGAAATAGGGAAACTTCCACGAAAAATGAGGGAAGGGGAAAAAAAGGAAGACTCAGATCCACATTGGGGGAATAGGGAAAAAGAATATCCACGGCCCGTGTAAGACGGTGGTGCTAAGGGGAATGCAAAAGGGAACACTCAGTAAGGGAGCAGGGGGGCTTCGGGGGTACCATCAAGAAAGAAACTGGGGAAAGGGCAACCGAAATATGAGAGCGCAGGCATGAACCTCAGGATAAATCGACTCAGCGAAAAAAAGGGGGAATAGGGACATAGGCCGGGGGACATCTGGCCGCAGCAGGAATGTCGGAAGTGGTAAATTAGAGTCTGCTGGGGAAATATAGCACACATTAGGGGGGGTCGAAAACCCTAGCTGTTCAAGACATAGGGTCATATAAGACTTCACCGACACGGGGGGGGCGCGGAAGGGGACTGTGGGGGAGAATCCTGTGAAGAGCTAACTTCTATCTCCAGGGGTAAAGAAAAGGCAATAGGTCCAATGAAACAGACAATGCCGTCCCCTTGAGAACAAAGTGGCTCGATCCACTCGCCAGCGTGGCGGCACCCGGGAATAAAAGGTTTGGTACTGAAAAACAATTGGGGTAGCTCGGACGTCGGGGGACGCTCCAACTAAAAGACGGCACGGGATTCCGTGAGGGGAGTCGTAAAAACGGAAAAAAAACGGAGAGAAGGTAAACCCAGGGCCAAGAGGAATCGTTCAATCTGTGCCGGAGTACGGGGCTGATGGGGACTAGGAGAGGGGGGGGCAAAGATCTTGGAGGAAGATTCATAGTCTGACAGGTAGAAAACATCGCACGCCTTGGAAGGAGGGGACAGATTGGGAGCAGCGTGAGAGCATCCAGGGACGGGCCGAGGGACCGAGGCCTGGTTACAGACGCATAACCTACCCACAAAAAAGTGGGGGCATATGGGGTCGATGCCAAAGACTACCGTAAACCAGAAAAGAGGGAGATCGGACCTCTTCAACCGGAGGCCCGAGCATAGAGCCTCGAATCGTCTTCTCCATCCAGGTGGTGGGAAGAGAACAAAAACAACAAGGAAAGAAAAAAAGTTATTCGAAAACAAAGATCTGGAAGAACGAAGTGAGAACAGCTGGGATCGCCAAACGAAGGATAATCGAGTCAACTGGGAAAGCTGTCTAAAGTATAGAAAAATAAGACCAATAAGGGGGGACGGCTTGGAAACGCAAAAGGGCAGAAGGAAGAGGCCCTACGGGAGAAACGCAGTCAGAAACCACGCTGAAAGAGCAGTACCGTCGTAGAGATTGTGGGGGGAGAAAACAATCAGAAAAATAAATAGACAGTACAAGGAGGAAAAGAAGGGGAGCAGCGAGCCATGGCGAAGCTGATACTTAAAGGAGTAACTACTTACTATTTCCGGGGGGTCGTTGGGAGGCCGCGGTAATCGGGTGACGAAACGTCATGCCAAGCATGGAGGAGGGAGGGAAAGTACATATGGGAAAAGAGAAAACACTTAAGGAGGGGTACATCTAAAAAGGTCAGGCTGGGGACAGAACACCACTCAGATCGAACGGGCGAATGGTGACGGGGGGGGACGGGGAAAAGTGGTCTTAAATTGTACCTCAACTTTGGGCGCGGAAGAGAGACTAAAAAAAAGCTTCCGATAAAAAAGAGAAATTCTAAAAAAGAAGGGACAGTTGAAGCGAAAAAGAGGTCGTCATAAAAACCACGCGGGAAAAAGGGCGACAACGATTAATATACAGAAAAAGGTTTGGAGAAGTCAACGACATCTTCAACGAGTAAGGGGGCAAGGAAATGAACGAGACCATAGAGAACGCTTCCGGCCCTTCTCTGAGAAGACTTTGGATTTAAAAGTGCGGCGCGGAGGTAGGGTCTCGGGAAGGTAAGGCGGAGGGGGGGGAAAGTTTGGACCAGACAAACGATCGGGGGGAACAAAGAAAACGTCGAAAAGCGAATTCTAAAAAGGGAGCGCAAGGTCCACTGGGAAGAGGAAAATGGGGAAAATGGCCGAAATGGGAGACCGTAGTCGGTCATGGGAAAATAGGGCGGGACCCTTTGAGGTTCGCTAATAAAACATGATACGGGGAAGCCGCAAGATAGAGAGGAGCTGGAGGAAAGGGGGGTTACAAGTCAATTTCTACAAAGGGGGAAAAGGGACGAGAAAATTCATAGAAATATAAAAAATAGGTGATGGCATAAGAAAGAATAGGTAAACGGTCACGAAAAACCACCTTCACGCCGACTTAGGCGGAGGGGATTGTTTCGGGGAATTCGGGGGAGCACACTTCAAGGGCGGGGGCAGCCGTTCTGGGATGGAGGGGCAAGGTCCGTGGGTCGCCGAAAGGGGCGGGGGGCAGCACCAGGAATTTGGAAGGGGGATAAGGCAACTGATAAATGGAAAAAGACTCAAGGAATTGGGTGAAGAACAGAATGTACTGTTGCGTCTCATGGTGTCTCTCTAAAAAGAGAGAAGGAGGACCTTGGAAACAGGGGGCAAACAGAACATAACTGCATTCACCGGGGTTCAAGGATCTAGACTTTCATAACGTACCATAAGAGGATGAGGAGAAGTGCAGGGAGAGCGGATTGGACATAAGACCAAGGTAAATTGCACTGAAGGAAAACCTGAAGGAGGGAGTGTCCCAAATAGGGAAGGGGTAAAGGCGACTGTGAAATTTTTCATCACGAAGAGTGAACAGTGGGTAAAAAAACACTCACCTAAAGATTTTCCGGGGTAAATTTCCGCAACCCTGGGGGGGGGGTCCTGCAGACACGCGAAAAGTTATTGGTCCAAAAGAAGCAAGGCATTTAAAAACATTTAGGAGAGAGGAAAACTCTAAAGGTAGAGCATCACACCACACGGAGGGGAAGAATAGAAAGGGCAAACGAGATCTACCGGACCGGAGGCCAATGGAAAAAGGGGGGAAATTTCTCAAGTAGGAGGGTAAGGAAGACCAATAAAGACACAAATGTACCAAGGAAACTCAAGACAAATGGAGGGGGGGGGGTGGGGAATGTCAACTCCCTGACGGTGGGAACAAACAAAAGGGGTCAAAAAAACCCCAAAGGACGCCGGGGACCTATGGGGCGGGGGATCAAAAGAAAGGGAAATCGCAGCGAGGGGGTGACCGCGAGAGAAAGCCCGAACAGAAAAAAACCGGGTAAAAACCGCAATACTTTTGAGAACGTCGGCCGCTAAATGAAGGATTGGAAGAAATGTGGAAGCGAAAAAAGGTAAGATCTCATCTGAACCCAGGATACAGGGCTGCTAAAGGGAGAACTCGTAGGTAGCAATGGACCGGACACCAAAAATTAAACACAAGAGCACAGGATCAGGATGGCTACCCGTACTGCTCAGACAGAAAGAACCCTAACTGTACACAGTCTCCAGACTCAAAAAAAGAATACGAATAATTCAACGAGATTGAAAAAAAGGGGTGCGAAAAGGAAGGTGACGGCCTCTTAGGAACATGATGAAAAAAAGGAAAAAGTACTGTGGAGTAAAGAGACATCCTAGCAAATCAGAAATCTACCATTTTGAAATATAAAAATTTAAATAAAAGGAGGCCAGAAATTCTATTCAAGACACTACATAGGTTCCACTTCACAAGGATAGGATGAAGGAAAAAGGGCATTGGGGGTAAAATCGTGAAGAAATCTTCCAAGTCCAGGGTTGAAACGGAAGTTGAACGGGGGAAAGTACCGATTGAGGACGGACAGTAGAAGGACGTAAGGGAGTAAGAAAAAAACCTCAACAAAGAAGTTAAACTGGAAAAGCCGACCGAAGCGCAGTCTGGAAAGAATCAAAAGGGTCCACGGAAGAACGGGGGAGACCTTCCGTTCATCTGGCCTCCTTATGGTCAGACGGGAAAATATGTCTTAGGACTCTGGGATATCTGAAAAAGTAGGTCGAAAAGATAGCTGGTCGCACGCACCGCGGGGGTTGTGGTCATGACTACTTCTCTTTCGGAGGAAGCTAAATAGAACGCGCGTTTGAAGTGGAGATCATCGTAAAAAGGGGAAAACAGTGATAGGGGGACTGTAAGAAGGACCCTCCAAGTTAGGTGGTAAACCAGTCAGAGATCAAAATGAACACTGCGTGGCTACGAGAGGCCTGAGGGGGGCTTAAAAAAAATCCGGAAATTGGAGCGATGAATAGAAACCAGGGAGGGAAGGTGTCTAGAGAAAAGTCATTCTGAGAAAGAGCCATTGCCTGCACGCTACGGGGGCCGGAAAGACGCGAGATTGGGACAAATAACGCAAAATGGATCGTAAGGCTTACAAAACAAAGGTGCGGGTAGAAAATGAATGGGAGAGATGGAGCTTCGACAAGAGGGGAGCTAAAAAATTGAACGCAGGAGGAACGGAGCAACATCTACAGGAACAAGGGGAATGAGCAGTGTGACTAAAGTGAGCAGAATCAAAACTCGACTGGGCGCGGGGACAGACGTAAAGGAAGGAGAATCGACACAGGCACCACCGTAATTTTAAATCGGGGGAAAGGAAAAAAAAAAAGCAAACCGAATGCAAAACCCACGAAGTGCTCCTCTACGTAATTCACGATAAGGAGAAACAAACAAAAACTTGCGGAGGAAAGCCTCCGAGTGGGGTTTTTCAGAATCTAGCAAAAAAAAAACGGGAGAGGGAGGGAAAGATAAACCAACCTCCTGGACGAAGAAAATCGAGAAAGGGAGCGACGACGCAGACGGAAGACGCACTGGAAAAAATCTTTCAGGAGGAGAATTGGTCGTCTGCAAAAAGCCTGGGAGGGATGACGAAGATAAAGCTTGACCCGCTCACCTAAGAGAGAAAAACACGCCAAAAAAAGCTTAGAAATTTCTGCACAGGAGTTAGGAATGGGGTTTCGGAAGGAAGAGGGGGAAAATAGGCACAGGACATAAAGA
>Ga0179593_1447869_pt1 | contig 13016 bp, 7 predicted proteins | sample CZODoug2_1_08_16_FD_185931 | JGI IMG/M metagenome (GOLD analysis project Ga0179593, IMG submission 185931) | Vadose zone soil fungal communities from Angelo Coast Range Reserve, California, USA - CZODoug2_1_08_16fungal (PacBio error correction) | ecosystem: Environmental > Terrestrial > Soil >...
AAAGTCGTGGGGAAGGAAGAACGCGCCCAAGGCAAAAGGAAGGGGGGGAGGACATGTAATTCGCGAGGAAAAAGAATGGTTTTCAAAAAAGGAAAACCGCGAACAAGAAACTGAAGCATCCGCCTTGGGGTCAGTGCCGGAAGACTCTTGCGGTGAGTCCGCAAGGGAGGACAGTGACCGAAGGAGGAGGGAGAAGGAGTGAAAAGACTTAGGCTGGAAAACCTAAAAACTCCTCATAAACTTTGCAGTTTGGCGTGCCGAATTTAACATGGCCCAAGAAAACGAACGACCGAGAAGTGGGCAAAAGGCCGGCCAGGAGGGAAGAAGGAAAGTCGACAGATAAGCACACGAGTCATGGCGAGTTCGGGACTGAATGTCGCGCACAAGCGATCAGAAGGGGAGAGACATCAGGAATTCAAACTAAAAGCGTTGGCGTGAATAATGGCACCTCTGACCCCAAGAGATTGCGAGACGGTCTGTAAAGGCCACCACGGGGGCAGGACCGAAAAATGAACGGCGATGACGTTGGTCACTTGTAACTCTTGTAAAGGGAAAGCCGCCAGACGCCGACGCGGGTGTCGGAAAACGCAGGCGGAGAGGGGGGCCCGAGAGGCACTTAAGGAAATGTCGCGTGCAGACGTAGTGCTGATGACGAGGGGGCGAGTGGTAGACCACGAAGGACGGTGACGGTTCCTAGAGAAGGAAACGCAGGGGAAGAGGGGACGTGAGGGTTGGCAAACTGCGACAGCACGCCTTACAAGGGTAAAAGGGAGGGAGTGACAGGAGGGGGAAATTCGGGAACCCAAAATTCAAAGGGGGTGGCCTTGCCGCGATCAGCGGGCCTGCACGTCATCAAAGAAATTCGTTGAACTGAGATAATCCCGCCTACCAGCGAACGATGCCAGAAAAACGGGTTCCCGATCAAAGCATCCAGTGGCACAACCGGGGAAAAGCAGATCAAAAAGGAAGGAGGAGATACTACTGGTGTGATCGGATCCTATGGAATGTAGCCTTCGGGGGGCCAAAGTAGGGCGTCTTACGAATGGGGGCACCCATTAGAAAAATCAGAAGGCAATGGAGGTAAAGAACAGCATGCTCCGGAAGGTAGGGAAGACTTTCTCTCCGGCCTATAATCGACCTTCTAGGGGGAGGGAACGGGAGGCTCCGAGGATCTCCAATCCGACTAAAAGAAGACGCTAAATACATCATCCCTCGTATTGATTTCTTTTGTTTAAAACTGAGGGGGGTCTCGCGGTGAAGGTATCCAACTACCAGGGAGACGTGGGGAAAAAAGACGCCGAAACCGCAGAATCCCCGAAGGCCCTAAGCAGAGGTTCGCTACAAAGCCTGCGTGGACGAAAAACCGAACCCTTCCCCGCGGCGGTGCCTGCCGAGGCTAACCGCTGAATAAAAGTGGAAGGAAAAAAGGGTGCAAATCCACTATAGAATTGAGCCCGGCCGCGAAAATCCTCGGGAGCAATGACGCTCAGCACCGGCATCTCCGCCAAGTGGCCGATGGGGAAATAATCAGGACAGACATCTATAATCTTAGACAGGGCCGGCCAGCAGCAAGCGGATGCCCTAACCCCTACGAGTCGTACAGAAAAAATGTCATGGAAAGGACCAAAAGAAAGGGCGGGAAAGAGGGGTCGAGTCTTCGGTCTCGCCGTCAAAATCACCGTGAGCTCATGAGAAGGATACTGCTCGGACGGAAGAGACTTCAGAGGGGAGGGAAGAAAATTCCCTTCGCAGCACTTCTGCACACCACTCGTCGTAAGTTAATAAGACCTTCCGCTAAGCAATGGGGAAAAGGGTTGACATGAGAGAAAGCCAGAAAGGTTCGTGACGTCCCGTCTTGTCGCGACACAGGGTACAAAGCCTTCGAATCCCTCGGGGGGTCAACTCCTTCTTCCAACTTTACTTCTGAGGAGGACACCCATAAAAAAAGGAGGGACTACGACCAGGGCTCATAGGGCCCCTGATAAGATCGCCAAGTCAGAAAAAGAAAAGGGGCAGGAGCTTGCAAGTCCTCTAAAAAAGCTTAACTCCTTCCCAGCCGAGGGAATCTAAAAGGAGGCGGAAGAATCTGGGGAACGGAACACCGTTCCTGGTTAATAACCCGATCGTCGGGTTCGGAGGTGGTGGCCAAGCATAGAAAATTGGGGCCCAAACGGGAAAATCGAATACGCGTTTTAAAGAATTCAGGCCTATTGTAAGTAACTATGCACCCAAGTACTTGTGGCCGGGGGGAACGGCGAGGGGGGGGGGCGAACGCCTAATCCTTAGGCTCGGCATTTGTCGAAAAGGGCAGCAAGAGAAATAACCGCCCCGGCGAAGAATCACCAACGCTCAGGGGCGACTGAACATGAGCGAGTGAAGTGTGAAAGAGGGGAAAGAAAGGAAACACGCCCCCCGCAGCGGGGGCATGCAGATGCGCGGATGCCTCGATGTTAGTGAAAAAAACGGGGGAGCATCTCGGAAAATTTCGGGACGGCGCTTAAAAAACGTCCAAATGCCAGGGGTGCAGGGAACGTGGCGGAGAGTGGCACAAAAAGTAATGGGGAGGAAAATATTAACACGTGTAAACATTCGATCGGGGGCCGTCGAAATCCTTAGAAGGGGAAGAAAAAAGGAGAAGAAACCCCGCGTTTTTTGACAAAGACACTACCTTCGCAAGCTCAAGGATGAACTCTTCTTGCTTTGGAGGAGGGCCAGAGGGAAAACAGGACACATCGATAGAGGCAGCAATTCTTCGGGGGCGCCGAGCATGATTTCAGTCTCCGATTTTATAATGTGAGAGGGAAGCAGCGCAAAGCAGAGGGAGCGGGCAAGAGGCCAACTCGAAGGACAAAGGCAAAACTTGACAGGGTTTTTTATACGGGGGTTACTGAACAATTCAAAGGGAGTGACTGAGGAAAAAACCGGTATGGAGATTGACGTGGGCAAAGAAGGTCTTCCCACGAAGAAAAAACGAGGTCTTCTTTGTTAACAAATAAACTCCAATGAGGCGTTTGCGAACGGGTCCTTGGCCAAGACGATTGTCCTGCCCCGTTCGCTTCATAGCAAGCATGCAGGAGGGTGTTGGGCGCATAGGCGGCTCAGGGAATGGGGCCCGAGTGCTGAGTTGAGGCATTTGTCGTCAAACGTCGGCGAAGCAAGGTTGGCACATAGTAAGCGTTCACCGAACCGAGGAAGTATCATCGTTCACCGCTATCGCTGGGGAGGGATAGTGCCCCATGTAAGGTCCGTAGGAAACATGCCGGTCTCGTCAATTCGCAGAGTAAGGGTCGAAGTACTCTTTTCTACGGAAAACTGCACGCAACCGAGTATAAGGAGGATTAGCTCAGAAAAGAGCTTCATGATGAAGGAGGGATAGGGACCGAAAAGGGAAGGCGAGCCCGCGTTCTCTCTGGGGAACACTGTTTGCAGGCCATCAAAAAAATTACTATGGGTGACTTCAGAGGGGGAGGAGCAAAAGGAGAACCGCGGGCGGCCATGCGGGACAAAAAGGTTGTAGATTGAAGTATTCCCAAGAGACGCACTTTCTATAACCCGGTGCCGGCCCCAACGCCGTGGGAAGGAAACGCGAAGAGGGCGCGGACGGAAGGCATTCGTCGAGGGTAATGAACCCGGGGGCTTGGATAGGGCGCCGACTGGGCTGTTCTAACCTAATGTTGGTTTGCAAGCCCGGGCGTTCAAAATTGGCTGATTTGTGCGGAAACACCTCGGCGATTCTCCGGTATAGGGCAAAAGGCCGCTGCCCGTAAAACTGGGAATCCACGGATTGCCTTCAAAGCGCGACGGAACCGAAACCCACACGAAATCAGATAAGGGGATGCGGTATTTGAGCAGAAGTATTTTTTCGCGTGCTTCCGTCATCGGAGCCCCAGACTCTCGACGCGACTGAAGAAAGCAGAGGGCCCCAGGGAGAGAGGACCGTAACATTGCGTGAAGCCGGAGTCCAGCGCAGGACGTTTTAGAGGGGGGGGGGTGTCATCCGCATAAGAACATCAGCCAGAGAAGGATACCCCCGCCAGAAAGCTTCTCGAGGGAGAGATACAAAATAAGGTCGGATCGAGGCGGGAAGAAAGGTGGCCCGACGGTCTGTGATGGGCTTGGAGTAAAGAGGGAAAGGGGTCCGGACGGGGGGAGAGCCAGGCGTATTTCGACAGGCCGATCTGAGCCGAGGCGCTCTTATAAAATCGTCAAGGGGCCGTCCGAAAGGTCTAAGGGAGTTAAAAAGCGAAAATGGAAAGAGGGGTAAAAAGATCCATGATGGAAAGGTTCCGGCGTGAGTGAAACTCTTTCCTGCTAACACAATTCACTCTGCCATGAGGAATGGAAGCTCGGCGGGGACCAACTCAGGGGAACACTCGCCACGGCCAAGGTTAAAAAGAACTAAAGGAAACCGAAATGTTTTGAACTAGGTCGGTTACATCGAAAACCGCAGAGACTCGATTTATAAGCGGAGAAGGGGGATAGAGGGATGGGAAGTTAAACCAGTCATGAAGTTCCAAGTGGAAGAGTCCAGGATAGATCTACCATGTAGCAACGACGCCGTGCGTTCATACTGAAGAACAATCGACTAAGAGGGGAAGAGTGAAGGGAGGGCCCCTAGCCTGCAGCCGGAAGAAGGACTCATTGAATGACTCTACTCTTACACTTCTACCATTACGACTACCTAAAAAAATATCACTCGCCGTGTGGGGGGAGGGTTATCCTAACTGAAGGACCAGCTCACTAAGAAACTTCACCTTCTCAAACTGTGATCTCGTCCGGTCGGGAAAATGGGGTAGTTCGCCCGCCGAAACTGCAAAACTATTTGGGTTGAAATAGGAGCCCGTTCTAAGAAACATTCAGTCACTCTCATTCTAAACTCCGGGAGGCGAACTCGTGTGCTAGATCAATTCGGGTACCCGGTACCCACTTTGGAAATGAAGTGTCGGGAAGACGAGAAGAAGATGGAAACATCTGGTGGAAAGGAACGACGGGATGTTACATTCAAGAAAGCGGCATAACCGGCCTGAGAAGATATCAAAAAACAACTTATGGGTAATAGATATATTCTACAATAAAACGCTCCTTCTGTAATACCGGAAATTGGAGAGAGCCCCTGAAGGAAGAACGGCTTGGGGGGACCAAAGATGGTTTCAGCAAAGGCCTCACTCATAAAGAAGACGGGGTGGGTACTGCTCACTACTCCGTGCTTCAGTGGAAGAAAAAGTGCGCCATTTCACCTAAGGGAGGGAGTCGAATGTAAATAACTGGGGGGGGGTCAGGTAACGGCCGCGAACGAGGGACGTGTTTTCCCGGCGAAACGGTACAGGAAAATGGCCCTCCCAGGACAGGGGGTGGATCACCGTGGGAACAGGGAGAAAGGCCGCGGTGAGCCTGTAGAAAGGCTCGGCAGTGAATACGCGCACGAGAGGAAACACATCGATTTCTCGCGTGTCTATCACACAGGGGAGAGACGAAGAAGGATTCCATGGTCCGGTCCGAAAGGGGGAGTTGAAAGAAGAACACCTCGTTAAGAGGATTAGATTTGCGGGCCTCTCCACCTTGAGGACCGGACAGGTCCGAGGAGTAGGGGGATGACGGGGGAGGGGGGAATGAAAACTGAAGGAAAAAGGGAATTTGGAACTGAAGCCCCCCCTGCTCCTACGCGGTTAAAAACACCCAATCTTAATTCGGGGTGGGGACAAGCGAAGGTACCGACCGAGGAAACATCATGATGAGTAAAAACTTGGCAGACAAGTGGGAGAGGTTTCGAGGAATTTCGGTAACTCTCGTCAAGGAAAGCAAGTGGACGCGGGGAAGGGGGAGGGGTGGTTCAAAAAAGAAGGGAAGAACATAACGGCCTTACACCTCCCCTTGATTCTGTGTACGGCGATGTTCCTGCTACAAACAACCAGCGGCAGCAGCAGGGGGATGTGCCAGTACGCTTCATGCACTTCCAACAGATGCGCTCCGCGATAATACGCCGGGAGCGGTAACTACAGGGCCGCAACTTCGTTCCTCCAAAGCCAATCCCATGACGTTCACAAACCCTGAGGAAACATGCCGATCAAGCGTGGGTGGGCTAGTTGAGATGAGAGGTACTTCCTGGGGTGTGCGACGAGATTACAGGGCGTCTTATTTCACCAATTATCAAGCCTGGTGAGAAGGCCAGGATAGAGACGTGGTAAGTAAGAGGCAGCTGGAGGACCGGTGTTATCTCTGAAGTACCGTCACCTGCTCCAACGGGATTAGCCTAGGCAACACAGGGGGAAGCCGAGCCCCCGGAAACTAAATTTAGGACGACCTCAGTCCCGAGTATGTCGAGGTGTGGGGGACCTGTTAGGGCCCTACGGGAATGGGAAACCTTTTGAGTCTGCACCCATCCCTCCGAGAGAAAAACAGACAACGCCACGAAACAAAAGCCGCCCTTGTTAGGATAGAACAAATCGCATTGAGAATCCCGGGTCTACCCCGTCGTCGTCGGTCTTTCCTATATAAAGGCGGAGGACAGTAACGAACAAGGGGGGGGGCAAAAAAGGGGGGGAAAAACAAAAGAATCCTCGAAAATCCGTCTAGACATCCGTCTTTCGACATAATCGAGCCGGGCGCAACCGCATCTCCAAAGTTGAGAAGGGGGGACGAGAGGAATCGAGGAAATACAATGAGGGAAGGTTCCGGTGGCGCTGGGTCCTGCTATCGCCACGACGGCACGAACCAAATGGACATGGGTAATGTACCGCGAGAGGAACATCGCGAGCGCAGAAGGGGGACCCTGAGGTCTCTTCAACCGGTACTCTTTCCTCCGGGATCTTGACAGAAGTGAAGCGGACGGGCTTGGGGCAAAAAATTGAAGAAATTCCAACGTCGTCCTCGCGCAGTCACATCCGCTTCTTTATTAATCGACCGAAGGGGGACTCTGCAAGGAGGGGAACCATGATCGAGGAGGGAAGCTAAGTGGGTCTTAGACTGGCCGTACTTTTCCGACCGGAGTTGAAAAAAAGGGGAACGATGGCAAGGGAAGCGCACTGAAAGTGCTGTCACCACTCACATCTCACGACAAAGGGAAGCATCTGGGGCAAAGGATAACCGAATCGGGCCGATCTGACAAACTTTAGGATCGAAGAAAAGGAGGGGGACGATTTAATCCACTATCGGGGGCTGGCCAAATTCTTAGAACTGTCTCTGGGAAGGCGAAAGTGCGGGGTTCAGTGGACGAAGGGGACAAACATAAGAGGTTCTTCGCTTCCATATCGAGCGATTGCCCACTTATCGAATTACTGTGCGGTAAGAGGGAAAAAAGAACGTGGGGGGAGGAAGACCGTATGCAAAAACCTTGACAGTGGTGTAAAGCGGAGGGCGGTCAAGGAAAGAAGACGTCTCTTTCGGGTTGGATCGTGGGGGGGGGACATCCGAGATAGGGGATCCTCCCGCGAGCTCTAATCAGAATATCAGCTGCCTAAGAATTGAATTCACTATGATTATGTGGGGCCGGTTAGGAACGTACATACCACGACGTTCAAGAACGTGGGGAAGTGTAGGATTGTTGAATCAGGCGTGGCTTGTTCTGTTCCAAGTGTGGGAAGGCGAGCTAGAGGGGCACAAGTGGCGCCTCGGCGCCGGCAAAAAAATGCTACAATGTGTGCATTGGGTGAACAAGCGCGACAGACCCCACCCAAGGGGAGAAAAAATAGGTATCACACGGTCCTTCCCATTCGGAAAGGTTGGGGCAGGTCAGAGACGGAAGGGGCGATAGGGGTGGCCCCATTTGGTTACCCATCACGTACCTGCCTCAAATGGAGGAATATCAGAAGAAACCGAGGAGGGAATCGGGTCTTCGATCCGTGAAGACTAACAGCGCTCCTCTTGAATGAAATGCCAGACGCGAGAGTGGAGGGGAGGCCTCCGGTTCTGAGGATCATGGATCGTCGGGGGGAGCGCCCCAAGAGGGGAGTTCGATGCCGATGAACGCACGAGAGAAAAAACGGTACACTCACATGTAAATGTTTTGGTTAAACACTGTGTTTCCTTCATCAACAAGAAACCTTGGAACTGCTTCACGAAACCTGGAAATGGGGGGGGGAAGGAAGTGGGCAAATCAGGGGGTAACACGAACCCGACGAGGAATTCAAAAAAGGGGTTCAACAACAATGGGAACCGCATCGTCAGGGGGAAGAAAGCGGTGCCTGGCAGAACTAGCTTTCCTTCACTCGGGTGGAAGGGGCAACTCATAGAGTTGGAAGGCATAGGCCAAAGGAAGGGAACTGTGTCACCGAACTTCCTTTTGATTCATGCATTGTAGGTATCAAGAACGGTCGGCGAAGGGGAAGGGGGGACAATGTTCTGTTCCTCAATGAAACGTTTGCAAGGAGCAGACCACGGGAAACTGGGGGGCCGAGGGCGATCATGGAACAGTCCGGGACGTATCCCGAGCTGGGCCTAACTCTTTGGGGCCGTCGAGGACGACCATTTTGAATGGTCAACGAGCCTCAAAAAGACCTGAAACAAGGAGGGAGAAAGGCAGATGGTAGAGGAAAAAAGAAATAGGTGGCCGACATACTCTTCTATAACCAGTGAGAGGTCAGCAAAAAGCTGACATCTCCGGAAAAGGGGCTGTTGAGCCGCCGTAGTGGGGGAGGGCGATATTCCTCGCCTTGAACAGGCCCGGGGTGTGAAAAGGAAGGAGGGAGGGATACCCACCTTCCCTTTAAATATATTCCTGTTCCAAAAATGGACCCGAAGAAGGTATGAGGCCGGCAAAGAGGAAGGTTGCCTAAAACTATCATGCTGAAGTGTTAAAACATGGTAACGGTTCTAAGACGAAGGTGCTATTCTCAGTAAGGGAACCGAGGGGGGTAGGGGGTAGACAGGGATAAATTCATCCATTATGGGGGTCTATAAGCACTCCTGGCTTCTTTCAAATTGCCGGTAGAGACTTGGCAACGACGAGGTGGAAGGCTCCAAAGGTATAGGAGGGACCGCCACAAAGGGCGGAAAAACAGGAAACCCCACAAGACATAAAGCGGGGATGCGGGGAGGGGGGGGGAAAAAAGGAGAAAGGGAGTAGGTTTCGTCTGCGGCGAGGCAAATCTTATAAGAAAGTCTCCGACCGGCGAAGGTCAGGGCGGCAGCAAGGGAAGGGGCACAGGTTCGGAAAGGACCGTAAGGAGGCAACCTCTGGATTATCAATGACTCCCGTAAATTGAAAAGGTTGGGGGTGGCGAAAATAAGAGAAAACGGGAGGGGAAAAACTCTAACGTCAACACATGCCAGCTTCGCCAAGACTGAGAGGACCAAGGCAAAATGGATCGCCATAAGTCCGTTATCGGAGGGCGGTCCGAAGGGTGTCCAGGGAAGGGGAATGGAGTCTTAGAGGAACCCCACGGAGTTAGTGGCCTGTTACCTCGGTCTTCAATCGGATGCCGGAAAGAAAGTAGACCTTAAGGAGGCGGATCGGGAGTTCAATGCAAACCGCAAAAAAATTGTAACACAAAAAAAACGGAGGGGGGGGTACGATAAAATCCCGTAACAAGGCCATTTGAAAAAAGGGGCAGAGGAGGGGGTAGATAGCGGTGAAGGGGGCGGGAACAAATCTTAATACCGTGCGGCCTTGCATGCCACACAAAAAAAAAAACAGGACATACACGAAGTGTAATCAAAATAGAAGAGAAAAGGAACAGACGAGGCACCCGCGAAATCAGTTAGCGGGGTCAGGGACATATCGGTGTCAGCCGAGGTTTGTGGCTCGATAATGCTTAGGAATGGCTATGAGGGGTGGGAGGGCAACAATTAAGTGTAACCAAGTCCAATGGGGGAAAGACAATCTTCCTCTGAACAACCAATGTCGAGTCACAGAATGGGTGGGAGGAACAGAAAATCAGGGGAAAAACGGGAGTTACAGCGTCAGAAACGCCGTCCAAATGGAATGGAATGAGCGCGGCCTTGATCTCATCGAAGGAATGAACGGGGGACCCTGAATCGGGCCAATACTAGGAGGGAGGGGAAGACAAACTGGGCAGGACCGCGGAAGCACGCGCGCCACCGAAGGACGGGCCTGTTGGGACAATTGTTGAATGAACAGCGGAAACGACAAAAAAAAGAAGGAGATCGCCGTGGCGAACCGCCAAGAAGAGGGAAAGCTCATGCGAAGAAACGGAGGATGGCAAAAGGTGGCGAACTTGGACCGAGGCGATCTTCCTCAACCGACAAGGAGGGATGAGGCGAGTTCGTTGACCTCTAAGCGCCAAGAAACATTCCTTGGGTTTGAGGGGAAACGTGGTGAAGGCGATCAGGAAAGGGGGGGGGGGGGCATGAAGACCGGACGTGGTTGAATCGAAGAGTACAAAACAACGAGGAGGATTGAAAGACTGAGGTCATCACCTCAAGCAGGCTTTCAGGCCGCGGCGAAGCCTGAACAAGCCGCGTCGGCGAGGCCAAGGGAAGAAAAAAGGGGGGGGGACACCTAAAAAAGGAGAGGAGGGGGAAAAAATAAAGCACATCACCAAGTTGTTCGGTTCCACGCGCCTTGGGGGTGCTCACCGATGGGAGCCTTTTCCGCCGACGGAGGGGGGGTCAGCAAGTTAGGGAAGGGAGATTGGGGAGGGAGAAAAAGGGGCGGAGAATAGGGAGGACAAAACGGGCGTCTGTTCACAGGGGGAGTGCCGAGGGAAAGGGCAAACCAGCCCCCCGAAGAGATCACATGTGAAAACGCTGCAGGCCTTCGTGGAAGGGAAGGTCCAAGTGGAGGGACAGAAAAAGAGTTAAGAAAGGAGGAGGTAGGAAGGTAACACGGATCATGTGAAAGCGGATAATGAAGTTAACCTCCGAAGGGGGGAAGTGGGCGTGATACAGGAACCATAAAACCAGAAAAGGGGGGGAGTATAGGGGGGATTGGAGGTCACGCAGGTAAGGGTTACTACACGGGTCCGGAGATGAGGTTTCGTAAAATGAGGAACTTGGACTGTTGGGGTGGGCCAGAAACGCGGGAAGGGGGGCCGGAGGGGGAGCAGAGAACCACCTGGCTGAAGGGGAGCCCGAGGTCCACTAACAGTATGTCGAGGGGAAAAAGAGTGTCTGGCAGGGGGGGAAGGGGGGGGAGGGGGGGAGGAAAACCAGATTAGTGGCCGGTACGAATAGCGCAATGTCCCTCAGGAGCGGTTCCGCGTGTGGTCCCCGAGGAACACCGCAAAGATCATAAAACAAAGAAGGACAAAGGGGGAAAAGGGTGAGTTTCCGGGTATTTTTACTAAACCACATCGCGCAACAGACGTTGACCTTGCAGGGGAAGGAAGGGAGCGCCTTAAATCCATTCGTGCCGGCCAGAATACCTGTGCGTAAACTGTCCAGGACGACGCAGGGGGCCCACATCAGGAAAGCAGCCAAACAAGTGAAGGGGGGAAAACCGGAGGAAAGCAAAAGAACAGAGATCTCCTGTGCCTTGGGGGGGAGATCGTTACGATGCCTGGTGCAGGCAGGTTGGGAAGCCATAGGGGGAATGAGGGTGTCAGGAGGTGGGGAAAAAATTATAAAGCATGGCGATGTCTACTCAAGGGAATCAGCAGGGGGGGTGCTAAACGGCTCTCCGAATGGCGGGGCCGATGGAGATATCGGGAAGGAGACCGGAGAGATGGATAAGGGAGGATCCGATTGACCGCAAGCCCGACTAACCTGAACATCGTCAAATCCGCATAATAAGATACTAGATGGAAGAGGGGGGTTTGACGGGGGAGGGAGAAGGAGGGGGTAAGGAGTCTCCTTTGGCTCGGCACACCTCGGAGAATCCCGGCCTCTACCCGCCCGAACACAGCGAAACTATGGGAGGAGCGAAAAAGAAGAACAGGGAAGAAGGACCCTGTGCTACAAAAACCTTACCGGGAGGGGAAGGAAGAATAAATCAGTCTATCATTAGCACGCAATTCCCAGGGGCAAAAAAGAGAAGGAAAAGGACTAGAGCCAGAAAGGGGCGGCCACTTGGGCCTCAAAAGGGACGCACGTCATCGAAAAAGTGTGTAAAAGGTTGGAGGCAAGAGGGGAAATCAGAAAGAGAGAAAACTCGGGCAGGGGCAAGAGGGGTAGCAAGCCTCGCCGGCGACACTAAACTACGGAACAAAAGACAAAGAAATCCGTCTGTAAGCCCCGCGAATGCAGGTTACTAACAAGGGGGATCGCCGAGGGAGGAGGCACAGGGAGAAGGTGACAGGAAAGGAATACATCCTGCTCAAAGGAGAATGCGTAAAAAGGACGTTCATAACTGGCCCCACAGGATGCTCTCCGAATGCCCACCAGAAGAGGGCCTGGGAAAGAAAAGAAGGGGGGAGAAAAAGCAAAGGAACGGAAGTCGGCCGATCTAAATTGGAGGAAGGGAAAGCTTTTCACGAAGGCACTGGTACTCCTCCCGAGTATTCCGGCGCCTAAGCTACTGCTCTTGAGAACGCAAGATGGGGGGAATCACGAACAATTTAATCATCGGCAAAGAAAAACTTACGCCTTGCTTCCATATGCTGTTTTTCACTCCGGAGGAACGGTTGGAAGAAGCCCTCGGGAGATAAACGGACCGGGAGCTGGACTTACTAGTAGTTCATTTGATAAAAAGATATCGGCGGGGTTCGCTTTGCTTGACATCAATGAGAACGAAAAAAAGGGAAAAAGGAAATAGGAAAGGAAAAAGGGGTGAGGGAAGTTCAAGTGAGTACTTACAAAAAAGTATGAAACCCAAAAAGTAAATGGCCTTGTGGACGCGGCGGGCAGAGGAAGAGAAAGAGATAGGGTGTCTTTGACACCACAAGGCTGAGAAGCAGAAAAGGAAAGTTTTAAGAAAATAAAAGAACGATTCTCATTGAAAGCGAAGCACGACGGTCATTACGGGGTGACAGAACCACTCGAAAAGAAAAGCGGAACAAGTTTTGTTTAGGATATTTTTTTTACCGTGCCGGGGGATAGGGGGGAAAACGAAGGGCGGGGGGGCGATCAAACCGTCCCTTCGCATCGCGGCCCGAAGCGACTCATGTTTCTTGTAACTTGGC
>Ga0179593_1259704_pt1 | contig 13015 bp, 14 predicted proteins | sample CZODoug2_1_08_16_FD_185931 | JGI IMG/M metagenome (GOLD analysis project Ga0179593, IMG submission 185931) | Vadose zone soil fungal communities from Angelo Coast Range Reserve, California, USA - CZODoug2_1_08_16fungal (PacBio error correction) | ecosystem: Environmental > Terrestrial > Soil >...
AGAAGTGGTGGCGTAAGAGGGAACAAGAATGTTGCGCAAAAAAGGGGGGGAAACACCAAAAGGAAAACCAGCGGCAGCAAGGGGGTCGCCGTCATGGAGAAGAGTTCCATAAAGGGGGGGGGAATGTCCCTTCAATTGTGCTTGCAAAAAAATAAGTATGTGCCGAAACACCTAGGGAAGCTTCATCACGCAAAAACAAATACAAAAGCAATAAAGAGGAGAACAGGAAACGCTAGACGCCTAAGGGAAGGGGAGGAACATGGCAGAATTTCAAGTTTCAAAAAAAACGGGAGGCGAATAGGAGGGACTCCAGGAAATTACAAAAGATTTAAAAGGTCGAGGGCGGAAAGGGTATGCACAGGGGACGAAGGTTTGACATATTGAATTTGTGAAATCGAGAGGTTTGAAATCATTTACCACTAAAGAAGCGTAAAGGGGGCTCATTGTCATGAAAACGGAACCAGTGGGTACTGGGGGGCGAGCGAAGTGTAAAACGACCAGGGTCAAAAAGATACTCTATTACTTGACAAACTGAAGAAAAGATAAAGGGAAAGGGGGGAAACAGTTTAGAAGGGGGGAGGGCGTGGTGACGTGAAATGAACACCTAAGAGTTTCGAAAATTGGGAGGAGGGGGGGGGAAGGTCCCGGGGTAATCGTAGTTTCGGTTAGACATGTCGAAAGATCGAACGGACAAGTGATTGGTTTGGGTCGGCGGGTGCAGGGAATTGTTAAAAGGTGATTGTTCAGAAAAGTAAGAAAAAAAAGGGAGAAGGAGGGGGACAAGAAAGAAAATGGGTTGTTCTTGGGGGGGCGAGAAAATCTTGAAGGTCAGTCAACGGGGGTGGGGATCAAGACGGTCTCGATGGTCAAAGAGTGTCAGATGAGGGGAAAAGTGGTGTGCCAAATTCGCCGGCCGTGGGGAAAGCAAAGGGGCGGTGAAAAGGGTTTTGGGATAGCGCGCCAAACGATCCCCCTGAAGTTAACGTTTAGGGCTAAATATCATCCGGGGACACAAGGGACCAGAAAACAAAACCACAACCCAACCACACGATGGGGGAAAAAAAGGGTTCGCAAGATCTTCAGTGCTTGAGGTGGGGGTGACTGGAGGAAAATGGGAAAACCAACCAAAAAGAGAAGGAGGGAATCAACAGGGATGAAATCAAGAAGGCCACTTTTGGGGATGGGGGTTTACAGAAGGGAGCTCTGGCACAAACGGGAAAGAAACAAAAGAACTCACACCGAAGAGACGGAGTGGGGAGGGTGGTACTCAACTTCACTGATGGCGGAGAAGGACGCCAAGCGTATGCACCTCAGTTCCTCCCGACAAGAGAACAGGAGCCGCGGGAACGAAAGTCGGGGGGTCTCGCCACGGGGGAAAAAAGGGGAACAAGGATCGGGGGACGAAAAAAAAGAGGTGGGCGTTCCCTGCTGGGGTGGGGTTGTGGGGGGGGGGGGGGGGGGGAAGGGAACCCAGGCGGAATGACGATTTTTGAACAAAGTTTAACGATGGAAAGGAGGTTTGAAAAACGACAAATGGGGGTTTAAACAAAAAATGAAAGGGACAAAAAGTTGGGGGGAATTTGGGGGGGAGGGGAAGAAAAAAAGGAGGGTACTAAATCAAAGAGAAACAGCGATAGTAGTGGGGAGGAATGTGAAAGTTCTGGGGGAAAAAATGGGATAGTGGGTGATTTTTGGGGATCCGTAAAAAGGAGGCAACTCCGAAACGGGCGCTGTTCTGTTGGGGGAAAATCGGGCCTCTACAAATGTGACATGGGGGGGGGGAGGTGCGGGCGGAGTACAACAAAAAAAGGGGGACCAACTCATGACTTAGTTGCGGCGGGCAGGAGGGTGGGGAGGACCGCAATCGGGGTGACGTGAGGTTCTGTGGTTTAACGAAAATCCGTGGGGGGTGCGGCGTTCTAAAGAAGCTGAAGGCTCAAAAAGGGGGGGTCGGGGGTTTTATCATCGAAGGGTGGGTTCTGGATCACTCGCAAAAGGGTCCAACAACCAAAGGTGACTTACCCTTACACAGATAAGAGTCACAACAAAAGGAGGGAAAGGGGATCCAACCTCCTGAATCAATCTGCAGCGCACACGCCCCAAAATAAGGTCATTAAAGAAGTAACCAGAGCTGTACTGGAAGCCCAAAGCATCGCCGAATCATCAGTAATCAAACGGGTGTGACAGAGAAGCGCACAACAACATTTAACAGGGCGCGCAAAGTGCCAAACGATGAAGGGGACAGGTGGTGCCACGCAAGCAGGGAAGGGTTGACCGCCAGAAATCAAAATATCAAACGTTGCAAAAAGAAGCACTTCAACACAGAAAGGCCTAAAAAGGTAGCGGGAGCTAGGCCAGTGCCGGGAAAAACCAAAAAACACTATGTTCAAGGTGTCTGTTAAAAACGTGGGTAAAAACCTCTTTCTTGTTTAAGGAAAAAACTCCCGGACCAATAGTAACAAGGGGAAACGAAAAAAAAAAAGGCAGCGAAAAAGGGTGCGACGACAAACCCATACCCCAGCAAAAAAACAAAATAGTTCTTATGGGGACCCGACGCCTGCGGCAAAAAGCGACCCCCTACACGAAACTGACTGAGACGGCAAAACACCAAAGGAAAGCAAATAAGCACACGGGCGGGAGGAAATGGAGGTTGGAAAAGAGGGGGGCAAGGAACGACATCGAGTAAAAAAACTTCTGGTGCGTGGAGACAACTGGAGTGTAAAGTGCGGCCCAGCGGGGTGGGGGGTAACAATGGGTTGCGCAACGAGGCAAAGCATCGTGCCCAAGCAAAAACCAAAAGGGCAAACAGAAAATTGATTGCCATCAACCAACCACAACCAAAACTGTAGAGCGCCTTGGAAAAGCAAAGGGGGGGCAAAGTGTTGTGAGGGGGGAAAGCGAAAAACTCCAATGAAAGGGAAAAACAGAAGCGGAAGAAACGGGAAAATCTGAAGTGGACGGATGATAACTTGTGCGAAGGGAGCGGATGGCAGAGGAAAGGAGGTTGGGGGGGGCGTTATTGCTACGAAAAAGTGACCGACCTTACTTTCACGAACGGGGAAGGGGTAAAAAGCAAGTCAACTGGTTGGACAAGAAACGAAGATCCTGGGCCATGACGAAGACGACGGATTGACCAGTCCCAGAAAGCAAAAAAAAAGCTCCCCAAAAAAATCAAGAATGACTGCGCAGGGAAAAAAGGGCCAGCCTGTCGAAAGCTGCAACTTCGAAAAATGCCAGGAAACAGCATACACCCAAGGTTAAGGACGAAAAGGGAAACTCTATCTCCAAGGGCTTGGGGGGGGACAACCCTCAGAAGCTCTCCCGCAAACGGCAGTTCGGGGGGGTGAACCTATAAGGAAAGTAACGAAGGAGAAATGCGAATAAAGCCCTGAATCCATAGGACCTCTTTGATTCTTCTTTGAAAGGTTGGGGGGGGGGGGGGGGGGGGGGGATGAACAGGAGAAGTTTCAAAACTAGGACACGGACGTTTAAATCGCGCCCCCCCGCACAAAAGTAAGGGAAAACGGCACAGCTAGAAGAGAGGACGAGGCCGGACAGGGTCAGGCGACAAAACCTCTCTATGCGAAGAACACTCAGGGAAGAAAAAAATTCGTCTCATACCCCTCTAAGCCGGCCAATCTGGGCAATGCCTGGGAAAGAGAAGAAAGTACAAGCAAGCCGGGGGAAATATCGTTGCAGCGGGGCATGGACTCTAAAAATGAAGCTGACGGGGGGGGGAAAGTACAGGTGTCTCGTTCCAGAGGGCCCCGGACTTTGGGTGGCGGGAAGGACGACGAGGGGGTTCAAAAAAACACATCTATCGCAAAGCCAAAGGGCGGAGGAGACCAAAGTATGAAAAGTCCGGGGACTACGTGAAACAGGGAAAAACCCAGAAATACGTACGCTTTGGGGGGTCCATCACGAATGTGGCAGAACCATTCAGAGAAAGACGAACGAACACTTCCAACCGAAAAGCTAAAAAAAAACAACGGAGGAGGGGGATTCTTAATGCATTGGGGGGGGTAGACTCGTAACAGGATCCATAAAGTGTGCCACAAAAAAAGCGACCGCGGAAAATGAGGAGGGGGGTGAAAAAGGGGGGAGGGTCCGCAAGTTTTGAAAGAAAATGGGGACACGAAGGACAAAACCTTTATGTTGGGGGCTCTAATAGAGGAATGGGGACAAAAGAACCGCCGGGGGATTGTTTTCACTCCAAAACGCAAAAAGTGAAAAAAAAAAAAAAAGGAAAAAAAGGTAACCGGGATAGGTTGTTGTGAGAGAAAAAGGTACACGGGCAATTTGGGCCACCGGTCTAAATACAGGGAAGGATAAAGGAAAAAGTTTCAAGATCATCGTGTCAAAGTGAGGAAAAAAAGGGTGGGGGCAGAAGGTTCATGAAGGAGGGGATAGTTTACCTTCGAGAAAAGGGTTTTGCACAAAAGCCAAGGGAATGCCGGCAAAGCGGAAGAGGTGGGAGGAAAGTACGAGGGCTGAAAAGGGTAACGAAGGGACGCTCTTTAAACTGTACTTTGCGAAGGGCAGGAAGGGGAAAATAGTCTACACTGGATGCAAAATGGACGAATAATAAAGGGACGATTAGAGATGACGAGGTATTAAGAATAAAAAAGGGACAGGTGCGGGGAAGTTATTAAAATAAGTGGGGAGGAGACATTTGAGTCCTGGTGATGGGGCAGCAAGAAGATCGGAAAGGGCGGGCCGTAGGTGTCAAGGGAAACTCTGGACCAACCGGTGGGGGAAGGTGGGGTGGGGGGTCTGCTTGTCCTTTCAGGAAGAGTTGCAGCTATCAAAAACGAAGATTGCCGCAGAATAAGGGGGAAAGTGGTAAAGGGAAAACGGGAGTCTTGACAAAACGTCGGTGGGGGGAAGAATCCTTAGGGTCGGGAAAAAAGGAATGGCAATATCAGTCGAATTGCAGTGGTGGAAGTGCGTTTCTGTGATCGACATCCGGGAATCAAAGGGGGCAATCACTTTGTTGGGTCAAAAAAGACAAATCGGCGATTTGGAAATCCAGCGGCAGCAAAGAAAGGTAAAATCCGGACAGCAACGTAAAAGCCGACAAAGTTTAAAGCGCAAGATACGGAAAGGGGCGGGGGGGGAGGGTGGGTCCATTGGGAACGGCAAACGAACGATTCGAACAACGGAAATCCTAAAGAAGGGAATAAAAGGAGGAATGGAAATTGGGTGGGGAAGGTAAGATCTGGGGGGAAGACTGGGCTGAAAGCAACATGACACTACATGCCGCCCAAAAAGATCAAAGCGCGTGCCGCGGAGTTATTTCTTAAATTCGATTTGAAAGAGCAAACAGGGGGGGACTTGAAAGGACCTCAGGGGGGACTCACCAAAGCCGCCACAAGAACCAATTTTGGTGTTGAAACCCGATAGGGATGGGGGTATCATCATCTCACGGAGGGGTTAAGGTCAAGCAACAGCAGGTGAAGGGTAGAAAAAGAAAAGAAAGCGGACAGGGAATGCGGGGTTGAGAGAACCAGGCTCGGAAGAAAACGTATGGAAAAACCCCGTGGTACTAGGGGAAACGGAGTGAAAGTAACAAAAAATACAGATTTGTTGTAAGGTTTTAAAAAAAGGAAAAAAACTGTCAGTTGTAAGGTTGTGAGGACGAAAGCTGGAGAGAGACAAGGGAAAAGGGCCCGTGGAGGGTAAAATGAAAAGGGCAAAGGGGGGAAATCTGGAAGTCCTGGGCAAGTCAAATGCTGAGGGTGGAGGGAGGAGACCACGCGAATGGCCAAAACTGTTGGGGCCAAGGCGCAGAAAAAGGGGGTAACACTGGGGGTGGAGGGGAGGGAGGAGAGGAAAAAGGTTCGCGGGATGGATTTTTCCGAGGAGGCGTTGGGGAAGACCCCATCGGGGGGCGTGGGCCAGAAAAATCAACGGTGGTTAAAAAGCTCTAAAAGACTGAAATGGACTACCAGGGGAGGTGTGGATCATCAAAATGTGTCCTTGATCGCTCTCACACAAGGAGGGTATAAAGAGAGGGAGAAAAGAAAACATGCAAAAACGCTGATCCAACAACGTAGAGCAGCAAAGATTGCGAGTAAAACCCCACATTATTGGAGGGCACCAAAACAGCCAGAAGAAAGGGGGCTTTCACAAGCATCGACCGCAATCAAGAGGAAAAGGCGGACAAGGTGTTTAAAAAAAAATCACAAGAAAAAAAACTTGACTGGCGCGCGTAACAAACATAATAGAAAGGGTTAGGGGGAAGCACAGGCAATCTGAGGCCAGACAAAACATAATCAACAACGGTGACTCATAATTCGACAGAAAAGAAATAGTTACTCGGCAGAGGGCAAGCTTTGGAACGGCACGCAACCAACCGTCATAAATTGGGTGTTTCTTGGAAAACTAAACACGGCCGTCTGTGACTTCACTCCAACGAAAGAGTGAAACCGGGGAACAAGACACAATATCGGAATAAAGAAAAAAGGGGGTCCACCCATAAACAGCAGAACGCAAATAGGGTCCTTCAGGGAACGAGGAGGAGGGGACGCCATGAGCACTACTTAGAAATAGAAACCAAAGAGACGGGGTCGGGGGGGGCTGGGAAGGAAACCATGAGGGGACATAAAGGGTTTTCAGGATGAACAGTCGAGGGGACAAGAACGTTCGCAGAACGGGTGAGGAATGGGCCGGCACTCCTGTTGGTCCACAAGTTTGCGGGGACACCACAACACGGTAAATCCCATCACAAAAGGGGGAAGGTGGGGGATTCAAATCAAGGAAACAGGGGGGGTGTTGACTTTTGTTGCAAAGGTCAAGAAGAGACCAACGACAGCCATGCATCGGCGAAACTGCACAATAGAGGGGAAGGGAGGAATAAACCTTGGGGGGACAGAACCAGGATGAGACTGAAAGATAAAAGTAAGCAAAAACGTATCTTTGGGGGGACGGATTGTGGAAAAGGACCTGATTCCCCGCACAAACAAAACAACACCGAGAACAATGCAAATGGACCATATCGAAGTCTGTGACCCATCGGGGGGGGGGGGGGAAAAAAAAACGGGGAGAACGCCACACCACTTTGAAGGCTCCATCGCCCGAACTTCAAGAAATATACAGGGGGAGAGCAACTCGTACTACGTTGGAGAGAATGACCAACTCAGAGGGACCGTAAAGCCTAAAAAACAACGGAACCCGGTCCGGGATAGACATAGGCGAATAACGATCGAAAAAACATGGAACATGACCCTCAACCAGACTCCAAGCAAAATAGGAGGGGGGGGTCATCAGAAATCTTACGCAACACGCGTCCAAATCAAATGAAAACCGCAGCAGCGCCCAAATTTTATTGACGTTCGTTCAGTGTTTTTTTCAGAAAAAGGTAGAAAAGAGTTTAAAAAGGAGAAAGGGAACAAGTAAGACTCCTCCAAGGCCATGGGGTTAACAAAGCCTAGAATGCGAGCCGGACCCTGGGCTGGCAAAAAAGATAGGACGTTGGCAAATCCCAATCCTCCAGGATGAGTAAGGAATAAAAACCTCAAAACCGATGCAATCTGGTCAGCCTGGAAGAAGGGTCGCGAAGCGGGGAAAGGAAGAAGGTGGTGATCTACATGGGATCCGAAACCTAACGACGGACTGGTTTCGGGAGGAAAGAAAGCACTTTTTTTTGTGGCGGAAGAGAAAGGGAACACAACGAAGGTGCTCAGGACAGACTATCCTTCTCACAGGACAAAGGGTTGGGTTGGGGGGGGGTGGGGGTCTTAGGAAGGGGGACCCAACAGCAAAGGGAGAAAAGTGAGGGGAGAACCAAGCGCACATCCGGTGACCCTCTGGGGGGTTTCACCAACAAAGGGGCGCCACAGTCGCCCAGAGTCGCACACCCTTTACGACCTCTCACTAACAAAAAAAACCAACAAAACGGTGGGGACTTATGAAATATCTAAAGAGGGAAAGCCAGGGGGGGGTCTGGGCACCAGGTCTTTTTTCACAATCGAAGTGGTTCCCACACCGAACCGCAACGACCTTAAAAACGGTGGAAACTGAGCCGCAGGGGTTGCCTACGTTGGGAACAGAGCACGGGGTTTTGAATTGGGGGAAAAAAGGATTACTTAATGAAACGAAACGAAAAACTCTCCGTTGAGTCCCAGGAGTACCAAGCCAAAAAAAGAAAGGGGAAAGGAAAAAAAGACGGGAGAGAACCAGTGACGCGAGCAACGCCTGTTAAAGGAGAAATGTGTGAAAAAACGAGGCCAAAGACGGGATGGTTTTTGAAATTCACCAGAGGAAGCGGAAGGGAGGAAAACAGAAGGGGACCGGAACATCGGGGACGGGGCGGGAGGGAAGGGCAAGGACGAAAAAAGGGGGCATGGGGGGATTGGAAAAAAAAGGAAAGGACGATAGTTGGTGGAAACCAGCAGGGACCATCCGGCATCACGGAAGCAGGGGGCTCAGAGGCGAGGCTGGGCTGTGGGACCAGGGGGAACTGGGGGGCGGCGCACAGATTAAGGGAATGTGGTGGCGAAGTCGACTCTAAGGCTGCAACTAAGAAGAAAGAAAAAGGGAGGGGGGAGAATGCTTTTAAATGGGGGGGGCACGGGAAACGAAGTTTTTTACAAAAGATGTTGAAAAAAAGGAAAGAGGTGAGAGGGCTTTTTCTGGGGGTTTCGGGCTGGGGGGGAAGGGGTTTAAAAAAAAACCCACAGGAAAGAAGGTCGGTTCGCCTCTTTCGATCACACGGGGGGAAAGGGCGTGATGGTGGGGACAGGCGGTGCCGGTCACATGGGGGAGGTAGTAGACGGAGCCTGGAGTTGAGAGACCTAAAGTATTTTGAAAGTTTGTCGGGGAACGGCGGGTGAAAAGGGGGATTTGGGCGGTCCTTGTAGTCATGTTTGGGGTGTGGGCAAGGATCCGGAGTCGGGAGGTGTGCAAGAGCTTCGGGGGGGCACAAAGGGGGGGGGGGAAAGAACAATTGGGAACTCCTGGTCGTGGTGTTCGGGGGTGAACTTTGTAGGGAGAAAAAAAAAAGCATTCCTGGGAAGAGGAAGCCTACAGATCCGGAGCACAAGGAGAAAAACTACACGCGAGGGGGGGAAGTTTGCCCCTAAGATTAAGTGGCAGGGGGAAAAGGGGGGTAGACAGAAACGGGACCCTTTAAAAGAAAGATCTAAAAAAGGCCGAAGATACAAATGGGTGGATCAATCTTCCAAAAAGGTGGGGGAAATGGTGAGAGGCAGGGGTCAGCAACTGGACAAAAGGAGGGAAAAAAGCCCCGAAATAAAAGGGGCGCAAAGCGAAAAGTGTTAAATGGTCCTCGTGCGGGGGAGATCCTGCAAAAAAACCCCAACGGGGGTGAAAGGAAAAAAGGTTTTGGGGGGAATCAAAGACGACTTAAGCCAAATCTTGGTTGGTGGTCCAGAAAGAAAGAAGTCCGTGGTATCGGGGTGGTAATAAAGGGGCAATGGAAGAGGTGGTCAAGGGGAAAAAAAAAACGGGGAGTCGGGAAAAGAAAACATGGGCTTGCCTGGTGTATGGGGAGAGAACCAGGAAATAGTGACTCGTTTACTGGTAGGGGTGGGAAGTAAACAAAAAAAGACAAAGGGGTTTGTTGGGAAGAGGATTAAAAAAAAAAAAGAAAAAAACTGTGAAAGGTGCGGTTGACGAAAATCTGGCTACTGACGCGGAAGGCTTGTAAGGGTAAAAATAGGAGGGATCAGGGTGGGGGAGTATGGGGTGCCAGAGGCGAAACACTAAGGGGACCATGTGCGGTGGGCCACGGCGCGGCCAGTTCAAGAGGGGGGGTGGGAGGCTCGGAGGATACGAGAAGGGGAGTAAAGAGGGGATTGCCAAGGGGGGTCTATTCTGGTTTGCGGGAACCAAAGAACAGTTTGAGTTGGGGGGGGACCGACAAATCTGGTTAAAGATGATCACGAAAGATCTGAGGCTGAACAGGTTCTTTGGGGGGGAGCAGGAAAAGGTGTGATGGGTCTCACAAAAACAACAAAAATGGGGTTCAAGAGAAAGAAAGAGCACAAAAACTACATCTGGAAAGAATCAGAGTATTCAAAAGAGACATCCTCCCCCAAAAGGATGGGTCGGAAAAACGGTCGAATGGCTGGTCGTTTACAGCCAAAGAATAGCAACTCAAATCCGAGAGCGCGTGTTGTAACCTAACCGCCCAAAAACCAAAAAGGTGGGGCGAAGTGGCCAAACAGACCGACGCCCTTGCTATCCTCCATCTGAAAGGCGCCAGACAGCAAAAGAGAACCACTTGCATCCTTCTCAAAAAATCACGAAGGGAGAACTTCGAGGTCAGGAAAGCTTTGTCAACGTATCACAACATGCCCTGGGATTGGTTTGTGGTCTAAAAAAACTTATCCATGGTTGTTTTGGTACTTACTCCGCATAAGGAACCCATATCTGCATACGAATGGGTTCATCTCCACCCATACCAAAAAGGAAAAAAAAAAAACATAAGTGGTGATGACGTCCCGACGCCCAGGAGTGGGGGATGCGGAAACATAAAGAAAAAAATTCTTGAGAGCACACAATAGGGGATCAAGGGAGGACGGGGGCGGGAAGGACAAGGGGAAAGGGGGTGGGGGCAGGATCGACATCTAAGGAAAAAAATAACTTCTGCTGGAGGCGAACATGGTGATTGGCTGCATACAGTGTGGAAATTGAGACGAATGGAAGAAAACGTAAATGGGAAACAAAGCACCAGTTAAGCTAGGGGGAGGTAACAGACGCTTATGAACTTTGAGAAGGAGTAACTTGGGGGTGTCACCTGAAAAATTCTACAACCTAAGCCCACCAAGGGGCATAAAAAATCCAAAAGGGAAAAAATTTCTCCAAAGGCTGGGTGGGGGACAGGATGCTCCAGTGCCCTGGAGAGAATGAGCAAAGAAGAAACGTAAAGACCGAAACAAAACAAAAGTCGTTTGGTTCAAACTTGCTCGAAAAAAGTGTGACCAACAGGGGTTAAATCACAAGAAAGGAGAAAAGGGCCGTACCAAAGTGTTGGGGCCCTAGAGGGAAGGCATCATTGCCAAATCGAAAAGAAATACGGGCACAACAACGAAGGGAAGAAAAGAAAGCAGTAACCGCCCGCTAAAGAAAAACAATAGGTGCGAAGGGGGGGGAAAAAAGTCAGGCAAGGGGGGTCTAGCTTCAAACCCTCAACTGACAAGGCAAAGCCTACAAATCCCCCTGTGGGAATCGACAACATAGGCGAAAATTACTAAGACGGGAAAGGGGCAGGGGACATGCCCAAAGGGTCGCCAATTCCGTGGTTGTGTGAAGACAATAAGGAGGTAAAAAGGTCTCAACTCCAAAAGGGATAAGCAAAAAGCAGGAGAAGATCCCCTTGTATTAAAACTCTGCTAATTTGGGGGGCAAAGTAGAAAAGGGTAAGCGAAAAAGTTAGCGCGCCAGGACAAAAAAAGGAAATTGTAAGACATGAGGGCCAAAAAGATTCCCGCCTGCCAGGAGGCACTTCTTCAAACCTAATCGACGCTCCAAAGGGCAAGGGGACCATGAACCTTCGTCGGTACCTCCGACGCCCGATTGAAGTCGGGGAGAAGGGGGGGGGAGCATCCGATGGAAACCGGGAAAAAAACTATAAGTGGACAAGAAGGACAATTGGATCACGCCGGGGAAACATTAGGTCTCTGAACGGGAAAGTAGAAGATCCGTCTTTGTAGGAACGGCGCTGTGATACGGGACACAGAGATGAATTCTCAGGCCAATAAAAAAGGGGGGGCCACACGGAAAGAAGGCGGCTACATGGGAAAAGAAAACTCGCCAGAGGGTCCGGCAGCGTGGAAAAAATGTCGCCCATTCTCGCGTATCACGAACAAAGTTGTACGATAGTATCAAACAACAACATGGGGAAGAAAGAGAAAGGAGGGAAAGGGAAAGGGGGGGGGTTCGTTCGTACGTCAAGAGACGAATGGCGCAAAATCGAAGTTTGCCCACCCCAAATAACCGGAATGGAAAAAACGTCGCCTCATGTTAGCACGCAGTGTGGGAAAAAAAAAAAAGGAAGTGGCGCAGAACTCGGGTTGGAAAAATTGGAGCGAAGATAGATGTGGTGACCGATTCAAATGGCAAGGTCACTTCCGGACCACAAAGTGCATAATAGAGAACCAGAAACGCGAAAAGCCGCTCTGGTCCGGACCCTGACGACAAAATGGGAGGGTTCAAACAAGAGGGGGTCTAATCTAGTCGAACAAGGGAACAAAAATTGAGAGGCCAGGGGTATGGAAAAAAAGAATGTTTTCAATGGATTAAGGTTATGGGGGGGACGTCAGTGAGGGTTGAACATTGGAAAGGGTAAAAAAACGGAGGAGTGCTGGATACGACTGTCGGGGGGTCCCAGGGGAAAGGGGGCAGAAACAGGCAACCGTCAGGGGACAGGGGAGAATCTTACTGAATACAAAAAAGATAGAATAGAGAATGCGGAAAAGGTATCATAATTGGGGACGGGCGAGACGAGGGGGAAAGTACGAAGATGAGGAAAACCGATAGTTGCGGGAAGACATTACTGGGAGGGGCAATGGGGGCCAAGAAAGAAGGAAGAGAGAGTTGACCACCGTATTTCTATTGAGGAAAACTGACCGGGGGGAGCGGTGTTGCGGGTCAGGGAGGGTGGCAAGACAGAAACCCTGAAAAAAAAGGAAGGTGGTGGGAGCAAAAATAATATTGGGATTGAAACGGTGTACTTTTCTATTCAACGGTAGGGGGGGGGGGGGGACGGGAAGTCCGGAAAAGGTGGGGGGAAAAAAAGCTTCGAATTAAAGGTAAAAGTTTTGACTTCGGGTAAACTGGAAGGGGGGAGGGGGAAGAAAGTCCGGTCAACTTGCGATCAAGAACGAAAAACACGATAGGAATTGACTTGGAATCTGAACAAAAACGGAAGGGGCACAAAGGGCAATCAAAAAAGGGCGAAGGTGAAGTTCAGGGCAAACGCCCGATCTGAAGGGTTGGGCTTGGGGGGGGGGGGGGGAAATTGGGGGGGGACATGGAAAATACCTGAACA
>Ga0179593_1441956_pt1 | contig 13015 bp, 18 predicted proteins | sample CZODoug2_1_08_16_FD_185931 | JGI IMG/M metagenome (GOLD analysis project Ga0179593, IMG submission 185931) | Vadose zone soil fungal communities from Angelo Coast Range Reserve, California, USA - CZODoug2_1_08_16fungal (PacBio error correction) | ecosystem: Environmental > Terrestrial > Soil >...
ACCGTGCCCGTTCCAATAAAAAAACGCGCTTCACTCGGCGAGCGCCCGAAAGAAGGAAACCACCCCCAATGGCTGCCAGTAGTGAGGAAAAAGTCAAAAGGGGGGGGGGGTCCTATTTTGGAGTTGGGTGTAAACGGTGGGAAAAAATCTGAGCAGAGCAGGCTTTCCTCGCTGGCCAAGACAGGACCGGGCTGGGTGTGCCTGTTGGCCAAGGGGAAGGAAGAAAAAAAAAAAACAGAAAAAGGAAAAGAGGTCCGCTGAGTCGGGGCGGATAGCCGAAGAACCATGCAAGAAAAAAAGTGACCTCTCCAGGCCCTTAGGGAAGGAAGGGGGGGGAGATGGGCAAAGCGTTCGTGTATAGAACGAGAAAGGGGCAGAAGAAAGAGGGGAAAATAAGAGTAGGGCTATCCGTCCGCATCAAGGAAGTTTCCCAAAAAACAGTGAGGGGACAAGGTAAGAACTAGGTCGCAATATCCTGGTGAAGGAAAACGGGCTGTTCTCAGTTTCACTTAAGCGGCACTCAGAAAAGTGGCGGCGGGTACCCCTCGGCGCCGAAATGAAACGAGTCACCCCTCACCCACGGGCTGCAAAGAGAAAGAAAAAAATGGCCGGCCGGACCATCGGCGGGCGGGGCAAAAGAAAAAACCCCTCGAAGATCGACGTAGTCTATGGCAGGCTGTGCGTTAGAAAGAATAATTGGCAACAGGGTGAAAAAAGACATCTACGTCAAAGCGTCTACCATGGAAGAAAAATGGAGAAGCGTTGAGGGGAGTGAGTGTCACCACCCAACATGAATCGAACATAGGAGTCAGTTAAAAGTTGGGGGAGGATGTTTCCGCGTCGATTTCTGACCGCTCCCGCCGCAGAAAAAGGTGGGAAGAAAGAGGGGCACGGGGGGAAAAAAGTTGGGGAAACCGCGGTTTCTTACAGCCGGTACCTTTATCAGAACGAAAAATTGGGGGGTCGAGTCAGGAGGACTCGAGGGGAAAAGAAGGAGAGAAAAATATGAGGGGTTATCCCAGGCTGCAAGATACAAGGTGGGAATGGGATGGGTAGGGGGGGAAAAAGTTGTGCGGTTCGCGCAATCATTGGGGGGTCGGGTTTTAGTACAATAGAGGCCTGAAAGGCCGGGCGCGCCGCCTAACGCCGACAGCAATGGTCTCGCCATCCATGCATTCCCTGCTGGTGTCCCAAAAAAGTTCCCTGAAGAGCTCTTTGGTCAAAAAAATAAAAAGGGGGGGGTTTCTGAGACCCAGTTGCTCGCCCTCGGGGAAAGAAGAGATTGCAACAGAAAAAGTAACTCCGCAAGTCCCTCGAATGGGGGAGAGAATAGGGAAGCATGGGGGGAAATGCCCATGCATCACGTGGCGTAACCACGTAAAGAGATGTATGCCGCTCATAGTGGAAGGCGATAAAAGAAAACCCGGTTCCTCAGTAGCCATCGACAAAGAAAGACAGGACGACAGCAGAAGAAAACAAGCGGCGGTTGTTCAGTTCACGGAGAGGGGGAAGAAATCTGGCCCTTGTCATAGGAAAGCAAAAAAAAAAAGAAGAAGAGAAGAAAAGCACAATACAAGCCTCCAAGTCAACCAGCCAAAAAACCGACAAAGTAGGGGGGGAGAGCAAAAACCCGAAAAGGGGGTACCTATCCGTCCTGGTGGGTTGGGAAAAGGACGGTTCTCTCGGCAAAAGCCTGACGACCTAAATGGGAAAAAAACAACAAAAAGAGAGGCGCTTTTCACAAAAACCAGTCGACGTGGCCAAGCCAAAGAGAAGAAAAGAGTAACGCGACAGTCCCTCGACTCGGAAAGAAAGAGCAAGGATACCAATATTCGTGTTTCCCGAAAACAAAACGTGAGCGCGGGACCCATAAGAGTTGTGGGAAAATCACACTGGTTTGCGCATGGGGGAAGATGGGGGGGTGGGCAGCAAAAAAAAAAAACCACACCTGTCTCGTTCGGATCTACGGAAACCAGGGAATGCCGGATAGAGCTCTCTTAAGCCCTAGGAGGAAGGGGGAAAAGGCGGATTGCCCGAGCATAATCTCCACCCGTCCACTAAATCAAGGGGTCAGGGTGATCATGGACAGGGAAAACGCCAGTCCTTCCTAGGTCGAGGGGATGTCAGGGGCGGGAAAAAAAAACAAGACGAGGAGGGGAAAAAAACTCTTCGAGGGTGTTTCCCTTCCAAAGCAGCAAGAGGGTACAGCGTATCAGGGGGGGGGCATACAAAAAAACGGATATGTTAGCAACGACGCCATCGGTTGGGGGAAAAGAAAAAAACTGATATCTTCAAAACAAAGTAGTACAACGAGGGGGGGACATGAAAAAAGGAGAACTGTTACGCGCCCATTCGATTCCGCAGAAGCAGCATAACCTACAGCATATACAAGCACCCACAATAGAAAGAGAGCTCTCACAGTGCCTCCTAAAAATCATCAAAAATTGACCAGAAAAAAAAAAAAGGGGAGGAAAAAACGTGGGACGAGGAGAACATGGTGCATTTTCTTGTTTCTGGGGGGACCTAAGACAACCCGAAGGAAAAGAAAAAGAGGGTGGGGCATAACTTGGTTGCGACCGGCAACGCCCCGCACAAACCTAAGGTTCCAGGGGTAAAATGTGTTGTTGGGTCGAAGGAAATACGGCTTTCCAGGCCCCGCCAGGGCACAGAAGAAAAGGAGCCGAGAGAAAACCGCGCGGCGCGTTTTTTCGTATTGAACTGGTGGCCAGTGAAGAGCGCCGTGGCTTGCAAACCTGAACGGAAGGGGCAACCAAAGAAAGGGTCCTCGGCAGTTTCCCAATCTTGTTGATTCCAATCAGAGGGGGGGGGGAAAATCGCGTCCGGCTGGCTTGGTTCGTCCTTGAAACTTGGGGAAGGGAACAGACGAAGGGTGAAAAAAAAAAAAAAAAGGAAGAAGGGCTCAAAAAATCAAGAAAGGGGAGGGAGAAAAAAAGGGTGGTACGGCAAAAACGGTTTGCGCACGCGCGAGGGGCGAGCAAAGGGAAAGGGAGGGAGGCAATAGCGGTACTTTTTCCAATAAGCCGGGCAAATCGGGGCTTGTGGAAAGGGACGGGTACCTAGGCTTTGTTTTATTCCGATGGCACAGGGGATAGCGAGAGGGGGGAAAGGGGAAAAAGACAAAAATGAACAACGACACGGGGGCATCGCTTGCGAGTTTCGCCCAAAACGGATGTAAAGAATCTCAATAAAACCAAAAAACCAGAGGAGGAAGGAGATCATACGTCAGGCCAGAGAGAAAAAAGAAAGCAGAAAAGAAAAGCAGGGTTCGGATGGGAAAGAAAGCCTGTCGAGGCCAATTGAAAAACGGGCAAGGACGGGGAAAGTCAAGGAAAACAAATGAACTAATGTGACCCTGGGTGCTTGACACCACCGAAGGAAAAAAACAGGTCCGGACGGCGCCAAACATGCCGGAGGAGTTTCTAAACTCCAAGAATAGGGGGAAAAAAAAGAGCGCAAAGGCTACAGAAAAGGGCGGAACTGGTAGAACGAAAGGGCCTTAGAGGGGGTGGGGGGAAAAAAAAAAAAAAAGCAACACAAAAAGCAGAGGAAAGCTTTCCTTAGGGAATCCCGCAAAAGGAAAGGGGAAGAAACCCCAAACAGACCGCAACGAGGCAAACTGAGATGAACAAACCGCAGGGGTGGAAAAGGGAAAGAACGGTGACCGACTGGGGGACCTAAGGCGGTAAGGGTGAAAAAAAGGAAAAAAAAGAAGGCAGAGAAACCCCTTCAGTTCAAGGCAAGTCAACACAGCAACAGAAAAAAACGCAGCCGCGGGGGCGAATTGGGTGAAAAATACACCTTATGCAAGGGAACCCGCAGGAAAAAGAAAGGAGGGAGGAGTGTAAAAAAATCCCTGACCGTCGTTGTTACTGGGGGTGAGGGGAAAGAAACGTTCCGCGAAAGAGGGGTGGATGCCCCTCACTCCCCCTGGAAGGGCAGTAGGGGGGGGGTGAGGGGAAAAACGAAAAAGAAGACCAATCTAGACCAAAGTGGGAAAAAAAAAGCCTCAAATACCTGCCGTTACGTTTTTCCGCCCTCATGCTTCTCTTGGCCAGATGGGGGGAAGGGATCGTCACTGTTGAGAGCGCGCTGGACGGCTGCGAGGCTTGTCAATCTGCCTTGATTGGTGTCGGAGGAAGAAAAAGAGGAAGAGGGCGTCTACATTCCGTTTTCATTAAAGACGCGTGAACAGAAAAGGGAAAAAGGTCCTAGAGCCACTTTTTACGATTTAAAAGAAGGACGTACCAGTCTCTGGTTCTGGGAGGACCCTAAAACTCCGGGAAGAAAAGAACAATCGCAGTTTACTGAAACGAGACACAAGCGAAAGAGGCCGACCGGCGAGGTAAGTTTGTGGGCACTACACCCTTACAGTCCCTCACGAACCCGAACGACAGAATAGTTCGCTTGAACTGCTGCCAAAAGAAAGACCAATGCGGGGAAAAAAACGTGGGTCTCTCTGGCTCTGGGCAGCATAGGGGGACACTGATCACGGACAAGGAAAATGGAACCTAGCCTCGACTTTCATACAAAGAGGGGGAAAAAACGGAAAAAGGAAGTGTGCGTCTGGACAACTAGGGGCGGAAGAACCATCTTATGATGAACAATCGGGGGAGGCAGGAACAAAGCTTTTGTGGCTCAGGGATCAACTGACCTGGGGGGAAGAAAAAATCGGCAATGGACGATCCGGCGCCAATATCAATGAAAACCCAAGGCCATCGTGGGGGGAACGGTCTCGTTACGGGTGAATGTGGAGTGCAGGCAGGTGGCAATGAAATGGCGGGCTTCAGCAGGGCAGAGGGGAAGAAAAAACAGATCTGAACATCCTATCGACAGAGAACGGCGTGCAGGAAAAGGAAGGTGCAAAAGGCTGCTGGGCACTGTCAGCATGGAAGTGGGAGAGCCAAAGGAGGGAGGGAGAGCTCGATTCAGGGAGACAAGGACCCAGATGGGGGTTGGTTGCGGAAAAGCTGGTATCGCAAAGAACTTAAAAAAAACGAGGGGGGAGGGGGCTGACCATTCGCTGAGGTTGCCAGTGTGCAGCATGATCGAAGGAAAGGGGGAAGAAGCCAATTGGGAAGCAGTGCAGCAACAGCGAGAGAGGTGAAGGGGAGGCACTGCAGGAAAAACACATATCCGCAAAAAGGGGACGGCATTAGGCAAAAAGGAGGGAACTTGCTTGCGTTTTCAATGGACAAGAAAAAATCAGAGAGGCGCGTGCAACTGTTGCGAGAACGAACACAAGAGAAACTGGGAAAAGACAGCAACTCAAGGTAACTGGGGGGGAACAAAAGGGGGACTGCAGTGGAGGGCGACCCAGTTTGCTCGGGGGGGGGGGAAAAAAAAGACGCGAAGCCCGCAGGGCAAGGAAGAGAAAGAAACAAATCTGCGCTCAGACCCGGGGGTAACCTGGGGAAAACAAATACAGGAGGAAGGAAAGCCCCGGTGTGAAGACATCCACCATTCATTTTGGGGGAGGGGGAAAGCAGCCTGACCCAAAGACGCGCCACTTACAAGAAATTCGGGATAAAGGTCAAAGTGGGGGGAGAAAAAAGCGGGGGGGGAGAAAAAGAAGCAAAAGCTTAAAACCCAGGTGAATGCGATTAAAAGAAGGTGGAAATGGAGGAACGCGGAGAGTCATCACAAAGCGGACAGGGAGGAAGGCAAGGCGGAATCGGTACTTTGTCTATGAAGGTGATGAAAAAAATGAAAGTCATGATAAATCTAATTGGCGGCCAGGTTAGACGGGTGGGGAGGGGAGATGTAGACCCTGGGGGGCCCACGAAAAATCTAAAACGATCGAACTGTCAACAGGGCAAAAACAGAGTCAAGGATTGAGAGGGCCCCGGGAAATAGATGGGACAGGGAAAGGCCAAAAGAAAAAAGAGGGTGAGTGGGGGGCGCATTGGTGGTGTCTCACGTTGGTAACCAGGGTAAAAGCCGTCGGCCAAACTGGTAACTAAAGAAAAGACCATATCCGGCCGGTAAGAGACCTGAAGGCGAGAAGTTGAGGGCAGAAACCGCACCCCGGCATGAGGGGAGAAAAGGAGGAGGAAAGCAGACCGCGTGCAACGTCGAGTTGAAAAGAGATTTGGCGGCCTGCGCTTCCGAAATGGAAGGAGGAGGGCGCAAGAGGGGGTAATCATTCCTCACGAAAGCGTAAAAAGAACGGTAACGCAAGAAAAGACGGGCCGGAGAGGTGGGGGTAAACCAAGGGTGGGGGGAGAGGGGAACGGGTTCGTACACTGAACGAGCCACGAACAGCAATAAAAGAAAAAGGAGGAAAAGGGGGAAACTCTGTGCTGAACTTGTTCCCCTTGGCCAAGAAAACCCGATGTCCACGCACTGCGAAGGGAAGACCCAGATAGCCTATCATCACGCAAGAAAAACATACATTTCAGTGGGAGAGGAGGAGGGGGAAAGAAAACCAAGCCCTGGCTACACAATTTTCCTGCAGGCCACAATGGGGAGGGCGAGTCAATCTCCTCGCATCGGACGGGCCCTGGGGGAAGAAGGGAAGCGTCAGAGAAAAGCGCGAGAAAAAAGCACAGGATGAGGAGGAAAAGAGAAAAGATCTTTACGCCGCAAAACGAGTGTGTGTAAAGGTCACAAGCCGCCATACTCAGCGAAGAAAGAAAAAAAAGAGCCAGGAACATCGCTGCCAATGTGAGCCATTGCTGGGAGGGAGCTGGGCACGAGGTTTCTGGTCGGGGGACCGAAAAGAAACCAGGGGCAGCGACCGACGTTGAAAAAACACGGGGCTGTTTTTCACTGGGACCACGAGGGCCACAGGGAAATACAAGAGTCCTTCTGGGGGACTAGAGGGACGAAGCGCAAAGAGAAAAAGAGCCCCCGCCCATACGTGTTACCTAGCAAGGGAAACAGGAGGATGAGAAAGGCCTAGGAAAGGGGGAGTGGAGAGAACGAGCAGTCGCCGAGCTGCACAACCAAAACCAAAACAACAAGGGGTACCGAGCACGGCAAGAAATTAACCGCCTTGCATCAAGGTGTCAGCTTGTCTCTGGGGCTCAAAACAAGGAGGAAAAAAAAGGAGGCAGGTGTAGAGGCCTGCCTACCGAGGCTTACTGCCCAGGGAGAGACCTTCGGACAAGGAAGTGAAGAGAAAAAAAGTAGGGGCACACCGTTTCCTAAGGCACTCAGGCGGCCGGTGGCTCGAGAGAGAAAGGGGGAGGGACATGTGGAAGGGGAGGGAGAAATGAAGTGGGTCACCAGGGGTGTCCATCATTTAGGAAAGAAAAAACCCGGTCCCCATGCAACGAAGGGATGGGGGGCGTGGAAAAAAACTACAGAACAGATTCTGACTTACCGGAACTTAGAGCGGAAGAGGGGGTCATGACGCTTCAGCCTGAGATAAAAAGGGTTCGAAGATGAGGGGCAAGGGGAACTCGGTGGCATAAGAAAAGGGAAACGGGAAAGAAAGGATGGCGTGCAAACAGGCCTCTCACCTCGGGAGAGAAAGAAACCGGAAAAAAAAAGGGGGATTGTGGCTCCCACGTGGGCTTAAAGGAGAATGGGAGGTGGGAAATAGAAAGGGGGTTACACAAAAGGAAACGGGAGCTTGTACAGGTTTTTAAAGAAAAAAAAAGAAAGAAAGAAACTTCTCGCCCGACAAAACTACCGACAACATGGAGAAAAAGAACCAGAAAGGAAACTGAAAGGCGCTTCTGGTACCATTCCCTAACGAGCAGCGAAAAAAAAGAGGGGGCGTCGCCAACCAGTTGCCCAACGAGAACGACGAACAAGAAAGGAGGGGGGGGGAAAAAAAGAAGTCCCTCGATCTGAAACGCATGGTCATCACGTCAAGGGAGAAAAACAGATCGTGAGAAAATGAAGCGTCCAAGTCACGGTCACTAGGGGTGAAAAACGAAATCGTTTCCTGCTATCACAAAAATTAAGCAAATTCATCGGCACTAACAAGCTCGACGAGGAAGAGCAGGCTAGGGGGTTTTTCATGTTACGTGTCTAATAAGGAGTGGCGGCAAAAAGCGGGAAAGGGGGAAGATCGAGACACTACTTCCATACCCGAGGGGACGACATCCACTCCAAGAGGGCGAAAAAAAGGAAGAAATTCATCAAAGGTTATTTTCTGCCCTCCAGGGGATGTAGATACGGGTAGCGGGGAGAGAAAAAGGGAGGGTGGGTGGGGACGAAACGGGCACCATTGTACGGCAGAGGGGAAACGTCAAGGGGACGGGAACCCAACAACCGAAAGGCGACGCGAGAGGAGCGTGTTCCAGGACGATCGGAAAAGAAGTTAAAAAAAGGACTAGCGAGGGGAAAGGAATCCAATCACTTGTGGATCACGAGGCTGGGGGGGGAGGGGAGAGATCCGTTGCCAGTCCGCCACACTGAGACAGGCCTGCTCGCGCATGGGGGAGGGAAAGAAGGTCTAAAGGGGAAGGCAAGTAGTTATCGTGGTGGCCAGACTGGCAAGAGCAAAGAGAAAAAAAGGAATCTGGGATTTGGCTGGAAGAGGTCAAGCGCAAAAAAACAGTCAAAGGAAAAAAAGAAAAGAAAGAGTTCGGGGGAAAAAGGTCACGTTCGGACACGCGCCAGCGTCTCGGAAGGAGGTCAAGGTGGGGGAGAACGGAGGTGAAAAAAAAAGAGGTCAAAACCCCAGCACCAGATGACTGGCAGCGAAGCGCGTTACGAGAAAAAAAATAAGAGGCCAGAAACATGTGCTTAAGCGGGAAGGGGTCAACGTGGAAGGGGGACGACACCAAAGTCGCTGGCTCACGGCCGCATCAAATCCCGTGGAAAAAAAGAAAAAAAGGATAAACTAAAAAGAACAACCGCTCTCCAACAGTGAAAGAAATAAGTCAAAAAGGCCAAGGAGACACAGATGGAGGGAAAAAAAGGAAAGTGCGGCGAGGAACAGGTGCGCTGGATGCGGTGACACTGTAAATGGGGGGAAAATCAGAAGGAAATTAATGAGAGGGGCACTACCACTGGTTTGGGGTAGAAAAGCAGAAAGGGAAGCGTCAAACCTCACACCAATAATTTCGGGGTTAGGTGTAAAAACAAGGAAACGCTTTCCGCCGCGATCCAGTACGGAAAAAACGAAAGAAGGAAAGACGCTATGCCGCGTGGTTACAGTCGGGAAAGGGGGTAAAACGAACCTGTAGAGGCCTTGGGTGTACCCAACGGAACGACCCTCAGGTCCAGTCTCAGTCTCTGCACACGGTGGGAAAAAGAAGTCGTGGCCGAGACTGACAAGCAACCGTTTCCTAAGCTACGAGGCACAGGAGGGGGGGGTACAAATAAAGGGAGAAGAACCTCTGAGCTAATATCGAAAGCACAGCAACACTATCCAACCCATCAAGTAAACACCCAAAAACCTGAAAAAAAGAGGAAGTGGTACCAAGAAGGGACAGCACTCCTCGCTAGTTGAGCGCCAACTAATCCGCCAACGAAGAAGGGAAGGAAAAAGCGCGCCTTGGGCGACCCGGTACGACCGTCGGGTGAAACGGAAAAGGGGGGGTCGGCGGAACTCGGTCGATTGTCATTTGTTGTGACAGGATGGAATTATCGGGGTGACCGAAAAAAAGAATAAAAAAAGAGGGAAAAAAGCGACCAAAAGATTGCGCTTGGCGATTGGGGAAGTCACTTCCTGACGTAGGAGAAAAAAGAAACGGATTAAAAGAAAGATAAAGTAGAGAATCGTAAATGCCAAGCGAATACAAAAAGGCAGAGCCAAAACAAATTGTCGCCTTGAAGAATCTTTCTTGAATAAAGGGGAAAAAAACACACGGGAACATCACGGAAAACAAGGCCAGAAGGGGTAACCAAAATCCACCCTCATATTCTCAACACTTCGCTGTTAAAACACACGTCAAGAAAACTTGTCTCGGTGACACCCGGCTAATCCAAAAGACATCATTGAGGGGAGAAGGAGATTCGAGGGAGTATAATCGACGGCCGTGTCGACCGAGGGAGTAACTTGGGTACAAGAAAAAAAGGTGCACTTGGAAAGGGTTGGGGTTGTAGCACCAGGACTGGACTAAATCTTCAAAAGTGAAAAGAGAAATCCAGAAGGAAGCGAACCCCCGTGCCAGCCTGAACGAAAAAAATAAACAAAGAGGAAAAACAAGGGGAAATTCAGCAGACTTGTACGAGGGTTACCAGACAGAAAGAGTTTTTGGGGGAACCACACGGTCTCCGAAAGAAAAACAGGGGAAAAAAGGGGGGGGCACAAAAAGGTCCAAAGAAACAAAACAACAACGCGCAGCGATCTTGAAGGGGAAAACAGGGGGAGCGACACGCCGGGCCAGGGGATGGGAAAGAAAGTATGGTAGGGAGAAAGACAAAATGAAAACTTCAAAAAAAGGGGGGAAGGGTGTAGAGAAGCCGACCTGGTCCGCCAACAGTTTGAAGGGGGGGAAAATGAGAATGGGGGGTCAAAAAGGGAGAGCCCATAAACGAACTCCATCAGGAAAAAGGAAAGAAGACAGCGGCGTACAACGTCTTTCTTTAGGAAAAATCTGTCTCACGGGTGGACATTTTGGAGGGAATAGAAGCAGAACTTTGAGAGAAGAGGGGTAGCTTAGGGGGGCGTTGGAGAAAGGGGGGGGTGGGGAAGTGAGTTGGAAGGGCTTCAGTCAATAAGACAGCTGTAAAGAGGGTAGACAAAGCCCGGGCAAGTCCATCGGACCGGCTCTGAAATCACCTTGTGAGAAGAAACGCACATGGAGGAGATGTACCAAAACAGAAAGAGTCCTTAGCCAAGATAGGGGGGTGGGAGAGGAAACGATCCTGCGGAGAAAAGCCGGGGATCATTGTGAAACGACACCCACCGCCGAAGTGCTGGAAGCCACCGAAACAAAAAAAAGAAAGGGGGCGCTTTTTGGGTCACGACAGAAAATCAAAAAGTAGAACAACACTCAATGACTGGCGCTTGGACTTCAAGAAAAAAAGGACAATAAAGGAGCAGTGAAAAACGGGTGTCTCTGAAGGAGTCCAAGCTATTTGGAAAAACAAGAAGACAAGGTAAGACGAGCCGCCGAGGGAAGAAAGAAAAAAAAGGAGGAAAAGATGAGTCCAGGAAAAGGTGCGGACTGTCAAACGGGAAAAAGAAACAAGCTGAGTGTATTAAACAAGCCTGTAATGCCAGGTTATCGCAGAAGAAGGACGGGGGAGGAAAGATAGAGGGGGACCGCGATCACGGGTGGCCAAAAAAAAAACAGCATAAAAGATACGCGACTCGCGTTCTACTGGTGTGCCCGCTACTTTGCGTCGTCCGAAAATTGGTTGTTTTGGTGATCGTGGGGTCAATCCGTTTCAGCTACATGAAATGAAAGGAGAGGCACAGTGAGGGTTTGGCTATAACGGCTCTGGAAAAAGCCCTAGATAATGGAATAAAGGGATGGACCGAAAGAAGAGGCGGAGGGCCCGTCAGCACTGGGGGGGTTTGGATAGAAGGAAATGGGGAGAAGATCATTCGGACAAGGCAAAGGATTGTGGTGAATACAGTATAAGAAACGAACGGAAACTTATGGACGAACCAGGGCTGCTCTGGCGCGAGGGAGGGAGGGGAGGTTGCCGATGGAAAGAAGAAAAAAAAGTTGAATGGAATCGCAGTCACACTCTAACGGGGAAAAAAAAGAAGAGAAGTTGTCGCCAAAGGTGACTCCTTTCGCAAGAAAAAAAGGGCGCTGCTTCAAGATTCAACTGAGCGAAGAAGGGGGCATGCGGTGGCATTCACGGCAGCGGTCAAGGAACGAGAACGGGGAAAGGTGCGCCGAACACAAATCAGGAACAAGGAATGAAAGAAAGGGGGTCAAACAGCACTTGCCTTCAAGGGGAGGCTAAGAAGGTGGGGAGAGGGTACCGGTGTGTGACTACGGCGAAGAAAGAGTGAAAAAAGAGGGCCACGATGTCGACCACTACAAGAAACGGGGACGAAGCCTTTGGTGAACCTTAAATAACACAAATGCATTCATCCCCTGGAATCCACCATGCAAGTGGGGAAGGTCACAAGAAGGGGGAAAGAGAGAAGCAGCCTGCAAATCGTAACAAGGCAAAAAAAGGGAAAAAAAGGACCTTGGGGTAAGGAAGCCGCGACCGGGCCCCCCTCAGTAGGAGGGAACTTGTTACACCTTTTTGGGAGAAGAAAAGGCAAAGCCAGAAAACGACTCTGAAACGAAAAGTCAGAAGGAAAAGAGGTCTGTCGAGACGTTCAAAAAAAAGAGAAATACATCACGGCACCGAATAGGGCAAGAAAGGGGTGAGCGTGTGGAAATGGAGGGAATGAAAACCACGTGTGGACCCACTTTGCGAGAGTCGAAAAAAAAAGGGAAAAATGGCCGACGAAGATCACGTGCCGAAAAAGAAAAACAAAAAAAGGCACCAGTACGGCCCTATGGGGAGTGGGAGAATGGGTGTGGGGGGGGGGGGGGGCAGCCCAGAAAAGGGGGGGACCCTGGGTGAGCCTTAGCCAAAGAAACGAAGGAAGACAGTGAGAGGGAAGATCGCCGAACCTCTACAAGAATCAGGGGGAGAAAAACGACCGTACCTTCTTTGCAACTATAAAAGACTGAAAGAAAAAAAAAAAAGGAAAGGGAGAAGCGAAATGCAGGGCATTCCTGTCCGAAGACCTTGCCTCTCAGGAGACCTAAAGAGTAAAGTAGGGAAGAAGAGGTGGTGCGACAGAATGTCCGCAAAAGCCCATACGGTGGCAAAAGGCGGGAAACGGCTGGGCGCAACCGGTGTCCCATAGGAACTAAAAAGAAACCGGCCCGAAATGGGACGAGAAAAGAGAGGATGGAACTCACTGTAGGATGGTCGCCCCACTTGCACCAGATTAACTGCCAAGGAGAGGGTGGATTATCTGGCAATCGGAGGCCATCCTTACTGAAGAAAAGAAGGACAACACCTCGCCGATCAACTCAGACCAGTAGCTTGGGGGAACGGGCGCCGGTTTTGGACGAGACGCATCTCCTAAAGAGAAAAGGGAGAAAAGGGGACTTAGCGCAGATAG
>Ga0179593_1623455_pt1 | contig 13015 bp, 7 predicted proteins | sample CZODoug2_1_08_16_FD_185931 | JGI IMG/M metagenome (GOLD analysis project Ga0179593, IMG submission 185931) | Vadose zone soil fungal communities from Angelo Coast Range Reserve, California, USA - CZODoug2_1_08_16fungal (PacBio error correction) | ecosystem: Environmental > Terrestrial > Soil >...
AAGATCTCGGAAAAAAGATGGTTTTGTCCGCTCGAGTTTCGCACAAAAAAATGCACTCAGGAAGGGGGGGGAAGCTGAGCGTCAACAAATCGTACAGCTTACATGCGGGGCGCAATGCCAATCCCTTTTAACAGCCTCTAATGGGAGAAGGCCGGGGGAAAAAAGAAACGGACACATGGCTTCGATTGTGCGATGTGAGGATGCAAAAAGGGAACTTGGCATGGGAGGAAGAGGGGGACATTCCTCTTGGCTAAGGGACGAAAATCGCCTCTAGCTCGGCCACGGCCCCTGGAAGGTTGGCCAAGCAGAGTCGGGATTGGCCGCGGATGCAGGGGAGAACTCCGCGGTATGAAAAAGGTGCCTCCCGAGGGGGAACCGGCTGTCTGAAAAATCCGCTCTAAAAGGCAACCACCACTGCCGACTAGAAGAAACGGATATGGGAGGCTCAAACGGCCGCGTGGTCTCGTTACAGGAAGACAGGGGAGGCAAGACGGGAAAAGGAGAGCTTTGGGAATCCTAGGGTGCAAAAGAGTCGTGGTAAAGCTGTTTCTGCGGGACGGGGGGCAAGAGCTGCGCGGGAGGGGTCGGGGAACGAGAGAAACTCAGCAGGAGAAAATTCCCATTTCTCGCGTTCTCCGACTGGGGGGAAGGGGGGGGGCTCTCAGACAGATTTCGACTTTCGGAGGGGGGGCTTGTGAAAAAAAAACCCCCGCTCAAGCCGCGAAGGGCATGTTTCAAAGGAGGAAGTAAAACGAGCCGCACCGGCAGGGAAAATCAAGAAATCTACCCGAGAAAGGCGTTGGCCTTTTGTCGCTGGGGTTAATGTAAGTCAACGCGACAAAAAAAAATCACCCCAATCACACCAGTACGCCGCCGTCAGGGGTCAAGTGTGGGAAAGTCCCAATTACAAGAAGCAAAGGCGGGGGTGAGGCCCTACGCTGTGGGGAACCGCCGAGAGTGCCGCTAAGTGGCAAAAGTTACCTTCCAACGAATCTCCAATCCGCTGGACCCTAAATGACGTATATTCGAGATGATGGCCAGGAACCGGTTCTAACGAAAAGCGCAGGAAGTTCGCCGCTGGGGGGGTTTTGGCAAGGACATGGCTAGGCGAGAACGTAAAGGAAGTGGATTTGGTCGAGGAGGGGAAAAAGGGTACCGGTAGGCAGAGGTCTGGTGGCCGGCAGGTCCCGAAAAAGGGGGGGGTCGACAAGGGTCCTGGGATGCTTTTCGAGGTTGCGGCCGACGGCGCATGCACCATTCCTTTGCTGACACCTTATTAGGCAACTCACCCCATGGATGGAAAAGGTGGAGGGAGATCCCGATTCTTATGGGCAGCGGATGAGGCGGGTCAACGATCATCAAGGGCTGAAACTCTCACCTAGAGGGCTGTCACTAGGAATGCAGTCAACTGGGGGGAATTAAGTGCACTTAAAAACTGTTAGCGCAGCATTTGAGGTGTCTTACCTTAACTAGGTGCAGGCACAAGGGCGTCGTCGGCAGATACCATTGCTTGGGTGATTTTTTGACTGGGCCCGTCCGTGTAACAGCGCGCAAAAAAAAAACTTGGGCGCCACCAGTGCCAGTGGGCCGCGCGGACCAGATGGGCCGAGAAGGAAGTCCAGCAAGCGCCGTCTATTTGCGGATTCTGCATCGCGGGCTATGGGGGTCAAGAATCTGCCGGGCCAGCAAGATTCCTCGCCAACCGCTTCCAATCGCACGCCTAAGGAAAGCTGAGGAGCAGGCGCTTGCGCTTGAGAGACGAATCTCCAGATCTCAAAAGCGTCGATGAAAGCAACCACAGTGAAAGGCGTCGCTTTGACGGGTTGGACTGATCACCCGTCTAACCCCAGCTTTGACACCAGGGGGGGTGGTTTCATATTCATTATCGGGGGTGTGAAGGGACCGTCCGTGCTGACCACTTCAAGAGCGAAGGCCTCTTCCGACGTATAACGGGAGGGTCTCGTCTAGAGCGTCGCGATATCTTCTGAAGAGGCGCACGCGCAAGGGCTGAGCGTGGCGTCCGGGGATCCTCCAATTACACTCGGGGGCACCAGTTTCCTCATATCCTGACTTAAGGCGCGATAGTGGCTATATCCTCTGGAGAAAACTATCTCCATCTAATAGTTTCTTGAACTCCACCTAACCTTTCCGTTTGGACACTCAACGCTCGGAAAACAATATGGAGTACCCATTCCCGGCTGTGGGTTGATACTTTCAGGGGATTTTCGCGGGGGAAAGAGGGATTCCTAGTCTGTTCGCGGGTGATAAGACGAACTGAACGCCCTCAGAGCTGTAGTTGCTCGGAGGTGATAGCTCCACCTGTATCTCCCAGGCCGGTTCGTTTGGAGGTCACGGGTTCGTAAGTTAAATTTTCGGATAATTTACAGGGTGTATAGGGCACGGGAATCTGCTCAAACACTCTTGGCGGGTCACAGAGATTACTTTTGCTATTTGCTTTTTCATGCTTCTGCCGCAGGTCCTCGTCCATGTTTGGATTGAGTCCAGAACCATCAAATGTCAGCGGGGGGTAGGTAGCTTTCTGGTGGAAGTAGGATTGAAACCGAGCACAAAGGATTAGCTGTACCGTGAATTTAGAAGTTCTTTATTTTAATACCAAACATCTTGGCTTGTCGCGGGCTCTCGAAACAACAAAAAAGAGGTATTTTAAATCAGAGAGATACTGACAACAATGTTGGCTCCACACCAATTCCACCTCATTACCCGTTGAAGTCCACCTCAACGACCTTCAGCACTTTCAGACCAATTACTCTACGTCTCCCGATCCTAGTACTGGCTTGATGAGATTTACCTAATGTTAAAACCCGTTCCTCAAGTCCATATGCAAGCCGTTGATCCTTCTTTTTTTCTCTATTTCCGACTCCTGTCAACCTTCCTATATACTCGACAGTACAAATTATATTTTGCGAGACCCATTTTGCGCACGATTTCTTTGAGCCATGGGGTTCGCACAGGGGGGGGCCCAGCGCAAAAGAAATCGTCGCTTCGGTTCATGCGGGAGGCCTCACGAAGGGACCGCAAACTTTCCAACTACGAGGGCACACGTAGGAGGGGGGGTGGCCGCGCGTGCGTGGTGGAGAAAGAAACTTTACTGCCCGCTTTACCGCTCTTACTGAAATCGACACGCGGGACTTCGCAGGCCTCCGCGGACCGTTTTAATCCCGCCTTGGTCCGGCGGAATGGGGCAGGGGCGCAAGGGGAGAAAGGGAGGCTCGGAAAATTGGGGCGCGGCGATTGTAAGGAAAGGGGGTAGACGAAACTCTACGACGGACCCTCGAAGAAAGGGGGAAACCGTGCTGAAAACCTCGGAGGGCGCGACCCTGACCGAGCTACGGCGTGCAAAATCCAGAACTTCCAAGACAAGTGGTCATCTTTTTTTCTTCCAACCAGCCATCTTTGGCCGCCCGCACAATTAAACTCGAAGCCGCTCAACTGTGGGGGAAAAAAAGGAGGGGATGAGGATGAGAACCGTTCCCTTATTCGCCGAGGACCGCATCCTGCTCGAAAACTCAGCTGAAGGATGTTTAAGCGTTCTTCGGAGGAGTACCGGGCAACGTCTTCATCCGGGGGGACCAAGAATAGGGCATGTATTTCATAAAAAGAGGAAATTCGGGACAGATTTGGAAGTACTTCTCAGAGAACACTTGGGAATCTGTAGAACATTACGACTGTGAAAAGCTGGGGGGGCATGGCACTGGTTAATACGAAGGGAAGGACCGTGACCACTCAGACTTCAACAGATGAGAGACATTGTGTTCCGCACGTTACGGGAGGAACGGTCCCACCCAGCTTTGTGAGCAACCTCAGGAGGAATCCCAATTTAGATCAGATGAAGGACGCTAGATCACTCGTTGAAAAGTGGACGGAGATGATCGCGCCCGCAGTTCATACTCTGGACCGTCTCGGGCCTCCTTAATTGGATACGGGTCTGGGGACGCCACAGCCCGTGGTCGAAAGGGGGTTTTTTGAAAAGAACAAGCACCGAAGGGAATCCTTCCTGGCCGGGACTGATCAGAAAATCGGAGAAACTACCCTATCTCTTGATCCCACCGTAGCACTTGTCTACAGGGCATGCCCAGCCCTCTGCTAAGAAGATCCACGGATCAAGACATCGCTGGCCACATTTTTAGTATCTCGCTCTGACACTGTGAATAGCCACCACCACCGCTTCTGAAATGTTTTACGTCCCCGAGTGAGAGGACTGTCGAACGAGGAATGTTCTCCTTGTTCTGAAGTCATCTCTCTTACGCTACGAAATCGATATACATGGCGTAAAGGCAGGGTCTCGTTGCGGAGGGGAAGTCGTGGGCAGTGGTGCGAAGAAGGCTTTGGAGCTTTACCTCGCTCTGCGAGCGAGACTCATTCCTTATTGCCACACTTATTAGGGGCCGTCTCTATCCCGCCTTTTCTCTCTCGGGGGTTCCTGTTTGGACTGCAGTTTCTGTGTCCTTGGACCTTCTCCCCGGAATGGGGGGGGGGTTGGATTATTCGAATTCAGTTCATCTATATTGAAGGAAACATCCGCTCCCATAGGACAGAAGGATCGCATGTTGGCTGAAGGAAATTGATGGTCACTAGGTTGACTGGGGAATTCCTCTTAATGTGTGTTTGAGATGCCGAAGTTGGGCACAGCTTGTTCCAAAACTTCCACCCGCCGAACGATGAAAAAGGTCTGGGAAGAGGCGCCTCCAGTGCTCGGACGCCCCTGGTGACGGTTCGTCAAATTCGGTTATTCTGCGGACTCCCTGCGCAGGAGTCGTAAAAGAGGGAGAAATCAAGTCCACCCTACACCGGGATGTCATGACCACGAAAGAGCACCCGCTGCGTCGAAACCATTGCAGGAATCCTATAAAAGCCACGAGGACCGCACGATAACCAAAGAAGTATTCATAGCATAAAACCGTCTACTAAAGATTGTATTTCTGAAAGGGGGGGGGTGGAGAGAGCGGAGGTAAGGGGGGCCGTCCGTGCCCTAGTCACCGCTGATGTATCATCGACGCCTTGAGAAAGCCCAGCACGCAAATCCGGCGTTTGCAACCATGCGAGTGTGCACGGAAAGGATCGCGGCGGGACGGGAGTCTGTCCGAAAACCAACCGTATAACAGGACGGAATGTCTCGGAAAAACATGCAGGGGAAAAAGGATTTTTCACTTCGGCGCCAAAAAAGCCAGCGTGTCAACTTCGACACCTGCCGGGCTCAGCGCCGTAGGCCCCGGAAGGAAGGTCTTGGCCGGAGCCCTCCTGACTCCTATGTTGAAGAAGCCCTGCGACTGGGGTGTAATGTTGTCCGGATGCGAACCGTAAGGAAGGCCAAAGATGAGCGGAGGATGAGTTCCGCGAGGTCAACACACCCCGGGAGGACCCTCCTATCAGAAGATCAATGTTTGGGAAGTCTAGATTTCGGGATCACGCCAACATACATGAAACACGAGCAGGCGGGTCGATGGTCAAAGGAGAGTCCCAGGTCGCATTCCAAATTTTACCCGAACCGGCAGACTTCTCTGCAAGCGGGTACCGAGGCACTGACAGGAAAAGGGGCTATAGTGAAAATACAGGGCGTGTCTTCATGGTCGGAAGGAAGTTAGGTTCTACAACTCAGTGCCTAATCGAGTCCTCGATCACGATGCCCACTTTCCCCTAAAGGGGTGAAGCCCGAAAATGGGGCCGCCCGTACCCTGGGGAAGCCAGGCGCTCTTACATCAGCAGTGCCGGAAGAGTGAAACGGCGCGGCGAGGACGCTCTTTAAAAAAACCAACAACGAAGAAAAATAAATAAGTAGAACAACGGGGGAATGGATCTAATGAAGGTTCATCGTGAAGGGGAGAGGTGTCGGCATCGGGACGGGCAGGAAAGGGCGTTCTCCTCTGATGGAAAAAAGTCTTTTCAACGACATCGGGAAGGGGGGGATGGGGCTGATCTCCCTCGGCGATGCCGCATGATTAGTACTTCACAAGGCCGGATTCTAAGAAGTCACAAAGGGGCGAACGGTAGAAGTACTGTTCTCATTCCGAGAAAACCACCTCTTTCTACTAGTTAGGCAGGGGGTGGGAACTGGGGGAGGGTTAGTAAAGTCCTAATGAGGAATTTTCGCACAAGAAGAGAAGAAAGCGTCACCCGTGCAACTCAAGGAAGTAGGGGGGCGACAACGCGGCGGCTTTGCGAGAAAGGGGGGAAAGGGAAAGGCAAACGATCCCCCGAGGGCCTTAACTACCCTCAGAAAACAGTTGAAAACGTGATAAAAAATGGTTGGACAGGCCAATTAAAGGGCCCCAAAGGCGGAGGGGGGGCTGGCCCTAACGCTGGGGCCGACGAGAGGGCCCTCGGGACATTACCGTCAACGAACATCGTCAAGGCCGAGAGGAAGACGATTATGGGGATAGACTCAGGACGCCAAGAGGGGAGGGGCGCCGGAAAAAAAAAAAAAATCCTCCTCTGTGGTTTTGGGCTAGGGGGGGAGTGTTCGTAGCAGTCAAAAAGAAAGCACGGATGTAGGTGCGGAATGAAGCGTACGATTGCTGGGAGAAAGGCCACCAGGTCGGGGGGGGCGGCCCTGTTTGATCAGCTCGGTCGGTCGTCGAAAAGGGAGGCTCGGCAAGGAACGACGGCCGGTGGAAAAAAAGTAGGGAGGAAGTCACACGCAAACAACGGATGAAAAAAGTATGGAGTTCGCGATATATTGTACTGCAAAGGAAGAGAGAAGAGAGGGAGGCCAGGCAGCGCTCCTCGTCGCGTCAAGACAAAAGGATATTCGAGGCTGAGCCGCTAATCTGTCAAAAGAAATCGTGGGTGCACGAGACCCACGAGGGGGGAGAAACGTACGACGAACGAGGAAAAAATGCTTTCGTCGTCACCGGAAAGATACATCGTTTCCTGGTGCTGGTTGCTCGGCTGCGTCCCTTCGGAGGAAGGGCAAACAAAGCATATTGGAGCCAAGACGGAAGGGTCGTAAGACCGATTAATGTGGGCGCGGAAATACTGAAAATGAAGAATGACGAGTTGGGATTCTGCCCGTCCAGGGCTATCTTGTCAACGGCTGCCGCCGGACTCCCGACTAGACCGATCAGAAACGAAAGGCCACTAGGGGGGCAGTCGCGAAAGACGTTGATCGAGGAATCCAGGAAAGCTCGCCAAGGGGGGCGATGAGTGGGAGGGAAGTGTCAATCCCGGCGGCTGATAACCGGTCCGGATGTCCACCAAAGGGTGGTTGGAAGAGGGGGTCGGTGTGAAGGGTCGGCGAGGGAGCGCATCACCGGTTTAACGCACGGAGAACACTCGACCGTAGTGTCAGAGTGTCGAGCGCGGTCCAATAGCTTGTCGGCAATCCGGAGGAAAAAACAAAAGGATAGTGCTTCTGCGCGATCCACCGTCGTCAGCCGTGGGAGGCGCGACGCCGACAGCTTATAGGCGCGAGAAGTGCCTGAGAAAGGAAGATCTCCGGGGCCGAAAAGAGGAGGACGTGATTGACACGCAGCGCGAGGGACTCAGGAGCGCAGTCCATCCGGTTCCCGTCAAGGGATTTCCGGCGAGGGGGTGAAAGCAATAGTCCATGTTCTCTTGGAGGAAGCAAGAATTAACCTCCATAACTTCTGTAGTTTCAATAAAAAAGCTTTTCCTCAAACTTGAGGAAAACCACTTGCTGGTCAGTCCAAAAAGTGCAGACCTGTGAAAGAAGTATAATTGGTCTACTGACTGCGTCAACCACGATGGGATCAAACAAGGTCGTCACACAACTGGGGTGAGGGAGGGTTTCATGAGGGTTTACATCCCCCTCCAAAAAACAACCTACCAAGCGGCCAGTAAAGAGTGGGCTCCGTAAACCTTGCGGAAAGGGCGTAGGTCGAGACCTTCTTTAAGGCTGTACCTTTACATCCGGAGTCCGAGTGAGGAAGCCGGGTTACTGTGCTCTGAGAAACTCTCAACAAAAAAGGAAGGCTTCTGAAAAGAGGGTCAGGCGAAACCCATGTGGGGGGGAGAGGGAAAGAAAATGCAGACGAAGGCCAGGTCGTCCAAGAAGAGGTGCGAGAACAACGCCCTTACGCGGGGACTATTAACGCTCCCACTGGCCGCGGCTGGGGAAAGAGGTAAACAAACTAACAGAGGACCCAACTTGTGGAGACCGGGTGGTCCCTGGCGAGCCAGTGACCAACAATTAAAGACCTGCACTTCAGCGTCGGAACGGGCCGCGTGAGGGGGAAAGGGGTTACAGTGGGCGGAAACTAAGCGAAGAAACAGCTTCGCTGGGGTTCATTTCTCTGCAAAACCTCAACTAAGAAGTCGGGACGATGAAATTGGCTTATCCCACGCTAACGAGGAAGGAACACGCGGTACTGAAATAATGCGTGTGACCGCGTTCTGGAAATAAGGACGAGTGGGGCACATCTACGACGAGAACACGCGGAATCCTTCGGAACTCAAGTATCCGCTGTGAAGGCGGCTTAACCCTGCAACCGCGGACGGGGGGAGGAGAGAAAAAACAAAGAGCCCTGGGTTGGAGCAGCGCCGGATGACCGGGAGGGTCCTCTCTACTCGCGAGGCGCGATACACTACGGGTAATCTTTCGGGGGAAGGGGGAGGACCGCCACGGAAGAGAAGGAGTAACCCTATCTGCACTACCACCCCGTTGTTACAGGGGGGTGTTGTCGGGAGGCCTGGTGTATCAAAAACTTACCTACTACTCCTGGGGTGGGTACCAAGTAATCGGAGATAGCGTTCCTGGCTAAAATCAGGAAGAGAGAGGGGCGTCCTCCAGGGCCGTCCGTAGCGGCGATGGGGTGGAGATTCTATGAGGACTGTCAACGGCGGGAAAAAAAGCAAGGGGCCATCCTTTAACGCAACCCTACATTAGTGAGGGTTCCTGCTGAATGGGAGGTCACTACTCCCACACCTATCTTCAAAACTTACTGGGTGGGAGCCAAGCTTAAGGGGGGAAGTAGTAGCAGTTTTACACTAATTACGCAGAAAAGGAAAAACCACTCCACCTTCAACTCTGTTATCAATACGACCTCATGATTGCCTAGTTCGAAGACGAAAAACACGTGGGAACAAACTCAAGGAGAACCATTGTGCCGTGCAGTTCTCTGCTTTACCTGAGCAAGACTCGGCGGGTACCGCTGAAAATTGGCAGCAGAACGCATCCCTCCTCTTAAAAAATTAAAGAAGGGCAGGTAACTCCACCGCCGTCATAACGTGGGGGGAGAAGGCCTAAGCACCGTAGACTGAAAGGGGGGAAGGACCGGTCCCTTGACCAAATCAAAGCGACGACCACAGATCCCAGGATCAAAAGTGAGAATTGTCGGAACGGGGGCGAAGCGAAAGACCTCTGCTAACGAGGAAGCCCTCTCTAACAGCCGGGAAAGGGAGCGCAGGGAAAAAGGGAAACACGGCATTGTTTGGTAGGACCATGGCTTCGAATCGGCGAAGTCGCCTCATCGCGGCGAATGTCTCCCTCCGTCATTCGGAAAGCGCGGACGGGTCGGGGGACGGGGGGGAAAGACAGGAATCGGCGCGGCGGAGGTTGGAAAAGGAAGGCGATGTCCCACTTTAGGGAGGACGAAGTGTCCTGGACACACTTTTTATGCCGCTGCGCCGGTGGGTGTTGATGATGCAGCTTTCCATGTCCTGGGGAGGCGTGAAAGTAAAACAATCCGCGAAGAAAGGGCTGGTCGATGGGAGCAGTGGCCATTGAGGGAAAGGAGGGCGCGTCGAATTCCTCTTCAGGGGGTTTGGCGAACGATTCACAAAAAGACGATGCCCGCGTTGGCACGCAAACTCGAAGAGGGAAAAGAGGCGGGGATGAGACCAGCAAATGCGCCATCGGCGAAGCAGCCACTGTTTGACCTTCGCCTCCGGCGGAGGGGAAAATCGGAGGGGAACGACGCAAGCGCGGCAGCCCAAAAAAGGAGGGAGAAAGGGGACCTATACGATTTCGTTAAAAACACTACGCGAGCACTACCTCAGGCGGCAAAATTAAGGCCCGTCCTATGAGCCACCCCCCCCCTAAAACCCAGGGAGAAAAGTAAAGAATGTAAAAAGACGGCAGTTCGCGCAGGAATCCGTTTTGTCGAAAAGGGGTATTGATGTCTGTCAAGTGGTGCCAGGTAAAGGAGGAAAGAGTTAACAAAGAGGAAAAGACTTCGCCGTCGGACCGCCAGACGCGGCCCATCCCGACGTCGTAGGGGTCCAACCTTCCGAGGGGCACCAAGCCTAGATCGTCGAGAGGAAAAGCGGAAATAGAACGTTTAGAGGTCCTCGAAAAGAAGGGTCCGTCACCTTGGAGACCCCTCGAACAGCGGCTGTGGCAGGAGGATTCGACACCGCCTTCTCAAAAGCCCTCGCTTTACCATTGCTGAGGCACAAGCTGATAAAGTAAACGAAAAGACAGTCCGCCCATGAAATGGGTCTGGGCTGTGTCTGTTGAGGGCGGACGAAACCTAGAGCTTCCCAAAAGTGGCTCGATTATCGGAAGAGAACGCGGTTAAGCAAAAGGAAGGGGAGGGAAGACCCCGCAACTCTTGAAACTAGAGAGATAAGATCATAAAGTCTTTTGGGCAAGATCTAGGTTAAAAAAAACAGACACAGGAAAAGAAGGGAGTGCACAGCAGCGAGAAGAGGCACGGTGCGTCCAATACCCGGACCGAGACCTGCGCGCGAAGCGGTCGGAAGGCAGGAGGCGATGCGGAATGGGAGGATCAAAAACCGTCGTGGGAGGACCATGGTCAAGAAGAGAAGAAATGTCTAAAAAGGACGCCGACTCGTCGCCGCATCTAAAAAGGCCCGGTGGGAAAGACAAGCGACTGAGGAGAGTCACAACTGAATCACAGGGAGCCCTCGATGTGAAAGGGGAGGAGGCAAAACTCTCGAAAATTTCACCCAAAATCCTACTCAAAAAGATCCAGGAAAAGATTTGGGAAGAGGCGGCCGCTGCGTGGTGCTCCGGTGGAGACAAGCGAAAATGGCACATTCCCGGAAGCCGCCTAGGTGCGCAAGAAAAAGTTGTTTCAACAAAAGGGTCGTTCTTGAGCTGATCGCACGGGGCGGCAAGAAGGGGTTCTTATACAGAGAACCTCAGAAGGGGAGGAACAGTCACCATTTGGCTAACTGTCGCGACGTTTCGGAGGTGCTCATCCATACCTGGTGATAGTTAGGAGGGGGGAGTGGAGGGTTAAAAACGCTGGCATAAAGATATCTCTGTTTAAACGTCAACGAAAAGAGGATTCGACTAAAAGCCGTTCGCCTCAAGGAAAAGGCAGCACCATGCTACAAGCGGAATATGGGGGGGGAGAGGGGACGCTCCAACTACCTTAAAGAAAGAAAATCAACCACCAGTTCGGGAGAAGGGAGGGGCAGTGTTGGACATGCCTTAAAGAAAAGCAAATGGCGTGCATCGAGAAAAAACGCTGGTTGCCGCCGAAGGTGGGCCAGGATAAAAGGATTGTAGGTCCAACGACATCGACCGGGAAAAGGGAAAAAAGTATAACGTATTCAAGAATATGATGGGGGGGGCCTCAGGACAGAAGCAGGAGGGGGCTCCATTTCTCCGAAACATTTCGCCGCTTTGGGGGAACTCGGAAGTTTTCGATTAGAACGACCATGGGGTTGGTCGAGGGAGATCCCGCGTAGCTATGGCTGGTGCAGCCCCAGGTCGAACAATGGGGGGAAGAAGGACGAGGGTACGCGCCGGAAGGAAGGGGTCGTAAGTCATAAACGGCTTATCAGGAGCAGAACAAAAAACTTGATGACCCGGCGGAAACCGCGATATCCCTTTTACAAGTAGATCCGGATAACATATCTGGCGGAAGCAGTAGGGTGAGGAACGATAGGCGGTCACCAGGCTATCGGGACCACGGCCACAGTGGAGAAGCCCTTGATGTTTTGGGGAGAAACCCGACTGGGTGGCCGACACGTCAAGGAAAGGGAAAGCAGTCAGCACAAGGCACGGTCGTCTACGGCGCAGATAAGGTTGCCGTTTTTCGGGGGCAAGGGCTGCTAAAAGGTCCTGAAACGCCGAAGGAAAAGAACAGCAGCTGGGGGGCAGCCCATCCTTAAGTATAACAAGACCTTGGGGGGGGCGTGGCGAAGACGTCAGCACAGCGGAGGTTTCGAGTGAGTGGGTCTGGGCAAGGAAGGGTCTAAGGGTCTTGGGAACGCACGGCTGAAAAAATTGCCAGTCAGGTAAAAGAGGCCGACCGAGTAAACACACAACCGGACAGAGGCGCTCGAAGGCTGCGCTGGGGGAGCTGCGAACAAAAGCTCTCCACGAAGTGGGGGAAAAGTTAGAAGGGAGTGAAGTCAGGTTCAATTTTGGGCGTGACACGGTCAAAAGGAGGGACCCACACATTTAGTGCAGGATAAGTTGGGTGCCCGAATCGAGAACAATCATTGGCGGCGCCTAAGGTGTCCCCGAACCAAAGAAGGGGGTATCGGAGCGAAGCGCGTACGAGATCGTTCTGAAGAAACGGCGCGCGAAAATTGCAGCTGGGTCGCAGAATCCAAACGGCGTCAAGTGGGCAAGGTCAGAAACTGCGACCAAGGATCACGGGTCTGAAGGGAAGGCTCCTGCGTAGACATGGCCTACCCTCCTCTTGTTGATTGTACAACAAAATGCTCCTTCAAAAAGCAATAAGGATCCCGGGGTCCCTTCCTAAGGTTCTGGGGGGAAGTCAATAATTTGAGAGTGGGTGATCCGCAAAGGGGAAAATTAACCTCCGGGACGCCTGTATTTGGGGAAAGCCAATGGAGTCCACACCACTGTGGTCAGAGATACTTTCATACAGCGATTATAAGTTGCAAGTATTACTGGGGACAAGGAGAAAAGGGTCTTGCACCCCGGTCTGACATACGTATTCCGGGGGACTGTGTAAATTCGACAAGAAACCAGTACTGGAAGGGGAAAAAAGATTTCGTAAAGGGGATGTCTTTCACACCTCTTGCATTGATCTGGAAGGGACCTCGGGAAGTGAGGGGTTAAGGGAAAAAAATCGGGGGGTGCCCGTAGCTG
>Ga0179593_1647158_pt1 | contig 13015 bp, 11 predicted proteins | sample CZODoug2_1_08_16_FD_185931 | JGI IMG/M metagenome (GOLD analysis project Ga0179593, IMG submission 185931) | Vadose zone soil fungal communities from Angelo Coast Range Reserve, California, USA - CZODoug2_1_08_16fungal (PacBio error correction) | ecosystem: Environmental > Terrestrial > Soil >...
AGTTCCCGAAAACGTCACAAATACTGGTCCTGAGTTGGGGCCATAGCCTGACTAGTCAAAGAGAATACACCTCACCGACTCCGGAAAGAGGGGGGCAGGGGAGAACGCCGGGAAGATAACGGCCGAGTAACTGTCAGCACGGACGCTACCACTTTGCACCAAGGTCAAAGTTGGGGGGACCTCGACGTCCGAAAAAAGGGAAACTCAAAGGCTTCAGCGGCCCTCAAGCAGGCAAATTTTCAACTACCTGTGCATTTTGAAACTTTGTCAGGGAGATTCTCTCAACCATTGGCGTTGAAAAGAAACAAAAAAAAAACGTCGGACGGCCTATCAAAAGTAACTCTTCTGAATTAAAAACTAAGGGAACACTTCGGTACGTCGAGTTTCCTCCAGGGGGATTGGGAAAAAAAATGTGCGCGAAAGATCGCGAGGGACTTGTACGAGATCTACAAGCAAAAGAACAAGAGGAAGCAGGCGATGCTGCCCGGGATCTTCCTTACCCTGGAGCTAGAGGAAGCCAGTAGCAGTAAAGGGGGAAGAGTACAACAGAAGGAGATGATGTCTCTAAAACGAGAAATGGGATCAAGTCCGGATATGACAGACGTAGGAGGAATGTCTACACCCCTAAAACTGCGATGAAAGGGAAGAAAAGTGAACCAAATCGTGGAAAGGCATCGGTACAGAAGAAATTAGGGTGCCACTAACAAAAGGTCGGGTAAAGTACCACTAAAAAAAAAGCAGGTGGAGGGAAATGGCTGGGGAAAAAAGAGAAGGCAAGTGAGCGAACCGGGAAAAGGGGAGTGAGACCGTGGTTGTGATGGCGCGTTGCTATCCGGGTTTAAACGCTTATTCGACGCTCTAAACAAACGCCAATTTCAGGCGTACTTTGTTGTTTGAATGGCCAATCTGGAAAAAGGGGGAGTTCTGGTTGAAGGGAGGGGGGTTTGACGGGGCGTGGTGGAACTGATGGCATAAGGGAACTCTGGCAGAGGGGGGGGGGAGGGGAGGCTTTGCCCCGGGGGGAAAGAGCTTGCCCTACTAAAGACACATGAGTAACAGACACCTAAAAAAAAAAGGATCAGCCGAAAACGGGAAAACGGAACATCGCCAGACGTGACAGCTGGGGAAAGAGGAAGGGGGCTATAGATCAGCGTAACTGGGCAAGCGGGATGCAAAAAGCGACGATTTCTTAAGGGAGTTACATCGGGCTGCACAGGAGGCGACGGTGAAGTGGAGTAAGAATGGCGCGCCGATAAGCCGAAGTCACGCAAGGGAGGCACCTTTTCAATGAAATGGGAAGTGGATTTTCCATCAGGGAGGGAAAAGGAATCGCTGGATCGGCAGGGGGAAGCCGAGGGGACAGGCATCAGCTTTCGAATCTTCCATGAGGAGCGCGCTTGGAGGATAAAGGGAAATTAATTAGGTCGAATCCTCATCTGATGAAGGGGAATTAAAGAAAGGAGGGCATTCAAATTCTCCTCTTCATCAGGGTCAATCTGCGAGGGTCAGCTACTGCTACATTCAGATAGGCAAAAAGAGGACTTGGGACGGCACGTAATTCACCGAGAATTTGATAAGGAGCACTCTGAAGCTTAACGTTCCAGGAGCTTGCCGGGGGAAGTTCGGTTGAACTCAAGTACTATCCCACGGGAAAGGCTCGTCCGAACCGGGAAGAGTTCCTTAGTTGCATGAAACGAGTCTCCACGGGAAAAGATAAGGGTACACCGGGGGGGACACATGATCAGGTCTAAAAAAACTGGGGTGTCAAAATCCGGCGAAGCCCGTCCGAAAAGCAGGCAGGGGGGGGTGTTAAGGCGGGACACTCAAGAGCTTGACGCTACCGGGAAACAAGAAAGGCCGCATGGGTATTCAAACCTGAGGGGGGCGGGGTTAAATCTGGAGTGTCATGACGATGGTAAGTGGTTTTGGAAAAGGAAACGATCCGTCTGCGGGGGATCACAAGGATTAAAGAGACGAAACGGGGGAAAAGGTAATTGAGGGCCGCCAAACGGTGGCAGTTGGAATCGCCGCTGAGAAAAACTCGGTTGTTGCATTTCTTCCGGAGAGGGAATGGAAAAACTTAAGGATAAATCTCCCTTGAGCCTCGGACATGAGAGATAGAAAACGTAGTGGCTGGGCAGCGTCATACGTTGCCTGCGGGAATAAAGACACAGAAACTGTCCCCCGGCACGGAAATTTCAGCGAGGGTAATGGGTGGCCTTGGGGCCAAGGAGTTTGATACTAAAGCTCCAGAACTCTTGATGGGAGCAAAACTAGCCGTCCGGAGGGGAAGGGCCTCACAATAGGGAAAGTGACTTGACCCTCAATAAAAAGGGGAAAGTTTGAATCAAGGAGGGGGAAGGCAGGGATGGGGGGGAAATAAGGAGTACACCTTCCAAGCTCATTGAACTTAAGCTTGTACAGGTCGCTTTCTAGAGGTCGGAGTGAAAATTGGGATTAAAGTGCATGTGCTTTTTCTGAAAACAGGGGGAAGTTTTGGTTAAGGTCACTAGCAAAAAAAAAAGGAGGGGAGGATCTATCTGACACAGCTAAACCACTCTCTCACTCTCAGAAAGGGAAGGGGTCGGGGTCAGGCCTTTTTTGGAAGGATTTCAACGTCTGCGGGCTTGCCAAATGTCATTAGGAAGCGGCCTGCTTCTTGTGTATCCCAAAAGGGGCTGACTTGGAGGGGGGAGGTGTTACGCCCCGCTTCACACATAGAGGGACAAGAAGGACTTTTGAGGGTCCACGTTTTTGCTGGATGTTGGCAGCTGGTCAGTCTTCCAGAACAGGTACCTTTTTCAGAGTCTTGAGAAGTCAGGCCGGGTCCTTGAGAGGGATTGTCGGGGAGAACAGATCACAAACGAACAACAAAGAAGTGCAACGCCATCGACAGGGGAAAAAAATCGTGCATCCGTTAGGAGAGCATCACTCATAGGAAGAGGAGGGGGAAAGACCTGAAGGACAGCTGCCATCCTCCGGAAAACAAAACGGAGGCAAAAGAAAATCAACTGTTTGAATAGGGGCCACTTTGAACAGTGGGTCCCATCCTCAGAAAAAAAAAACTGTCGGTTATTCCGCCAAAATCGCGTCCTAGTGACGAGGGGGGATCAAAGGAGTCGAAGGAACCGGGTCTGGGAAATGCGCACAAGAATAAGAATAAAAAGAGTATTGAAAGTTAGGGAAGGGTGCGCTTCGGGGGGGAGGAAAAGCAAATGCAGCAAAGAGAGGGAAATTTTTTTGGCCGGGAAAGGGCTAGAAAAAAAAAATTAAAGGGAAAACCGCTCAAAAGTAACTCTGGAAGCAAACCAGCACCCTCCTATCATAATCACAGTCAAAAGAGGGAAACCTAAAGGGGGGGCTTTGGGTGACCGGCATTACCACCCAGGAAAATTAATGCATTAGGAAGGGACCTGCAGGGGCGAACGTCACTTCAAGAAGGGGGGAAGGGGGGACCGCGAAGGAAGTCTCAGAAACGAGTTGCTCCAGCCCGCGGGTCAGAGCGTCCTTCGTCAAGCGGGTTAGAAAGAAAAAGTTCCCATGCGCGAACTTGGAAAGGGGTTAGGGGTAGTAAATATTTGCCCTCAAGAGTAAACACGGAGCTTCAACTGCTTCCAAAAACGCCCGCGTCCACGTACATGGGAACCTTTTTGAAGCCGGAAGGTCAGGGGGGGAAGAGAGGAGGGAAAAATCTTCCCAGATGTCTAAACGAAAAGCGCCTAGGTTAGCCTCGGAAACCTTAAACACGGTTGAGAAAGGAGTCTCTGACTAAGGACTACAGGTCGTCCCTGTCGGGGCCACATAACTACTATTATCGAAATGTACCCGCTAAGGAAGAGGTTTGTGGCAAACCGGAGTGAGGTTTAGAAAATGTTCTAAAACTTTGCGTGACTGACTCTTGGAAAAGGAGGTTTATGGGGGGGGCGTTCCCCCTTCACTCCGCGTCTCTTCTACAGGGACAGAATCGATGCACAGCAAAGGGTCAAGGGACGGGCATAACATGTTGGTCAAAGGTGAAAGTTGATATGAGCTGAGGCCAAAGGGGGTACTTGGAGAAGAGAAACCGCCGAACTTTCAGGGGGGGTCTGAAAGTAAACTGGGGATGTTCATTCAAAATTCTGTCAGGACGTGATCGGGTTGGCAGCAACGAATACGTGCCTTATCAGAAAGGGCGCCGTGGCAAATTTGGCCCTAAAAAGTATTGTTCCTCTTCAACTAGGGGGACCGGGTCCCACTAAGTTGCCCTATATTACAAAGGGAGGGAATGTAATGACGTCTCCTTCTTTCCTAAGTTACTTAGGGAGAAATCTGGATCCTACATGAAAAGGACTTGATCAAGGGGTTACGTCGCGATCTTTAAGCCCAGGGGGTCAGGTCGGGAACGCACCGTCGTAGACTACTAAATCGAGGGCTCCGATCGGAGGCGCGAAACAAATCGATTGGCCAAAATTCTGTGCGCGCCGGTGAGGGAAGGGGAGGGGACGTCGATCGGATTCCGGGACTCGGAGCCGGGGCCTATCCATTTCCAAAAGGGCCAAGCGGTGTGCAGCTCGGCGGAGGGCGGCTCAGACCCGCGGGAGCCGTCACTGGGGGGGGGGACTGGGTAGAAGGACAATGGGGGAGAGGGAGTCTTTGGACACCGAGAAAAGGGGGAACACGTATCTGATCTGTTCAAGACGGTCAGGGAAGTTAGGCTGGGGTCGGGAAGACGTGAGAAGGGTCAAGAAGAGGCGAGATTCCGAGACGGGGGAAAGAAAAATCGGGCAAGACATTTAGGGAATATGTCCACTAACCTACTCCCTTTCAACATCAGGGAAAAGAAAGCTGAGTCTCCCGGGGGGGGGAAGACACCACCAATTACCTACTTTGGTTGGGTTTTTCTCAGATAGGCTTTCTCGAAGGGCTACATAATTGAGCACAAAAACCGGGCCGCGCGAATGTCAACAGAAGGGGTATCAAAGTCCGCTTCCATTCTTGAAGTCCACTGGGGGAAAGCTCCGGAAAAACCACCACTGCAAGCCATTGCATCACGGGGGAGGAAACGGGAGTTTAAATCGTTTGCTGCGTTTAAACGGCAACGGGGGCGATGCCCTGTTAAGAAAAAAGGCAACTTATATTTCAGGTACCTTGGTAGCGGTTACTCAGGCGACACTCCTACGTTCGGGGGGAAAGGCAGGGAGACTGCCGGGTATCTACACGGCGGGGGTAACGCCGTCGGGCTGTGGGGTTATATTGCACAGTCGCCTGTGCACGAGCCGGGAGTTCCCCTTCTTTGGGGCATACCTCTCACTTTCCTTCTCTGTGGAGATCGTTACAGATTCAAAGCGCTATGAAGGGTCTTCGAGCACGTGAACAGCTTTGGAAGGCAGCGGGGCATTACAGCAAGTAGCTTGAACAAATGTTATCCGTAATCATCCCGAATCAGGAGTCCGGGTGTGGTTTGAAGGGGGGAAATACCTTGACAAATCGTAGAAGAGAGGGACCACGTAAAAGGTTTCCAGGTTGCACGCCTAGTTAGGGGGGGGGCAGTAAGAAAGGGCTCTTTTCAAGAAAGGGATGTTTCAATGGGGCCCAAAGGGGGTGAGCCGGCTTTCCATGGACCTGGGGAAGGGAAAGTGGCTAACTGATTGAAAACAAAACGGACAACGCCATTCGGCTGTTAGGGGTTAGGAAAAGAGGAAAATGCGTAGTTTCACCGACTTAAGTATGGGTGGAATCAGTCACGTGCTAGGAGAAGAGACAGGAGAACAACAAGGATTGAGGAAAATGATGAATATTCAATACTTAGTTCGACTAACTACACCCTCAGGTCCAAGAGGTGGCGCCGAGGGACAGCAAACCGACGTCAAGCCGTAACTCACTTAGATGGACAATGTGTCCCAACGCCGGGGGGGAGATCCGGGAAGACGTCACTAGCACCTGCTATACTCTCTCACGTTCAGAAAGGGGGCAGAGAAAAGGAGGGGAAAAAGACAGCTTCTGAATCGGGGGGGGAAAGAAAGTGAAAGGGGGGGACCAACTTGCGCTTTGCATGGGGGAAGGTTGTAAGGGGGTACCTCCTGCTCTCGTACCCTTGAGTTGAAAAACCACGGTAACACCCAACGAGCTTCTCGAGCTATGAAAAACCAGCGCTGATTAATCCTACGGGAAGATCAAAGGGTACGCGAGGGGGGCCCTCCAAGCTGAAACGAGTGACCGAAAAAGATTGAAGAGGGGAGTTATGTCACGAGATCGCAAGAAAGCAAAAGAAGGCCTGAAAGGCGGGCGGGCGATGCAGGGACCAGATGCCATCTCTGCTAGGATAAGCAGTGACGTGCATAGCACCACCCAAACGTCAATGATGGCCAGAAACCCAGCTCTAAGGCCTCCTCTCTCTTCGATTCGGCATCCCTAACAGCGAATTCCGTTAAATAAGGTGCACCAAAACCGTATGGAACGGGCGTCGACTTCACCCGTTTTGCCACAGCACTACCAGTTTGGGGGAAAAAGAAAAAGACAGGGGAAGCCCTCAGCGGTCTGGGGCACTCTAGGGGGACGGCCTCTCATGGAAGAACTGAGTGAAACAGCGTTTCGGACTGTTGGGGGGGGGTTTGGCGATCGCGTTTCGGATGGTTGCAGGGTATCCTGAAGGCTCAGATATAAACCAAAAAAGGGTTCATTCATCTGTGAATTTTTTGGGTTTATGGACCAGTCAAGGGGCAGAAGAATGGCTGGCTGGGTTTAATGGTGTGGGAAAAGGGATAGTGGACTATGTCGACTGTATTTCCAGCCGGGGGGCGTTCCTAGTGATGCTAAAAACTGGGCTTCCTCATAGAGGGGAGGCACCTGGCCAAACAGGATACCGCAGCTGCGATCAAAATAGCAGCCGAGTCCCGGAGGCCGAGAACCTTTCCCCGACGTGAAAACCTCTCAAAACTAAACGATGCACTCCTCTCAAACTTTTGAAAAAGTAAGGCTGTACGATTGAGGAGGTGGAGGGGAGGCACAAGAGATCTCACAGCGGCGACGGGCAGGTTAACTGGATCTTCAACTCATTAAACCGCTTCCGGATACGAAAGAAGGATGCACCAGGGTAGTATTAAAGCAAATCTTGGTTTCCTGCAACTATGGAAGGGGGGGGGCATTGAGAAGGAAGGTAGGCTCCCGCGTGGGCGCGGCAAAGTCCGTTTCACGAGGATATGTCATCAGAAAGGGAGAGTAAAAGTTAGTAAAAATCATCAAGGGTAAGGCACTTCCTTCATGCCAGCGCATGATCCTCGGAAGATTGGGGGTAAAGTTAGGAAGGAAGCGAATTAGGCTTGCAGAATGAAAGTAGCAAACGAGACTGCGAGGCTTCAATGAATCAAACTGGGGGGAGAGGTCTCTTCACGAGCTGGGTTGATGAGGAAGATCCTTGCAGACCTTCTTTAAGGGGAAGGAAGAAACCACGATCGTCAGGCTCCAAACCTGACCCGAGGAGCAGGGTCGGAGAAGAGAAATGTCCGCGGCCGAATTATAATATTACAAAAAATGGGGAAGGGGGCTCAAGGCAAGGTGAATCACTTGGGGGGGAACCGGGGAGTATGACTGATCCCGGGTCATAATGAGAAGGGATGGTGAGTGTTGAATCATCACAAAGGAAAAAGAAAGAGTAAATAAACCGGGCAGCCCCGTCCTGTTCAGCCAATTTGGGAGAAAAACGACCAGAGGGAGGGTTTCTACACGATGAGTAATGCTGTAAGCAAAGAAGCTGGCGACCTCGTGGGTGATGGTGACTGCAGAATATACAGTCGTCTTTTCGAGGGAACTCTGAAAAAGGGGGGGTCAAAGTTCCACGGGGCATGGTCTCCTCTTTCATTAAAATTGTGTTTTCCATGGAGGAACGAAAGAAGATCCAACGTCGTGTCCTACCAGGTCGTGCGGAGGGTTACATAGGTTGAGGGGAGGGGAAAGAAATGGCTAAGGCATAAATTGGGCCGGAGGAACCATCTTGGGGGACCTACAAGGATTACACGGGGACCCCCAAATGCGGGGGGGGCACGTGCATCCTTTTACGATGACTCTCTGAAAAAACCTGGTAAGGGTAGTGACATCCTGCGGGTCCCCGAGGGGCCAGACTAGCATTCGGTGACTGGAGGGGAAAAAAAGGGAATTGATCCTCCGGAGGGGTCTTGAGGGAGGTTGTTGGAAAGGAAAAGTTCAGGAGACCTCCATTAAGGTCATTCTTGGGTGGTCAAGGAAAGATAAAGAGCGTCGAGGTGTTATTGCATATTGAAAGGGGGGCGAGGGGTCATACACACTTATTTGGGGAATTTGGGTGTTGACCAGCCGGCCAAAGACAAGGCGGAAAAGGCAATCCGGAAGGAGAGGACCCTTCTACCGCAGAGCTTCCAAAATGATGCTGGTATTCTTTCCTTTTTGAGGGGAAAACAGGGCGTGAGAAGCCGTCTTGCTTGAGTCATCGAAGGAGTCTGGGAGAGTGAAATCCGACCTCTTTCAGTTACGGGAAATCATGGGGAAAAAAAGGGGGGGGGGAAAGATTCAAAAAGAAGAGCGCCAGAGGGGTCTTTGCTCTTCCATGTTGGAGCCTGCGGTTGGATGGGGAAGAGGAAGTCCATCCAGACTTGGAAAAAGGGTTGAAGACTTGGTATGGAGGGGGGAGAAGGAAGTAGACGGGATGTTTGAGGTGGGAAAGAGAAAAAAAAACAAACCAAAGAAAGGAAGAAAACAAAATAGAGTGAAAATAGATCTTAAAACGGAGCAAGAAAAGAGACCTCAGAAGGAGGACTTCCACATCATAAGGGAAGAAATTTCATCAGGGATAATGACGAGATCACCGCCGATCAAGTGAAAACCGGGAGACAGAAGGAAAAATCCTTTAGTGAACGGACCTCGAACAAGGGGGGTCTAGAACGATACAAGAAGCTGTGTATTACAGAGAGCAATGACCGAGGAAATGAAGAAAAAATAAAAAGGGAATTACGCGCACAGGATTTCCATCCTGCTCAAACAGCTATAAGAATAACATCAAAGAGGTGAGGAAGCGACTGTTGGAGGGAGAGGGTGCTGGAAGGATCGCCCTCCCTTCGAGTTTTGGGGGAAAAAAAGGAAACTTGCCGACACCACCGCTCACGCATTGTGTCTGACAAAAAAGAGGAAAACATCACGAGGAGATCGAACGCACTATAATAGCAAGGAACAAAGCCATAGGGGGAGGGTCGGGTTTAGATACTCTCCAAAACGAAGTTCCACCACAGGAAGTAGGCTACTCAGAAAAGGGGCGAACTGGAGAATAATCACTAAACATCCTGTGTATGTGAAAATCCTGGAGAAACGACTATTTTTCTAACTCCCTAAGTTCGAGGTTGCGTCACCGGAGGGTAAAAAGATGAGGGACAGGTCCTCGAGACGGAGGGTCGCCAAGAAGGGAGCACTCTCAAGGAACTCTGGATAAGAAAGTGACTCCCCCACGCACGCCGAGGAGAGGAAGGGTTATAAGGACGAAAAGAGAGACGTGGGCGAGAAAAACTGAACCAATCTTCAAAAGTTGCCGAATGGGGAGAGGCCATCCACGAAGAATATTACCCCCACTTTGGGTAAAGAAGAAGGAGTACCAGGGAAGAACTATATCTGAGAACCGGCATCCGCAGGCTCAAGTCTATGAAAAGAAGGCGTTAGCAAAGACACAGGAGGTTCGGGTTTCCTCACCAAAAAGGGGGAACAGCGTCGAGTAAGGGAGAGAGGATTGGGGGAGCGTCACCAAAACTTCACTCCGGACTTACGTCTGCCGTCGACGGTGTGCAACAGGATTGCTCCTTGCCGGGGGTCCCCAATGTGTCAAGAGCTTAGGTTTCTCGGAATAGGAAAAATTTAAAAACACGCCTACTCTTCGGTGGCGTAGAACCCGCGCAGGAACTGGGGACGTAACTTTCATTAAGGAGTAAAAGCTTGAAGAGGGTGAGGAACTCGATAGAAGCGGGGAAAAGCGGCGTACGGTTTCTCATTACAGAAGGAACTCTCATAAAGAAGATTGTCACAGGAGGTCCATCATCACGATCTAATTAATGCCGACCTATTGAAAAAAGGGGTAAAGCGTCTGACATGAATGTCTAAAGACCTCTTTCCAGGGGGTCTACGCGCATGCCATCTTGAAACGAGTGGGGGGCCGAGGATCGGACGACGGGTACCGTCTCACTCGGATGATCAGAAAGTGATAGGCTCCGAGCATTAAGGGTATTCTTTGGTAAACTAGGACTTTCAGGACGACCGGTTCATTCGGAGTGTGGCGGAAAAGAGGTTAATCCAACTTAGCGATAGTGGCCGATCCTTGACTGACAAATGGAGGTGCAAGAGTCGCGGAGACGCCGAAGAATCGATAGAAAGGAACAGGTAGCCAGGGAAGGGCAATAGATCTCGCTCGTGGTCTATCAAATAAGAGGGTCACTTGGGCTCCTCTCAAAGAAATGTGGGGAGCTGCTCATGTTGATGAAGTTAAGAAAGGGGGGGGGGCTCTTTAGGAAGAGGCGAACAAAGGGAGCCCAAAACGAAAAGCGTGCCCATAATGTATGCAGAACACAAGGCCAATAAACGCCAACCGCAGGAAAGCCGCCAGCCCGCAGTGCTGAAAAGGAAAACAAAAACCCCAAAGTACCCAAAATCGTACATTTGGTGTGGGGGGGGGACGAAGCAATCATAAGGGGGGGAAGGGACCAATGGGAAAAAAAAGGATCAAAAAAAGAGAATAGCACCTCCGGTTTGGAGAAAGAGAGTGGTAAAGGGGAAGTGAAAGTATAACGAGCCGTCCTTGTCTGTCAATCAGCTCTCGGCTCACGTTAGTTGTCGAACGGAGGGTAGTTGCTTGCGGGAAAGGAGGAGGGGGGATGAGATGCCCGGTCAATGCGGTGTTCAACGGAGGGAGGAAACCGGGAAATAGAATTGGAGAGAGCAGTCCTCTGAGGCTACCGTCCAGAACTGGTTCAGGGAGGGAGGGGTGAAAAGAAGATCAGTCGTTGGGTGATGGGGGGGGACAGGCGGCAGGAACCTGATGTGCCTGGAAGTGTATATGATAGATCGGGCCTGTAAAAGGTGGGAGGCGAAAGAGCTACGATCCAGGATCACGATGAGGGCACCGACCAGGGGATTGCAAATCCGAAAACCTTCGAAATGAGTCAGTAACTCAGATGATGGAGATGTATGACTGACCATAAGCATATTCTTTTTTGGTGGAAAATGCTAAAGTTTCTTGTTAAAACCAAGAACTTCATTCCAAAAGGAACTTCAGCAGGGTGCCAGGGGATTGGGGCAACTTACGGAAGGCAAGATGCAGCATCGGGAAGACTTTACTTAGGATTTTGGAAACAGGAGGACCGTGAGCTTAGGAGGGGGAGGAACAGGAAGGAGGGGATAGTCACGTCGTTGCAAAGAAAAATACGCTCAAAGGAGGCAGGGGAAAGGGGGATTCGGTGTAATACTAGGCCAACCTCCTAGGCTTATGTGTCTAATCACCTGCGTCAGAATCTATTAAACCCCAACGGGGGTAGGGATAGATAGTTCCGCGGCCTACTGTCCCATACGTTCCTAAGCGTAAATCGAAAAGGAAGGGTCAAGATCATAAAAAAATCAAACCGTACGCCGAGAAAGGAAAAAAATGTGTCAAAACACTCAGGCAGGCCGACGGTCAACTGGCAGAAAAACTTAGAGGATAAAAGGTCAAAAAGTTGGGGGGGAAAAATCGACTCGAAAAGAGAAGGCCTGACACGTGCAAACACTTAGGCAGCAACCTGGACAACCTAAATTGCAGTGGGGAAGTTTCAGTTCTATGAGACTTGGAAGAAACCGGGAGCATTTTCCGAAAAAAAAGCGCAACAAAGGCGCCGGCTGAACCTCGAAATACCTAGATCCAGATAAGAAGTAAGCGAGGGGGGGATTTTCAAAGAAGATTGTGAAATGAGGATAGAAGAAAACTGGGAGGGGGGACGCTGTACGTCGCCATACAAATCGGCCTGAAGGTCTTGGGTGGAAGAAGAAAGTCCGATGCCAGCGGAAGCCTCCGAAGAGAGAGAAAGAAGAAAAAGACCCTCGGGAAGATATTCGTGAACGCGCTACGCTCAAGAAGGAGAGGATCGCGTATTAAAATATACAGGACAGATAGGCCCGGGAAGAAGAAGGGAAAACCAGAGTGGGAACTCCAGGACGAACTCCCCGAGTTTGCCATCATCAGAAAGTCTTCTACGAAAGACCTTTTTAAGAAAGAGAGTGGAACAGACAGATAAATGAATGTGGGGAGGCAGAAAGGTGAGAAAATAAGTAAACATCTCGATAAAATTAAATGTGTGCGTCAGTAGGGCCCTTGTTTCGAAATTGTGGCTCAGCTTATTCGAAAAAGAGACATCCAACAACAAAGTTGTACTTCGGTTTAAGTTGGGGGGTTTACTGTTTCAACGTAATTGGGCATGCCTAACGTCATTGCTTTTGGCAGGGGAAAGGTTGTTTGTTTGCCCATTGAATTATGGTCTAAAAGTTTTAACTTTCAGGGCACGCTTTGAGGGGCCCAGTCTGTGGGAGAGAAATAAAGGGGGCAACGAGGTTCCCGAAGAAAACCAAAGGAACAAAAATGACCGAAAATAATGCAAAAAAAAAAATACAACGGGAAGTAGAACCTGTCCACATATTAACGGAAGAAGAGGTTAAGGAGATACTGACACTGACGTACCGCAGATTTATAACTCAAATACTCTGAGCGCCGGAGCACTATTTATGAGAGTTGATGGGGGGAAATAATAAAACTTTCACATTCGACGGCAAGGTAATGTCACAAGAATAGAAAAAAAATCTGCCTACAAATCAATAACTCATGGATGAAAAGAGGTGGGATCATCAAGATGCTAAATCGTGAGGGGGGGGGAAAGCAACGCATGGGGAAATGGGGAACTGCACCGGACGAATGCGTCTTGTACCATAGCTTGAGGAACCTCCTCTTCAAAAAGAGAAGGTCAGGAGACCCCTCATTAAATCAAGGGCTGAAGGGGTTGCGGAA
>Ga0179593_1523685_pt1 | contig 13014 bp, 10 predicted proteins | sample CZODoug2_1_08_16_FD_185931 | JGI IMG/M metagenome (GOLD analysis project Ga0179593, IMG submission 185931) | Vadose zone soil fungal communities from Angelo Coast Range Reserve, California, USA - CZODoug2_1_08_16fungal (PacBio error correction) | ecosystem: Environmental > Terrestrial > Soil >...
TCTCGCGCGCGGAGAAATATTAATGAGACAGTAAAGCCTTATAAACGAGAAAAGGAAGGGGAAAAAATTTAGGAAAAAACCAACGACTCAAGAGCCCGGCAGGTGGAGGAAGTGTTCTTCGGCCCAGGGAGAAGTGGTGTTGCCATCAACATCTAGAAACGTTCTCCGTCCCATGAAAAAGAGAAAAATGCCAAAAGGGGGGGTTGGGGATGGAAGGACAACGTCAGTTGATGAGGTCAGGAGAAACCTTCAGAAGGCTGCTGCCGGGGGAGCGGGCCAAAATCCAAAAGCCGACAGACACCTTCCATAAAAAGTAAAGGGGAAGGGCCTTTCTGGGAAGTCAGTTCCTCGAAGAAGGAGTCATCCGGGCCGCAGTCAGGGGGTCTTTGGCCCGGGGGAAAGGGAATTCGAACGTCTTTAATAGCACAACTATTGAAGGGGTTGTCGGGGGGGGATAAGGGGGGAGCAACTTCAATTATCTCGGGGGGAACGTCTTCGAGCCGGCTGCACTCAGGAGAAAATAAAAAAAAAGAGCTGGCAATCGTCAGTGTAAACTCGTCAGTCCGCAGAGTCTATCTTTGGGAAGGGGAAAACGAATTCTCTGCCATCCCGAGGGTCAGAGTTCTCTTTTGGACGAGCAAGGGAGTAAAGGGGACGACGGGGTCCTTGAAGGAAAAGACTTTTGCCGGGATCTGACGACGGGAAAGAAGTTCGCTGAGAAAAGCGCTTCGACGCTCATCGGGACGGATAAAATTGGCGGAAGTCGGACATCTGTGACGAAGAGACCAGAAAAGATGCCAAGGCCGAATAAAGAAAACTCGCGGAGGGGAGGGGGGGTCGTTGAAGGCACCGGGAATCGGGCAGTGCCAGACAAGGAGAGGCGAGAGCTCCAGGGGGGAAAAAGGAGGAAGTCATCCAATCGAGGTTCGACTGCATATGGAAAGAAATTTGACGAAACAAGGGAGAGAGTAGCGATCCGATGCACTTAACTAGAGAGGGCATAGCGAGAGCTGAAAAAAGCCAAGAAACGCCCAAAAAAGTAACCTCCGGAACGCTTCCTTCTGTAGCGACCAGGCCGCGACCCGAAGTTTCCTCTCGAAAAAGGTCCAGGAAAACGCCGACACCAAACCGCGGGGTGGCCCGCAAGTCGCAGGCCTGCCATTCTGTGGCGCGGGAAAAAAACGCAGGGCATCCTTAGCGGGAGGGCACAGAGAGCAAGGAGGGGGAGGGGTTGGAAAGGCGACTTCAATATGAAAAAAAAAGTCGCTGCGTGGAACGAGGGGGATAAATTCAATCAACCCTTTGCGGCAAAAAAAATCCTGAAGTGAAGCAGACAACCAGCAGGACTCGACAGAAAAGGCATAAGAGCGCCGGTCCCAGTGGCAATTGGGGGGGGGCGTGACCCAAACGTGCCCCTCTGGGAAAAGGTAGAGGGAAGAGTTCCGATTTGCCGCCGAGCGCCCAAAAAGGTTCTTTGCCCGAATTTCTTTTCGGGGGGGGAGTAAAGGAAGATTCAAGGGAAAAATAACAGTGTCCCGCCTGGGGAAGAGGTGCTACTCCGCAAACACGATGGCGTTCCTTCTGTGTTTAGTTCCTTTCTCATGCCAGAAAAAAATCGGAAAGGGGAATGGCATAGTCCCATCATAACCCGAGAGGATAGAGGTCGTTCCCTTTGAAGAGGCATTGTAGGGAAGATCCGAGCCAAGGGAAGTCCAAGAAAAACCTGCCTCGCCGGAAGCGAAGTTGGAAAATCCTCCCTATTCGCCGCAAGGAAGTCGATTTCAGCGCTGGGAAGGGCAGAAAGAGGTCTGAGAGGTGTCGGAGGTGATGGAAAAAACAAGACGAACGAGAAAGTTCCTGGCCTGCCTCAAACACCTGCACATGGAATAAAAAAGGGGGGAACGCAAAACCGCGATTCTCTCAGGGAGGAGGGTTATTGACGGGATTGAAAGCCATCGATTGGAGCAAAAAGGACGATCTCTTCTCGGTAAAAGGATCCACACCATGTAGAAGGGGGGAAAAGGTGGGCACTGGTGGAGCTGCGCTGAAATAAGTCATTCGCAGAGGCATATGCCGACGGGCCTTTTCAGTCAGAAAAGCGAACTCCCCGAACAAGGGAAACGTCATCGCGCAACGAAAGACCAAGAAACACCCCCCCCAAAAATCGACAAGAGGAGGGGGGTCTTTCGATGACTGAGGGTATTCGACTGGGGGGAAAATCCACACTGGAAGGTCCTCTGAGAAAGGAAGAAGGAAACCTGCGCCGGAAAGGGAGATCTCCCACGCCGGGGAAAATTTCGTGCCTTCCGGAAAAGGGAGGATCGAAAAAAAATATCAACGCGATCCACAAGCCTTTATGACCCGGAGAAGAAAATCCTTACACACGCGACTGGATCATCCAGTATGTCGTGCTCCAGCATCGCGGCAGGTTCCACTAATCGCATGTCTAGGGAGGATGGCCTCGGGGGGAAAAGGGGAGAGGCTCCTTAAGGGCCCGCGCCTTCAATTCTGAGAAAGTCGGAGGGAAGGAGGTTGGAGCGAAAAGACCGGCATTAATGCTGAGGCGACTGCGGATGAAAAACGCCTGAAAGCGAGGTCTTCGAGAAGGGTAGCGACTTCACGTTAAAGGTGTACCATCAGCCCGACGGCTCTCGCCACACAAGGGAACTCTTCCTCTTAGATGGAAGGAGAGGCAGGGAAGGCAACTAAAAAGGGGAGGAAAAGGTCATCACAGAAAAACGCGACCAAGAGAAACCAACGATTAGAGGGAAAGGAGGATGTGTTCGAGCTGAAATCGAGCGGCCCTCGAGAGGGGAAATGACCGGCGGGAGGGGAACATGACCCGATGGGCTGGTTGGGAAAAAAAAGGAATACATCGAGCGGCCACAGGCCGACGACTCGACGAGGGGGTTCATTGGGGAGAGTAAGAAGGAGGAAGAAGGAAGCCTCAACGTGGTCTCTCTATCAAGAGGAAAAAGGTCGACGAAAAAATAACTCCTACTTGAAGGGGGCGTGACATCACCGCAACGGAGGGGAAGTAGCGAGCGTCCTCGGCAAAGGAGACGACATGCGACTGCACGGTCAACCCCTTGGCCGCGTCTGCTGGCGAAAAAAAGGAACGGGAATGATCCCAGTCAAGGGGAAGAGGGAGGGGAAGGAGCGAGAGCCTCTGTTGAGATCTCTCAGACGCCTGGGGGGAGACCTCGCCTTAGACGAAAAACATTGGCAAAAGATGTTTCGCTTCAAAAAGGTAGGTTCAAGGAAGAAGACGAAACGAACCGAGCAAATGGAGGGACCTCTAAAAACAGAAGCGCCGCGCCTTCGAATAAAGTTCATCATCAAAAAAAGAAGAGGGGGAGGGCGCAAAAAAACGCTGGCAAGTTTCTTACCTAAATGGGGTCGGGCCGTTTCTGGGCACATTCATTCAGGGAGCTATGAAAAAAAAGAAAACTAATCCGGGGGGAGTCCGTAGGCGAAATGAGGGTACTCTCAGCATCCAACTCGGGGATGCTTTTCTCCAAGGGTTTCTCCGGCACCAAAAAGTGATTGGCCGGGGGAAAAGGAATCACAAGATATCGAAGGGGACATCTCAATCTATGGCGCCAGCACTAAGAACGAGCGAAGAGCTGGCGCTTTTCAAAGCTGTCGAATTGAGAGGGTGGCGGGGACTGGGAAAGCAATCGGGGGCACATTCACCGCGGGCACTACCATCCTCGACTACGGACCAAGTCCGCCCCTGAAGACGAAAGCGCAGAGAAAAGAGTCTCGATATGGGGCACCAAGAAAAACCCTTCGAGGACGAAGGGGGGTTCCTGAAAACAATCTGTCTGGAGACGCGGCGTGCGGAAAGGAAGGTGAAAATGGAAAGCTCCGGGGGGGAAGGGAGCTGGCTGGGAACTTTCAAATTCAACATCGTAACTTGGTAGTCTCAAAGAGCCTCGACAGCCGCCCTCGTGGTGTGAGGGTTCCGTCCCAGCTTATCTTCTTCTTAGAAGAAATTCTTCAGGGTGGGCATCTAGGGGGTTCTGGTAGCGGAGAACCTCGACCGAAACTTTCGGGGCCCGTCCGTTTTTTCGCTGTACGGCTGCGACATGAATTAATCCTTAAATCGAAAAGGGGAAGATGTTGGAGTAGAAGGGTGCGCGCTTTACCTTTCGCGATAGGAAGGGACGTGTCAGGGGAAGGAACTGCAGGGGGAGGGGGGAAGAGGGCATCAAAAAAAAGTATTTGTCAATCGCCTCAAAAGGGGATTTCATTTCCAACCGCGGCCTCGCTAAGGGGCGTCTTTCCGAGGTGAGGTCGGGCAGGGAAAGGAAAGGCGAGATACCATCCTATCCGCCAGGGAAAGAAGGAGGTATTCCCTGGAGACTCCAACACATGGCAGCAGGCCTGGGGAAAGGGCGGAAGAGAGTTCGACTGTGACGCTAACGGGCGATGGGGGAACCTACCGAGGGACATTAAGTCAGTTTTGAGGGAGGGGGAAAAGTAGACAAATCCGCCGCCGAAACCGGATATCTCGGATGCGGGAGGAAGAAAAGTCCGCTTCGAGGGAAAATAAGATGCCGAGACGTCAGAAACGGATCGTCCCTCAAAGCGGCTTCCTGGAGAAGAAGGGGCGGAAGCCTTAAGCGACTAGGGGATCTGAAACCGCCGACCAAAAAGGGGGAAGAACGATCAAGCGCGGCTCCCTGTAAGACCCGAGGGAGCGGTGCCCTTCAAGGCCAAACCGCCGCGGAGCTGCTGTGAAAAAATGCTAATCTGATCCTGCATCTTAGGGCGGGGAAAGGGACATAAAACTCAATTCCCGACAAGGAGAGGCGACCGACAAGGTGAGCAAGACTTCTGCCTGAGCGTACTAGGCCGGGTCTATCCACGTAGGGAAAGGGGGGGGGGGCGCCAGTAACCGGTCGGTAAGAGGTCCACCAATAACGTGAACGATCCTCGGACGTTATGCGGAAGCAAACGACTCCTTTGACTATTTCAAAAAATACGAAATCGGCTTGACGGGAGATTCTCCTAAATCCATCCAGAAGGCAGGTAGGCTGGGCGATCGACCTTCTACGACCAGCAGACTCGCTAAAAAGGACGGACCCTTTCTGGGCCCGCGTTACCGTCTGGAAACTAGGAATGAACACCTCCTGACCTGCTCAAAAGGGTGAAGACCCCGCACGAAAGATACCATTCCCGGGGGCGATAAGGGAAAAAGAAGGTAACCGGGGCCAAGGAAACCTCTTCCTTCGGAAAAAGAGGAGGGATAAACGGAAAGAAGAGGGTCTTCTATAACAATGCCTTTTTCTCCCTTAAGAGAAACTGACTAAAAGGGGAAAAAGCGTCAATCCTCTGCAAGGTCCCAAGAAAAGGAAGAAGCGTTCGTCTGTCTCCAAGGCGGCATCAGAAGGGGAGTCATAAAACAGGGGAACAGCAGTTGGACGGCTGGCGTCGGGGGGAAGGGTCGCGACCGTTTTCTCGACTCGGTGGTAGCTGTGGGGGAGGTCAAAAAAACTCGATCAACCCTTTCCGACGAAGACCTCCCGGTGAGCCTGCCGGCGCGCTTCCTCAGGGGGGGGGGGGTGCAGAAACGAATGGAAAAAAAAAAGAAGGGGTCCGGGAAAAAGCATAGATTCACCTTCTAGGTTCTGAGCGCGCGAGTCACCTTTTCATTCGAATCTCTCAAAAAAAAAGGGAGGATGAAAGAGGGAAAAACTGCAAAAAAAAATCAGGCATCTGAAAGCCGGAGAAAACAGGTAAAAGCCCGGGAGGGAAAAAAAACCAACTGCCTGCAGCGCTGGAAAAAGACGGCATTATCAAAAACGGGGGGCCTGGGAAGTAGGAACCGGTTGAAAAAGCAACCTCCAACGGGCCCCTTTTCGCCGCCCAGAAATATCAAGAGTCCAGGAACAGGGGGGGTGAACGAAGGGAAGGGACACGCCGCATTATTCCATGGGCATGAGACCGAGGGACGGATGGGCGGCGGCATCTCATCCCTACAAAAAAAAAGGACCTATGCGTCTCCACGAGGGGACATGGGGGCGACAGGTGACTGTCCATCGAAACGGCTCCTGGAGAAAAGAGAGGCCTGCGTCATATGGTGAGCCCGGCATTCCTGTCGGACACGCGTGATCGCCAAAGGGGGGGGGGGGGAGAGATAGTAGAGGCGCAAAAAAGTCTTTATCTCGTGAGATATCCGGTGAAACTCTTGCTCGAAGAGACGCCTTCGAGAGCAGGGGAACAGAGGGGGGGGATAAAGGATTCGAAAAAAGGGTGCGGATTGGGATGTGCTTTCGGAGGAAAACCCTCGCAAGGACTGCGAGTGTAGCGTTTTGAAATAGTCCACGGATTCGGGGGGGAAAAAAAAAGCGTGAATTTTCTGTTCTCGGAAGGGAGGGTTACGAGGATCGAAGAAAAAAAGGGCCACGTCCGGCGATCGGAGCGCGTGTATAACAAAGGGGCAGCGCGGCGAAAAAAAAAATGTGCCAATTCTAGAGAGGATCCGCGTACCTTGAGGAGAAACGATGAGAGCGGGCCGATTCATAAGATGAGCAGACTCAAAACGAGCGGCGCAGGGAGGTGGAAGGGATCGAAAGTGGCAGGAGGAAACCAGGGGACGAGAGACGACAGATGAGAAGGCGCCAAAAAATCAAAAGCCGGGAAGTCGGACTGGCAGAATAACGTCATCCATTGCGGCAGGAGGAGAGATACTATCCGATGGGAGGATCGCATCTAAAGGGGAGCGATCAGAAGGGGGGGAAAAAGCCAAGAAAAAAAAGTCCGGCTCTCAGGGAAGGTAAGGGCTGTCGCTCATTAGCGACCTCTAAAAGGGGTCCATCTCGAGGGCATAATGCTCCTCTCAGAAAATTATCTCATCTGGGCCCAGGGCGCAGGGGTGAAAAAAAAATCAGGGGTCAAGCCAAAAGTATGGGGGGGTCTCTGCAAAGCTCATTTTCCGTCAGAAGGCAGCCGAAACATGGCGGAAGGGCGTAGAGTTAGAGAAACCCCGGCGACCTGCAGATGATTCACGACTCCAATAAGGAGGCCGGCCTCGGGGCAATCAGAAGAAAAAAGGCGACAAACAGAAATACGGAAAAAAAAATGGTGAACCTTGGGAAAGCCTTCATCGACGTCGCATGATCGTTCTCATTTCAACGCGACGTGCCAGTGACCTCGAGGGAAAAAAGGCTGGCGGCTTACTGCATGTCGCCTCCGAGCATCGCAACACCACGGCGGAAGCGAAGCGGGGGAGGTCGTTGTGAGGGGAAGGTAATTCCGAAAGAAAAAAAAGAAAATGAACAAAAAAACTCCTCGCGAACTGGCGGAAAAAGGGAGTCCGTCGGGGGACGAGGTCGGAAGGGCATCTGATACGCCCTCGGCACTTGGGTGCCGGAAAAACAGCAGCGGAAAACCCGCAAAGGGGCTTTACCTCTGCATGGCCTCCGAAAAGCCCATATTGCCTGGAAAAAAAACGGCCGGCCTCGCCCGACTTGGTTGGACGAGGGGGGAAGATTCCTCCTCTATTGCCGCAAAAAAAAAAAGAGGGTCGGGAAGTGAGAGTCGGCGGAAGTAGGGCAAGGTCTGCGAAGGGAAAGAAGACTGACGAGCCGCTGTCCCGTCCTCTCTGCGCAGAACAGTGCCGGAAAAGAAGCGCAATGGGGGGGGAGTCTCGGCGGCTGGGTTGTGTATGACGGGGTAGGGGGGGAAGAATCGATGAGAGGAACGAGAGAGCGTAGGAGGGAGTATCCACAATGTCCCTTCACCTCACCTTGAGGGGGGACATTGTCTTCTCAAAGCATCGAGACTGATCTGCTAAAGGGGCATGAGCCCTCGGCAAAAAAAACCCGAATAAAAAATGCTCTCGCCACAAAAAAGGAGGGTCCGAAAGGCAGCGAATCCTACCTTCATCCATGACCGACCCGAAGAGGGTGTTTCCGGAAGGAGGGTTAGAAGTTGTGAGCTTCAAAGAACACTGGGAGGGAAAAAAGGCTCTTCGCAAGGTTTGATGATGAACAGAAACGAAAAAACTCCGGGGAAGGAGAAAAAGTGTTTCTGGAGGAGGGAGAGGGGGGGCGCAAAGGCGTCAAATTCGTATCAGAAAAAAAGCATTCCACACGCTTCGAAAACGAGTGAGGGCATTTTCGCTATAGAGGAAAAAAAGCGAAAGGGGTCAGCCGAAACAAGAAACAAAGGTTTACCTAACATCGAGCGCAGAGAGGAAAAAAGGGGTCCGCGCCAGAAAAAAGGCCGACTGCCGCAGCGGTTGCGGTGTGGAAGGAAGTCAAGGGGACAGTGCCCGCGGGAGACACGGGGGAAAATCGGCGGACGGGGGGTTCGTATATCAATGGCCCGGTCTGATATCAAAATTTCAAGGGGGTCGGAAAAATTCACGGTAAAGATTCCCATAAGGAGAGCCTCCAAAGGCCGAACGAGGGTCCTCCTTCATTTCAAGAAGAGGGGGGAAAATCAAGGCAACAGGTCCCTCCCATCAGCCTCTCTCTCACAAGGAAAGGAGAGGAAAAGGGGGAAAAAAAGGGTCCGGATGATTTTCTGGCAAGAGAAATAGCGGGAACCTCCTGATCTACTAGGAAGTACTGGGTCGGAGGCTCGAAGGGGGGGTGGTTTTCAGCTAAAGGCCGGCCGACAGCTCATTCAAAAATTTGAACTTTTCCCTGGACTCTAAAACATCGCCGGGAACGATGTCAGACCTTCCTGGTCTTAATTTCGATCTCGCTCTGCCCGAAAGTCCGACAATGCCTCACGCGAAGCGGTACTCAAGGCACAAAGTCGCTTCTTCTAGCACTGTTTGAGGGGGAGAGGGGGGGAAAGAAGGGGTTACGTGCGGGTGGGAGGTGAAAAAGCGTCCTCTGGCGGAAAAATAAAAAAATGATTGATCCCAGTCGGCTGTCTGGAGAGGGGACATATGCCCCAAGGGAGCGGCTAAGATTGACCGGTCGGCGCTTAAGAGCCGAGGGAAAAAACCATTGGCCGAATTTGCTCTGCTTGAGAGGGTCGGCGGCGGTGAAAAAAACAGAAGGGGGGGCAAAGTCGGGGAAATCACCTGTCTGGACGGGAAGGGGAAAAAGTCAATACCAGTGGGTCATCGCACACGCGCTTGTCGGGGGCAGAGGAAAAAAAGAGCTATGAGTTGCGACCCGCATGGTTTTCGGCGCGGAATGAAAGCCCTACTACTTCTTAACTCTGAAGTCTTCCTAGCTAATTCCAGGAAAAAACGCAGGAAGATTCTTTTGGGGGAAACGCCAAAGTTTCGTAAAGCCCACTCCTAGTGATGGGCAGGGGGGGGGGAAAAGGACGCACCGAGTCGACAGCTCAACATCTGGCTAAAATATCAACATACCAAAATCAACAGCAAAACACCGCTTGTCGCGTTTCCCGCTGGTCGAAAGTTCGAGAAAAAAGGGCTCGTTAAAGGGAAAAAGCCAGCGGCCTCCTACAGCGAAGAAGCCGCCGCCTAAAAGAAACAGTCGTTAAACTGCGAACCATCCACGGCCCCGGCGGCGAAGAGAGGAAACCAAAAAAAAAGAAAAGGCTAGCCGGAAATCCGTGGTCAGGGAAGGCCAGGCTGGCCGACGCAAGGAGGGACCAATTCCTCTGTGAAAAGGTCCAAACCGATGGCGCTGTGTTCTGCTTGGGGAGGGGTTTTCGCAAAAAATCGGGGAAAATCTAGAGGGGGCTCCGAAACAAATGACCGACGGCCGCAAAAAGGTGGCGGATTCCGCAAGAGCGTCGAGACGGCCAGGAGGGTTCGCGAGCGATGGGGTGCACCGGAATGGAAACCAAAAGGGGAAAAAGCTCTCAGGCCTCCTTGTTTCGCTTGGGGAAAAACACAGCAGGAAGAGGGGGAAATGCTCAAACGCGCAGGCGAATATTGCGATCACGCAGAGATCGGAAAATTAAAAGAATTGCGCCTACTCGAGGGGGCTTAGTGGGCTTTCGAGGGAAAAACGAGGGCAGTATTGAGGGAACCAGCCGAGTGATGATGATGAATGAAAGGACCGCAGGGGGACTTATGGCGTAAGGGCCTCTCTGCAGCCGGTGTGACCCGAAAGGAAAGCTGCACCTAGAAAAAAGCGAGCGCAGTGAGACCGGCGGCTGACGCGCCCAAAAAACCGGAAGGGGCAGTTCTAATTCTTACCACGAGGTCTGGGCTCCGTGACCTCAGGAGGGAAGGGATGGGGAAGAGTGAATGGTCTCGGGTCAATGATCCAAGAAAGGAAGAACTTCCGAGACGGATAAGAAACCTGACGCTTGCCGTGCGAAACGTCTTTCCTCTGAGAATAGAGCCGATCGTCCAGAAAGAGGAGGAAAAGAAATCGCAAAGGGGCGTTCGGAAACCAGCATCGACAGCGACCAAAAGGGGAAACCCTCCGTCGATGCGCTCCCACCTCACTGCGGAAAAGGAGCTGCTCCCGGGGGAGGGGGGCCGCCCGGGGAAGAAGGTGAAGAAAAAACCACGCGGGGAAGCTGCGTCAGACTTTCCTCATCGCGCTTAATCTCGCAGGGAAATCAGGTAAACGCTGAAAAACCGATTGAGCGTAAACTCTTAGAGGAGGACTTCTACGCGCGCTCCCTGCTGCATCCGAAAAAAGGATCTAAGAAAAGAAGAGAGGTAAAAAAATAACGTTGAAAAAGTGAACTTCTTCGGGTGACTAAAACACTTGCTCTGTCAACTCGGGAAAAGCCTTTCTCGGGCTGTACGGGGAAAACGAACGCATCCAAAGAAGAAGGACTCTGACGAATTCTCCGTCGACAGACAACAGAAAATTCTCTAAGGCCGTAGGAAGGGGGGGTCGCCTCTTTCACACAATCGACGAACGAGTTCCAATCACACGGCCCTGCTCAGAAAAAACTATAAGAGAGCCAAAAATGCCCTCGTTGACGATAAGCGGTGGCCAAGAAACCCCGGGAATTCCTTGAAGGAAGAAAGGAAGAAAAAAACGAGGCGTAAGACTGCTTGGGGAAAAAGACCTTACGCTCTGACGGGGAAGTCGACTCTGTCTCGGCTCTTTCTGAAGAGGGCGCCTCAAAAATGCAAGCGGCGCGGAAAAAGAAGCATCATCCTGGCCGTGAAATCCCCCCATTACGGCACCAGCTTGGAAGCGCTGGGAGCTGAGGGCGTCGAAAAAAAAAAGGGGAAACCGCATTTTTTAATCTTTGAAAAAAGCCCACACCCTCGCGTTCTAACCTGGCCGACGACCAGGAAGAAGCCGGTGAATAAGGAAAAAACTGCAAGGGGGGGGTTGCGCCCTAAATAGGAAGAAGGAGGGAGCTCTTTCTCCAAAAATTCCGCCTGCTCACGAAGCACGCGCGCGGAGAAGTGGTGAAGAAAATCTCTCAAAAGAAGATTAACAGAACGTCTCGCGAAGGAGCATGCGGGAAAAGACAGGCGAGCGGTTCCGTCAGGGGAACTCTGAAAAAAACAACGGCAGGAACGACGGCATGAGAAAACGAGGGAAATCCTTTAGGAGGCCATTTCGCCGCGAGGGTGGCACAAGCTAAAAAGCTGTTCGAGCCAGATCCGCCCATTAAAAGTAAAGAGAAAACAGGGGGTGAAAGGAGAGGAATTGACGAAAATTACTCACAGTAGACCAGCGCCCGCGGCATGAAGGGATGGGCGCACGGCAGGGACATCCCTACAGCCCATAAAACGTCTCCAAAGGGGGCCGGGGGAAAAGGGATAAAAGGGGAAACAGTCCCCTATCGGCTCCGTGTGAAAAAAGGGAAAAAAGAGTCCTTCCGGCAGATGGAGGGAGGACATCCCGTTTCTGCCGCAGCGGTTATCCCACCAAATGGGGAGATTGCGGGGGGAAAAAGGAGGGGGGGCGAGGAAAGAATCAAATATAGGGCTTCACTCTGAGCCCAGAAAAGAAAACTGAGCATTGCGGGCCGACATGCGGGGGAAAGGTATCCTTCGTCATTCCCGAAAAAAGCGATCTTGTTATGTCGTTCTGAGGAGACGCCAGCCCGCTCAAGAGGAAGGGGGGGGGAAATAAAGGCAGAAAAGGAGCCGGGGACGTTTCCCCTTTTCCCGAGAGGAAGTTCTGGGTGCGGAGGATCTACGTATTCGAAGGCGATCGGTTGGCAGCGGGATCGCAGGAAAAGAAAAAGCGAAGAAAAGGGCGGGCTCAACCCCTGGTCTGTCGGGGGGGAAAGAGGCAGCGTGAAAATTGAGGTCTTTCGAAAAAAAAGAGTTTCTAATCTGCAAGAGGCCTCTATTATCAAAAGAAAGTCGTGAGGGGGTTGGCCACCTTAGAAAGCTTTCATCAAGAGCTCTAGCTCCCGCCGAGGTTGCCCATGAGCGCAACGAGGACGTCGGGGGGAAAAAGATGGAACACTGTACAACGCATCATTGCGTCAGGAAGGAGGATGACTGATGCCGTGGAGGCTTCTCGTCATCTAAGGAAGGCGAGCATCGTTAATAAAAGCCCGGAAATGGAAAAAAACCGCTCCGAGCTGGGCGCGGCTGGGCTGTCGCTCATGACCGCGACAGGGGGAAGGACCGGAAATTCAAAAAGAAAGAAGTATCGTCCAATCTCCCAGAAAAACGAGGAGAAATTCTGACTGAAGGCGACCCATTTCCGTTTTAGAAGGCCCAGCCGTCCAGGGGACCGTCACGCTTGGAAAAAAAAAGAAACATGGGCGGTACTGCCTTCTTGCCCAAAGGGACAAAGGAGGAAAAACTACAAAAAGAGGTCCGAAATGTTAGGAAATTCAAGAAGCATCACCCAAACCCAATAAGAGGGACTTGGGGTGGGGTACCTCGAATCACTAAAAGCCAGAATAAGCGCATAGGGCGAGGTCCCAAGAGAACGGTGCATGGGGACCTCTCCCCTTGGGAGCCTTGCAGACGGAGAAAAGGGGGGGGCTTTTCAGAGGGGAGCCACGATACACCACTTCTCCACGGAAAAGAAGGGGGCTCTGGACGATGAAGACCGGCACCCCCTCGGGGGAAACATTTGCCGCTTGAAGCGCGCAGAATCTGCGAAAGGAAATCAAACTGTTAGC
>Ga0179593_1220692_pt1 | contig 13013 bp, 13 predicted proteins | sample CZODoug2_1_08_16_FD_185931 | JGI IMG/M metagenome (GOLD analysis project Ga0179593, IMG submission 185931) | Vadose zone soil fungal communities from Angelo Coast Range Reserve, California, USA - CZODoug2_1_08_16fungal (PacBio error correction) | ecosystem: Environmental > Terrestrial > Soil >...
ACATCTACCAAAAGAACTACAAAGCACGGACCCGGGGGTGGGGGGGTCAAGGTGGTTGCAACGCCAAAACACGGGAACCAAGAACAGTGGCGAAATACTCTCCAAAAGTGACACTCTCAGGAACTCCCTTTTACAGGAAAATCCAGGTACAGAATGAAGTGGGGGAGGGGGGGAAACTGTGCGCCGCTTTCCAGCTCTTGGCAAGGGAAGGAGGACACGGAACCCGAATGAGAAGAGTCTCGACGGAAAATCAAAAATAAAAAACATTGGAAAAATCGATCATCATGAGGGAAATAGCGCAGGGGAACGTTAAGCACCATGGCAAAACTAGTGATAGAAAGAGCCGGAAAAAACGGGGGACACTGGAACCGAGAGAAAAAAAAACGTTGAGGGCAATACCCGCAACCCACCCCAGCAGGGATTCTTGGGAGGAAAAACCGCGGATCCACCTTTTAAGGGAGTACCGGATACTTCGAGGTAACGTGAAGGGGAAAAGAGGAAAGTCTTAGGGGACACTCCGGGCAAAAACCACAGCCAGAAATGAGAGAAAAGGAAGACAACTCTGGGCTGAATAGGCAAACCACAAGAGCTATCAGGAAGGCCAGGAAAAAAAAAAAACTTTCGTGGTTCGATCAGAAGGGTCACGATTAAAACAGCAAGAATTCGAAGGAGAGTCCCAGTCAAACAGACAAAACTGTACCCATACGGATGGTCCAGGGGCTTCAGATTTGGGTTGTGTCAGAGACAGAAAATCAGTCTAAGAGTCGAAGAAGAAAATGTTCTCAGTTGAACAAGAGTGAAAAAAATTGCAAACTGACGCGGCTCGCCTGACCCAACAATGGGTCTGGAAACCAGATGATCGAGGCGATTCCACAAATCCAACGATTTGCAAAAAGCTTCACCCCAAAAAAAGGAAAGGGGACAGGTCAACGGTAAACTCAACCCGTGAATCTGGGGCGGAGGGGGAGAAGGGGGGAGATCTCCTACTCACGAGCGCGGAAATGCATTAGGGGGAGGTAGAAAACAGACAAACGGACCGGAGACGACCTTCCGAAGGGCGAGTGTTCAACTTTCTCAAGAGAACAGTCTGCGTTCCTACAAGAAAGGGAAAAGATGGAGGATTGTGTCCTAGAGCCTGGAAAAGAATGGGGGAATACGAAGGACGATCGACTGCTCTCGAATATAAGGAGGCTCCGGATCTGCCGGGAAATCCGTGGAAACATGGGAGCGACTTGAGCACAAGGGGGATAAAAGGGGCCAAAATGAAGAAAAAACGAACCGCTAATTAAAATGAGCACGAAGTAAATCTGGAACAAAACGCCTACAGTCTGGACCCAAGACCGCGGTACACTCTTGGGACTTTCAGGAAAAAGAGGAGGGCGGCGACGGGGCCCTCAATAGAAGCAGGGACATGACTTAAAAAAAGGAGCATCCCGAAAGTAAGAATGAAGAAGAGGGACTAAACCCATTTGAATACGGAAAGAGGGACAAAGCCGCTTCGGGGAAGTGAAGTGAACGTAAAAAAAATTATAAGTGATAGGGGAAACACTTTCTGAAAAAGACGAAAGAAAGCCACCAATCACTACTAAACTGAACCGCACCAGATCTCGTCAGGGGAAAAAAGAAGTCCTCAATTCCGGACCCCTAAAGGGAAAGTCCCTTCCCTATTTCACCATTCTCGTGGAGGAAGACCCCACCGATGGGAAAAAATTGAAAAAAAAGGGCCGAGTGTTTTGCGAATGAGGTCCTCGTAACTACACTATCGCCAAGTAAATCGAAACTGGCATAAAAACCGCATTTCCAGTGGAAAAAACTAAAGGCGGGGGGGGAAGGGAAAAACCAAGACCGACCCTCGAAGAGCCTTCGATCGAGGGGGAAGGGGTTTGGACCATCAACCAAGGCTCAACTAAAATAAAAAAATAAGTCTGCCAGCCGGGAAACGGGGGGCACCACCCATGTCAGTGAGTGAAGTGGCCGGGCAAGGGAGTAAGGGTTGACAAATAAGTAACAATAAGTCTACGCAGCAAGGGAGAAACAACCTAACGGATTCAGCGCCAAAGAAACCGCTTAAAGGTGAATAGGCAGCGCAGGGACGCCTAAAGGGCACAAAGAGGGGGTGCAAACGGGAAGATCCTTGATGAACGCAGAAAAAATAAGGATCCCCCAACCAAGGGAAAAAGCGACACATAATCATCAAAAACAACTCGTCACAAAGAGAATTTCCGGGGGAAAGAAGGAGTGCTGGAATCAGGGGGAGGATGATATCAACGATCACCACCAAGGTGAGGGAACCGGAGCATGCGAATGTCCGAAGGTGTTGAGCCCAAAAAAAAAGAACAGGGGGACTGGGCCATGGGAAAAGCCTGGGCTTAGAGCGTGGGGGAAAAAGAAACTTGGTCCGCGAAAAAAGTCGTGGAGGGTTGTAGAGACTCGAAGGGGATTTTGAAAAAAAAAGGGGAACTGAAAAAAGACCTGAGGTAAAGAGTTGGCAAGAGGAGGGACCAGTGGACCGGTTGGAGTAAAGTTGGGGAAGGAGGAGAAAAAGGTACAATTTCCGGTTCTGGCTTACGTTCAAGTCCACAAAAAAAAAAAAGTCGGGAAGCAGAGTACAAAACAACCATAGAGGAACCAAACCGATCAGGACAGTCTTTACGGAATCCCTAAATATGCCATGGGGAACCCATGAGACCTTAGAGAGAGACAAAAAAAATGATGGGAGGATTGAAGGAGATGGGAAGGCAGGGCAATGTCGGTCGAATACGGGTCGGGGGGGCTCGAGATTTTTATGGTAACGATGATGCAGCTTTTCTTGTGGGGGGAATCTTTGAAAGTGCAGAACTAGAAACATTAAAAACTGAAGACCGAAAAAGGGGGGAACAATGGGAATGCAATCATCGGGAAAACAGGTCAGGGAAGTTTTGAAATGTAACACAAAGCCTGCGCCATCGTTCGAACACAGAGGGGGAACAAGCAAAGGGAAAAGTAAAGAAAGAGCAAAAGGCTTACTCAAGGACAACAAAAGGCGATGCGAAGACGGCCGAGACCGGTAAAAGAAAGGGGGTTTTAGTGAAGACGTTGAAGGGGCCGACGAAATTCCTACAGCATAAATGAAGAAAGTTTGAAAAAAGGAAATTCTTGGGGGAAGCCAGGGAAAAATTCTTTGGGCAAGGGGAAAAATAGGAGGGGGGCGGTACCAGGGGTAGGAGATCTCAAAAAAAGCAAGGCATATCCGAATTGGCACAGTGTTGGCGAAACTGAAAAAAGCGACAGGAATCGTGATTCATGGAAAGAGAGTGGTTGTTCAAGAATCCTAGGGTTGAATATAGAAGGAAAGCGGGTCACGGAGTCTCAAAACAGCCAGGAAAGAGGAAACAAAGCAATAATAGTATTCAGGACTGGGTGGTTTAAAAAAGGGTTTAAAAAAGAAAGGGAAGGAATAGAAAACTGGGAAAACAAACCCAGGGGATTTCAAAAAGACAAACGCCAGGAGAGAGGGGGGATGAAATAGGTTGTACCTTGATCTCCGCCTAGCAGCTGTCGTGGTGGGCTGATAAACGTCGGGGGGCCGAAAATGGGAGAACGTGTAGTAACGAAGACCGGCGAAAAACCTTCAGTAGATTACCGGAACTTTGCGGCGGGGTTAAAATGATATGGGTCAACACGAGACAGCGGAAGGGAAAAGCACGTTAATTTAAGTGGGATCCGGATTTAGGGAAAGATCTCATTCTGAATGCATCAAGGGTCTAAGAGAAAGAAAGAGATTTGTGATGGTGCAAAGTGGAATCAATCGTGGGGGGTACGCAGGATCGCCTTCCAAAAGAAGGAGAAACCGATGAAGTGAAGAAACGAAGATGTCTATATGGGACCCATCTTTGAAACGTGAGTAAAAACGATCTTTAAGAAATTCTGGGACGGGGGGACTCCAAAGCTCCCTGGGCGAAGTCATTGCAGAGGAACCGACGAGGGGCCCCGTCTGCGACTAAAAATCCTATTTGGCGGTAAAACCAGATAGTTAACCGTAAACTGGGGGTCCGAAGAAAAAGAGTGTTGGGCGAAGGGATCGGACAAAATTGTAAGTAGGGATATTGGGAGGAACGTTATATCCAAGGGAGAACGTAGGAACGGGTATCCACAACGGTTCCTGCACGGGCGAAAGGAAGTAGAGAAACCAGAAGCTGGAAAAAAAAGTTCGGCGATAGTCAAAAAAAAAAGAAAAAAAGCGTTGTAGAACTAATCTTGTTGAAGGAAAGGATAGGGTGAACACACACCAACACTGCGAGGAAGGAAAAGGAAGAGAACCGTGCGAATAGCGGCGGATCAAAATCAGTTCATATTGAATCGCACGGGTGCGAGGGAGAGACACTTAAAGAAACAATAAGGGTCTGGGAGTAAAAGGGAGGGACCAAATCCAAAAAGTTGGGAGAGGTGGAAAAAAGACTGGACTTCCGCTCGCTAGAGGGTTTAAGAAAGTTGGATACAGGGGCTGATCCGGGGAAGCTGGCCAAGAGAAAAAATGACTTGTGTGGGGCTGTCAAAAAAGGGGTTCGAATAAAATTTAAGGATCCGAATCGTCTAAAAAAAAAAAAAACAATCAGCAAGAAAGACCCCCACCAACATCCGTCAGGGAAATGCGTGAGAATACGGGCCATAGAAGAAACATTTTAGTCTCAGGTGTGGTAACCACATAATCCAAAAGGCTATCTGAGGCAACAACGGGTGGTTGGTAAGGAAAATGAAAACTTAAATTGTTTTTATATGCTTCGTGAAAGAGGGGGGGGAGAGCTATGTTGGAAATTCAGGTAGAAAACACACGCTAAAAACAGGGAGGGGTGAGGCTTGTTGAACTGGATCCATATACTGGACATCCGTAGTGAAATTCGTAACTTATACCGGTAAAATCCCTTGCCAGGGGGAGAAGGAGAAAAAAAAGAAAAAGCAGATGAAGGAGGGGGTCGTGTATTTTCAAATGAATAAAGGTAGGAGAGGGAGAGGAACGGGAAAAGGGCGGAAAAAGTTGAGCAGGCTGTTGCAGGTTAAGGAATCGTCAATCGCTCAAGAAAGATGGAGGAACTGAAGGAGAAGAGGGGGGGGGGAAGACGTATGAGGTCGGATCGTACCCGACAAAAAATGAGAATTGGAAGTCCGTAAATCGGGGGGGGATCGGAAGAAGGAACTGAACCGGTCAATCAATTACCTCTGGAAACGGGAAAGGTAAGGAGTTCCTTCGAGCACGAGGCCCGGAAATGCAGTATTTAAAGGGGGGAGGTGTCGGGAAAGTCGCAAAAAGGGGGAAAAAACCGGTATCGCTTCCAAGGTGGGGGGGAAAAACGGCCGCAGAACATGGGTCAAAATAAACAAGCAAAAAACACCCCACAAAAAAAAAAAAAAAAAAAACCCCACAACAAACCCAACAAGTAAAAAACACCGAAAAAGACCGTCGAGAAAATAAAGTAATTGAGGGATTGGAATAGGCCACATGAGAATGTTTGGGGGGGGAAAAGGGGAAAAGGTCCGGCCAGAAGAGGGGTAGGTATTGAACAGCCGAAGTGTTAAGCTTGGGAAGTCCGCTTCCCTTCAAAACGCTGAGAAACAGCATAGATACAAAGGAATAAAAGGGGGTTCCTAAAGGAATTAGTCACGGTTGCACAAACCCGCAAAAAAAAAAAGTAAACCCGTCTCGCAAGAAAGTGAGGGGATTCCCAGGTAAATCTTCCATGCACGACAAGGCGTATGGGTTGTGAAAAAAAAGGGGTGGTGAAGGGGAGGAGACTCCGTCGAGCATAGTCAAAAAGGAAGTGGGGAGGGGGCGCTGAGGTGACTTTGTCGAAACGCAAGTCATTGATACTGAAGGAAATAAAAAGGGACACAGAGACCATAAACGAAAAAATCGTTAAATGAGAAGGTGTCGAAAAAGGCTGGAAAGTCTTTCGTGGGCAAAGGGAAAAAAAAGGAGGGGCACAACTGGCACGCAGGCCATAGAAGAAAAGATAGGGGCATGTGGACCTCGACTTCGATGCAACTCTGCTCCTCCCAGGAAAGGGGGGAAAGAAAAAAAATGGTACTTGCCCGAGGAATGAAACGGGAGAGGTAGGGAAAATTAGAAAAGGGGGAAGTCGTGGAAAGATTTTCGCCGAAAAAGGAAGCTCCATCCGCTCAAACGGAGGAGAAAAGAGAAGAGATGGAGCCGTAATGTCGCGCGAGTTGTCGACCGAGAAAGTATTTTGAAAAAAAGGGAAAAAAAAGACTCTCAGGGCACTACCGAGGTCCCCTGCCGCCAGACCGGCAGAACTTGGGAGGAAAACGTTAAGGGCAGTAGCAGAGACTAAGTCGCTGTAATGCATCCCGCCGGTGGAGTGGTACTTATGGGAACAGAAGATCCGTTTGAGGTCCAAATCAAGGTTCAGGAACACGCAAGAACACGGTACAGGGGAGGAGAACAGGAGTATACGTCTTCATGTGGGAGTAGCAGGGTCTTAGAGGGATCCCTTACCACCAGGAAGTGAGGTAATGACTGTCGAAACGGGGAAGGAAACTTCACCTCCTGACACAGGGCGGAAACATACTTTCGACGGATGTCCAAAAACAGCAAGGAAAAAACAGCCAACCTATAGCCTCGTCGAGATTTGAAAGAGTGAAAAACTGAACACAAATTGATGGCAGATTAACAGGGAAAGGGAAATGATTAAAGGGACAGCTCGGGAAAAAAATAATTTCAACGAGGGAGAGTTGGGAATGATACTTCATACGGCCTGTAAACACAGTCTGTCGGCGGAACGGCCTGAAGAACGAAAATGATTTCAGGGAAAAAGTGGGAACAGTGGTCAAAAAAAACAGTAGAATGGAGGGAGATCCAAATGGTACAGATGGCGTTCCCAGTGGATTAAGCGGGGGCGAGTTTGTGTACCTCGAAAGGGTTGGTAGAAAGGGAGACAAAAGGGTGGGGGGAGTGGAGAAGGATAACAAAAAAAGGAACACTGACGATCCCTAACGGTGCAAAGGACCGGGGGGGGGTAAAAAGGGTTTTTGCTAAGGAGGCCAACCCGTGAAGAAAGTGGGCGAAGGGACGCTCGCAGGGCAGCGGTGACAAGAATAAAAAGGGAGTCAACATCCAGTTAACGGGTAATTTGGGGTGGACCCGGCGGACCAATGCGATCAAAGGGAGGAAGACAGAATCTTCGGAAGAAAACGGAAAATGGACTTCCATCGGGGGTAAAACTCACAAACACATAAATCAGGACAGGTAAGGCAGTTCAAGCTAAAAAGGAACGAGTTCCTGAAAAACAACAGGCTTCAAAATTGGCAAATAGCAATAGGGGACGATAGCGAACCGGAGGGCCCACGGCAATCTGTAAGCCCTCTTTGCTGGCAACTACAAAGGAAAAGGAATCCAAACTAAAAACCAGAGGGGAGGAAGGGAGTGACCAGGCCAAACGTGTGTAGGGGATTACCGGCGAGAAGAAGAGTAAAGGGCTGGGTTCAAAAAAAGTGGATCGATCCCCCGGAAACAAGCAAAAACAGAAAGAAAAGAGATAAAACAGGAAAGGGGAAATGGCGGGAAAACACATAAAAAACCTTCAAGGTCCAGGAAGTGGCAGGCCACACGTTGACTTGGTGAAGGGGGGAAAAGGGAAGAAAAGAGATAAAAAAAAAAAAAAAAAGGGCAGGACTGAACAACCGCAACTGTAAAAAAGGAAGTGGGTCTGCGGTTGAGGGAAAAAAAAAAGACTCGAGAATCGAATGAGAAGGATTCAGAACGACACAAATGGGAAGTCTACCAAAAAGGAAGGACCCAAACAAAAGTCAGTGGGGGGGTTAGGAGATTCCTGACATTTAAGAAAGGGAAAAAGAACAACCAAGGAGGCGGAGGAACCCAATGAAACTGCAAGTAGAAAAAGGTAACGAACAACCGAATTCCATTCGACGGTTTGGGCGCAAATGGAAGAGAGCCCAAGTCACCGAAAATAGGGGGAGGAGACTAGGAGGGAAAACAAACAGCGAACGGACAACTAAGCGCAAGTAAAACTTTGAGATCCCACACAGCTAGCGCGCAACAAAACAGGCAGACCTTACTGAAGGGATGGGGGGGGGAGGAGTTTCAAAAAGTATAGGGAAGGTATAAAAAGGACGTTTTAAACCTGGCACCTCGTGGACAACGGTTTGCAAAAGGGAAATCGAACCACACGGACGACATGACAGTAACCCGCGTTTACGGAAGAGAGGAGAAGCAAGAGACGAGCTGCCGTACACCTTAAGGGAAAGCAAAGACCCTGGAAAAAAAAAATGTCAGATTCCAAACGGGCGAAATATCCTACAGGATCAGGGCGAGAAAGAAAAAAACCCGGCCGGAGCCTATCTGGGACCAACCGAGCGGATCAGATGAAGCGAAAAGTAAGTTAGGAAGCAAACGGGGCAAAGGAAAAGGGTCAGCCAGGACATGCATACATAAACGCATGGACTGGGCGAACCAAAAAATGCGCCGGACAGAATCGGAGAAAAGGACACGGGTGGAAAGAGGGGACCCAACTAGAATCGGCGGGGCCAGAATGGAAAACTACCTAAAAGAGGGGAAAGAGACGGGGGTAAAAGCAGAATCCCCGAGCGGCCCACGGCTGGGCCACCTGCAATTCCCCCAAGCCGCTCCAGACCCGAAAGGAAAAAACATTTAGCAGAAAACAAGCAGAGGAAAGGCCCTCAAGGAAGGAAGACAACTAACCAATTTGAAAAGGAAAGCCGAAGGTACAACCTTCTTCTTCAGGACGACGTCCCAAAAAAGGAAAAGCAAGGGAAAAAACAAAGGGAAGGACGAAGGGTTTTAGGCATCGAGGGCTCAGTGAATAAACGAGAGAAAGGGAGAGAAAGGCCGACCAAAGACGACAATTGACCTGGCAGAGCAGGGATTCCAGCAAACACCATTAAGACAGAAAACAAGAGAAAAAACCGACCGATCGGGAGCCGTGGGGAAAAGATCCCCAAGTCAGAAAAAAGAGAAACGTGCTCTCTGCATGGAAAGGGTCAACAAACTTGGGAACATCAACAAAGTCCCAGAAGGAAAAGGGGGGAATTGGCAAGGAATGGGCTGAGTGGGGGAAAACGGGACGACCCGTATTAGCAAAAGCACGACCGTTAGAATCCAACGAATTGATTCGACCAAAAAATACCGTACCGGGATAATGAATCAAGAGGACGGCGAGGGAGGAGAGGGAGCACAAACTACGAGTCAACTGCCTTGAGTTAACCGCCATGAAAACCAAGCGGGCAACGAACAGAACCTCGGTAAAAAGCCACCCTACATAATCGACACAGGGGGCGCTCTTAAAAGTGGAAGGGGGAACGGGACGAAGGGGATTGACAGGGAGGACAACGGAGGAAAAACCAACTTTTCAGGGGTCGAAAAGGCTATGGGGCCTTCGGAAACAACAAGTGGGGCCATGACGGAGGGCTTAAGCTCTATTGTTTCCAAGAACGGAAGCTCACATAGTCTGGTAGGTGAAGAGACATGATCATGTTTCATGTAGGTTACCAACTCAAAACAGGCCCAGAAAGGTATTGCACGAGGATGGGCCGGAAAAAAAAAAATGGGGAGGTCGGTTTTGCTTCTCTAGTACAGTAGATCCGTTTCTAACCGAGCCAAACAAAAAGATCAAGAGGATTAAAAGAGAAGCGACCACAAAGGAAGATTACTCCAAACGAAAAAAAAGGTAAATCACAAGATATACGTCATCTCTCTCAACAAAACGGGAAAAAAAAAAGAAGGAGAAGATTCGATGGAGGCCCAAGGCAATGTCGGGATAGAAAGGAGTGTGGGAAGGAGATGGTTGGCGCGGAGGCATCGGGTTGTTGTGGCTAGGGTAAAATAACATGTCGGGAAAAAAATAGAAGACGCACCGACCCCACCGCATCCGAAATACCAAGAGGGTTACAATATCGCCTCAGGTCTTGGGGCATTTTTAGGTAACACGAAAATCCCCTTGAACAGGCAACAAAGGAAGAAAGAAGAAGCCTAGCCATTATCAAAGATTAAGAACAGCAAGACGGTCAGCAGCCACAGACCCATGCGTTGTGCAGACGTTAAATAGAAAAGAAAGACACTGCAAGTTGGAATACTTGTAAGACTTCAAAGAGGGGAATTAGCAGAAACTTGAAGCCGTTTTCCCAAGGAAATCTTTGAACATTTTGAGGAGGACGGGAGGGCGAGCGCCACCGTAGGTCTGGGAGAAGAGGAGGATAGGCGCTCACTCAAAATGAACATGTAGACATAATTTGCTGGTGTGTCCGAAATTGGAGAAAAGGAGCCGGAGCGAAAAAGGTAGAGGGCCGGATATGGGGGAAGAAGAATTCAAGGGGGAGAAAGGCGCCTGCGTTAGAATAAGGGGACGAAAATAAAAAAAAAAAAATACCATTAGCCAACCACCAATAAATAGATTCAACGAGGGGGAAAAGTGGGACAAAAAAAGGAGAGGAACGGATAGCGTAAAGTGAGAAAAAAAAGCAGAGAAAAAATCTCGCGGCAAATAGATGGGTGGGATTCTGGAGGGTTGCCCAGGGATAAAACCTACCAGGAATCTGTCTTCGTTGGGGCGGGGAGGAAAAGAGGGAAGTGTATGTCAGGAACGAGGACTCTACCATGCGGAAAACCCCTTCTCGAGAGGGGGAACGGTGGAAGGGTTGGCCAATGGGGGCAGGTCTAAAACACGAAGCTTGGGGGTTAATCGGGAAGGGAAATGTTGGGGGTAGTGGGATCCGGAGGAAGCAAAGAGCTCGCAAGGGAGGGAGAGGACGAGAGGATTGGTTAGGAAGGGGGCAGAAAGTCCATATCGGGATAGGGAAACTTCCAAACAAGGGGGGAGCCTAAACTCATAGCGGCCGAATGAAGGCAATCACGGAAACCGCCGAGGTATAGATGGGGCCAAGTCTGGAAAGTAGAAAAAGTGAAAAGAGGGGGGAAAGGCAATTTCTGCGCCAAAGACAGCCTTGAAAAACGAATGAATTTCCCGCCTCAAAAGGGGAAAAGTCGAAAAAAAAATCCTATGTCGTTCACACTCAAAGAGATTGGCCAATAGGAGCGTCTTGGGGCCGAAAAAGAAGTTGGAAATATCGTGAAGGTACGCTCATATTGAGCCGTAGGAAAAAAAGAACAATTGGAATGGGAAACGTGGGATCCAAGTGGTCCTGCAAAGAATAAGGAGCAAAAAACGGGGGTCCCGGAGCGGGCTGTGAAGAGTAATATGACCGTAACCGCGATGAGAGGGAAGAGTCTGAAAGAGGAGAGCGGGCTGAAAGTCTTTTAAAGAAACTATAGGGAGGTATAAAGGGGAAAAAAAACTAGAAAAACGGAAAATGTGAAGTACAGGGGACTTTCGACGTGAGCGAGCGGATGTTTGCCAGCAGGAAAGTGACGAACGCGGAATCCAACTTCATTCGAAGCCCCAGATAAACAAGGGTGAAAGGGGGTGATTACGCGGAAAAGGTCTGCGCAAAGCCGGAATAATTGGGAAAAGTTTTGGGACAATCTATCGGTAACGCATTCGATACTCTTTTTGGAAGAAGCTGGGGGACCAGGCGAGAAAACTGGCCAATGGCATCAACGGGCAACTGACGGGTGGGGAGGCACTGGCAAGAAATTACGGGGTTAGGAAAAAGACTTAAGAAAAATGGACACGTAAAGAAGAAAAAAGAGATAAAGAAAACCCCGCCCATCCGGGCGGGGTAAAGGGGGGGCAGTGCAAAGAAACGAAAACGAATGGGGTTAGTGCCTCGACAGTCGGAGAGAAAACAACGGGTGGGGAAAGGAATGATAAGGAAAAGGAAGGTTTGGTTGCCGATATGGTAAAGGACCAACGGTTTCTTTGATGGTCCTGGGAGTAACCTGAGATAACAGATACGGACCAGACCGTGACGAAATTTCGGAAAGTCTCCGGTAATCCAAAACCTGCTCAACAAGGGGTCCCTCCAAAAAATGCAAAAAAAAAACACCAAAAGAAGCACCCAAGAAAGAAAAAACAAAAAAAAAAAAACACCACAAAAAAACCAAAAACGAGGATATTGGGGTTCAGTTGTGCCAGAGAGTACGCCGAGAGGGCACTTTTCACCCGGGCAGAATCATGGGGAAAGATAAGCTGTGGCCATGTAAGACTATACAATTGTGCGGCGAAAAACAGTGCGGAAATGACTGAGACGATGGTGAGTCAAGGTGTCTTGAGGTTCTTAAAAAAGACTAATTTACACGGTGGTCCGTCGGAGATTCAATCGGAAAAGGGGAAAATTGCCCGCCACCTGGCAAGCAAGGACCAAAAATTAAACCTGATTTGGAAAAAGGGCCATTTAGTGGACGGCAGTCGAACGAAAGAACGCTTAGGTAGAAAGTTGAATGGACGGTTTGGCGGAAAAATTCTCAAAAAAAAGTACACAAAAAGAGTCGGGCTGCCGTTTGGGAAGGTGTCCGGCCGGTCTTGCGTCCGTAAAACGGGGTCGAAAAAAGGGGGCTGTACAAAGCGCCAAAAGCTCAGCCTTTTCATACAATGGGAAACAAGACCAAATGGGGGGGGGAATACGGGGGAGAAGGCCTAGTCGAAGAGATGTTTTGTCTTGAGACAAGGTAACCAATGAGAAAAAATAAGAGTGAGGCAAAGGGAGGACGCAAACTGCTTGTTGAACCGTCACTTCGAAGGGAAGGGCAAAAAAAAAGCAATAAAGGAAACGTGAAAAAAAGGAGGGTAACTAGGTTAAAATTTGCGAATACAACTTACTCAGACACTAAATTTGAAAAAAAGGGGGGGGGGGACTGTAAAAGAACGAAAAGTTGGTGCAGAAAACCCCGCTGTTGGTGGTGAAGGAAGAATCAGGAGGCAGTATGACGCCTTGGCAATTGAACGCTGCAATTGGGGAGGGGCGACATTCAACCGAAGGAGAACAGAGAAAAAAAAAAGTGATACCGGTGTATGGAAGACAAGAAAACGCCCCAAACGCCCCCCTAACAAACACACAACTCCCTCCCTCGCTAAAGAGAATTAGGG
>Ga0179593_1259702_pt1 | contig 13013 bp, 16 predicted proteins | sample CZODoug2_1_08_16_FD_185931 | JGI IMG/M metagenome (GOLD analysis project Ga0179593, IMG submission 185931) | Vadose zone soil fungal communities from Angelo Coast Range Reserve, California, USA - CZODoug2_1_08_16fungal (PacBio error correction) | ecosystem: Environmental > Terrestrial > Soil >...
AAAAAACGTGACTTCAAGTAAAAACGGAAAAACCAAGGGATGGGGAAAAGGGAAGGGGGGGAAGGTCTTTAGAACAGACAGCCCAGCCACCAAACGGGGGGTGCGGCGGCAACAACAGGAGTGTAACATGCGGAGTTCGAAAAACGTTTGTGGGTTGAAAAGAACCCAGAGCAAAGAAGACGAGGATAAAAGGGAATGGCCATAAACCTTATGGGGGAAAAATCCGCGCGCGGGGGGGGAGAGGAGGGGGGACAAATGGGGTGCGGTGAACAAGACACTAATCGACGGGAACGCACTTTCCCTTACAGAAGAATCAAACGGAAAATAACCGACAGGTTTTGGGATGACGAGGAGACAAACGTGGGAAAACTGGGAAAACGAAAAGGCAAAACGGAAGGCATGTCCATCACAAAAACTTTCCTTAGAGGGAGGGGGAATCTAAGAGCCAAACTTGTGAAGCAGCTAAACAACTGGCCTGTCATACTTCAAAAATTGAGGAGCGCCACTTCAATCGTAAAACCGGAGGGGGGGGGGCTTGGGCCGCTGAACGAACAGAAGGTACGGAAGTTGGGGAAATCAACCAGCGCTCAGTGCAGAAAAGAAGGACTGAAAGTAGGGGCAATTGTTCTAGAATCCCACAGGGGTGGAAAAGAAAAGCCAACCACGAAAAGGGGGTCACTCCGAGGAGCAAAGGATTCAAGGAGGAGGCCTGACATGTCTCGAAAAACATGGATTCTGCTAGGGGCGAGAGGTACCCTCACAAGCAAAAGACCGTTATTAGTTCGCTGGAGAAAAAAAAACTCAAAAAGGATGGAGTGAGGAAATTATGATTTCGAGTAGTGACATTGGCGAAGCAAAGAGGGGTAATCCAGGGATGAGGTAAGGGGTCAAGAAAACGCGCCTGAAAAAACTAAGGGGTTGGGGCATCTACAGGGAAAAAAAAGGGGGGGGACGAAATAACACGAAAAAGGAAGGGGTAACCATTGGGGGTGGTAATTCACCAAGAAAGGGTTGGGTTTTCCAAACGTGCACAACCGGGGTTCGAGGCTTCAAGAAGTGAAAAGGGAGGCATTGTAACAAGGGTGGCACTCTATGAAATACGAGATTCTGGGGGAGGGTTGGGGTGGCAAGAAAAGCACACACGGGTCAAAACGGGTGGTGAAAGTGGGGTAGACTGGGAAGGAACCGAAAGGAAAATGAAAAAGTTCTGAAAAAATAAGCCCCATAGGGCCATAGCGTGTGCGAAAGTAGGCAGGGGGGGAGTCCAATAAACTAAACGCGGAGCTGAAAAAGGGATTCGACGGGCAGGCGATTTCCGCGCAAAGGGATGAAGGCTGGGGCAAAAGAAAAAGAAGCTGGAAAAAATGCGATGCAAAAAACCGTAAAAGTCCAGAAAATCAACAGCGGGGCAGCGTCGAAAGAGGAGGGGGGGGGGCGGGGTGGGAGGGGGGGGGGGGGGGGAATGGCTATGAGGACTTCATAGGGGTCCTTCAGCAAAAAAAAATCAGCCAAGACGGGGGGACTCTGGAGAACGAAAGAAAAACGGGGTCAACAAAAGGGGCGTAATGGGTCTTTGGCACCACTCGAGGGGAGGACAAATAAGATGGAAACAGAAACCAGCTGCAACCAAATTTATGGTACGTAGCAATGGGGGGGCGAACCGCGGGAAAAGCGAGCAGGGGCGGCAACCTGGCCAACTGAACGATCGGCTCAAAACGGAATGAAAAGCGACCGAAACGGAAACACAAGAGAAGAGGCGGGACAAATCTCCAGGGTGGACCACGCGCTAGACGCGAAGTGAAGCCCCAACAAGCAAGATCCCAGCGGCTGGGGTGGGAAGGGGGACAGGGGACCAGGAGCGGGGTGATGAGGTGCTATGAGATGGCAAAAAGGGGACGGGCTGGGGCACGAACGCTGGGGGGCTAAAGATAAGACATTGGTCCGATCTCATAAACTGCCACAAAAGCGGCAAAAGGGGGGGGGGGAGGTGTTGTAAAAAAAAAAAGAACCAAATCGCAAGAGGAAAAAGGACATACGGAAGCGAAATTCCAGGTCGCGCTGAGGGCTGGGAAAGCCTGTGCAAAAAAAAAAGTCTAACCCGAAACTCGAAAGACGAGCTAAGGACACACGCGCAGTCAAAAGGAAACACAAATTGAGTGGGTACTGGACAGGTCAGCGATATCCGAAGGAGATATATACCTGAAGGCGTTCAGAGACACGGACAAGTATCGACTTCATGTGTAACGTGCAGGGGGGTCTGAAAGATTCACTCACGAAAGCCAGGACGCCGGGGTGACAAGAGTTGAGATAACCTACAAAAAACCATCAGAAGAAAAGACCCAAGTGTTTAAAGGAGGGTGTCGGCTGGCACATATGAATGCGGGGAAAATCCAGGGGATGCATGACAGACTCCAAAGGAGCACTAGGCAAAGGATGGGGACGGGCGAACGACAACGAAAGCAATCGCTCAGCCAAAAAAAAAAGTGTGCTGGCAAAAGAAGGAAGGAATAGAAACTTGGAGGACATTGGTTCCGCAGCAAAAAAGCCGGGGGGGGCCTCCATGCGACGACAAAAGCAGGGGAAAGACGAAGCCAACAGGAAGGGAGGGTCCTGCAGAATCCGGGAAACAGTTACGCCAGGTAAAAACGATCGAAAAGCAGAGTCCCAGGCCTTTCTAGGAACGTGGTCAGCAGGAACCCTACGAGGACCGCCTGCCCTACAGACAAAAACACACGGAAAGGGACAGACGAAAGTCCTTCCAGCTGGAAAAACCGCGAAAAGCGTACAGGCGGGGGATTAGAAAAAGTTCCGAGGCAAGGGGAGGGACAATGAAGGGCAATCCACATACAAAAAGAATCAAAAAAATCCCAGTGACGAAGCGACACCAGTTGAAAGTCAACCCAGAAGGGGACTCTCTAGAGACGTCGAAAAAAACCAACTAGGGAGGATTAAAAATGAGCGAGATAGAGAGGCAGAAGAATCCCGTGGCGCTCAAAAGGGAGGTCACAAGGGATCATACGGGCGATAGAACAGTGGGGGGGTGGATGGTTGTTATGCCGTCCAAGTGTATCCCACGCCTAGAAAAGAAATACTTAAGGGTCAAACATATCGGCGAAAACTCCGTGGACTGGCTGCAAGAGGTTAGTCAGGGGATAAAAAAAAAAATAAACGATGTGGGGAGAGGGGCTCCAGGGGGTTCCTTGGCAGGGACATCCAGTGTCGGGAAAAGCTATCCCGCCGGGCGGCGCTGTCGAGGCCTTTCTGCAAAAGGGATCTCAGGACCAGAAAAAAAAGTGGCTAAAAGATGCCGTTTTGGGGGGGGCAAGAAAGGGGGCACGCAAGGGTCGCCAGCAAAAAAAAACGAAAAAGTCCATAATCCGAGGGGGGGGGAAACACGTCGGGACGAATGACTTTGGTCTTCAAGGGCCTTCGAAAAAAGGGAAGCCGACCTCGGTGTGCGGGACATATCGTAGTAGGAAATAAAACTGGAATCGAAAAACCAGTCAGAAAACTGGATGAAGAAGAAGAACCTCACTGCGGAAATCGAAAAAAGGTATAGGATCTCGTCACAAACTCGGTTCAAAAAAAAAGGGAAATAAAAGGTAAAGTGGGCAAAAAAGCATAACCGATTCTCACAAAGCGGCAAGACATCAGCGCTGTCTCCTGGGCAAGTCAAGCACAACCAGAAAAAAATATTGAAAAACGGAAAAAACGTCGGATGGATCGAGGAACACTCCAGTCAAAATCACAGTCGCAAGTGGCAGTAGGGAATGTACTGACGTGGGGGAGGCGGATGTATATGGGGGTCCCCGGTAGAGGGCGCAAAAGGGGAGGGGGGGACGGTTGGACAAGGAAGGGAGGTCAAACAAAGAAAAGAACCTGGAGGTTCTGGCGGGAGGACAGAATCGGGGGCGGTGGGGGGATGGGAAAGGAAAAAAAAAAAAACGCAATAAAAGCGGCCTTGGGCCTTTAAAAGAGGGAAAGGTGAACGGAGAGGTAAAAAGGAAAACTTAAGGGAAAAGGGGGGGCCTGTGCGATCAAAAAAAACGCGCACGGACCCCTGAAAAAGCGACGCCCAAAGAAAGTGTATCCCAAAAAAGTGTTTGCTAATCCAAAAGGAAAAAAAAATAGGTGGGCAAAGGACGGGGTGAGAAAAGGGTGAGGTTGAATGTGGTGGGGTGGGGGTAAAAAAGGCAAGAGCATGGGTGGCAAAAAGCACCAGAGCAAGTAACGAGGTTGGGGGGGGGAAAACGCTTGGGAGTGTGGAAAAATAGGTGGGACGAGGACGAGGGGGGGGTCACCTGAAAATCATCCAAGCTCGGGCGTACTCACACCGCGAATTGAGGGGTATGGTCGGGGGGAACTGCAAGTTCCTTAACAAAACATGCCAGGCTGTACGACGACGGCGGTTGGCAACAAGATCAGCGGGAACCAATCCTTTGGAACGAACGAGTCAGGTCAAACATAAGAAACTCACACGGGGCGGGGAGGAAATGGACTGAAATACAACAAAAAGACAAATGGGGGGGGGAAAGGAAAAATAAGCTCAGCGAACTGAACCCAAAAGGAAAGAAGGAAGAACGAATGGAAAAGTATTGGACTGAGATATTAAATTGCGGAAACCGATGTTGGGGGAGGGGTGATGCGAAAAAAAACGTATGGCACAAACATCAGGACGCAGCGGGGAAAAGAACACGTGTAAAATTGTGCGGGTTTCGGAATGGGACTAGGCGGCAAGGGGTCGAACAAAACAAAGAAAAAAGACTCCGTTCATGAAATTAGCAGAATTGCCGATTGTCGCAAATCATAATGGAGCAAAAGGAGGGGAAAAGTTTGGGGGGGGTAATCACGCTAATTTCGGGTGTAATTGCGAAAGAAGGGTTTGCAAAAAGGGGGAAAGAAACAAGGCCCTCAACTGTAAGGGTTCGAGAGCCTGGAAAAACCAAAAAAGCAAGAAACGGAGGAAAAACGGCTAGAGCACCATTGGCAATCTGCCAAGAACGGAAACAGAAAACAGCACTGATGTCCGGGGGAAAGGGCACTCCAAAAGCGAAAAAGGAACGGCCGGCATGGATGTCTAAAAGAGGCCTGGGCACAGAAGCGAGCCCGAAAGAGCGATAAGGTCGAACCAAGGTGACACAAGCGCCCCAAGGGAAGCAGTATAAGGTCAATGCGGCGGGGATCCCAGGCAATGCGGGACAGAAGGAGGCAGTATCAAAAGGGGGGCCAGTCAACGAAAAGACACTGAAAGTAGTCAAAAAAAATTTAAATGTGAAAGAAAAGCAAGAAGCCGGGCATGGGCACGGAGTGTCCTTCACTCAATGAACGTGAGGGTCGTCGGTCCGGAAGAGAACCGTGAAAGGTGGGGTAAGAAGGCGGACAGTGTGACGGGGCGAGGACCCGAGGTTCATTACACCGGGGGGGAGGGACGAGATGCGATGGCAAAACTTCCCCAAGGGGGGAGGAAAAGTCAAGCTAAGAATTGCTAGGCCGAAATCCGGTAAACGACGATGAAATTCTTCGGGAAGGTACCGGGAAGTGGGCTCTAAAAAAGGACGATGGGAAGCATGAAATAAAAGAACATGGTCCAAGAGAATAGTAAGCAAAGGCAAGCCTGGAAAAAACTTGGATCAATAAATACGTGTTACCGTGGCGATGAATCGGGGACGACAAAAGGCGCGCTCAAACGGTAGGGAGGAGGGCGAAAAAAAGGAAGGCCAGGACGCTCGGACAAAGGGCGGGAAGGTGTACAAGGTCGGTCAGGCAGATCCCGAAGACACTGAAGTCCGCATTTGTGGCCATCTGTGGAAACGGGCCAACACAGCTTACAGAAAGACACCCAGCGTCATGTGAAAAGCTGGAAACTTGCCAGCCCGGGAAAAAAGACCAGTCAAGGGGGCACACATAACTTGGCAGGTAAAAGATGAAGGACCGTTGAAAACGAGGAAGGGAAAAGGCCAAAGCTCGGGGCGAGTGGAGGCGGGTCCCAAACCAATGACAAAGAAGTTAAAACTAAAAAAAATTGGAAAAGGCACCTCCAAGCCGGACCAAAAAAACAACAACGGGAAGGAGAGGCCACCTAGGATATGCGGGGCCAGACTTTACCTCAGGGGACAATGGGGGGGAAAAGAAGAAACAATCTGTAGAAAGGTCAAGAACCTCCAGGGAAAAGTGCCAAAGCAAAAGGATTCCGTTGGGACAGCAGACGTGGGTTGAAAAAAAAAAAGTAAAGGGAATGGGCAGGAAATGATCGGAAGAGGGGTGAATTTGGAACACGAAACCGTGATTCCCCGCAGCGAGGAGGACGGAGGAGGTTGGCACAAAAAGGGGGTTTTGTACTGAACAGGACCGTATAAAAAGGGGATTTAAAGGGCGGAAATATAATCAGAAAAAAAAACAAATACGCCAGGGGTGGGGATCTGGGGTCGATCAATACGTGCTGCGGGGAATGTGGGGGGAGTAAAAAACTCAGTAACCATAGGCATGGAAATGATCAAAACCGGCGTAGGGGGAGAAAAAAAAAGGTGAAGAGGTAACCGCTCAAAAACTTTGGGGGAAAAAGACGGTAGAGTCCACTTCACTCGCGAATCCTGTTGAAAAGGACAGAAGGAAACTACAGCGTCACAAAAGGTTTGTACGGCAACGGGCACCGACCATAAGTTAGGATGAAATGAAGACCCTCCGGGAGGATGTTGCACATCACACGACGACCGATACAGGTGCGGTGCCTCGATTGGAACGGGGAAAGGCAATGGTGGGAAGTCACCTCATCTGCTGCAGGACCTGGGTGACCGACGAATCAACTAACGATTAGGTATGTGCGGTCGGAAGAGGGTCAACCATCACGGGGGGGGGAAGGTAGGCCCACTATACGTGGGACTCACTCCAGGGCCGGTAACTGTTTGAAATTCAGGCACTGGAGAAAAAAAACATGCAGCGTACACTGGGGGACTTTTAAAATCAGAGGGGAAGGGGGGTAAAAAAAGATGGAGGGGAGACGGGAATAGTGGCCAGGTAGGCTAGATCACTGTTAGATCAGACAAAGGAGACTTTTGCCGGGCGGCAAGGAGAGAATAAACGAAGGGAGAAAAAGTGAAAAGGGGAAGAGACATAAAAAAGTAAAATTGGTGACAGGCGGTAAACACGGGCGGGGGGAAACTTTATTAAAAAAAGATTTCTAAACCAAAATATGAGGACCCATACGTGAAGAGCGGAATACGTCATGAGAAGGGGAAAGGAAGAGATCGTAACAGGGCGCAGGTTGACTGGGTAAGATGGGGGGGGGTTGGACCGACCTAAGGGGTAAGAACCGGGTGGCAGCGGAGGGCAGGTGACGAGGACTGGTCAAAGAACGGGGGAAAAAAAAAAAGGCGCACGGTTGCGACAAAGTTCGGCAACATGGATCAAGAAAAGAAAAACGGTACATGGTCTTCAATCTGCAGAGAAAGGGGGGGGGGGGTTTCAGGTACCCAGGACTCCGCAGGGCGCGCCTTTGGAGGCATCGCAGAGGAAAGGGGATGCTAAGATGGAAACTGGTAATAAAAAACAATGACAACAGGGATCAAAAAAACGCGCCCCGGAAGAGCGATGTCCAACGGGTAGAAAAAGGAAGGGCAGGAATTGTCCAGGACAGCAATAAAAGAACGGAGCGGGGACGTGGCTCAGAAAACGGGAGGATTAAAAAAGGGTGAATAACACCAAGGTCGGGGAAAAAGCGGGAGGGGAAAGACCAAAAAACGGAACAAACATGGAATTCCTTGTTTAGTCCTTTTGTCGGCACCCTGCAAAACGAGACGAGGCGGTCTGATCCAAAGAGAAACGCCAAACAAAGAACCATACAAAGATCTACTCCCAATCAGCCAAAACCCACAGAAAAAATGCACGCCGACGGTGGACAGTCGGGCAGAAGGAAGGCATGGAAAATGCACACCGAGAGTGGCCTACCAGGGGGTGGTGTAGGGCATTGCAATGGGGGGAAAAAAATGAAATCGACATTGATGGAAGGGGGAAACACAGAAGCTGCCCAAGGAAAGGAAGTGGTGTAGGGATCCTGCGCTATAACAGCCCACCGAACAGAAGTCGCACTTACGCACGAGCTAAGGACACGAAACGGATTGCGCTGTGGGTGTGTGAAGACAACGGAGTAGAGCAAAACGCAAAAAACAAGGGATCAAACCTGCAGACGCGAAAAAAAGGGGGGGACAGACAGGGTCGCCGTAACGGTTACGCAGAGCAAAGCTAAAGGGGAAATAAAAAAAAAAGATGTCAAGCGTCTCAAAACGTTGCATGGGACATCGGCTAATCCAATGGGGGGAGGGGCGTAAATGTCAGAAAACGGGGGGGTAAATCAGCGCAGAGGTAAAAAAGAGGGGGTAGAAAAAAACACAAAGGATAACAGGCCGCAGACCGATGGGTCGTGCCGTTCCGGACAGAAGACTTGGACACATGGACTGGAAGTACGAGACCAGGGGGAAGGGGAAGAGTTTTGAAAAGAGAAAGGCACTACATCTCGCACACAAACATCGTGTGATGGGGGGGGTAATAACCGTAAAGGTGAGGGAATCTTCACCGGGGGGGAGACATGGGAAAAGCCGAAAGTGGAAAAGAATGAAGGACTACGACCGCGAAGGAACGCAAAAAACCGCCGTACAGCTACGAAAAAGAAGGGCTCAGAAGAAGGGGCGAAGATGACAACACAATCAAAAAACCCGTGGGGTCCCTGGCGGTGGATATTGCGAACTGACAAGCGTAGGGGAAAAGGAGCCAGGACGAATAACAGCGAGGAACAACAGTGAGTATGCGCGGGTGAAAAGTTGAAAAGAAAATCCCTGTATGTCCGAAAACAAAGAAAAATGGATGCACACACGGCCCGGACTTACGGAGGGAAAGGGGGAAGCATTTCCAGAGGGAAAAAAGAGAACACAGAAGGGAAAAAAATAAAGTGACAAAAGGCAGGAAAGGGAAAACTCCTTCCACTCAAAGGACGCATCAAACCAGGCGGGAAGGAAAAATGTGGGAGTAGTCAACGGAAACATCCAAGGAAGCGATGTACAAAAAAAAAAAAAAAAATAAAAAAAAAAGGGGCAGTAGCAAAGGGGCAAAGGTGTGACCGAGCGACTCGGGGAAATTGACAACACACCAAAGACTCGATGTTGAGACTGAAAAAACAAACAGATGAAGAGTTAGGGGAGAAGAGCTAGATCAGAGACTGCGATTGCAGACGGTGCACAAACTGGGGGAGATTCGGGGGACACAAGCCCCCCCAACGGGATGGAATTCGTGAGAATGTGGGGGGGGGGTTTCGAAATGGCTTTCAGTGGAGAAGAAACTGGGTGAGCCAGAGAACATACCGGGAAACTAAGGCACAAACGGACCACCTGAAGGAACAAGCAGCAAAAAGCGGCATCAAAAAGGAAGGATAGTTTCCGGGGACCCCAAGGGGGATGTTACACTGAAGAAGCATGGGGTACCAGTCTCACGGGAGGGGTTCTAAAAAGTATGGCTAGGAAAAAAAAGAATTGACAAACAGTTCCCTTGAGAATCGCCGGGCGCCGAAGGCCTATGCGGTGAGCAAATCGTGGCGGCGGACACAGTCGTATCAATCAAGTCAATAGAGCATGACAGGAAAAGACTTCGGGGGGAAAGAGCCGGGATCTGTCCTTCAATGAATTTGCAGGCTAAAGGCCAGGTGAACAAACGTTCAAAGCACCAAGTCACAAGGGTATAACAAACGCAGCGGGAAAAGGTCAGAAGGGAGAAGGTGTGACCAAAGCGTCGGTGTGGCAAATCTTTGTGGCTAAGGAGGTCGGAGGGGGGGACAGGACAACACAATGCTGTGAGGAAACACGAGAGGTCTTGAGGGATACATTCTAGGGTGTGTCCATCCACGGGGAAAATAACTGACTCCAGAAAAGAAAGTGAAGGGGTCCGGTACCTTCACACCCCGGAACGGGACAGAGAATAGAGCAAAGGTGCTGGGTAGGGCAAGTAAATCAAATGGCGTCAAAAGCCTGGCGGGAGGGGCACACCGGGCAGAGGAACAGAATCTTTGAAAAAGGTCGCGAAAAAATCCCGAGCTAAAAATGGTGGCGACCGAACAAAGAGGTACCTGGGGGCATAGCTCACCTCCACACTGAGAGTAATATAGTGATACTGGGAGGGAAGGAGAATGACAAGTCTTAAACGGGATCGGCGTTGGGGGGAAAGAGTCACATGGGAAGAAGCGAAGGTAGCTTTCAAGCTAAGAGGCAGTGATGCGGGCGGTCGAATTAAAGGGTAGACACGGACTTGGGTCAAAAGGGCTATTCAGAAGGCGGTCTTCCTGACGAAAAAGAGTAAGTGCGAAGAGGGGAGGGGGCATGAGAAAAAAGCAAACGACAAGCCGGGAAAAATTCTGTCTGAGGAAAAATCATGTTTGGACAGAGCGGGATCAGCAACACAGGATCAACAGAAAGCACCAGGAAAAAGAAGAAAGAAAAAAAACGGTATAAGGAGAAATGAAGTTGCTGTGTCACACGATCGATGACTAAAGAGTGAACTTGAGAATGACACGGAAAGAAACGGGCAGTCAAGTCGGGTCCAATGCAAACGTCCAGGCATGTCAGCTATCCATCTCGGGGCGGACACTCACTCGAAGCTCTCACACAACGGAACGAGGACTCAAAGGGGGATTTTGGTGGAGAGCAAATAGAAAGCAACCGAATCGCACATCGTTTGGGGGTACTCGAAATTGAACGGGGTGAGAACGGGGGAGGGGCACTAGCGGGGGGTCACGATTGTGGGAACACGTATCGGGGGTACATAGACGAGCTAGGTACAAGAGCGGACAAGGCACGCGCAACTTGGACTCCATTTTGGGGGCGCAGGGTGGGTAAGTGGTGGGTTTAAAGTCATGATTTGTCTAAAGAAAAAGCTGAGGAGTGGGGACCCCGCGAGCAATAGCCAACGCATGGGCACTTGAAACTCCGCGAAACCCCCGACACAACCCCAGGTCCGGATAGATTTGGTAGAGGTGCCAATGCGGCGGGTGGGAAGGCCACCACTAGCCAAGTAATCCAAAGCACAGGAAAACGGAGCGAGAACCACGTGTCGTCCTGAACAAGCCCGAAAGGGGCTCGGGGGGGGGGAACGGGGAAAAGACTACTCAGGAAAAACGGGGGAATGACAAAAAAAAAACATAGCGTATGACTTACGCTATCAAGGGGGGGGATTAATGGCGTCACAGAACACAGGAGGAACAAGGTGCGGGCAGTAAGGTGGCCAGGGGCCCCTCTAGACCACGGGGCCACGACCCTAGACCGTTAGGGGAAATCGGGACCAGCACAGCACACGAATAGATGGGGGGGGAAAGGGGAGGGTTAGAAGAAGCAAGGGGGGGAAAACCAGTTGTCTCCACTTGCTTAACACGAAAAAGACAACGCAAAAGCACGAAAGTTCTAAAGGGAGGGTGCAGTCACCAATCAACAGAAATGCAGGTTTCACAAGGAAGAAGCCTTGTGGAGGGGTAAAGACTAGCCGATCAGGAGGGCGTGGGTGAGAGCAGTTACACAAAAAGGTAAACACACGCGAGCATCAGGTCAGTGGGGGAAACGAGGGCTTAAAGGGAAGGTCGGGACAATACTAGACTAATGTCTTGCGGTGTTTAAGTGCACGCCGAAAAGGTGGAAGGGGGGTGGGAATGGGTGGGGACTCGGGACCGGCGGTGACAGAAGGTAAACTGGAAGGTTCCGGTGCCAATAGATGGGAGGCCCGGAAATCAAAGCGGAGGAAAAGAAGCAATGAGACATATCAGGTGCCGAATGGGCCCACCGACGAAATGACAAATCGTCAACTACAGCACAAAGCCGAAAAAATATCAGGTATAAGTGAGGGAAGGGACGGAACAACCGGGGCTCCAGGCAGAATTGAAAAAACGGTGAGAGTTGAAAGGTGCTTCATCCGCCGAAGGCACCTGTCAGATGCAAGACCAGGGAAAGAGCAACGGATAATGAGAATGACAATCACCTTCTATCCCCATTTAAGGGAAGACATGCTCTATGGGGAAGAGGAAGTGACCAAAACAATGGGGAAAAGAGAGGTAAAAAGCCCATCACGACTGGACCAATCAGAGTATACGGACAAAGCTAAACCGTTCGGGGCAGAAGGTGCTGTCATTACAAGAAAATCTTAAATTCTTTGGGGAGGGGACACAGAGAGGGTTAGGGAAAAAAAGCAAAAACTCCGGGGAACGCAAAGGGATCTGGCCGTTGTGAAAAACGCGGGGGTCCATGACCGGAAGTGCCTAAAAAAGGTGACACTTTTATTGCCGGAACAGTTGGGGAGGCCACAAAAGGTGAACCACGCTTGGTAGGGGAGGTAAAAAGGAAAAAAAAAAGAGAGGGGGTTCTGCAACCCGAATGCAACACAGTTCACAGAGCTCCAGGCAAATCGAGAGGGGGGGCAAGAAAAGGGCCAGTGTTCGCGTGGCAAAAGGGGCAGGGAAGATGGGTGAGGGAAAGTGCACATCACCGTGCGCTGTGGGGGTCTCAACCCCGCGCACAGATTCATGGGCAACAGCGTGAGGAGGTGCAAAAAGACAATCCACGCAAAACGCTTCCGTCTGGGTCGTGAATCTGCACTCTATAGCGTGGTAGAACGGGTAAGTGAGAAGGAGGGAGAGTCCCGAGGAGGGTACGGACGAGGGTGTAAAGCAACAAGTCAGGGTGTCAAAACAAAAGAAACCCGGGAAGAAGCTACATGAAGACAACAGGGGTGCAAAACCGCTCAAGCGTGGGGATAGAGGGGCTCGGAAAAGCGGGGACAAAGAACGTGAGACTCGCAATGGGGGCATGGTCTTTGACGGGTTACCACGTCACTTTCAGGAGGGGAAACGGGAATAGACGAGTGAAGGCGCACCAGGAGACGGGTAAGAGGGGGCAGGGACGGGGATAACAGCTAAAGTGCAAAGACCGGGGGACTAAAAAAAAGACGAAGCCGGATTTCATGTAGTGCACCGAACCATGCGACAGCGCTGA
>Ga0179593_1309075_pt1 | contig 13013 bp, 13 predicted proteins | sample CZODoug2_1_08_16_FD_185931 | JGI IMG/M metagenome (GOLD analysis project Ga0179593, IMG submission 185931) | Vadose zone soil fungal communities from Angelo Coast Range Reserve, California, USA - CZODoug2_1_08_16fungal (PacBio error correction) | ecosystem: Environmental > Terrestrial > Soil >...
GGAGAAGGAAAGCGTCGGAAAGCTTTCTCAGGCGTGCCCGAAAAAGAACAAGCGAGGAAGGGGGGGAAGGGACGGCAAATCTTAGCAAGGTAACGTCCATGGGTCGGCTCTCGGGGTCTCCGGTGGCCTACCCCGGGTGCGATCATCTTCGGGGCAGATCCCGTATAAAGGAGACCAAGGGCGCATGGAACGTCTAGGAGGAACGGCAGGCTTAGCAGCCGAGCGGGAGGCTAGAAAGCTCTCCGTAACCTTATAGGGGGGGCAGGGGGACTCGACCAAAGTGGAGAACTCACGAGCAAAGGGCGAGGAGAGAGCTCAGAACGAAGAGGTGTAGTCTGAGGGGAGGGGGAGGAGTGAGTCTAGAGCTCCGCTTGGCTAGACTTTCCTTTCATAAAGGAAGCAATAGGAAGGAGGCATCGCGTTCCTATCGAACCCGCCTTTACGGTGAGGGGGGAGAGTAAAGGATCATTTCTGGAGAGTAGCCACTACCGGCAAAGACCTTAAATCTCGGTCAAAAAAAAGGCCATACGGTCGACGGGAATTGCTGGGTCGGGGCCTTTCGCGCTGACACTGTTGAGGGGAGACGGACCTGTTCCGCGGGATAACCAAAGAACAGGGCTCATTTGAGTGTAGTGGCAATACCGGACCCGTACGGAGGGAGAAAAAGATTGCGCGAGCATCTGGGCCAGCTCGTCGCCGCCAGCAAAAAAAGGGGGGTAAGGAAGCCCCCGCGAAACAGGTCCCTAACAAACCAAAGGCTAAAGGGAGGGACTCTCACCAGAACTCTAAGCGAAACGACGTTCATCTGAGACGGCAGGACGGAGGGATCGAAACGAAAAATCCGCAACAGCCAGGGGGAAGGCGAAACCTGGTGCTTTGAAGGCTGAAAGAGGGAAAAAAGACACTAACGATCGTCGAAAAATCTGCAGACAAACAGAAAGAAGGGGCAGTGTTCAACCCTCTGCCACACCCAGTGCGGGTGGCCAAGGAGAAACGCGGTGAATAGAGTCGTCAAAGAGCACGCACCGAAGCGAAAAGCCAGGGCCTACGCTGGGGACATAAGGAAAAAGGCGCGGCAAAGACGGCACTCAAGACTGACTATTATGAGAGCCAACACAGGTCCGTGAGGGAATGAGAGGGAGGACTCAACGGCAAAGACCGACTTAAGCAGACGCAACGAGCATGCTGTGTGACGCGGAGGGTACAAAAGTGACTGAACCTTGAAAAAGGTGGGGCCGACACGAAGTCCTGGGAAACGTCGGGCTCTGAGAGAGAAAGAAGAGAAAGACCTTAAATCAGGAATCAGCTACTACCTGGACTTCTAAATTGGGGTAAGGGAGTTCAGAGGGGGGTTCAACACAAGGGCACACCAATAAATGTATGAGGAGACTGCCATCCCAACTGCATCACCGGCCTCTCGTCTAAGAAAATCAATCGGAAAAGAACGAGCGAGCTCACGTTCGCAGCAGTAACACCTTTAGGTCCCAAAAGGCGAGAGGGAGCCGAGAAGAACCGGAGGGAACCGCCGGTCCTTCAACGTGCACAACAAAACTGGTACTTCTAGGGAGAACGACCGCATATGGCGGAAGACGGCAAACGCAGGCAAGAACATAAAAAACTGCGTAAGCCAAGACAAAATCAGGAAAGTAACCACTCTAGAAAGGGCCGAGGAAGCGGCTAAGGGGGGAGGAGAACGTCACTTTCAAGACGATCCGAGGGCGACAAAAAGGGACTCGAAACTGCAGGGGGTCGGAAAAATTAAAAACTGTCCGCGGAAGCTGAGCCTCAGACTGGGGAGGGAACTTCACACTCGAACAGGCCGGAAGGGGTCCAGGTCTCAAGGAAAAAGAGTCGGAAGATCGGGTGGATGGGAACTGGAGACCTGGGGAAGGCAAAGAGGCTCACTACAAAAGGAGGGACCGAAGGAGAGAAAGAACAACGTTCAGAGAGGGAGGCGTCGTCCGTATTCTCTTTGTCAAAGGGGGGCGACCGGGAAGAATCGCGGAACGCGAAAAAGAGGTCGTTCGCAGTAGGAAAGTATCTGCAGCAAATCCAAGAAAACCGTTGTTGAAACGGAATGGAGACCTGCCAAAAAAAAAGGGAAGAGGGAGCTTCGAGACTAAAAACAACAAAGGAAGGAAAGGGGAGAAAGAAAATAATAGCGAGTCGGGGACGCCGACTTGGTGTTCATGCTCACCAGGGGGCCCAAGTTGCCGGGCAGGGGTCAGTCTACTAATGGTCACTAAGAGGAAAAGACAGAGAAAGGAAACCCAAAGGTCGCTGAAAAAGGGGCCGGTGATCACGCAAGAGATACGGACTGGGGGGACGCAGAAATCAACTGGCGGCCCTGAAGAATCGGAAGGCTTTAGCTCTTCGAGCCGGGCACACACGTTAAACCTGTCGGGCTCTCGGGGGGGAAGAAGAGGTTGAGAACAGTGGACAAGGAAGCAAGGGAGGAAAGGAACCAAACTGAGCTCTATATTAAGAAGGAACTTAGGGGGGAAAGTACAAAAGGATGCAATCTGACTCAGCGTCATCTCCAGTCGAGAGAGATTGGGGACGCAAAAGCTAAGAAATGAGCCGTTCTCAGTAAAGGATAGGCGGGAATGGTACGGAGTTCCCTGCCGAGAGCTGTCGATGACGTCTTGAGAAGAAGGGTTGAAAGAGGCACCGAGGCTTGGAAGGGGGTGAGGCAAGCCATAGGGAGGGACGTGTCGCCGTAAAGGACAAGCAAGGGGGGGTTGTCTCGCAGAAGGGGGGGGGGCGTGAGAGTGAAAAAAACCGTCGGCGATGCGCTAGAAGGGGGGGGGAACGATGGACGAACTGCCGAACTGGAAGAAAAGCTGCGGTAAGTCGGTGCCAACTAGGAAGCGGAGGCGGAATGTTTTATAGGCAGGGTCACGTTGGGGAGCCGAGACCGTGACACGGGGTCGGGGGAAAAAGAGATGGTGGTGTACAGATCAGTGGAGCTCGTAAGAGCCCATATTCTAAGTAAAAGTCTCGGGAAAGTGGGTCGGGGGTGGTGACAGGTCCCGGTGAGCTGGAAAACGACGAGCTCACGACGTCGCGGACTTCGTGCACACCCGCCCGCCCGAAGCCAGGTCTTTCCGAAGGTGATGTGTGTCGGCGAAGGAGGAAGTGGTATGTCTGACTCTCTGGAGTCAAACCTATAAAAGAGAAAACGCGAAACGTGTTGGAGCCCGGAAGAAGGGGGAGACAATCGTCTTGGCCTTAACAAAGACACCAAAATTACTTAGGACCCACGCGGGAAAAGACGTAGTTTGAAATGGGCCGACGGGGAACCGCGGTAAACGGCGCAGGGGGGTCATCGACCAGGGGGTGGAATGTTACAAGATGCTTATTGGTGAAGGGACTACGGAAGAGGTGTCGACGGCTTGTGATGGGCGCCCGCGGCACAAAGGCATTGTTGCGGTAACTTTTTCGCCGTGCAGGCAGTAGGTGACCTAAACAGAGAAAGCTCCGTAACTCAATATCGTCGGGGGAGTAGAACGAAAAACGGACTTATAGCTTTGGGTTTATTGCCTGAGAAGGGAGGGGCGAAGGGGGGGGAAGGACCTGGAAATCTAGGGGTGGGCGCAGGTCGCGGAGAAGAAGAGGCGGCGCAGCAGGGCGAATGGCTCGGGGCATCTGGCACGGAGTCCGGGACGGCGGAGGGTGGATATTCCGCGACCAAGAGAGGGAAGAAGGCCATTTTCCGTGAAGAGAGAAAAGAAGGTTCCGCTCCAAAACCGAAGAAGAAGCGAGACTCGTTAGCCAGAAAACAAAGGACTCCTCCTACCTCTTTCAAGGGGACGGAGGTCCGGGTAGGTGTGGGGGGACCGCGCCGCCGATCGAAGAAGATCATGAAGAGAAAAGGGAAGGACCGTTACAGGCCGTCGCGTAAAGGAAGGACTCCGCTTGCCTTCGTAGGATGAAAAAAAGCGAGAAATTCGGGACCCCCGCAACCGGTCGAAAAGGGAAACCTCGTTCGGCGTGAGCTCGGTGAATAGAAGAAGGTGGGATTAGCTTCAATTTGACCAGTCAAGAGAAAATTTCCGGAGGGATTAGGGTCAAAGAGTCACCAAGCGAAAATTCATACCCGAGAAAATCTCACATCAGACTAGGAGATCGTGAAGAGTTTAGAATCAGGCAGGGCTGATTCTATACAGGGACCTCAGAGAACCAAAAGAAACCGCAGAATCTCCGCGGTACGCAAAGTTCGGCGACACGTGCCTAAGTCGAAGGGACAAAGGGACGGGACGTAACTTAGGCGGATCACCTCCATCCTCGCACAAAAACACGAGGGAAGGAGAAGGGAAAAAAAAAAGAGTGAATGCGCGAGGTAAGCGTAGAGTACGGCACGCTCTCCCAAGAATTCCCGGGAGGTAAGAATGGCAAGAGAGACGACTTCCGTACAGCTGAAGGGAATTCGCCTCGAGGGGGGAAAGGATCACGCTACCCCTTTGCGAAAAGGACACGGACGGGGGGGAACATATCCCGTCTTCACGAGACTCTATTAGCTCCTCTAGAACCGGGAATCCTTCTTCATGAAGGGGACTGGGCTACGAGCACGAGGAGCGCCGCAACTCTAACCCGTGGAAAGCAGGGGACAAGAAGAGGGGTCACCTAACTCAAGACAGACGAGGGGGGTCGGTAGAAGAAGGCTTTGATCACTCGATGCTCTACTTTCCTGAATCGAGAAAGGCACCTACTGAGCTGGAGGCAACTCGTCCTCTTCGAAAAAAAATTCCCTGAGGTCATCAGATCTAGCGGGGAATCTGCGGGGAGAACGGCGAGCGTCAACACAACGGCGAATAGAATGAACTTGGCCGAACAGGGGTAATTGGTCTTGGGAGAAGACTTGTGCACCTGGTAGACCTTATCTTAACCTTTAAAAAAATCTTTTCGGATCCTATCAACTAAGGGACAATGGCTTCCTTTTAGGGATGGGCGGCATCTCCTTACACTTCTATACTAAGAAGGAGGAGCTAGCCATATCTCCAGCAGTATGGGGCTAAAAAAGGGAGGTCCATGCCCGTCCAAAGAGGAATCCACACTCAGACCGGGGGGGAACGGAGAAATCAACGCACTCGGAAGACAAGGTCACTACTCCGAGGGGAATAGGGGGTCTACGTCGAAGCTCCGCAAGGAGAACACCGGCGTACGACCACCTGACTGTTCCTGTACCTAGGGCAAGAACTATACCGACTCGGAGACACCTGTATAGAACCAAGGAGAAGCCTTTTCACAAACCGCACAACCAGGTCGCGGAGAAGAAGGCGGGCGCACGCGTGAGCAGAGGAGAACGCTCAACGGCAGTTTATCGAACGCAGAAGAAGAAAAGCGGTGAGGGTAGGTACTAATAGGGTAAGACTTTAGTCGTATGCGTTACAAAACCGCGGCGCCGGAAAAGGGCTCGGTCCAAGGGAACGGAGGAACTCCAAGAGGGGAAAGAAAAAAACGTAGAAACCGCGAGGAACAAACAAGACGTCAGACACTTGGCGGGTGAAAAGCTATAACGATTACGGCCGGTGTTACAGAGGATCGAAAAAGCAGCTCAAAAGCTCCGGGAACCGTCAAACAAACGGGGGGGGGGGGCCCCAACCCTGGTAAGTCGAAGAGGGAAGTCTTACTGCTAGACCGGGACCAAGATCGGGGGGTCGGCAAAAGAAATGTCCGGATCAGAATTCTTAAACGAGTCCATACCACAGGACCGCTCAGCGAGCAAAAACGAGGCAAGTTTGAAGAGAATAACGTTCTTCAGAGAAATGACCCCCAGTAAGCTTCGGGCATTGACAGAGTAAGACCTTCCAAATCATATGGGGTAAGGGCACCGGGGTCGGCGGCAACACAAGGGACGTTCGAAACTTCTCCAACCGGGAATTTGGGCATTACTACAAGGGGAATAAAAGCCCGCTCAGCGGAGAAGAAATACTTCAGACACCTCTGAAAGAACGTCATCTCAATCTCCGGCGAGAAAATACAGCAGACTCCGCAAATGAATCGGTCCTCATAGCTACGGATGAGACCTTAAAGATCTAGTCATGAAACCGGACCGAAGATGTCAGGCTTTTGCAGACGACTTCACTCTGTGACCTCTCGAGCCGTCAGAATTTCGGTTAACGTCGACCGTGACTAACGCCGTAGTAACCCTTGTAAGAATCGTAGGACACTAGCTGAAACTGTTGAACGGGCCGACAATAAATAATCTAACTAACCCGTACACCTAGGTAAGAAGGACTCTAGCACGCGTTCACGAGAGGTAAGGACCATATCGTTAATCACCGGAGATATCTACTCTCTTTGTAGCGGGCGCTGTAAGGGGAGTAGACGTCAAGGGCAGCGAATCCTTCCTTCAACCTGTGGAAAAGGCACCGGGTGCTTTAAAAAAAAATAAGAGCGGAGTATGTTTTGACAAAACAACACAACGGAAGGGAAAAAAAGGCACGCGTCGGAGACGCCGGAGGGGGGTACTTTGTTCATGGCTAAACCGTCGGACGAAAGGGCAAGTGCAGAATGTGGGGAGGACTTTCAACGAAGAGCATCGACCACGATCTTATCGAAAAGAGGTAGCTGTGATTAACGCGAATCGAGACGTCTTAAGTAAAGGGGAGGGAGCTCCGTTCTTAACGCTCAAGAAGTTGTAGGTCAGAAGCGTAGAGAACGGGCAGTGTAATCCACCACTTGCCACCGTGGGAAGCTAGTGCCCGCGATGGGGGAAAAGGGACCCTGGAGGGAGGAGAAAGGTCGACTCCCGTCCTTGGCTCAAGATGACGCCATAAGCGAGAAGGACACTTCTGGCAGAGTAGAGCATCTAGAGGTACAACGTCCGCTGTTTAATGAAGGGAGGATGACCTTATGAAGGCCAGGATATGGCGGCGCAAATTCAAGCCTATATCGGGGGAAGGGGGGCGTTGAGAGGGACGATGGCTGAGGATTGGAAGGGGGTCGTTGACATATTTCGTCATAGAACATGGTTGGTGGATTCGTCCGAAGAAGGGGTGGCAATGAGGCTTTCTTAGGATAAGACTATCTTGGTTTTGGAAACAGGGGGTGAATAGCTGCCGACGTGAGAAGAGATGGGGTCATACGGTTGGACAGACGAGTGGGAGAGGACGAGGAATTTCCTGGGGAGAAAGGGGGCGTCTCCAGAACTCAATTTCTTTGCACAGTGACAAGCTGGGCACGGAACGTCGAATCCATAAAAGAAGAGGTCGTCCGTGCAAGGGAGGAGGGACTGGTAAATTTGCTCTAGAAGAGGAAGACTCGGATTAGGGCAAAGCCAAAAGGAGCGGGGTCACTAAAACATGTCAACCTGAGGGAGGACCTTAGTCGGATAGTCGGAGAGCGGAATGTGCAGGCGAGTACTCTCCGAGAGGGCCGAGGAAAAGGGTTTGGAAAACGCACCGAGACAGGACGCTTTGAGATGGACGTACTCTAACGGACGTGTACCTGGAGGTGGACTTGAATGTTGAAATCTTTTAGACAAGAAATCGTTGACTGTAGGGGGAGACGTTAATCAGAAGGGGGGGGGAAGAAGGGTGGAGAGGAGGATCCTTGCGGGAAGATAGGAAGGAGTTGTACTATTCTTTAGTGAGGAGGGCCCCGCTCAACCCCTTAAGGTGTGGGGGTACTAAGGTGGGGGCTCCGGGGTCTAGAGGGGGGAAAGTAGCTTAGAATAAAACCTTCGAAAAAAGTGACCTGGTTTCAAACGGTAGGAGAGTCTCCTTGAGGGGTTTGAGATTCCGCGAAGGGACTAAGTGACGGTGAGGGATGTTGTCTTGTACAGTGTGAAGAGAGGGGGGCGGAAGTGCGGATCTGGGGCGTTCTGGGCGAGAGATTGGCGGAGAGAAAGTCAATCGAGGAGTATCAAGGAGGTCGATGGATGATGACCGAACACGCACAGTGAATTGGCGTTATGGAATCTGGATGAGGGGTAAAAAGGATGGTCCTAGAGATGACTGTGAATCTCTAAGAGTCGTCAACACAAAAAGGAAAACACCAGATTCCGAAGTTTCATCTTCGAAGGTAAGTTGGAAAGAATAAAAAAGAAAAACAGGCATAGGTCCGTTACTGAGCCCGACGATTTCACAAAGTTAAAGGAAATTCCGTCGGAAGAAGCTAGGGTTCGCGATTGGGGGGGAGGGGGTCAGGCACTATCCAATCTATGGATCAAGGAGGGAATACGAACCCTACAAGGGGAGTACACAATAGTATGGAGTTGTCGAGTGAATAGCCTCGAATTAGAATTTAAAGCCCGGTATTCGGTATACATCGGGGGAAAAAAGGTGCTAGTCAACATTCAAGCTCTCTAATTCAGAGAAGAGGAGTTTAGGGAACGAGACGCCTCAAAAGGGCGGTATCTTTAAATAGGGGGGGGAGAGGGAGAACCCTCGAAAAATGAAAGTGACGTGAAGGACCGGGACCGGCGAAGAGGACAAAACCAGGTCAACCCGAAGGAGAAACGAATCAAAAAGGGGGGGAAAAGGCAGTCGAAGTTGAACCTTCTCGTCAGTTAAAAGCGGGAAAGGTACTGATGGGGAAGAGAGTTCTGGAAATCCCTAAACCAGCATAACTCTCAACACACAATTGGGGGAATATCCTAGTACTCTCCTCTTAACGGCCAAGATTACTAAAAAGAAAAGTGAAAGGGGAAAGGCGCGAAGTGCGCTACTTAGTAAAATCGGGGCCTTAGGGAGGGGGGGTCTAAAAAAGGGGGTAACAACTCGCTATATAACACCGTGTGAAGAGGGGTGGGCAGATAACGTCTGAAAAAAAAGAATCGAAGAGACGCGGTTTAATCTAAAGATCCGGGAACCGCTCATAAGCTCAAACAGGGGCCAACCCCGTCGAAAGCTGAGAGGCAGGAAGCTCAGAAACCGGGACGAGGGGCACAGTATCCAGAGATAAACGCCCAGAGTACCTGTCAACGGGGGCGGGAGGGGGGAAGAGCTACTCTCTCTGTCTCTAAGGAAGGGGTCATCGACACTAGGAAGGAAAAGAGAGGAGAAGGAGATCAGGACCCGGAGGAAAACGGACGTAACTGGGGAAATCAGCTTATCTGAGCGTACAAAACATTAAAAAAAAAAATGAACAGAGAAACAGGGTTGCAAAAAACTTGGGGTCCTGGTGCTTGACGAAGAGGTGGTGTGTAGATGCAATTCAACCTGTGAGCTTGACCTTTCTTAAGCCGATGGAAAAAAAACAACGATAAACTGAAGGGAGCAGCTAATGAAAAACAGAGAAAGACGGCGGAGAATATTTCTGGCGAGACATCGCCCTTAACACGCGGAGAAGAAAAGGACCATCCTAGACTGGGCGCACGAGAATAAAAGGTCCGACAACCAACTACTGACTAAGAAGCTTATAAGGGGCACGAAAGAGAAAAAAAAGTAAAATGGCGACGAAAAGGGGCACTTCTACTAAGGCAAGAATAAAGAGTCTTGAATCGTAACGACGATAGAGCTACCACTCTAAGAAGACCCAAACTTACTTTGCTAAGAACTCAAGAAGGAGAACGAAGTACCAACGGGAGAGGCAAAAAGATTCAGAGAAAAGGAAGGTTTCAAAAAAATAGGAAACCTTCGGGAGGAAAATGAAACTCGACCGCGTAGATAGGGGGAAAAAGCAAGCCCTGAACGCTAAATCCTTACCTTTGAGAGTAAGGAAAGTAGACGAAGCACGGCAATGAAGAAAGGGGAGACGGGAATTCTCACTGTCGAAGAGGAAATCTCCAGTATGCGTATGGGTACTAAAAGAGGCGGTCGGACACAAGTCTAAGCAAAGAAGATGCATGAAACCTCCTCTTTTACAACCCTCGGGGCAGGGCGTTAAAAACTAAGTTGACGGGAAAAATCTCGATACGGAGCGACTCTCAACATCCGACGGGGAGAAAAAAACGACCGGGGGGGGAAGTGTCGACTGCTCTAAAAAGACGGGAAAGGGGGAAAACAAAAGAGGCGTAACAAAGAAGGTTGCATCTAAAAAGGGGCAAGGCTCCCCCATCTACCCTTCAGGAATCTTAGTCGGTCCGAAAAGGAAGAATCTATATCAAGGTAGGCAGAGCAAGGGCAGCCACAGAGAGGAGAAGGGGAGACTAGGACGACCTGAACTTCCACCCACTGGAACCCAACGGAGGCGTGCCAATGGTAATTCTATTAAACTCGAAAACGAAAACCGCCTATGGCATTAGGACAACGGCCAAAAAGAGTCAGCGTCACATCGGAAAAACCGGATAGAATCAAGTAAGAGACATCTCGAGGGAAGAAGACCCAAGTAGTCGGCACGAAGAGAAGTCTTCAGAAAGTCACTTTCAAGAAACTCATAGTCTCGGAAAGAGGGAAGGAACGCGAAATTCCAGACGGTGGATTACTTAAAAAGGGGCCGCTTAACTCTAAGAAGACTGGGGGCGTTAGGAAAATGGGCAGTTTGCTCGGGAGGAAGTTTGGGGGGACCGTCGTTCGAAAAACCCGGTAGGGGGTAGGAGGGTCACATACGGACCCGGGGACGGGACTTATCCTTTTAAGCAGGGAGACAAAAGCTAGACGGCAGAAAGGGAGACACAAAGGAACACGGGAGGCTTCCCCGAGACGGCTGGCAATCGTCGACCGATCTGATCTAGAAGGGGGACGGCGAATTTCTTGGAAGGAAGGAAAGGGAACATCAGTTCAGTCCTCCTTGAATAGGAAAAGGGTGGTAAAAGTCCCGGTGAGAACTGGAAAAAGGAGGCTTGAGGTCTATACAGAGGTGTCTCTCAAGAGGGAGAGAGATAGAAAGAGAGGGGGGCGTAAGACTACCGGGGACGGTTGGCGAGAAAAAAGATGACTTACTTTACGGGAAGAGAGAGGCAAGCTTGTAAAGGGACTTCCTGCCGAAAACGAACCTACCAGGCAGGGTCAAAGGGGTCAGCGAAAAAGAAAAGAAAAGGGGGATCGACCTGTCGAGCCTTCTGAAAGCGCTTCGGGAGGGCGTGGGGAAAAAGCAGCTTCTGAAGGGCCATTTACTCCAAAAGTTCCACTGTAAGCTCCAAAGGGACGGGGCAAGCGGTCCCGTAAGCAGTTGATACAAGAGGGCCATTGACATTATTACTGTCCATAATTACGCCGGAAGGAGTTAAGAGGCAGTACAAGGCTGAAAAGTCGAGGCATTCAGGGTTACCAAAGGGAGATAGGGTATCAAACTCGGACGAAATCTCTGGCCGGCGGAGAGAGAACCCAGAGAGTATGGTCCTTCGGGAAAACTGACCTAGAGCTTTGTCTATGGATTATACACGGAAAGGTGAATGCTTGGAAATCAGTGAAAAAAATGCGTACATGAGTAGGTCGTGTCGCCGTAATACTAATTTTGGGCGAGAAGCCGGGAAAAACTGACACCTTGGTACTCAGGTCTTAATGAACATCTCCGAATGGGGGGGTGGGGGGTATACATTTTGTTAATGCGCTTTTAGATTAGAGAGGGAAAGGAGGGGACGACGAGTGGGGATCGCGACGGAAGGGGGTGGGTGTTAGAGGGGTGGCAGGGGGAAACGCCCATAGAAGACAGGGGGGAGGGGGGGTCCCCTAATCCCGGGGGGGTCCGCAGGGAAAAAAATGAAATCGACTAAAAACCATAGTCAGAAGTACTCGGCGGGAGGAAAGGGTCGTATGGAATAGAGAGCAGCTCTTGGAAAAGAAGCGGGAGGAGGGTCACAGCCCGGAAACCGGTCGAATGGGGAAGGGAACCAGCAACCTAATTTGCCCTTCGGGAGAGAGGGTTGATCTAGGCTGAGTTTTAGTAGGGAACTCGGGAAGAAGCAGGGTCCATATACACGAGGAAGGTATTGGGGGGGAAAAGACCTCATAAGAGGGGAGACCGGCGTATGAATAAAGGGGACTTGAAAAACGTAAGAGAACCATACGTCGTCGGCCTTCTCTAGGGAGAAAGGGTGTCCTTCAGATGAAGTCAAACCTCGGATCGGGATGAAGGTACTCCGTCGAGGGGGGGCAGAGGTGGTTACGGCCTTAAAAAATCCAAATGCGGGGCGAAAAAGCACGGGTCGAAGAAGAGTAGGTGAGGAAAGGAGGGACAGACCGCCTTTGTCTTTAAAAGACCGGTTTTGTGCACGGAGCCAGGAGAGGTACGTTAGTAAGACTGGGAAAAAAATAACGCAAAGGAGTAAAAAAGAAACGTCTGAGAGGTAGACCGGGTTTCGGTAGGGCCGCTAAAATGGTCTCCTTCTTTGAGGAGGTGGGGGGGAAGAATTTATATAGGTGGGCATATTCAGCTACTCGGAAAGGAAGAGTCGCAGCTGCAATCAAGGTCCGCCTGGAAGGGCATTTCGAATGACTCAAAGCCACTCAAAGGTAGGCCGGGGGAAGGGGAGTATAGGAAATACAGGATCTCAGAAAAAAACAAAACGCCAGGGCGTCGTCCACCGAAAAAAAAAGTAACACATGGGACCCCGAGGAAAACGAAAGGGGGGGACGGGTCGCCGTAAGACTTTGGTCGCGCCGCTCCAAGGAGGGGAACGAAATCCCCTGAAAAAGGGACAGTGGAAGGGTCTCCTCTATCTCTAGAAAGGGCGGAGGTATCTGGGGAACCAGTCGCGTGCGGATGTCGAGAATCCCTAAAAATTTAGCGAGGAAAAGAAAGGAAGCCATCAGTAGGGAAAAGGAACCAAAGGCGTTGAGCTAGGGGGATGAGTCTACGATGGCTGAGTGTCTTTCGGACCCGGGGGTGAACTAGTCATTCGTAAAGATTCCTGGGGGATGGGAAGGGTATCCGTCCCTCTCTGTCATTCGGGAGAAAGAGGACATCAGGGAGAAGAGCAACGGAGGGCCTGAGGAAGAAGAGGGGGAAAACGGGGGTGAATCTGAAAACCCCGGAGAAATCGAGGGGTCGGCAGAAGGGGGGACTCTAGGAGACCAAACTCCCGACTGAGACCTGAATATGTATCTTTGCAACGGAGCGCCGGGTGACCACCCGGGACGAGGAGATCGTGGGAAGAACGGGGGATCTTCCCATGGAGAAAAGAG
>Ga0179593_1407213_pt1 | contig 13013 bp, 12 predicted proteins | sample CZODoug2_1_08_16_FD_185931 | JGI IMG/M metagenome (GOLD analysis project Ga0179593, IMG submission 185931) | Vadose zone soil fungal communities from Angelo Coast Range Reserve, California, USA - CZODoug2_1_08_16fungal (PacBio error correction) | ecosystem: Environmental > Terrestrial > Soil >...
CAACGGCGTAGGCTAAGGTCTCCGGATACTAAACTTTCAACTTGGGGGCAGCATTGAGAAAAGAAGATAACCGGTCTACAACGTAACTGGACAAAGGGTCTTGGTCTCGAACCGGTCCCCTCAGCACTAAACTGATCACACTCGAGGGGTAACGCAAAGAGACGGAGGGTGTCGATACGCTTTCGGGACAAAAAAGTCCCTCCCAGAGGCGGGGGGACGGCCAACTTATCAGGAAGGACAAGAAAAGTAAAAATAATTATTCTTAAACTGACAGGAGCTCTGCCGCTTGAGCCGCCGACGCGACGCACGACCAAGCACTCCAGATCAAAAAAGCTTCGCGTCCTTCTGCACCGCAGACCTCACAATCCAAACGGTCAGCCCGTGCCGTGGCTAAAAAGTGTCTATACCGCAACCGAAGAGACAATACAGCTTTTCTAGTAATATCAAGCGGGAACCGCAACGCTCCACAAGGGGACGTGGAATAGTGAACCGCAAAAGGTACTATATCAAAGACACTCCGAAACTCCTAGTGTAGCACATTCGAGGGGTGCAAGTAGCTTTGCAAAGGTCAGGCATGGCGCCCATCCCTCAAAACTACCTACTGCTCAAACTCCTTGACCCACCAGTAACGGGCCAGTTTCAGGGAAATCACGGCGCAGTCCAAGCCGCGATAAACCGTAAGGGACGAGAAAACGGGAAAAAACGCTATCGGGCAAAAGGGACGCAAAATCCAAATCCAAGGCTCCAAAGGGACGTCTTATGAAAAGACGAAAGCGGATTGGATTAACGTGACCTCACTGAACAAGGGGGACTGAAAGAACCATATCCGCTGTCGAAAAAAGAGGGAAGTGTCAGCACTTCTGCGGGATATCTTTCGGCAGTTTTACCTCAGTGCCAGAAAAAAAGGGTCGTGAAGACGCACAATCTCCAGTGGGGGGAAAGAGGGGGAATAGAAAACACCAAAGATTGGATACACAACGGGCCATATGAAGAGCCAAGCAGAGCCAAGCAATGAGGGGAGGATTTACAAAAACAGACAACTTCTTGAGCGACCCGATCAAAACAAAATGGTTAGTTCAACTACCCGGCAAAATGGGGAACAGGGCCGTGAAGGAGAAAATACGAGAGCGGCTGCCCACAGCAGTCAATTGACGAACAAAACAGGTGATCGATAGTGCTTCCAAAAACCCAAACCCACGCGAAGATCTGCGACACGAGTAACGGGCAGAAATCAGCAATCTAGAAACGAAGATCCAGCAGCAGCAGTATCGAAATGCAAAAAATTGCTCAAAGAATAGGCGGATGGGATCACCACATACCAGTAAGCAGAAATCCCCGAACAACAAATTTCTCGGGCATACCCACCACACATAAGAACAGAAGTGACTCTAACCTCAGCAGAAAGGAAGAACAGAGACGTCGACAAAACGGATTTACGGAAACCACTCTTAGAGGGGCACACTGTAGGAAACCTCTCGAAAAACCAAATCGACAATGGCAGCGAACTTATGGGCGGGAGATTGACGTATGATTATAGAAAGAAAAAAAGACCTAGACAGACTGGCAACATCTCAAAACATCATGAGAGAGATTCATTCACGACCGTAATCCCTAGTACTAACACCAGAAAAAAAGCGCCCTTTCATCCTTCGGACCAGGCCAAACACCAGCCGCTCCGGCCTCCCGCAGCCCCTCACCTATAGGTGGCGAAAGGATACACACAGTCGAAAAGCAACATAATCACGATCGACGCACGCGAAGCAAAAACGGGAGTGAAAAAAGACTCCGCACATGCGCCAAGCGTACTAATCCGAGCTGTACGTAACACCCTGACAATCAAATAAAAAAAAGGCAAGTACGGGTGCAAACGCCGCAGAAAAAACACCAAAATGCTTGTGAAAGAAGAACACCACGGGACGGGAAAGGAGGAGGGGTCACGGGTCGATTAGTGCATTAAGCTCACGAGTGCTTGTCAGAGCGACCATAAAGATCCGACCGAGGAATCCGAAAAAAAAGCAGAAAATTATTCACCGGTACAGCAGGCTGGAACGCTAAAAAACGTATCTGACAAAGCCAGGGAAGAGAAATGGTCGGAGGACCTTGCGCTCCCCGACCGAAATCGGTCGCTGTTCTAGCAAAGGCAGGGACCCTCTCGGGGTCTACCATCTCGACAGCGGACCGAGGAAGCGCTCACCATCGTCGACCGAGAAGTGGAAAAAGTTAAAAGCATCACCGCAGTTTTCGAGCAAGCAATAACCAGAGTATAGGGAAAGTCAGGGACGCCAACCCGATGGCGGGACGGCAACAGCGGATACATTTGCTCTAGCAATCTGGGAGGGGAGGACGACGACCGATGTGAAGCTGATCGACGAGGATGAAATCAATCCCGCACCGGTCAAGGGCTCTAGGCCTGACCAGAGGGCACCAGGAACTTTTTACTCGAAAAAAGAAAGGCGCTCAGGAGGCGCGGCTCGGAGCTCTGGCAGGCCAAACCGTGGAAGTACACACCTGAGGCGCGACACGCTGGGGAACTTCTCAAGAAAGGAAAGGGCCGAAAGGGCGTGCTCGCCCCTGCCCGGGAGCTGCTACTAAGTAAGGACTCAACAACAAAACGAGGGAGGAAAGCTCTCCAAAACAAAAGATAAGTCGCGTTCAAAGAGTAAAGCGTTGCAGGGAGACAGAAAGGAGGGCCGGTGCTGGGCGGAGGCTGTCCTGCGTACAAGGTATTCAAAACAGCTCTCAACAGACGCGACGCTCGGATACTTGACGTTCTGGGGGGCGGCAATTAAAGAGGATAGAGGCACGCGTGACAGGAATAGACTACCGGGCGGGTGAGTCCTATTAGACAAAAAGAAAACGGCGCGAAGAATAACTTAATCGGACAATGTCTTACTGGCAACCGGAAAAAAAAAAAAAAATGAGTAAATAATTTTGGGTACTTCACCGGGAGGGTCAAAGCTTGGGAGAAGGGGCTATTTTGCTCGCGCCGTATAGTGATTAAAAAAATGGCAACTCTATCACGATTGAAAACTATCGAGCATGTACGTCGACATATGTTAGAACAAACTAGGAAGGGGGAAGCGTACAGTATCGTTTCGAAAGACAAGAGGTGCGCTCAGGTTGCTTTGCGCGACGGTCCCCAAAAATTCAGCGGCGCTGGGGAGAGTGTAACTGAGGAAGTGTAAGAAGAAATCCTGGGCAGGCCATTTTATATAGTCAATGGTGGTAAGGATACACTCAGGGACTAAGTCTTGCTGAAGTTGGGGCGGCTACGTGCGGAACTCCCATAAAGAAAGTGTAGTCGCATCTTGAGTAATAAGCGGTCCCTGAAACGAAGAGAATGCACCAACCCGGGAAAAACCTTGTCCACGCCGCAATTGGGGGTTATTGCGGGAAAGCCAAGAACGTTCGGGTTTTCTGCTCGCTTGGGCTAGGAAAGGAAGGCAGGGTGTGCTCAGGGAGAACGAAATGAGGTGGGCGGACTTAAGTCTGACATGAATTAGCGGCGGTCTCCCCCAGGGCATTTGGGCGAGGCTCGCGGCTCAAAAACGGAAGCCCATATGCGCGGCCGGTATGTAGGGCGGGTGGCGTCATGGGGGCAGTAATCACCCCTGGGGAAAAATCAAAGGAGGGCGGTGTTGGGTCGGCTGGGGCTTCTAAATTTCCTACCGGAGAGACCTCAGATTGGAGCTGAAGTTCGCTCGGATCGCCAAAAGGGCAGTTATACGAATGGGAAGAGGTTTGTTGAGCATTAAAAGCGTCTCGAGGGGTGTGCTGATCGATAACCGTATGTATGACCATCCAGGATCGCGGACGGTCTTCAGGGAGTAGGTGTCAGGGCATTCTCAACGGTGTGCTCGATCTCAAGATTGGTATCTATCAAATGATCGGTGACGAAGTAGAGGGAATGGTTAATGCAGGGGGAGAGCATTACATTAAGGGGGGAGGGTTACGGGGAGGGGAATAGGCTAGAACATTTAATGAATGAGTGGCTTTGGCTTGCGGTGGGGAGGACCTCCCGTAATAGGATGACAATAGGACGGGACGATCCTAAAAGACTGGCGTAGCGTCTGTGGAGGAGGGGTTGCGGGTTGCTTGTCGTTAAGGATGTCTCCTATATGAGGGGATGGGTCATTTTGCGTTGGGGGAGATCTGGGGAATAAACATGCTTGGTGGTCACTATCGGGGGGAAGATTGACTGGGACGGAGCGGGCGGTAACAAATTTCAGAAAACGCAGATACCAATAGCCCTTCTTAAAGGTTTAAAGTAGTGAGGAAGTTACTTGGACCCGACGCGTCCGGGGCCTTCAAAGCGGTCTTGGATTAACGGAAATCATTTGGGAATGCTGGCGGTACTGCAGACAAGCACCTGGAAAAAGTTGGGGGGCCCGGGAATGCTGAAAAACTCGAAGGCTAAGGAGCGTGACGTATAACGCAACCGGTGTTGCGTAAGTCTCCATGACGTTCCAACTTGAGCCGCAGAAAAGGGATCGCGCCGGCGGACGGCAACCAGAGGTGGTCCTGCATACTAGGGGTACTTCAGTAAGGGGGTTTGGCTGAGACTAGCACGCGCGTTCAAAGGTACGGCAACAAACATGGTCAACATTTTTGGAGGAGAAGACATGTAGCGAAGTCGGCTTGCCGGGTTCCGTCCCGGGGGGTAAAACGCAAGGGGCTGGAAGAACGTCCGGGGAGGGATACCAAGGTGTTTCGGTTTGGGGCTGTGAGACGGTGATGGGGGTGGGGGTTCGGTCGTGTGTTGGGAATCTCTCCCACCGACTCAACCGGCCCTAAATCCTGTTCGGGGTGCGACGAGGTGCCGACAAGGTACTTTCTCTGGCTGTGGATGAGTCTTCCCGGAGTGGAGGGGATCGGTGGCCCTTCACCCGAACGGGTTGGCCGAGTCCGCTTTCGAGTGGAAGTGGAAGATTATAAACCAAACGACTGGGAGCTTTGGCCATCTGAAACAACACTTTGATATCAATGGCGGCGTTGACTGGATCCGGGTCTTGAAGGAATTCGAGAACGGTTGATAGGGGGAGAGTCTCAAGTCGCTGGTTAAGGGCTTCGCGACGCAGCAAGGAGAGTGTGAAAACCAGAGTTGCTGTGGTCTACAAATCCTCAGGGGGTTGGGGGGGTAAGCGCAGGTCCACGCGACGTTAACTTAACTCATCGAGAGACGGCTCTGGACAATCTGGGAGATTTGAAGGGAACCGGAGCGCATAAGAGGGTATAGGGTTCCGACAGGAAGTCCCTGATGAGTGTTGCTGAAAAAGGTTGCCAGGTCAGGATGCTGGGGCGATGACGGACCTACGGGCCCGAAAGTCGAAAGGAGCCGTAAAATGGGACGATCTAGGACGAAAAAGCAACAACACAAAAAGATAGAGAGAAACCTGGGAGTACTCATAGCCGGAGGCTCCGTCGTTTCAAGGAGGGCCTAGTCGACTCGTCATCCGCTCCTACAGCTGTACAAAGTTCCGGAACAGCCCATCATCCGGCACGTGCGTCGCCTCATCACTCAGAAGCAGGGGGTCACGACAAATCGAAACAGACGGGGTGGCAAGTCGCATATCTGCGTGCCCGACAATCTCTAGTCGACGTCCACCAAAGAATAGTGTAGTTTTCTCCAGTCCACCATAGGTCCGGCGAAGGGATAAGGAAACCGCTACGGAAGACCAAACAATACCCAGGTCCGCGTAGGTACTTCCGCGAGGAAGCGCCACCTGCCCTTGCCACGACATGGAGTCCGCACGGACATCAGAAAAAAAGCGTCACATATCACACTACCTCGCGCAAAACTCCGGGGGCGGGGGGAAAATACAGATGACAAGGGGAACTAGTCCGCGGAAACCAAAGCCAGCGAAAGAAAAAAGAATAAGCAAACCCGCTTTGAGGGGAGACGGTCCAAGGCATCAGCGGGACTCCAGCCACGGGAAACCAGCACATCTAAGGGCCCAAACCAGCCACCGCCAAGGTGCCAGTTTGGACACAGTCAGCGCGTGGAGCGGACAAGCGGGCCCACAGAAAAACAATCCCATCCGGGGGGATGTCACAGCGCCACGAAGCCACAAACTGGCAAAAGGTCGCGTTGCAGTCCAACGTAAGAAAAAAACGGCTGTGATGAGAGACTGACCCTAAAACCAAAACAAAGGCAGCCTAAAAAGAAACCTATGTAAGTCAGAAGTCTCTCGGCGGAGAATGGTCACGTCAGACGACCCAAAAACCGGTCTGTCAGAAGAGAACAATCCGGGGGCATTACGCGGGGGGACAAATTTCAAACACCCAATAACTGGGGGACATACCAAAAGCATGAGCCGGCAGACGCGCCAGGAAGAGAATCAGAGATAAATTAACGCCATCAGCAGCAAGGAGATCGAAGGAAACGCTAACCGATGTATTAAAAACAAACGCGGGGGCTAGGAATCGAAGAAAATTACTTCGCAGGGACAGAATTGGTCACACATCGAAAGAAGCCACCGCAGCCTTTGATCTCAATCTGTCCCCCCTCCAGCCACGAAACCTCAAAAATAAACTGCGGGACACTCAAAATGCCAAGGAATGAAAAATCCCGGTCACAATAGATCGCTCATCGGAGATATCAAGGGGCAACATCTTGACTCAAGGAGAATAATGGGGGGGCATTATTGAGCTACTTCAAGAGGTCCCAAACCAAGACGTGCGAAAAAAGACGAGAAAAAAAATAAACCGATGCCTGCATATGACGCAGCTATCGCCTATCCTGCTTTATAGAAAATAAAATCTGCGATCAAACGCGAAAGCGCACAAACACGGAAAGACCGTAACACAAGCCGGCTAAATCCTGTCAGGGAATCATACTAGAATAGATAAGCCAAAGCACCGCGCAGGTTCCGTGGGCAACAGAGCCCCTAAAAGAGGAACATTCAATAGGATAACTGCACTTGCCTGAGGATCCTACGACTCAGAACGGAACGAACCGCGGGGAAAGACCCTTCTAGAAGCACACAAGTCCTCCTACCGCAGGCAAACCCGAAAGTCTGGGCAACACATGACAAGCCCCAGGACGCAAAAACACGAAGACGCCATTCAAAAGTTAAAGATCAATATAGCAAAACGAGAGACAACTGCCCAGCCGAGTCTCCTCCTATCAGGAGCTGAACTTAAAGAACTGAGTCCAGTCCGAAAAAGTGAAAGGAGTTCCGCACAACAAGCACACCAACAGAAGCGGAATATAAAAAAAAAAAAATTCCTGTGGGGAAAGGCGTGGTGTGGTGGGTCACGGACAAGAAGGGAGATAAACAACGAGGAAGAATACACCTGCCTGGGTGATCCCGAGCCGGACTAACCACAAATGGAGGAGAGGTCCGAAAAGGGGGTCCCTGCACAAGGGGCCATCCTTAAAAACGTGCCGCGGATTCGGGGAGAATTAACGCATGCCTGCGATCAACTCAAAGCGAACGGACGAGGGAAGGCATCGCGGTACAACCGCCAAAACTCGCGGGAAAAGCGCGGGAAAACTGCTCGTTTCCCAACTCGGCGGCTTCCTCGGGCGATGCTCCAGCGCAAAGGCCGAAGAAAGCAGGGGGTATCCATTTGCGACGGGGAAGACAGTGCGGTCCTCGCGACGTAATCCGCGGATAAAAAAAAAACTGAACATCAGGTGACCCGAAACTATGGAGGGGAAAGACGCTCCTTCTTAAAGCTTTTTCTATAAGATTCAATCATCTATCGACTAACCGAATGTAAAATATCGACTGATGCCCCTCAAGAACAAAGTCGCGCCGCAGGAAGCCAAACTTGACGCCGAATGTCGCTCATTAGCCACCGAAATCCACACCCCCTCAACGCGGCGGGAACGGAACGGCAAGCACTCACGGCCCTTGGAAGACGAACAAGAGGAGGCAACGCATCGGCCCGCTCGGGAACATCAGAACCGAGCACGGGAACGGTGCTCGTATGCAGGCGCGGCGAATTAACCATCGGAAGAGATGCTCAAAAGAATGGGAATAGAGAGAGATAAAAAAGCTAACTGAAACGCAGAGAATGGGGCTTCCGGATAGTGAGCAGCGCAATTGCAGGGAAGGGGGCATGTCCGCAGCACGGGTCGATTCCAAGGAGAAGCTAAGTACCACAAGCCAGCGGCGTTCTTTGTGGATTAAAGGGCGCGTCAAAGGGCCGGGCGGCAAGCTGGGCAGGCAACATCGGCGGACCGGGCTTTTTATGGAAAGCCTCGGCACGGAAAAGCGAGCGCACGTTGGAAATCGAAAGGGGAACTAGCGGGGAACATCTTTAAGGGTACGACCGTCCCGGGCGCAACCCAGGAAGGTGAACCCCGTGGAGTTAACCGCGAAAGATTGCTAAGTGGGATGTATAGTCTCGAAACAGCTGAGACCAAGGGGGATACAGAAAAACTAGATGAGGCGCGGTGAGCGACGCGGGGGTGTCTCCCCTTATTTAACAAGAGAGGGTAAGCGACCCGGACGTGTCGAAAGCGAGGTGCTCGCTTACGGTGAGGCGAGAAGGAGTACTATTTAGAAGGACGCAGTGAATGTTTGGGAAGGGGAGTTGTAAAATAAGCGCGACGAACCGGCCCCTTTCAGCAATTGGCAATCGGAGGAACGATGGACTAAGAGGGGTTTTCTGGGGAGAATCCATGGCACTATGGGGTATGGGATTGAGGATCCCGATGTGAAAAGTGACTCCGGGGGGCAACGCTTCCACGACGGGGGAGGTGGTGGTGTGAGTGGACAATATGGTGGTTTGTGGGAGAAGGCCTGACACAACTAATGGATCACTATGCAGGGGCGGGACGTGACCTTAGTCGGCTCTCAGGGAGAGGTGGAGGGAGCCTCGGAGCAAAAAATCTGGATCCGCCGGAGGTGCGGCGGGGGGGATTATGTCATGGTCCACGGCTGTAGAATTTGGGCTCTCGGCTTGCAGTTTCGTCGGGCTGATGGATCGGAGGGTTCAGGAATGGGCAGAAACAGCGGCGTTGACGGTAGGGGTCTCTCGGGTGAGCCAGGGAGGCATCTCGAGGTTATCTTTTTTTGCATTGAAAAAATAGGGGGGCGGAGGGGGAGGTCGATCATCAGTGGGGAAACCAAGGATAATTGTATAACTGTGGATTTTTGGATGTGGGTAGAGACAGTTGCAGACAGCAAGCCGGAAAGCAGCTGGAAGTTACGGTGGTTTGCCTGGGAGAAAATTAGTTTAGGGTGGAGCAAGCTCCTGCTGATGCAATGTAGGGGCTGAATGTCTGAGGATGTGGATCATCCGATCGCTTTAGAGATTTTCCGGATATCAGAGGAAACGCTGCTTGGAATGTTTTATAGGGAGGTATTGGTCAGTTTTGGTTCGGTTTCGCCTGAGAGGGCGCTGGGGGCAGGGAATGGGAATCGCTTAGGATCCAGACCAGTTGCGGCATCTTGAAAAAAAGACGAGCTATCGAAAGGACAGCAGATGGCAGGCAAAGACACCACGCTTTTTGGAAGAGTAGGTGCCAAGGACAGTTCGGGGGGAAAGGAGGGCGTAAGGCCATAAACGCTGGAGGGAGTTGCCGATCAAATGTGGGTCTCTTCTCATTCTGCTTGCAATGAGGGAAAGGAATTTTCCATTTTGAAGGAACGATCCCTACCAAGGAATTGTAGAGGCACCGTGAGAAGGGAGGGCATGACGCAAAAAAGGGAGCGGAAGAGATCGCTGCCGGATTTCAAGAAACAACGGGGGGTCAAGCCGGCAGCGTATGCGGGGGCATCAGGAAGGAGGTTGAGGCATCGAAAAGACGGCGTTCCGTCGTACGAAATACGAACCGGTTGGGACACATTTTTGGAGAGAAAACTTGTCGGAGTCAATATGGTAGGGGGGGATTTTCCGCAGGGTGGAAGACGGGGATGCTTCGATGACATATAAAACGAGGGCTGAACTAAAAGAGTGTTTCGTCGGGGGGCCTGATATACGGGTGGGAAGGTGATACTGGGGAGCCTGCACTTCTATTACACTGACCGAAAACGAACCGGCTTTGGGAGATGAGCTTGGAAGGTCTTGGGTTCTCCCTCACCGTCGGCTCCTCTAGGAATTAGAAAAAAAGTCCCTGTGGGGCGCGGGGGAGCGGTAATTGAGGGCCTGCCGCATGAGGTACTGATGTCCCGCGACGAGGGAAGCATGGGGGGAGTTGGGCATGCTCCTCCGCGGGGAAAAAATTACGAGACGGGTATGAGGGGCGCGGTAGGGAATCTTGTATGGGAAAGCACACACAAGGGGGGCGCAGGAAGGGGTAAGGAAACATTCAGTGCGCCCCGACCTTCAGGAAGTTGGTTTGAAGGAGAAGTTCTTGTTTGAGGAAGGGGACCTCGAGCGGGCCGAGCAGGCCAATCAGGTTTTGGATTTGAGGTGACCTCGCGAAGGAAACCGCAGGTGATTAAGGTTGCCTGAAAGCACTTGCCTGACATTAGATGGTGTTGAAATACTAAAACGTAACCTGGCTCTTATCTACTGCGGAAAGAACGTGAACGAGGGCGCTTCCAGGAGCAGGGCACAGTACTATTGGGGCACGGGCACAACACACGGAAAAGAGAAGGATATGACCCCTTCACTGGGCTATTAGTAAGCTCTCTTGAAGGGTCCGAAAGAACAGCGCGACCGAATAAGGGCGTGAAAATTTCTCACAGCACAAGATGCTTAAAGTGTCAAAAGTAAGACACGCAACCGTAGGGCCGCGCGGGGGGGAACTCAAGAAAACGCTTCTTCGAAGCGGAGGACTGGAGCGCACGATCTTACGCAGTCCAAATAAGGCGGCTCGTCATAAATAGGCGGTAACACAGTCCATGAGGGCCAGGACGCGCGCAAAAATACCGCAAAAGGACCGGCTACGATACAAACGAAGATTGGAGTCAACGAAAGAACGAGGGGAATGGACTCGCAAGGAGGAGTCCCCCGGCCAGCAGCGAAAAACACAGGGAGAGGGACATTCCAATCCCTCCACAAAGGGGTGAAGTGGCACTACACTTACGGAAAACGCATACGGGCCAAGGCCATCAAACCAACAGTCGAGGGAGAATACGCCACTCCCCTTTAGTTGGCGGGGGATACGAAGTTCAGCATCAACAAGAAATAACAGAAGCTAAAAAGGAAAACCAAAACACAGACGGGACAGGTCTGCAACCATGGATCAGAGCCAGGGCCCTCTCTTTTGGACCCACAGGGCCGGCAAAGAACAGACCAAGGACAGGGAAGCGACCACGTCTTCTCAGAAAAGCCAACCTGACAAAACGGGTAAACGTTGCCGTCAAAAAACGACTGCTTTCTAGCGCCGAGAAACACTAGACACACCAAAGGTACGCGACAAAAAAAAGAGGTGCAGCCTTCACCGGATGCGTCTCGTTTTCTAAAGCCCCGTAAGTTCAGAGGAACAGAAAGGCTGCACTCCTCTAATCCCGTCAGGAAAGAGGTTCGCATTACCAACCACTTGTTCCCCCCAAGTGCCGAATGCGGAAGGTGCAAAATCGTCAGAAGCCATGTCGAAACCGAAAAAAGAAGTCGGAAGAGACAGGGAAAAAGTACATCAGCAAAAAAACCTTTCCGGAAACCGACGCCGTGACAACCAGCGGGTATAGGCATTATCCAGCCATCTGACTTAGCGCAAAACAAGCGCAACAAGGTTGCCCGAAAAAATTATCAAAAGTCCCCCACTCCCCTTCACCCATCAAACCTCTCAAGAGAACGCCTGAAACGCCACGAAATTCCCGCAAAACGTACCGACTCCAAAAATATGAAGGACTCCAAAATTCAAAGCGGATACTGCAAGATTGAAAAAAAAAGCCCGCAGCATCAAACGAAACGCATCCAGGTAGAGAGAAGTAACGAAGACTTCACTCACAGAAGAACCATGAATGTCCCAGCAGGGGAAGGGGGGATTATCCATTACCAGCAATGAGAAAAACCTGAGCAAAAACAGGCCAAAGGAACCACCGACAGGGCCCGTCAAGAAAGAAACAAAATGGAGGTAACATATGAGGATAAGGCACCATCAAGAAGATGTAAACACCAAAAAAGCTTCCATTCCATCAAGTAAAACTGGCAGATGTCTATCCAGACGAAACGCAGAACGCGGGTCTTAGAGGAAATCAAAAACCAACCGACTCAACAAACAAGACAACCGATCGTTGGCGACCCTTATACAACTCCATTTCGAGCAACCAAACCGGACAGCGCCCTTCGATCATCGAGCAAGCAAGAGCTGAGGGACCTGACCAAGCTCCAGAACACCATCAAAATCATAGGGACTTGTCCTTCCAACCCATGAACTAGGTCTAGAAGATTACCCTGCACGAGAGACAAAAAAACCCAAACTTCCGTCAAGAAAATCACCAAAAGGCCCGGATGGAAGCGTAGTTCACTTAACGGAGGATTACCTAAACGATTAACTAAACACTATAGGCCAAAACTGATGAACAACAAAAAATATACGACCGGGGACAAAGAAACACAGCCAATCCTGAACCTCCGAGGATCTTCGCGCTCAAACTTAAAGTCGCATGACAGAGCTCTATTGGGGATAGACATAAATCAACCCGACCTCCGCCAGCGCCTTTCTCGAATCCAGGTCTTCATCCAGAGCTACAAGGAAAAGGTGCACGGCGGACGTCGCCGCGCATAGCGCGTGCTGAGGAGTGAGAAACGTATCAAACCCGGTGAGAGATAAAACTACCCCAATCGTATTGCTTAGGTGCAGAGGAACAATAGGGCGGCAGAGCGGACCAGTCTAAAGGAAAGTTGGAAGGTCCTCTATAGAGGAAACGGGGGAAGCTGCGAGGGCACGAGGACATGCAAGCAAACCGTCACTCTGTAGCACGCGAGTTTAATGAAAAAGATGACACCAAGACCGGGACAGCTCTCGAACAAAGAACTTCGATCCGCTGAGGCCGTCGCGGGATCGGAGAAGTTAAAGTGGGGAAAGAACTACACCCTTCGAAATAACGAAAAACCGTCCCAAATAAAGATTGGGAAAGTTCTCGCCCACGGTCGCGGCAGAGTGA
>Ga0179593_1502737_pt1 | contig 13013 bp, 17 predicted proteins | sample CZODoug2_1_08_16_FD_185931 | JGI IMG/M metagenome (GOLD analysis project Ga0179593, IMG submission 185931) | Vadose zone soil fungal communities from Angelo Coast Range Reserve, California, USA - CZODoug2_1_08_16fungal (PacBio error correction) | ecosystem: Environmental > Terrestrial > Soil >...
TAACTCCGGGCTGGTGTGGGCCAGGAAACACCTCTGATACAGGGGGACGATTCAAAGAGCTACGTTATACTCCCGGAGTAGTGTCGCGCCAGCCTGGTATCGTTTGTCGTTGTCCCAAGAACACCTGCCCAGTACGTCTTGTAACGCTCGGGGTGAAAAATTAATAGAGTCCGCTTCAGATCGGGGTCGAGGGGGAGAATGGCGGCGGGAAGAGAAGCAAATTTACGCGACGCCACCGCCCTCAGCCTGACGTCCTGCGGCCCCCATCAACAATACCGTCTCGGATCCGGCACGGGGCTTCGCCGTCCTTCTTATAAGAAACACATCCCCTCGGACCCCCACTATTCGAGTTGCAAGAGACTCAAAAACACAAGAGGGAGCAAAGAGGAGACGACGGGAACTAGTGAATAAGGGAGGTCGGATGGAAAGCAGAAGGGCTCATAGACAGCCCGACCAGACAAGTCAAATTGGCGACTTGGTGCCGAAGGGAACGAGCAATCTACCGTGACGGTAAGGGTGAGGGCAGGTGGAAAGGAAGAAGATCACAGAAAATGGTCCCTAGTAAGACGGGCGGTTGGGGAAAACATCCCCTACCTATGTTGCCTAGGTCGATGCAAACGAGGTCCCTATTGTTCGGGGCAGATACGTGCGGTAAGGAAGGCGGCTTCTTGCAGACTCCGCAGGTGTAAAGCTAACTTTTCCTCGTTGGAATTACAGGCCGGAACCTTGTCCACAAAAATTGGGGACCTGGCTCTTGACTCAACTACTAATGAGGGTAGCACAGGAAATGAAGGTGGAGGGGATCAATGTGGATAGAATCGTTAGTTGGTTTCGGTTGGGATGTTAATGACATCTGCCTGTAGGATTCGAGTTCAGAGTACTCTGAAATCGTTAACAAGCTCAACGCCGGAAATTGGTTGTTGGGAGAACAACTATTAGTTCACATCCTAAGAACAGCTGGGTGCAATGGCAAAAAGCCGATTGGAGAGGGACACCTGTGACCCGAGTGGTTACGTCTGGTTGTCAATGGGGTCATAAAAACCCAAGCACCGAAAAAAAAAAAGGGGGTGGTAGTTCCAGCCGTGGGAAATGAAGAAAAGGGTCAATACACTTCCCTCTCTCACTTACTAAAGTTGAGGGGGAGAGAGGGGGAACTTCGAAAAGGAGAACCTTGGAAGCGGGGAAGGGTTGAGGTATCGAAGTCCTCTAAATAGAAGTCAGGTCTCCCGTCTCTTATTGTGGGTCAGTACGCGTACGACAATTCAAATAGGAGTGGGTGTGCGGTAAGAGCGAAAAAAAACCTGGAGCGGAAACATCGATGTGAAACTCCTTCTCGGGCTTACTTATGGCCTGGGACAAAAGGGTGAGAGGGCCAACACTAGGTAATAACCCCGAACGCCGAAGTTTTAGGGGGGGCTCTCGTACCGGAGAGATCGTCACCTCAAAAAAAGAACCTGGTACTACGCTGAGAAACACTTGGGAAATGCTCCTGGAAAGAGACCCGTGCTTAACCGTCTGGTTGGGAGGGGCTTACCGATTCGGGTCATGTTCGACTTGGGGGGGTTTACCTCTGGCTTTCCGGCGAGCCCCTGAGATCCTATCCTCGAGGAGGGGTGTATACAGGGGTTGGGCTTGGTATAGCCCCGCGGGGTCGGCACCTGAACGGGCGACGATTTGCGTGCGACGAGCGAGGCCGGTGCGGTGAAGGTTATAGCTCCTGACGGGTCCAAGGAGAGAGAGGGGGGGATAAAGAGAACTTGGCTACTCCTGACTGGGGGCATTGTGCAGGCCGAGGGACCTCGGGAATTCGACGCCAAAGTAAAAGGGCTTGAGGACGAGGACTCGGAAACTTTATGAACCGAAAAAACTGACGCTCTTTTAACGCGAAACGAAATGCGGGCGAGAACAGGCGAAGTTTAGCTTACCCAAGCCGAATACCCTCGCTGTTCCGGTCTCCTATCAAAGAAAGAGGATAGCGGGCGGGGGTTTTCGGGAGACGGTTGGGGCCGACACCGGTCGGATTAACGCTACCTACGCGCTGAATAAGCGCAATTCTCTTCGTGGTCTGGGGTTTCGACGAACAGACCAAATACAACCACTCAATAGAAGAATCGGGGACACCTTTCATAATAGAGGGCCATTTGGGATTTTCGAGCGGACCGGAGCTAGGCGCAGGCTCGTGCCGAACGGACTTCGTGGGGGGGGTTGGGGGTCGCAAGGAAAAACACCCTTATTCGTCTCGGAGCCAGGTTGGGGGTCCCGACCATAAAGACCCCTGATTTAATGGTGGGGCGTGACGCGTGGTCCGATTGGGAAGGATGACGCCTTCAGGATTTCTCTCTATAGTGAGTGGGCATGTCCTCTTAGCACGGGCGGGCCGTAGTATAGGGGCTCCCTCTGATCGGCTTCACTCCTTACTTCCTGCGGACGGTAATGTCCCATCGCAAAAAATCTAGCATGGCATAGGGACCTCTGGAGGCACGGGTACACCCGCAGGGACAGAATGCTTCACTCGGGGAGGAAAAACGACACAGTTTGCCTACGTAACAGGCTGAGTTATCTAGTCCAAGACTCATGGGCCTAATCCGCGCGGAGAACTCAACCCGCAAGGACACTAAGAGTTCGGCGTCGTAGGAATCCGAACTCGGCATTTAGCCTCGCTTCGTGGCGATCTCTCGAAGGGGGAAATCTCACAAAAACGCTGGGGATCGAGACGAGCAGATGTGCACAGTCCAAGATGACCAGGACGCCTCAAAAGGAAAAGGGTAGGGGGGGAATCTTGTCTTTTCCAAACAAAGCAGAGGGCGGAAAAGGGGCGAGTCAGCGGTCCGGACGAAGGCTCATGCAATGCTCTCAAACGGAGGGGGAAAGATATGCGGGGGGGGAATCGGCGGAAGCATCTCGACCTGAGGAAACTACTGCGGGGCTGAACGGGAAACCGCTTCACAAGGACCGTCAACCGTTCTTGTTGCCGGAGGGTCCTGGAAGTCACATCAGGCAGGGATATTTCCGCTGCCATCGGAGAGATCCATATGGCGAAGAGAGACAGCTGATCTGGCACGAGAGCAGATCAAGTAGGAAAGCTTGCGGGACTCATATACGGAAGGGTATGTCGGGGGCAGGGCGGGTTGAGGGTATAGCTTCGGTGTGAGGCCTCGCGTTTCGGCCGGATATCCACGGGGACTGTCCCTGTGTTAGGGCCACATGGGTCAAAAATTGTTCGAAGACCACCATGGGGCAGGAAAAACAAAAGGCGGGTAAGTGGAAGGGCCCCGGTCACCGCGATCCTGGGACGAATAGGCCAACCGCCTCGCGGCCGTCAGGAAGAAGGTGCCGATACAGGGGAGCTCGCAACCGATAAGGAAAAAGGGGGGACGTAAACCTAGAATAGAGCCAAAAGAATCGTGAAGGCCGGCAAGCGCGAAAACCCGCCACGGGCCATAGCCCCAGATTGTTGTGATGGGAGCTTGGATCTCAGACAAACGGGAAGAAAATGGGTGTTAGACCAAAACCGCACTGGGTAAAGGCCGGGCGAGATCAATCTGCCGAAGCCGAAGAAGAGTTCAAACCATCCCCAACAAATTGTATAATTCAGGGCGTCCCCAGTGTCCTCGTTAGAAATGTGATTCTCAATTTCTTTTTAGTTCTCTTGGTAGTATTAAAGCCCACTCATCTAAGAAAAATCCGAACAATAAACGGTTACCTGGTCTACCTAACCTTGCGGGACAAAACTCACTCAGAACATCCTGAACTTATCGCGGAGGATCGCGAACCGAGAGTCCCCAGCTACAGGGTGTTGGTCTGTCAAATCCCACGTCGTCAGAAGCAATTCCCGGCGGGGGAACGACAAAGATCTCACTGGTGGACATCAAAGAATGAAGGGGCCCTCTTCCGCAAAGAAGGAGAAAGACTTATCTGGAACGGGGGTCTTTCCCCGAAGCTAAAGGTACCAATGGGCCCTACAGAAGAATATCAAAAAAGGCAGGGTATAAAACACAAATCAGAGCCTTGACAAAGGCAGAGAGCCCGAGTACAAGTAGAACGCCCGAAACGACGAGCTCAACTACATCAAGGAAGCGTCCCCCGAAAAAAAGAAGTACTACCCCGCTTTCGGTACGCCATCCAACCAAAGGCCCACCTCGCTAGGATAAAGGATAGTTCAGGGAGACCTTCCCTCCGAGAAAATTCACCAAAGCCCTCCATCTTCACAGTATCGACAAAAAAGTCTATAACGCACAAAGTTCATCAACCAGTAGCTTGGACCAGAGAAGTGGCACAGGGGGGAAAAATTGGTTTCATCTGTAGGACCTGTAAGTCTTGCATACTATCAGACAGAAGCGAAGGGACAGATAGATAAAAAAGCGAATCTACTATGAGCGTCCTTTCCTCCAATCCTGACGAAGGCAAAAGACAGTACGCCGAAGAATGTTATGGGACAGAACTATTATTAAGAAGGGCAGCCCCGCTTAGGGTCGGCACACATGCCGCGCGGGGACGTACCTGAATGGCCAAAATAGGGCTCCGGATTCTATTGTCGGGCCTCTTCCCGAACGGCAACACGAAACAACGCGCACGGCTACAGGGAACGGCGAAGCCGACCTTGTCTAAAATTGCTTAAGCAGGGGATTCCTCTAGACAAAACCGCGGTAAGCTCCTCCCTGAGTTGACAGTGGCCGAAAGACTGGGGACCACAAACGGCATGTCAATGAGGTTGGCAAGATCAAAACGGTCCTGGGAATGGGACCTTTTCTAAAGGAGGGGGCGGGTTTCCGCTCGAACGGTGCTAGAGGTACAAACCCCCAAAAAACGGTAGGGACAGAGGATGGGGGAAAAGGAGTGCCCTTCCGGGGGACCATCCCTGACTAAACATAAAAATTCGAGTTTGAAGGAGAAAACATCCCCCACTAAAACGCCCACGACCAAGCGACCTCATATTCAAGACTGTCGCAAACCGTCTCAGGGGAATGATCTACGGCAGGCAAAAAAAGTCTGGGGCTGCACGAAGAAAAAGGCCTATCCCTCAGGTAAAATAGGGAAAAAAAAGGGGCCAACACAGGCAGTCCTGGTCAATAAGAGCACCTTCCTAGGTCACGACTGCAATCCTGGAAATGATATGCTGGAGGTAAGCTAACCGAGGAAAAGAGGTATGGGAGTTGCACACCGTACCGTCTCTTTGGGGCGAGTGAACAGGCGACTGGGGGAATACGGCAGGAAGGAAGCCAAACGACACCATGAAAAAAACTCCGATCCGTGAAAGCTGCAAACAATCTATGAAACGATAGGAATAGCACTTATAAAAGAATGGAGTCCCAAAGAGCCCGACAGAAAAAGAAGGGCAGTTGCATTATCTAAAAGACTAAACAAACAAAAAAACTTATTGTGAAAAGGAAGAAAAGGGAAACGGAAATAAGTTAGGTAACGAGTCGGGAGGGGATTAAGAAGGAGCGAAGAACGGGATACGTATCAAGAGACGTTTGGACTCGGAAAGGTAACGAAAAAAAAAAGAGGGCTTAGGGGTATGGGGGAAGGATAGGCCTTTGTGGAGGGGAGTAACCAATAATATCTGGCAAAGCGGCACATCTCCTTTCTGGGTGGGACAATGAAAAAGAACTGGGAAGAGGGGCAGGGGGATGAAGACAGTACTCCTCTTGAAAGGGAGGGGGTCTTGCAGTCTTTAAGAGAAAGGCAAAGAAGAGGAGGTGACGCTAAGGCATTGGGGTGGGGAGCGTGGCCGCATGGGGGAATGGGAGAGGGGAAAGGAAAGTTGGTCAGTTGTCTCGGAGAGCACAACGCCAAAATTGGGTGAAAAGGCGGGAGCACGGCCATGAAGTTCGGAGAGGCAAAAGGGAAACCCAGGAGGATGGGCGGGGGGGGGATGTGAGTCCCCGCTTCAGATGATAATTCTGGGAGGGGGGGTCGAGTCCACTGCAAAGGGGACAACCTAAGCGTCCAAGTAGGGGGGGTTGAAAAAAAAACGAACCACGGGCGGCCAATCCTCCGTAGAAAGTGCCTGTCAAAAAAACATTGAAGAGGCCGATCAAAAGACGGTTGATTACGTCGTGAGGGCAGGTCCATCACCGAAGAGAGCGGCAGCGGGTCAGTTCCAGAGGACCTAACATTCCGCGAACCCTTAACGAACACGTCTGATACATCGAACAAAGAAAAGCCACGAAGTGGGTTCTGTGAAGGTGAAAGAGGCGTCCTATTCAACCGAAAATAGAAGCAAGGCACGCCCTTCTCCTTCTGAGGGGGGGGGGGGGCCTGAGTGAAGCCCGGTGAGGAGGGTGGCATACATCCTCGGCGGAAAGAGCGTCAAATATCCTTTTAAAGAAAGGATAGTAGGGGTCCCTTCCTGGAAGGTTATGGCGCGGGGCAAAAATTCGGAAACAGCGGCATCCTGTGTGTAGAGGGAGGCAACTGAGAAGGAGGTAACGCAGCATAAATACCGGGTCCTCGTCCCACTTCCTGTTAAACTTATCTTCCAGTCAGGGTGAGGCATTCTTTTTGGCGGGGAATCGAAGGCCTATCGTTGCCGAGGGGGGGCTCGACTCACTGGGTTCTCTTCTTGGGAACGTTTAAACTGCAATGGAAAGAATCCATCCGAGAGAAATGGGGGGGGGGGATACCTGGGGGGTTTATGGGGTCTAAGGCCCGCGGTGTCCAGCTTCCTGTTGGCTCGAAATAAGTGAGGTCTTGGAGGACGACGAGGTTCGTTGAGCACTTTTATCCGACGTAACTTGGAGGTCAACACACTTCTCCGGGTGGATAGGGCACTTTTTGCTAAAGAAGGCGGGCGGAAAATTTTTCAAGCGGGAACCGAAAAAATGTCCTCGAATCAGTCGACGTGCTTTCAACGAAAAGGCCAGCGTTGGGAAATAAACTGCGACTAGGGGAGGAAAACGCACGAAAGGCGCTATCTAGTATGGAGGAGGACAAGCGCCGAAATAAAAACCTAGACTGGGGGAGAAGGTTCGCAGGGACTCTATCTCCGAAGGATGTGTCGTTTTTTTCCGAAAAATCAGTGAAAAGGGGAGCACCCCCCCGAGGAAAAATAAGGGGCCTCTTTCCCTCCCAGGGGAAGTATTCTGTTGGTCTTGTTCAGAACCTCCCGACCTGTAAGACGAAAATACTGAAAAAAAAAACGGGCAAAGGGGGGGGGAAGGGAACGACGATTCCTAGTGGATGGGTCTATTCCGGAGCTGAGAGCAACGTTTGACGAAAGGACAGGTATTTGGGGGTGTGGGGGGGGTCTAAATGGGACAAACCACTTACTAATCGAAGTTCGAGGGGGTTCAAGTAACATAAAATGGGAGATGGTCGCGTCTTGGGTGTGTCATCTAAAAGGGGGGGACCTCAACAGGTGAAAAAGGGGCTCGTAAGAGGAACTTTCCCATGGGCATGAGCGTTGGTCACAGAGGGGAAGAAATACCGCATAAGGAATAGCTGATTTTAGCATGAAAAGGATAGGGTATACTGAAGGCTTCCATGCACAACTAGTAACGTAAAAGGCCATGTGGGGTAAGAAAAAACAAAATAAAAAGAAAAAAAAAAAGAAAAGGGTTTACCTACGGCGGGAAAAAGGGCATGACTATCGAGGACCCTAACGACGATTTCCTTCACAATAAATCAAATACACTAACTTGCCAAACCTCTTCACGGAGGGGAGAACGGAGATAACTCACTCCGATGGGGGAATTGAAGACGCTCGAGGGTTGCTCGCGGGGAGCTGCTCGGATCTGGGGGAGATCTAGTAGATGGGAAAAAAAAAAATAAAAGCTGTAGTCCACAGGGAAAGAAGAAGGAAACGGGTTACGAATGTATGGGGCTCCCTTGAAAGCAGGAAGGCTTTCAGGAAGCATCTTTGAAAAAAAAAGAATCGGGGGGAGGAGAAAGTCATTACTAGAAAAAAAAACACCGGAGTATTGATTAAAAGAGAAAAAAGAGAATGAAGGGATATCTGCAGTCATCTGACGAAGAACCTGAGCCTCCTGCGGGCTGACCTGGGCCTCTGAAAAAGAAACGAAACCGAAGGTGACTTTGGAGACGGGTAAGGAGAGGACTTTATCTGGCATCTTTGGAGATTCTCGAGAAAAAAAAGCGAGCAGCGAGCTAGAGCTCAGGCCAAGAGCGGAGCAAGCATCGTAAGGGGGAGGAGGAAGCATCGCCATCCTGAAGAGGGAGGAACGTGAGGTTGTTTATCGGGCGCTGGGGGTGCCGGCCATCGCGTTCGGAAAAAAAAAAAAGCGAATCGTAAGTCCGGGAAAGGAAAAGAAAGAGGCCACTGGGTAGGGTTCTGGAAATCCAGAGGACGCCTCCGTTGAACCTCCGAGTAAAGCGGATCAGAAAATGGGCGCGGAAATAAACGCCGGCCGCGTCCGTCACGGAAGGAAGTAATAAACTTTCTCGGAGGGACGCGAATCCTGCAGCAGGGAGCCCATAAGAGCGCAGAAGCAGAGGGAGTATCCGTCCCAATAGCAGAAAAAAAAACCCGGCCGAAAAACGAAAAAAAAGGGGTTTCGAGGGTGTTTGTATTGAATAGCACACATCGTCATTTGTGTGTACCTGTAGAACCACCCAAAAAGGAAAATTTTAAGGGGTCGGCAAGTATAGCGCCTAATCGGCCTTCCATCTTCAACCAATCAAAAGATGGAAAGTAGATTCAGAAATCACAGTGTCCGATGACGGTAGATGAGGCCCTTTCTTTGTGGGGGGGGTATGGAGGGGGGAACAAAGATAAGAATCGTATGTCGGAAGGAGACATATCCTTGTAACGGGCCAACCCATGATAAGAACCGGAGGTCGTGAAGCCGCAAAAAACATGCGCGGGGTCGATTTATACGTGAAAAGAAAACATCAGGGATTTAAATTGATTCGTTTTGAGGGGGCCAAAAGTTCTTCTTAAAAAAAAAAAAAAAAAAAAAAAAAAAAAAAAAAAAAACCAATCGTTGGAGCCGCCCAGAGAGAAAGTGGTCAGTCATCAGAAGAGAAAAACTAGGGTCCCTAAGCAGACCGACTGAGGGGAACAACCAGTGTCCTTGCAAATAGACAAGGGGCACAATGCCCAGACAGAAAGGAGGAGCCAAACGGGGCTCTTTTAACAAGAGCTCGACCGGGACACGCCATTCAAACGATCCAAGGAAACGACCAGCAGCTCGGAGCCAACACCGGCAAGGGTATTCATACCCGCGCCGAACAGAAAAAAGGCGATCGCAAGAAAAACCGGCCAACCCGAGCGAGGGAGCGGCTAGGTCAGGGTCTACAATCCATAAAAAACTGACCAAGGGGGGGAGGGAGGAGCAAGCGCAAAAAATATCTGCCCCGTTCTCGGACGCACCAGCACTGGCAATCGACTCCGGGGATCTTTGAACGCTAATTAAAAATTTAAAGGTTGGGTCCGCCGTAGACAGGAAGTATTGAGACGGACTAGATAAGGCCTCTTACTGGGGAAACTTCGAAAGGCGAATGGGGAATGGAAGAATGTCAGGGAAATCAGACTTCCCAATGCCAGCAGGTCCGATATGTGTGGCCCTCACAACGAAAAAGTGGCAAACTGGGGAAGGCAAAACCAAGAAGAAACGCTGGAGAGCTGCCCGGCCAACATCAGATAAAGGAGACTAGGCTATGTCTTTCCGAGTATAACGATGAATTCACAGGGAGAACCAAGAAGACAAGGAAGCAGGTTTAGCTTGAGTAGATTGGATAGTACGTGCTAAATTGCGGGTGGACTGGGAAATAAGGAAAACCTCTGCGATTCTGCGGGGATGGCCAGGTAAGGCACGTCCCACCCAAGTCTGGGCAATAGTGGTCCTCATACAGTCAGGGAAAGGGCCCATTAGACTTCGAGGGATTCCTGGGTCAAATATAACTTGTGTTGCTCTGTTAAAAAAAAATCCTTTAAAGGGGTGGAAAGGGGTGACAGTGACTGTACGCATACAGGCAAGGAAGCGACTCTGGGACTGAGAAAAAACCCCAAAAAGAAATCCCCTGATTATCAGCCTACCATTGCTAGAGGTCCAGGACGACTTGAAAATATCAGAATGAAGGAACACGTCGTGGCTCAGCGCCACACAAATGGGAAAGATGACAAAGAGACTGGGGTCCACCTAAAGGCGGAACTACGCCACAGGCACGGGACTCGACGGCCAAACTAAGACCCCCAGTTAAAGAAGCGCGGTAGAAAAAATCTTCCAACCGAGTGAGGGGAGGAACCAGAAAATGCTATTGAGCGGGCAATTAAATCAGGTTCGAAGAAAAAAACCTGTACTTCTTTCTAACGGGGCGTTCCACCTAAAACCATGACAGGACGAAGGGGGAGGGCGGAACATCCAAAAAAAGTCAATGAAAGGCGATGAGAGGGAAGTTCACTCGCGAAAGAAAATACCCGACGAGACAACAATGGTACGAGTGACAGACTAAAAACACAAAAAAAAAGGAGGAGAAGAAAAGAGATAGAGAACTCCGAAGACATGGAGCAGGTCGGGAAAAGGGGGCGGGGAAAGAAGAGATCGAATACTGACGCACGAGGCCAGCTCAAGGAGATGGGGGGGACGAAAGAACTCACTCGTCTTCGGGAAGTTGGGAATGAAGAATTGGTTTGTAGGGCTGCCTCTTACTAGCAAGGGACGTTTCAAATACGCAGGTCAGTTTGGGGTCATACCATAACTCTGTAAATTTTCCGCAAAAAATAACGAAAGCGGGCAAAAATCGGGGTCTGCAGGTATCTTTTAAACCCGTCGAGGGAAAATAGTGTCACTTGGGGGAAACGCGCAAAATTCAGGTGACTCGCGCAGTGGCCTCAAAAAAGTGGCCCGAGGAAAGGGAGGGCTGGGGTAAGTCGGGGGGCGCGGACGCCACAAGGGGAGTCAGAACGGGCACCAGGATAATTGGTCTTTCGGGAGGTACGTATAAAGAACCCGTTAGGGGGGGGTGTAAGGGTTGGATTTCCAAGGCCCCGAAATACTGAAGGCTAGGCGGAGGTCTTAGCTCAAGAATCTGTCAAACACAAAAACAAAAAAACCTCGGACTAACGCCTGGGGGGGGTAACTATACAACTCGTTTCGACGGAAAAATCCGACGAAGCTAGACGGGTCCAACGATGGAGCAAACCGATGTCAACCATCCTTCGTTGGATTACGGAGTATTCAACTGAAGCACCTCGAGAGGCTCCGATTGGCAGGAAGGGCTCCAAGCAAGCCAGGCAACTGAAGCAAGGTACGACAAATACTATCGTCCTTAACTGCAGAGAAAGGGGAGGTGGTCTCTTTGAAAAAGTGACCACCAGTCGCACGAGTGAAAAATACTCAGCGGCCAGAGGAAGTCAAAAGAAGGTTGACCGCCGCGACAAAACGATATTTGGTGCAGAATCAAAAGACCGCCCCACTTCTCTGGGCCTAAAAGGAATGGGAAAGGAACAGTGCCTTAAAACGTCTTACTGCAGGGCTGGGTCAAGTTAGTCTATGGGACCGAATTGTGTCATAAAAATAGCTCATTGTCAAGGGGGAGAGGGCTGACCGGGTAGGTCGTAGAGCATCATCAGGGAATTGGGGTCCCCCTACTCGGCCCAACGGGGGAAAAAGCTCGGGCCAACGATCCTGGTTCAGATGCTGGCGTATCAGGGAACGGCCACGCAGAAAAAAAAAAGCTGGAGGCGACCCGAAGGGGGACGGCCTAGAATGGTTACTGGCTCGACCTACCTGAACCAAATAGCACTCTGGGTGGCGCAAGTGGGGGGTGGATTGGGGATAGTCTCACCCTTTTGTCAGACTGTGAAAAATTGGTCACAATATTGGGAAGGTGTGGGCCGCGACACGGCGCGGCATTGGTCTGCCCGTGGAGGCGGGGGAGAGGAACTGCTTGGGAAAAAAACTGCGAGCTCGTGGTGGATCCAAAGATCACGGGGGGCTAAGCGGAAGGGCGTTGGAAAGCGTGGGGACCTAAAAGGGGGCCCCGCGCATCATCAAAGGGCGTGGCAGGACCGGCAGTAGGTGATGACACTGAAAACGTGGCAAATATTTTCGGCTAGGACACGAGGAGGGCTATCTCGTACTAGGTTGAAAAATAACCCGCGCCCGGAAACCCCCGGGGTAGCAGTGCGAGTCAAAAGGACGTTGAGGGGAGGGTGACGGAGGTGGGGGTGAACTGACCGGCACGGTGTGGCTTAACAACCGACCGCTACCTACGGAAAGTCGCCGGAAAGGGGTTCTGGAGGGAGCGAGGGAAACAATCCCCAAAAACGGGCCCTCATCGAAACGCTCGAAACCGTGATTACTAAAAAATGGGACACGGGGGGATGTGGACGATGACGAAAAAAAAGAATCAAGGCGATTCCAGCCGCCTGACGGTGGGTTGGTCCAAACGGGGGGAAACACCATGACGAAGCGCTAGGAAGGGCGTCCATCACCATGATGGGGATAATGGGGTGCGGAGGCGGTTTTGTCAAATACGAAATGGGGGAAAACTTCTAAGCCGTGAAAGAGGTGAATTCGTATTCCTTCCGTTTCCAAAAGGCGAAGTCGTCGTGCGGCTCGCTCCAACGTGGGTGCCTCCTGGAAGGCCTTCGGAGGGTTGGTCCGCAAAGACTCCATGAATAAAGAAAACCAGCAAGAGACCGCGCCATGCAAAAAAAAGAAAACGACTGGGGCGTAGGAGGGGGTTGCTTCGATAACCAGTACCCTTTGTGCCATCGTCGACCGAATCTGATCTACGCGGACCCCCCCCGAGCGATTGCCAAACAACAAGATCGTCAACCCGCCCGTGCCCGAACCTAGGAGGGAGTCTGCTGGAGGAAGCCCAATAGATGGCAAGGGATATCTTCTAGGTGTTTCTAGAGATCGAGGGCGGACATTCTCTAGAACTAAGACATGAAGATGTGGAACAGATTCCAGCCGATAGCCAGGACCAGACAAAAAAGAAAGCCCGGGAAAGACTTGTGACGGTCAAGTGGAATCTGTAGAAGAGGGCACGCCTCCGAGGGCGGGAAAAGTAAATAAAGGTTACGCAAGGGGCCCTGCATA
>Ga0179593_1516513_pt1 | contig 13013 bp, 15 predicted proteins | sample CZODoug2_1_08_16_FD_185931 | JGI IMG/M metagenome (GOLD analysis project Ga0179593, IMG submission 185931) | Vadose zone soil fungal communities from Angelo Coast Range Reserve, California, USA - CZODoug2_1_08_16fungal (PacBio error correction) | ecosystem: Environmental > Terrestrial > Soil >...
GTGGGGGGGGACACAGATTATTTGCATGTATTGCTAGGAGTTGACTTAGCAAGGGGTGAGAAGGGCCCGTATCGTAGGTGCTTCGTTCATCGAACTAGAGGGGAGATGAGAAGGCCAAAGGGTATATAAATAAACATATGAAATTGGGGATGACCGGCCTGCGTGATGGAAATAGAACGATGTGGAAGGATGTTCTTTTAGGGACCTTGGGCACGGGGAAGGGGAGCAGAGGATGGTAGAACGGCCGACGGTTGATAATTAAGGAATGAGGTAGAAAAAAAAAAGCGTGGGAAATGGGAAAATAAGCACGTATCTTGTTACCGATAACGGGGTGGAGGAGAGGGGGGTGTATAAATTGGGAACACCGCCACTATTGTCGGACTGGTGTATGAGGGGATATGGTGATAGTATGCCGTTGGTGGGATCATCTTAGCAGTACAGAGTGGAGGGGGGGGAAACTTTGGGGAAGGGGTGGGGAGGGATTGTCTAACAGGATACGATAGCAGTTGATAAGTGTAAGAGAGAATTTTCGTGGTTCTCCATGGTTATGCCCCACACAGAAACAAATCCTCGCAAAAACCTTTACTGGAAAATTCTGTTAGAGGGGGAGATCAAGGGAACAAGCGCCAGCCACACAGCACGGCACAAAAAAAGTTAAAAGTTCAATCACTATCGATAAACCGAGGAGACTTAACAAAAAAAGGGGAAAAGGGGAAAAAAGGTCTATGTCGTTGCCAGGCTTGGGGGAAGACGGGCCTTTTTACATTACAAGAGTTAAATCAGTCTGCGGAGTGTGGGGCACTACGAGGGGGTAAGGAATAAACACTTTGGGAACTTATCCTTATACTTGCGAGCTGGCCCGGGCCTTAAACAGCCGTGGTGAAGGATGAAACCCAAATCGTAAAGCATCGATAAAGTGAGACCAAAACTTATGTCAAGTGAGCAGAAATCTGTCATTTCGAGAGAAATCGGGGGAAATTGGGGTGATAATCCAGGGGCGCACGGCTGAAAAATAAGCGGAAGAGGAGCAAGAGCACTTGTGAGAAGGGAAAGTGCAAAACAGAATCGATGAAGAGGCAGGATATACGGAGACTGGGGAACTCACTCCTAAGGAAAGTCAATAAGTTATGGGGGGGGGGGGGAGGTCAGAGGCCCGAAGCCGTCTTATAGGAAGAAAAGGGGATCGAGTGGGCACATTTAGGGAAGTAACAAACCCTCATAGATGAAAAGAAGTAGGCAACATGGCGAACTCGCATTTGCAAAGCGGGCGGTCGCCGCGTCTTTAAGCAAGGAGCCTCCTGTATTAAAGGGAAACAGAAAAAAAACTTACAGTAAAGAAAAGTTGGAAAGTTTCTGGAAAGATCACTAATGTATTGTGAACATTTAAAAAACTTTAAAATAAACTTGCAGGGATACAGTAGCTCTCACAAAATAAAAAGGGAAAGAAGGAGGGGGGAAAGAAGGAGGAAGGTAATCGAAATATGAAAAAGCTGATAAAAGAAAGAAAAGGTGTAGGAAAAAGAAGGTAGGATCTTTTTTTAAACGAAAAGCGGCAACCGGGCTGGTCCGGTAGTGGTTGGGCCTTGGGAGAAAAGGAATAAGGCGAAAAGAAAGCGAATAAAAGAAACGAAGGGGGCTAGGGGCAAAGAAAGAATCATTTTCAGAGAAAGGGAGGGTTTGGACAGGAGTGAACGTGCTGACAGAGGGGAAAGGGGGCTCTACCTTAATAAAAAGGTAGGGCCGACAGAAAAATTCGAGAAGAGTGGAAAAGTCACAGTATCGATGGCTGGGGAATCCTTTCAGTGTGGAAAAGGGGGGGAAATTCGGCAGATAAAAAAAAGTAGAAAGAATAGAAGCTGGGGGTTAACTTCTAGCCGCTTCGCAAAATGGAGAGCAACCCGCTAAAAAAGAAGAGATAGAAAGATGTTCTTGCTCACAGTGACATCAGGGAAGAGAGGGAAAGATTGAAAGCTTCGATTTTGCGCTCAATCATAGGAAAAGGACGCTGTGAGGCCTTGAAAGGAAAGGTTAGGGAAGGGGAAGAAATGTAAGAGCCCATTGGGGAAAAAGTAAAGGGAGGGACAGAGGGGACTAGGAAGATGAGAAGGCCACTTAAAAACGAGGCAACGAACGCATCGACAATTTAAAGATAAGGGCACTCAAAGAGGTATAGGGGTACAAGGGGAAACAAGAAAAGGTTTAGGAGGAGACGTGGGAGGGGGGGGGGAGGGGGGTTGTGGGAATTTCTCTTCAAGCAGGTGATGCGGCATGGAGGGGGGGGGGTGTGGGAAACCATTATAATTCAGGCCGCCGGGGGGGGAAAACCTAACAGGAGGAAAATGGGTGGGGAAAGGACTGTTTCCAGGTGTGTGGGAATTACAGACGAGAAAAATAAAAACAAGTATATGAATTAAGAAGGGATATCAAGTTTTAGACCCTAACAGTAAACCAAACTGTGGGAATCGATCTTGGGAAACCGAAACTATCAGGAATGCAAATACCACCCACGGAACTGGGAATCTCCAAACATATCAATACACAAAAAAGACGGGCGGTGGAAAAATCGGAAAGGGGGAAGTCACGAAAAAACTTGGGGCCCATTAGATGTCTAGCCAGATAAAATGCATGCAAACACAGTCACGGGTGATGGTCCAGGGAGCCCTGAGAAAAAGGGGGCTAACGAAAAAGGAAATAAGATCAAGAAAAGAAAAAAGGCAAAAAATCTAAAATCGACGTGTTCCAAAGTGAGAACAGGAACGCAGGGGGGAAAAAGAAAAAAAAAATGAAAAAACTTCTGAAATTCATAATGAAGAGAAGGGGCAGCAATAAGGGAGAAAATGCCGTATACGAAAGAACCCTACGAGGATAATAGATAAATGGGGGGGGCTCAGGCAACATCTGGTAAAAAAATAAGAGAACAGATAGAAATCATTTACTGCGAGAATGATCTCTTAAACAAAAAGGGGAAAAGAGATATCGAAGGGGGGAAAGGGGGGGGCATCGGAGGTTGGCATCTGGGGGGGTCTAGGGAAAAAGATGTAGAAAAATGGAAATCTATTATCTATCCGATCGTAGGATCGTGCGGCACTAGCGTTACTATGATACTGCCAAGTAATAAAAAGAAGGCGGAGGTTGTTAGACAATTCGCCTGCGGTGACGGACTAATTGTGGGGAACGTAGAGGGAGTGAGTGTATTTACATGGAAAAAGTCTGGTTGAAAAGTAAAGGCTCGGGGCACATCCAGGGAATGAGGAAGGGAAGCAATCATAATCGGGGGGGGATAGTCCTCTCATTTGAATCCGGGTGGAGGGGAAAAGGCTGTGGAAAAAAAAAAAAGAAAGTCTGGAGTGGGGTTGAGGGAGGTTCTGAGTATATTTGAGCAGTGCAAAGTGGGGAACTGGCCTGATAGTGTGGGGGAAAGGGGAGCAGAGGGGTACCTAAACGTGGGGCTGGAGTCCTAACAAGGGAGAAAAAAGAGAGTTGTGGGGGGCAGAAAGGTATGTATATTCCCCCACACGGAAAGCAATCGCCACAACATTTACTGTCATCAGTTGCAAAGATCTAAGAAAAAAATTCTGAGGACTTGAGTAAGGGAAGCTCGGGGGAGGTAAAAAAAGCCCAAGCGTGAAGAGAAGGTCAAGCACTCAAGGTCAGTTCCATCACAAGAAAAAGGGAAGTGCGAAACGAGGTAAAGAGAGCCCAGGGCTATGCAGGGGATTTGCACCAACTCGTGGGGGGAAGAAATGGCATTTTAGGTAGTCAGATACCAGTGCTGCCTGATGGTGAAAGATAAGTTAATTTGGGTGGAGACACAGAAAGAACTGAAGAGAACTGAGAAAAATAAGCCCTTTCAGGGTCAAGCGGCAATACAGCGTGGGTACTGATGAGCCAAATCGTAGAGAAGCGCTTCTGAGAAAGGCTTCTACTGATGTCCAAAAGGGAGCCGAAATCGGGGAAGCCGGCAAAAAAGAGTTGGGTTGATCCTCCAGATGGCGGCAGCGGCTAGAAGTCGGGACTGGCAAAAAGCAGCTGTTAGAGAAGGAAAAAAATGGAAAGGAACTCTATGAAGAAGAACAAGAAGAGGACTTGAGAAGTAAGCAGTAAAAAAAAGAAGGGGGATCGGCCCATTCAGCGTAGAATCAAAGAAGAAGACTAGCCTGAATCAACATCATGAGGTGAACGTAGGTGGCGAACATCGAAGGGGGAAGCGCATGAAAATTAGGGATTCTAAAAGAAGAGTGTGCGCCCCACACAAGTACAGTACGGAGAAAAAAAAGTGAAGGGGTTAGGTAAAAAAGGGGGAAGGGGGTTAAAGCACAGAACCACCACTTATTGATGTGTATCATCTTGGGCAAGAGGGCGGAGAATTAGCAAAAAAAAAAGAAAAAGAGAGGGAGAGGTAGCAGGAAATAGCAGATGCAAGAGGAAGAAAAGTGGGGTTGAAATGTTACAATACATTTCACCGGAATTGTGGTACCGGGAAACGAGGAAAAACTGATGGGCTTTCTCCGTAGGTAGGTGTGGGCTGCAACCTCAGGGAAACAGACGAGGGCAAAACCACTAAAACGGCGCGTAAAATGGACAGGGGTCGGAAAAGGTACTTCATGGTAACTATGAGGGGATAGACCAGTTAAGGTTATTCTCCGAAGGGGGGGGGTTAGGGGGCAGGTAGGGCTATCCTAACTTTTTCAAGTCCTGAGACGTGGAAACAACATTAAAATCTCCTGTGACTGGAGGAATAGATCTTGCGGAATCCTGGATTCTGAAAACAAGGAGGAGCGTTCAAAAATATAGCACTTGGGGGGGAAAATTCTATCCGCGGTCGCAAGCAAAGAGGGGGATCGATGAAGAGAACATGGATTTTCTTTCTCCACGACAAATTTGATTTGACGACATGTGAGAGTTCCGAAGTCGTTCAGTAGGACGATTTTGGATATATAAAAAGGACGGGAAATCTGGAAAGGCAATATTGAAGTATAGTAAGGATAAGGGAAAATTGGGGGGAAAATGAAACTGGAGGAAATGAGAAAAGACAAGCAAGGATGGGGGGGGGGGGCCTCTGAATTTATAAAAGGGCAGCACCGTGAAACAAACAAGCACCGAAAAAGCTTCATGTGGCCTCAGTTAACCTTGACATGGACAATCTGGATGCTCTCTTGAAAAGGGGAACGGGGGGTGTAGCTTGTGACGGGGGATGTCTCCTTACACAAGTGGAATGTGGAGGTGTTTCGTGTGAAACCATAATAGAAACTTTTTTGAGCTAACAGAATATTTTATAACGAAAGGAAAAGTTTGTTTGGCGAGGGGGGTGAAGGGGTGTGGGGAATCTCCAAGGGGAGAAAAAGCAAAATTATATATTAACGTTCATTAGATCTGTAATAACTTGTTAAAAAAAGGAAGAACACCTTTATTGTAACTCGCTCAAAGCTTTGCACTACCAAAATCACCCACTGGAACTGGAATATACCGAGAAAAAAGACGAAAAAGAAAGACGGGCGTGGAAAAATGGACGTTCCTTATTCAAAAGACACCCGAAAAAAAAGGGAGAGGAAAAAGAAAAAATAACGAATGCCATTGCCAGCAACCGTCCCGAAAGCCTCCTCAAATGACATAGGGAGTCCACCGTCAAGGGGATCATGAATCCTAAAAGAAGAACATCCTTCTCAAGAAAAGTCACGTCAAAGGCAAAGAAACAAATAAGGGGGGGACACAAAAAGTACATTCACCGCAAAACGGGGACAAAGCGTAACACAATATGTCCAAAGTCTGAGTTTCCTATCCATCATCAAGGAGCCAAAGAAAGTATCGACCTAACACGATAACGGCTATCAATAGTTAAAAATTGCTCAGTGAAAAAGGTACCATACAGAGAGACGACACCGTTTCCTGGGTGCTCAGAGGATCTCTAAAAAAAAAAAGAGGAAGGGGGAAAGAGCAGATCATATCGCACAACGGCCCTGTGGTAGTTAGGGGCACGGTGTGGACGTACCGATGGGAAAAGGGGGGAAGTTCAAATCTATTAGCTAAACCGTTCTAGGGGTCAGGCATCGGGTGAAATGAGGGCAAGTATCTGAATAGGGCCCTAGGAAGCCGGGAAGTAGGGTAAAGAGCGCCTGAGTAGCGTAGTGAAAAGGATTTCTTGGTCTGCGTGCAATGGGCATTGTTGTTGGAAGGGGCGCGTGGGCAGGTACTGAATGAGGAGGAGTTCGAGAAGGCGGCATGAAATTCGTAGCTGGACCGATATGGGGGGTATCAGGGTAGTTACTAGGAACGGGCCGGGTCATAAAAGAACTGGAGGTATATTGTACTGGAGTAATTTCCGGGCGGTGGGGAAAAAGGGCGAGCGATAATTCCCTGATAGGGTCGTAAGCTTTGATGCAAGTGCTAATAGTGGGACGGGTAGGAGAAAAACAGTAGCAGAAAGTTGGAATAACGTTACTCATAAGGTGGGACTTGTTTCAAAAAATGGAAGTGTTCCCAAAAAAAGAGAAGAAAAAAAAGGTAACTGTGCAGTTTATCCAAAAGAGCGGTTAGAGGTGGGAGATTTCTAACATCGACATAATCCAAATTCGACGCGGGAAGAAGAAGGCAAACCATTCCCAGTTCCATCACGCGAAGCCATGAAACGAGGGTGTCAGTTCAACGAGGGAACTGAGACCTTGACCGATTTCGGGGGGGACCGACAGGGGAAAAATCGTGTGTTGAAAGCAGGGCCTTTGGAAAAGGCGACCCCGCTGCCTGGAGTGTGAAAAAAAAGCGGAAGTTAAAGGTTATACACCATTGGTCCGGTACCTGGAAAAAAAAAAAGGGTCCAAGTGGAAAAAGAGGCCTACAAGCCTTGGATTATGAGGAAAATCGTCAAGCACGAAAGTCGGACTGGACGAAAGATAAAACTGATGTCAAAAAGATCTGGCACATTAGTCTGATCATCAAGAAGTGGTTATCCTCCCAGATTGCGCAGCGCGAAAAATGGAAAAAAAAATCAAAGCAGGTAGGCCGATCGGAAAATGGATGCACAAGCAAGAATCGGAAGGCAAAGACAACATAAGAAGATAATGTAAATACACGTCTCAGAAAGAAAAGGGGAGGGAGGGGACCGATGCCTTCAGCGCCTCACCTGAGCGGAGAAGGCAGGAAAGTAAAGGGAGAAAACAATAGAGAAGGGAAAAGTAGCATGAAACCAGCGCCATTTGCACGCTCGTTGAGAGGTTTATCGGAGAAAAGTTGGCAGCATAAGCAAATATTATGTCAGCCAAAAAAGAAGAGAAAAAAAAACAGTCTGAGAAGCATCGTTGTGAAACGCGGTTTGAAAAACAGAAGAATGTTAAAAAAAATTGGGTTATCATCTTGCATATTGCGAAAAGTCCGCTAGAAAAAAAAGGGAGAAAGGAAAGAGAAGAGAAGCGAAAAGAAAGAAAGAAAGAGAAAATGTTTCACAAGACATTCACGGGGCTTGTTTACAGAAACGCCGGGAGGCAACCACATATTGTCTGAGAGGGGAGTGGTGGTGAAAAACAAAGATGGATTCTCAGAGAAAAGACAGGCGAGTAAAACCAGATAAAATTGCTAGGGAATGCGATGGTGAAAATTCAGAAACATCTAGTATGTTATTGTTTAAATCAGAACTTGTAAGGGGGACATAAGTAAAAAATAATGAGTAGATACGCTTACTGCATCGGAAATCCGCACTACTTTTGAGGGAAAGGATACGGTCCAACGTCCAGATAAGGGTGTGAAAAACTTCAATCTTTCTGTGCAAGGTTTTTGCACGTCATGCAATAGCAAACTCTTGCAAAAAAAGATATGGGACAATTCTAGCAAGCCGCTGCCAAGCTTGAGAAATAACAAGAGGAGAAAAAAGGAAAGGATGACATGGTCCGGGCTCAACCTTTTGACGGTTGGTTAAGCATTGGAGGGAAGGGGGGAGGGACTGAGTGCGGGCTTGAAACGGGTGGCTCAGTATAAAAGGAGGCTGTAGGAGCTTGAAATGAAAGGAGTATTGAAAGTATAAGGAATAAAAGTGGAAATTAAACTTGGAGTATGACACAGCCAACAGAAAGGAAAAAATGAATAAAAAGCCCAGCTTTCACAAAAGAAAGGAAACGAATAGAAAACTTTTGGCACAAAAGAAGGGGAATCAGGCACCGAAAAACAGGTTGACCTTGCCGCGTTGTCTGAAAATGAATAAGGAAAAAAACGGGGGAAAATTATAAGCACAATTTCTCTTCAAGTCAGCGTTATAACATGTGAAAGGGGTCTTGTGCCCCTGTTCATCCTGGACGAAAGCCTTTTTGGGGGAGAAAGGTGTGACGGATGACAGTAAATGTTGTTTGGGACGAGGGCGGGGGGGTCCGGGGGACCAAACATGGAGAACACCAACCTTTATTAACGTAGCTGAAGGAGGTGGTAGAACTTTTTGGGGGAAAAAGCCCCACTGGGGACCTCTGCTCAAAGCTTGTCCCGATAGAAAAAAAAGCAGGAAAACTTGAAATGCTGAAATATACTCCAGCTAATTCCCACCCATACACCATAAGAAACGGGAGGGAAAAAGGAAAGGAAAGGACGCAGGATATCTCCACTTAATCTGTAACCCGAAAGACACCAACGTCTCCAATACTCCTCCGGTATTAAGGGATGTGCCCCCGTCCCTTCTAACATCCGGACCACCAGGAAAAAGTGGAAAGGAAATCGGAAATAAAAGAAAGAGGTAGAGTAACTCAACCAGAGCGCAATCCTTATCACAATCTCGACCCTGCTAATATGCCTTTAAAAGATTGGCAGCACACGTAAAAAAGGCAGACAACAGGCTACGATAACGGCAGAAGACCGGGTCAGTGGCAACTGACGAGGCAATACAGCGGCACATCAGGGGGCAACGTCCTGAAAACTGGGGGGGGGGGGGATGATGATAACCTCAACAACAAACAAATGAAAAGGGGTAGGAAATATCGGTCACGACGTTGGGAAGAGTCTGAACAGTATTGCTAGTGGGAAAAGGAGCAAAGGTATCTATTAGCTATCAAGGGTGCGTTCATCGTCAGATGGGAGACGAGGATTCGATAGGAAGGAAGGGCAGCAGGGGAGATAAGTGCAACTGCGGTGACTGTCTACTATGTTGGACACGTAGAGGACTTGGACTTGGGAAGGGAAGGTCAGGAGGCGATGGTAGAGCGGAGGAAGACAATCAATTACTTGGGAGGATTTAGGAAAGGGGGCTGGGGACAAGCATAAAGTAGATGGGCTATGGTGAGAGAAGGGTGAACAAGAAGGGCGTTTTTCAGTTCCACCGGGGGGAAAAAGGGGGAATCAGGGGAGAATTGTGGAAGGAGTGATTCCCGCATTTCAAGTTGGTGAGTCGAAAAGAAAAGAGATTCCTGATGGGAGGGGAAAAAAGCTGCAGATTTTTACATAAAGGGGTCGGTAGGGTCTACAAGAGAGCTAGAAAAGGGGGAAGTGAGGTCATGGGGGCTTGTTTCTGACATGTATGTTATATGTCCCCCACGGGGAACAAAGCATGGCCAAGGAAGGGGAAGAGGGTGCCAGGTCTGTTAGCTCAAAAAAGGAGGGAGAATTATTAATGGGAATCAACAAGCACAAAAACTGCCCAGGACCATCAACAGCTGACTAGACAAGACACCGCAAATTTCCTTCAACAAAAGGGAAACCGATTGCAAGGGGAAAGCCAGGGATCGGTGCAAAAGTCGATGCAGTTGAAGTTTTGGGAAAATAGTTATCATTGGCGATTAACCTAACAGAGACCCAGGGAGGGGAAGATAGTAATTTTTATACACCAAGGGATCCTTATCCTTATAGAAGTCTATCTTGGGAAAAAAGGGGTCAGGGCGGGCTACAGCAAAACTGTTGTTATGATGAGGCAAAAATCTGGGGAAAACCACTAAGCTTACCGAAAAAGAAGGCAAAGGAGCAAGAAAAATCTTGAAGGGTCAAGAGACTGGGACAAGATGGGGGTGGGGGCCTCCATAGGGCGCAGTCTGCCAAGTGAAGAAGCGGATAGCACGAGTCAAAAAGGGGGGGCCCAAAAAGGTGAAAATTCAATAATCTAGGGACTCGACATCAGTGAAGTTAAGAAAGGGGGAACCTTCAGAAAGAAAAAGTTTGGAAGGAAAGAGGCTCCGGCGTAGAGCACAGCTAAATAAAAAGGGAAAAACAAAAGTAGATCTTAACCTCATAGAGGAAAATGAAGTAGGGCATGGTAAAGGGAAAATTTCACAAAGCCTTTTAAAAAAGGTGCGCCCGCGTCTTTTCTCATTATCGCCTTATTATGTGCACCCAACCACTGAGTACGGAGAGAAGAAAGGGGAAAAGGTGACAATCACGTGAAATGTAGGTGAAAATTTCAGAAACACTTATTGATTGATCCTAGGAAGACCTAGGAAAACAAAACGGGAGGGAGAAGGGATAATTTATCTAAATCTTCAATAATAAACTAAATAAGGGGGTAAGGGAAGTGGGCATTTCACGGATCTTGGGGGGGAAAAAACGGGGCTTTCCTCCGTGAGGTGTGGTTTGGGCTGCACATGGAGGAGCTCCAAGCGAGGCGATAAACCAAAAAGGCGCTTGCAAAGAGTCGCATGAAAAATACTGGGAGGGTCCGACTAGAGGTGTTAATCCTAAAAAGAAAGTTCAAGGAAAGAGCTAGGTAGGCTCTACAGTTAAAAGGCATAGGAGAAGAGTTCCTGATTGGTAGTGTAAACCGTCTCCGTAGGCATGTCTCTGATGGTGTTCAAATGATTCTTGTGTGCAAAAATAACATGGGGGGGGTGGGGGAGACTGCAGAATAAGCAGCGAGGGGGGGCTCATCTATCCGCTTGGGGGGGAAAAAATCCGGCAGCAATCTGGAGAGACATCTGGAATTGCTCTAACAGGACAGATTCTTGCTCAATTTGAGAAAGGGGGAGCATTTTCCAAGCGTGTGTGCTCTGACGATTTTTATCAAGAAGAAAAGAAAAAAGAAACTGGCCGGTTGAAATGAAAGGGCAGGGGACGAGTAAGGTCCATTGTGTAATGAAGTAGCAAAAGGGGTGAACGACGAATCCTATAAAGGCCACTTGCAAAAAAAAGAAAAAACTGCATGGACTGGAAAAACTCGAGAGTCCAAGGGGAGGGGACCAGGGGAATTGAATCGGTTTATGCTTCTAGGGGATGTAACTTAATTTTAGGGGGGGGGGGATTGGAAGGTCTCTTAAGCGGGGAGAAGAGGGGATGGTGTTCGATGTGCTGTCAGGAAATATCCTAACTAAGGGGGGGACAGACAACAGGAATTTTGGGGGCGATTCAAAGGTTTTCCGGGGGGGGGGGGGGTAAGACATGGAGAAACAAGCACAAGATTAAAAAAATCAAAAGGGAGGGGGGAGACTTTTAACTACACAAGGGTGTAACTCTTCTGCTGGTAAAAGGACATAGAGCAACCCTAGAGAAAATCCAGCGGAAATTACTCCAGAATATCCACATACACCAGAAAATCGGGGGAGGGGGAGGGGGGGTCAAAAGTGGTACCAAACATGATATCAAAAATTTCGGTAATAATAAAGAATACTAGGTATGAGGGGAAGCACCGTCTCGAAAACCTCATTCGGAAAGGCTGTGCCCCCCGTCCCTTCGAGAAACGCTCAAGGCCGGGTCACCCTCAGGAACTCGACGTGTAAAAAAGGTAGGTAAGTCACCGAGGGGGGGGGGAGGGAAAAAAAAAGAATCGAAAACTGCATCTGCGAAGACCTATACTTGGCCGAACCTTAAGAAGAGGGGAAGGGAATACGCCGGGCCGAAATAGATTGAAATTGCTCAGGGTGAACCTCGGTACGAGCATAAAAAATAAGGGGGAAAAAACCAGTTTCCTTTTGACTGGCTGAATCAGAAAAAAAAGGACCCAACAAGGAAAGAAAGAGATCAGATCGAAAAGGCAAGGAGAGGTTGAACCTTAGAGGTTCAAGCTGGAAAACGTCAGAGGGGGCCACTGAAATTTTAATCCTAGTAGCTAGAAGAATTGCGGACGTCATCGCAAGGATTACTATTAAGCACAATGGAAATGAATCGCAAGGCAAAAGGGAGTTTGAGCAAGGCGTGACTGTACGTACTAGGGGTTAAGGTCGGGAAGGAAGGCACTTTTTGGGGATGGGGGGTAGCAGGATGTGAGAGGGGGGAATACTGCTAAGGGGGGGGGGAAACGACATCGGGGAATTAGGAAGGATTGGGAGGGAGGGAATAATGGAGGGACTATTAAGATAATGGGGGAGTCTCATTGGTGAGTAAGAGTACACTGAGGAAGAAAAAAAAACCCGAACCATTCGTATGAATGAGGGTTTGTCTTAGGGGGGCCTCAGGGGGAAAAAGTTTTGTCGACTCGGATGAAGGAGGAGGGGGGGAAAAAATCCACAGAGTTACATAAAGTGGGCTGTAGGTCTAAAGCGACTCTATCAGGTGGGGGAGAAGGTATAAGGGGGTTCTTTCCTAGGTTATATAAACACAAACGGACAAAAGCATCAAAAAAAATGGCTTGAGGTTTATCAATAGTAGAGAAAAGAATGAGGGGAGATCAATCGGACACTACCTCCTGAAAAGCCGACAAAAGGGCAATCACTCTCAAGTTCCAGAGAAAAAATAACCAGAAAGTTGAAAATTCACGATTGAAGAGGCCAATTGCAGATAGGGGAAAGGGTGAAATGCAGTTGAAGACGTTTGGGGGGAACTGTAGGGGGTTCAGAAGTCTTCCTTGGTGTAAAAGGGGTTAGGTGGGATAAAAAAAAGGATCAAGGTCCGATATACTTCTAAATCTTGCAACTTTCATTTCAAGCACGAAGGAGATTCTTAGCTCAAAGCAAACTCCAGATCGCAATGCCGAAAAGTATAACTAGTAAAAGGTGAGCAAAAAAAGGGCTATCAAATGGGTGATCCAGAGGGCGCAGCGGGGGCAAAGAAAGAAGGGACTTCACGGGATTGCAAAAAATGCAAGCAGCACGAATCGAAGAACAGCACATCAGAGATATGGCGTTGAA
>Ga0179593_1374731_pt1 | contig 13012 bp, 14 predicted proteins | sample CZODoug2_1_08_16_FD_185931 | JGI IMG/M metagenome (GOLD analysis project Ga0179593, IMG submission 185931) | Vadose zone soil fungal communities from Angelo Coast Range Reserve, California, USA - CZODoug2_1_08_16fungal (PacBio error correction) | ecosystem: Environmental > Terrestrial > Soil >...
GGGAAAAAAATTGACGACAACCCGAACACCAAGCCAAAAGGGGCCCAAAAAAAACGAATCAGAGAAAGGCTGAGATTCTGTAAAAACAGTTAACAGAGAAAGGCCCACCGCAAAGGGACTGCATCAAAAAAAAAGACGGTCGCGGAAAAGGAATGCCGACCAGCCACAAGGATGGGTGGCAACGCCATTCAAAAAATGCAAGGAACCGTGACTTGGGCGGCCCCTCATTCGGGTAAGGCCCCGTTAAAAAAAAAAAACGAGGTCAGGAGTGGGCCAAAAAGAAAAGACAGAGCCGATCGCCAAACAGGCAAGGACAAAAGCACATTCCCAGGGCGAAAAAAAAATTGGGGTGGAAATCGCGAAAGCGATTCAAAAAGTGTGACGGAAAAAGTGTCCGCTGGGCATTAAAAAAAAAAAAAAAGTAAAGAAATCGTTGTCCAAGGGCGTAGGGAGGCATTCACTAGAAGTTTGCCAATTGAGGGAACATTGCAAAGGGCAAGGACACGTCATCTCGAAGGGTTTGAAGACCCAAAGCATGGAGAACCACAGCCCTCAATTAGCCAAGCACGTATAACATGACCAGAGAGAGGAATCGGAGTGTCTATGGGGGTTGCGGTTGAGAAAAAAAAGGTGAGGTCCCCCGGCAAACGCACCGGAAAAGGGCAAACCGGAAAGCAAAGAAGAGCAACGGAACCTCGAAGGGGAGGGGGGGGGGGGGGAAAAAGGCTATTAAATAGAAACCGGGGGGGCGGCACCGAAAGGGGGTGAACCCGAAAAGCGACGATAATAGGCTCAGCGCCGCCAAGAAAGATTTTGACGAAGTGGGGAACCAAGGGTTAATAAAAAAAAAAAAAAAAAGAATACCCCATGAAAAAAGTCCGATGACCGGTTCAAAGAAAGGGTGCTGGACGGAATAGAGGCGCCCGGACGAGGTTTTTCCAGTTCTAGAACAACCCGGGCAAAAAAATCCCGGGTGCTGCGTCCAGGAGGACCAAACAGCGGCGAGAACGAAGCGCCTTCTTCGTCCGGCAGGCCGTAATGTTCGGCCAGCGAAAAATTCCGGATCAAAATCGGGCCATAGCCTACGAATCCCGCAAAGGACGAACACACCGCGGAGGAAGCCCGCAATGGCACTAAACGGTGGACGGGAGGGAATTTCCCGAAAAACCAGGAAAAAGCACTTGACTGAAAAAAAAAAGAAACGCAAATCCTGGTTTGCAGGCGACCACGGCGACCGTGACAAGGCAGGTGAAGAGGCCGTGCGCAAACAAAAGAAGGGGGGTCGCGGCCTGCGCACCCCGCAATACGGGGTCAGTAAAATCAAGAGGGCATTCCGCCGATGTCCACGTCGGAAAACGTCCCCCAAACAAAAAATGGACTAACTGAAAAAAGGCACGAAGCGAGTGGAAAATGGGCGCCAGGAAAAAAACAGGAAGGTCCCGAACAGGTCCAGACTCAGTCAGATTACGAGGGAAAAAAGAAAACAAGCCCCTGAATTGACGGAGGGCCCATTGAGCTATAAAAACGGAGTTCAGTCAAACGCGACCCCCCGCCCCACAAAAAAAGAAGGGGGGGAAGGGGGGTCCAATACTCGGGAACGAAAAGGAAGAACGGTGGGATCGGTTTACAAGGAGAAGCAAAAAGGCACAAAACAAAAAACCCTGTAGATTCCTGCATCGGCAGAGGGGAAAAAAAAACCATCCAAATGGGAGCAGGTTCGAATGAGACGACATTGTTGGGCGAACCCTCGGAAGGCGGTTAGCCCAGCGCCGCCCCCCCAGACAAGAGCTAGTCCCTTAAAGAGCAGGGCAAGGCTTCGGCAAGATGGTTCAAAACAAAGCGCTCGAAGCCGGAAGCCGCCGTCATGAAAGGTTGTTCAAAAAAAAAAAGAAATATCAAACAGATTCCAACGCATATGACTTGACCGCAAGAAAAAGATCAGCGCGTTAAACCTCATCTGGGCCCACACGGGATCACCGAAATGAGGGACCCTCATCCAAGGAAAGTACAAAACGCCCACCAAAAGTGAAAAGAAGGATGAAAGTCAAACCGCACCTCGTATCCCGCGCCAAAAAGAAAAAAAAAGTGAGAACACGATGGGTCAGTGGCGTGTAAAGAAAAAAAGTAAGAAACCACCGGGCGGGCATCGGCCATTCCTGAAAAAGTTGGGGTTCCGTGAGGGAGGGCAAGCGTTGCACCCAAAACACCATAGCAGTTGATCAGAAAGGTGGTTGGGGGACGGGGAGGGAAAAAGAGGGGGCCAAGCACCGCGTGAAAGGGGGTTTCGCTGCGGGTATTCAAAGGAAGTGCCACAGATCGAACGATCTTGGAACACGACAGACCCAGAACCTACGAGGTCGGCGTGTCGTGAAAGGGGGGGGGTCGACACAGGGTGTGGCAACAGGTCCTCAGGCACGCCAAAGGGGAAAAAAAAAAAGTTTGTCCCAATTGAAGAAAGAAATCGAGAGCAACGAGACAATTTCATCGGCTAAAAAAAAAGCGCTTGGAGAAGATGAGCCAACGGCTCGTTGCCAGAGAGGGGAAGAAGCAGGACCCAAAAGGTCCCGGGAGTGCCCGGAACTGTTGCAAACCTGTTGCCATTTGTGTTCACGAACACAACTACTGGCAACGGATCATGATGGCAGGTGAAAAAGAGCGCGGGGAATAACAAAAAAAGGGGTTCATCAGCAAATGACGAATAACAACCGGCGAAAAAAAAAACCACCTTCGAAAGGCAGCTGAAGGGTGGTCACATTGAAATCAGACAAACATAAAGAAAAGTGACACCGCGAGGGGCGGTTTGAGGGGGGGGACGCCGTGGGCAGAAGAATCAACGTAACACAAGATGGAGGGGAATTGCCGCAGGTGTAGGGGCTGGGGGCCGACCGAAAGACCACTACCTGGGATATCCGCAAAGAGGAAGAATGAAAGAACCGCTGTGACAAAAAAAAGCGCCCGGGGGGGAGTAACAAACATGACTGGGGAAGCCGTTTTTTGTGGGCGTGGGGGGGGGGGGGGAACAAGTGGGCAGGGAGTGGGCGTACGAAATCTGGGGGGGGTCGACGTTGTAGGCCCGACGAACCCGGTCGAGGAATATTGCCCAATCAAGAAAGATGCGGCCGACTCTTTAAGAATGATGAACCGCAAAAAAAAAAAAAAATTCTGGAAGGGGGGGGAGAAAAGAAAAGAAAAGCCCCTTGAACGAAGCGCGGGGCAAGAGGAATATGAACCCCAGTACAGGGCAAAACGAAGCAGGTACGAAATCTTGGAGGTGAAGGTCTGTAAGGGGAAAAAGAAAGCCGCCACCCTGGGGGGGGGGAACAAGAAGGGATCGTTTGCCGCCAAAAATGTCACGAAAATTCAACTTAAAATCCGCCGCAGTTTTCGCCGGGAGGAAAGAATCTACCTGGGGGGGTGATGGCGCGCCTTGAATTAGAAAAAGACAAAAAAAGATACGCGAGTCGGGGACAGCAAAGAGTTTGGTCAAACACACCCCACGCTACGGCAAGCGCCGCAATGGGAAAGAGGGAAGGCCAACAAGAGGCGGCGATTTAAAACAGGTAGATGAATGACTAGAAACTGTTCCCACGGACCATGAATCCGGGGCCCAGTTCAAAGGTCGCCACGCGTTGAAAACCTAAAAAAGGGGGGAGGAAGGAATGGACCCGGACAGGAAACGCCTCAGGGGGGCCTTCCCAGAAAACATGAACTTAAGTGCTCAGACAACATCCAGGGGAGGGGTGGGATGCAGCAAGGAAAGACACGAACGGTTTTTGAGGGCCACGCCCACAGGAAGCAGAACGACCAGTACGCAGTCGGCGCGAGCAAAAAAGGGATATTAGAATGGGGGAGTTTCAACGGGGAAGGACCTGGGAGACCGTTCACTTGACGCATCAACCGTCCCCGTGCCATTTCGCGTCCATCCGCCGCGGAAACAAGGAGGGGGGATCGAGTGATCTACCCAAGAGGGTTGGAATGCCTGGAATTTCTGGGACGGCGCCCCCTGGCACAGGGACGGATGGGCCAAACAAACGTAAAGGGACAAAAGTGGGACGCTCGCCGCCCCCTGAAAAGGAAAATGAAGCCAAAGGAGAACCCGGCTGGGAAAAACGGAAACCCAGACTCACGGCCAACCCCCGGCATGGCCGGCCCTCTAAACAACCACGCAAACTGATCAACGCAACGCGTTCATTCTAAATGGAGTGGGGAGCAACTCCGCCGGGAATCGGGCTGCAAAAACAAGCACCAACAAGAACAGGGACTCTACCAAAAGCTCGGGGGGGCGCAGGTCGAGAAAAAAAAGGGACGAAATCAGACACGAAGTCTTTGTTTCAATTCAGGGTTTTCCTAACAAAAAAATGGCGGGTGGACCCCCGACAAACCGGTCTCTGAGAAAAAGCAATCCCTAAAAAGGAAAATCGGGAGGAGACCTTCACCGGAGTCAGGGGGGGGCAGCATACCCCGCGGCAATGCCGGTCGTGCAGGAAGAAGGGTACTTACAAACGAAAGAAAAACCAAAAAAAATGGGGCGCCTGTATCTGTGACATTATCCATCACCAATCGGGGGTGCTTGGGGGAGCAACAGAGAATTGCAAGAAGCGGCACCCCTGACAGAGAACGAATCGCCTTGGAGGGCGCACAAAGGGGTGGAAAAAAAGGTGGATATAATGAATCCAAGTTCTCCAGAGGTACAACGAAAAAGTTGGGAAAAACCTTTGGGACCGTTGGCAGGGGGGAAAATGAAACCTCCGTAGACAAAAACACCGACCTGACAAGGGGCACAAAAAGTGACGCGTTCCGCGACTACCGGGGAGAAAAAGGGGGGTTTGTCGGAAATGCTGAATAGGGGCTTAAGCCGTTTTGCAAAATATTGCTTGGGGTATTGCTTGTGGGCCCTTCCTGCACCAAAGGAACCAGGGGGGTGCAACACCCAAACCTGACCCGAATAGAGCCGACCGCAGAAACGGGTTTCCTCGCCCTCGAAGGGTTGAATGCAATGAAACGGGCCAATCACTGGTGAGGGGTACGAAACAATCATTTTGGACCAGAATGCAGGGTGATGCAGCCATGCCGCCGGGGTACGAAGGGGAGGCGCCACAAGGAGGGGGGCATGTTCCATATCGGCAGTTCCTTTCACCTCTCGGGGGGGGGTGCCTGCCGGGGACCTCGTTGCGAAAAGTGAACGAAATCAAAAAACACCAACGAGAGCAACACCAACCGTGTAGTAGAAAGAATAGCAAAAAAGAAAAAAAGGGTCCAACAAGGAAAAAATACAAACCAAAAAAACCCAACAGACGACACACCCGAGAAAGGAGGAAGGGGAGGGAAGACTTGCCACAGCCCGGCCCCGGCGACGGATTCCATAACACCGCCAAAAGTAAGTCGAGGGAAATTATAGGGGACGTACCAGCACCGATTTGGGCAGAAGGAAAAAGTATAAACACGTATGGAAGTCGCCAAAGATATTCGGGAGCCACGTTAGCACCACGAAGGTCAAAGGCCAACAGCCACAAAAAGAGACAAGCACCGAATCGAAAAAAAAAGCGAACGGGCACCTAAGCAGGGGACGACCCCTTTGGGGGGTTCGACGGATCGAAAAGTCACCTGTACGGAAGAGTTTAAAACCGCTGATCGGGCACGGCAGGGGAACTGAAATCAGTGTGAAACAAAGGAAGGGGGGGACCTGATGCATTCCTATCACCAATGGTGGGCCAAAAAAAGGGACATACAATTCCCAGAGCTTCTTCTCTTTGCAGCAAAAGACCGGCTCCGCAGCAAACAGCCCCTCAGGCAAAAGAAAAATTAACGAATGGACAACCCCATCGCGGATCTTCGGGGGAGGGGGGGTTATGTGAGGTGGAACCAAGAGTCCCCAGTCAACATTGCATGACAGGGTCCAAAAGAATAACAAATCCCCCGAAGTGAATCAGCAAAACGGGGAAAAAAAGAGAAAGGGTCCTTGAGGGTGACGATGAAGAGCCCCCGGGGGCGGGAAATGGGGAAAACCTAAAAAATGAACAGAATAGGTTCTCGACGGGCGCCGCCCCTAAGTAATTGAGCGGGGTGCGCCCGTGGGCAATCCAAAGGTGAAGAAAGCCGGGAGGCGCCAATTCCAAGCACCCGTCAGAGTGACGTCAAACGGTTGCACTGATAGATGGGCACCAACGCCAACTGTCTCGAGGTTTTGAACCAAAGGGGGACCAAAATTGTTGGGCCGGGCAAAAACCAAAACAGGGCTTCAGGAAAACGGACAACGTTAACAGGGGACGCGAGTCACGCTGATCCTGAAACGGCAATCCCATCGCTGTTGGACAGCGGCGAAAAGAAAAAACAGCAAAGCGGGGCCACAAAATCCTCGCCTCAAAAGAGCGGCCAATGGACCACGACTGGAGCGGAAGAACGGACCGCCCGGGAAAACGGAGGTTCACAAAAGACCGGCAAGTCCCTTGTTGCAAGAGGGGCACGAACAATGCGCACGGGTCGGTGACGGATCTGATTGCACAGCAAAAGGTCGTGGGTTAGACAGTTGGGGGAGGGGCAGCCAAAACAAGAGAAACGGTCTGCAACGACTAGAGTAAAAAGGAAAAGAAGGTCGTTCGAGAAATTCCCGCCTTACCACGGACCCGCTCAAACCGGGCCGGAGGAACAACGAGCGCCAGTGGAGGCCCCCAAGGTGTCAAAAGAAGAAAAAAAGGGTTACCGAGAAATAAATCGCGCGAATCGCCAAGAACAAGAGAACCCATGGCGGCCGAGGGAAACGGGTTAGTAGTGGGTCCCAGGCGCGCGCCCACGCCACCAACTTCCGGTTGCCCAAGGGAAAGACTCGACGAACTTTCATCACGTCGGGTCGTCAGCAGACCGCCAAAACCCGTAAGATTTTTCTGAAGAGCCTGGAACAGCTTGTTTACGAAAGGAAGGGGTGGTCTTCGACAAGGTGGTTGGGCAAAAAGAGAACGGACGGGTTTCCGGAAAGCAGGGCGGAAACGAAACAAGGCGCAATTTCCCTTCAAGATAGAAAACGCTTCGGAGACAACACATTCAAGGCTCCCGAGGCAGGGGGCTCGCCGTGCAAAAGGGGGGGGGGGGGGAATGCTACAAAGAAGCAAGGATCAAAAGAATATTCGACGCCACAAAGGGGACACGGCAAGAAAGCGAACGCTGTCCCGCGTTCGAAACAAAAACCATTCGGCGATCACATACGCCCTCAAGACGATCACCCACCCAACAAAATTCGAAGCGTTTTTACCAAAAAAAGGCACCGAGGTCACGAGAACGAAACTGATTGAGAAAGAAACGGGAAGATGAAAGGTGTTCGTCGTCGTCAAAAAGAGAAAAGAAAAGCCGGGAAATCGTAACAATTCCTCATCTGGTGGTGTTCCGTGACAGAGAAAGTCGGAAAGCATCGCGGTGAAGGGATCTTTGTTCGAAATTAACAGCGGAAGAACAGAAAAGGAAGGTGGTTTTGGCAAAAAAAGAGCTGGGAATCGCATTCAGATGTGCACGAAATCACCGACGATCCTTGGTCCACAAACGCAAGCCCGGAGTGCCCGTGCAGCTTGTCCGTGAACAAATGGTGCGAACAGGTTGGCCAAAAACATGGTCCTCCGGAAAGAAAGGGAAAGGGGAAACTTTGACGAAGACTCACAGAGCGGGCAACGAGAACCAGGGGAAGGGAAAAGAGGATCAGACAAACAAAACTAAGAGAAAGAGAGAGAGAAATCCAGCGGTTCGTTGAAGAGCAGCTAAGTGCAAGTCGGAAAACGGGACAAAGTCCCTATTGAAAACCATGTGGCCACACAAAGTTTCGAAAAAAAGGTTAAAATAAAGGTCAAGCCGCGGGCAGCAAAAAGGGCCAAGGTGGGGCAAGAATTTCGTCGGTGGATCAGGGGAAGTCGCAGAACCCTCCCGAGGAAAAAAAAAAAAAACAAAAGGGTCAACTTGCTGTATGCGAAATTTTGTCAAATAAAAAAAAAAAACATTCGAAAGGGACCGCGATGGGGGGGGGATTTTCAGGGGACAGGAACTCCCGTTGCATGGAAAAAAGTCACAAAAAACAAGAGAATAATGACGATGACAAAAGGAAGGTTGGCTGACTACTTGTAAGCCGACGAAAGGACAACTGAAACTTCCAGTCTAAAAAAAACGGGGTCACCTCAGGCTCTGCGTCAGCTGATCAAAAGGGAGCGGGGAAGGGGGAAAAACGCGCGGACGGGTGGGGAGGTGGTGAGCGGCGGGCGTATCTGTTAAAAAAACTGGTGTATAACCGAAGAAAAAGGAGGGGGGACCTGAATCTCGGGCGCGTGATAAAAAAGAAAACCGGAATCTTCCGTTAAAAATAGTATGACTGAGCAAAAACACCTCGACGGACTGAAATAGCCCTTCCAGGAATCTCCGGGGCAGAGGAATAGAGGCAAGAATCCGTGGTTCGAATCTAAGGAAGGATCGAGAAGGGTCAGGAGAGAAAAACATGGGCCGGAAAACGAGGGGGAGGAGGCCAACCACTAATGCAACGATTCGACCAAGGAAAAACATCCGCTGGTTGGCCGCGGAAAACAAAGACGGCACCGGCAGAAAGAAAAAAACCGGGTCTGGCGAAGTCTGAAAACGAACTGAAACAAAACCGTGATGGAATGTTACCGAGTCGGGCCGGCAAAGCGTGTGGAAAGGTCGAAAGGAAGGAAAGATACGACAGCGCCCGAAAGTTGAAAAAAAGATTGACTCAATAATGGAGGGAGATTTTGCCGCCGCGAATAACTAAGAAATCTAAAAAGCCACAATGAAAACGTTCACTCGATGAAATGGGAGGACAAAGACGGCGCCCTCAAACCGGGGGGTTCGGAAAAGCAGGCGGAAGAACGCCTCTTTGGATCGGACGACAAAAAACGGCGAAAAATGAGGAAGGAGGGAGGCGCACACCAAGGATGAAAAGGGGGGTGACTGCAAAAGGGCCGAATAAAGGTGGCGGAAAACGCCCCCGACAGAAAACGACGTAACATACGCACGGCTACACAACAAGGGTCTGCTGCGGGGGAAGGGGGGGGCAAAAGGCCCCTGTTTCAAAGGAACGTTAGGGGTCGCCTCCGATGGCAAGGGGGGGGGGGAATAGAGCCAGGACCGCTGCGAGAAAAGTCCGGGCTGCCCGATTTTTGATCCTACTTTGTCAAATGGTTCGGGGGAGGCGGGGGACCAAGAAAAGCTGATTGGCAAAAAGAAAAAGTCGCAGGATGCTCAGACGCTTGTAAACAATGAAAGCAAACAACGAGTTTCCAAGAAAAAAGTGGTTACCGGAAAGAACTGGGAAAACCTATCAATCCAACCAGGAACGTCAAACGTCCCACTCCATCACTCAAGTTCACGGACCGGTCTCCGGGGTGGGGGGACCGCCAGGAAAAGTGAAAAAAGCGGAGGGGGTATGCAAACCGCCGCCACACTGACGACTAACGACGCGCCAAGAGTATCTATCCGTACGGGGAGGAAGTTTTTATCGGGTGGGACCCAATGGCTGCCGCCACAAGAAAGGGTTGGACAGTCAGTCGGAGTAGCAAATCATCAATAAAATGAAAACAAACCAATCCAGGAAAGGAGTCCCTTTGGCAAAGCTGGAAAGAGGGTGGGAAACAGGGACCGGGAGGGCCAGGAACCCATGGGCCACAATGAAATAAACAACTCACCAGCAAAGAAGATCCCACACCGAATCTTGAAAATTCAGTCCTATAGACGTGGCAATTGAGGTTTAAAAAGGGGGGCTAACCAGGAGTGGCAAAAGCAATGCCCACACATGGGAAAAAAAAAAGGAAAGGAAAAAAAGCCGGTTCAATTTGGGGGCAACAAAAAACTTGGGTTATATGATTCCCGCGCCCAGAAACCCTATAAAGTAAAAAGGGGAAAAGGGGCCGTCATGGGGGGCCCGATGAACAGCGTAGACACACTCGGAACCGTTTAAAGTTGGCGAGAACTCAGCCCACTGTAAACCAAGGTGAGGAAAAGGACAACCGATTGGGGTCGGGCGGCGCACACGTTGGAAAGGGAAAAAAAGACCTGGGCGTTTCTGTTTGCAGGCCACCACTTCGTGGTCTCACAGGGGCCTGACCCCAAGAGAAGCCGACCTCGCCAAGTCAAAGGGGGTGGAAATCAATACATTTGAATGGGAGCCACCATCACTGGGTGCTGACACGACGGTTTGAAGGAGAAGGAGGCATGTCAGTGACAGGCACAGGGTGCAAAAAACGTGCAGCAAACGGCTAAATGTTGACCAGAATCCAGTGCATACAAAGGCAACTCTGGGGGGTCACAGCGGGGGGGGAACAAACGCGGTGGGGCAAAGGCAGGGTGCTGGGGGAGGTTTGTCGCCCAATGGACGATTTCTCCAAATCTCAAGAAAAAACAACAAAAGAAAAGGAGGAAGAAAAGAGAAAAGGGAAATCGTGAAAAAGGGGGGGGAAGACAAAACGCCACCCATCACGGACGCAAAAAAAATAAAAAACACCAAAAGGAACAGGCCCAGACAAGGGGCACAAATAAAAAGGCAAACACCCGGCGCTCTAATGCATAACTGAAATCGCGGAAAATCACAGAACAAGGGGAACACCATTAAAATTGGAGACAAGGAAAAAGTTGAAAGGAAACCGTGAAACTTTGGCTCAAAACGGAGTCTGGCTTGGAACCGGGGAGAACAAAGCACTCAGGGAAAGTAACACACGCAAAATACAAAACCCAAACGGCGCCCAAGCAACCAACGGGAAAGAAAAACCGTGGGGTGAAGAGAAATTCGAACTGTCAGGCCATTGTTCAGAAAAACTGTTCAAAAATTCGGCAACGAAAAGGGTACTGAAAAAACAATGTCGCGCTGATGCATTCATCAAAAGGGGGAAAAATGGGCAAAATTAAACCACGGCGCTTCAGGAGACCCGGGAAAAAAAGGGGGGGTTGGCCCGTCCGGACCAATCCCCTGGTGGGACACAGCCAACCATTGCCGAAAAAAGATAGACACCTGAATGTCACATAGAAGGCGGGAAGATTCGTGGGTAAAAGGAAGGGGAATTGAGGTTGAAAAAACCACCAGTGAAGGTCGGAAACCCCCCGGAAGAGAAACGAAAAAAAAAATGAATTGGCCGCGGGTCGACTGCAGAGGGCAGCAGCACCTCGATTTTCAGGAAGAATATGGAGAAGAGCAAAAGGCGGGACGCCAAGTTGGGGGGGAAAAAAAAAAGGAAAAAAAAAAGTAAGGTCTCCGAAAAAAAACGCACGATTGGCCGTTGCCGTTGCGCACCGAAAAAACACGGTCAAGGAAAGTAGGCGGACAAATTGACAGGTCGATGACCGGAAAAAAAAAGGTGATGAATTTCTTGACCAGGATAGAGAACAGAAAAAGCCGGGCCGGCAGAGGGTCTTTCACCATGGGTGAGAGCACATGTCCAGGGGGCAAAAAAAGAGGGGCAAAGGGCGTAAAGGAGGAAACCAACACGGAGAGGAGATTCGAGCTTACTTGACGCGGCTCCACTTCTAAGGCCCCAGCCGCAAAAAGGGGGACTTAAAGAAGAGGGACAGATCCTCGATAAGCCAAAAAAGAGAAGCCGCACGGGGCAGAAGCCCCCACATGTTAAATAGTGCAGAGAACAGGTTCAAAAAAAACCACAGGAACACAGCAAGGAGGAAGAAAATAGGCGATCCAGGTTTTCTCGCGCGACAATGCGCACGTCTTCTTGAAAGGCGCCGTCCCCGCCCCAACCGGAGGTAGGGAGGGACCTTGCATTCAGCACCACGCAAAAGAGACCGGGTCGCAAAACCAAGAGGCAAAATGGGACGCCTATTTAGGACAGAAAAGAGCGGTCCGCCTCAGCAAAAGAAAACGAGAGGGCCGTAACAACGTAATTGGGCCGCCAGTGGTAAAGGCAAAAAAGGGTCAAGGAAAATTGGAAGAAAACTCGACAAAAGAGAGCAGGGGGAAAAAGAGAAGGAAAGAGAAGAACGTCACGAGCCCCGTGCGAAAAACCGGACCTGGACCAAAAAAACGCGGGCCACCAAACATCTGGGGTGACAAGTAAACGACTCAGCACGGAAGAAAAGTTGAGATTCGGAAAACAAGATCCGAGGGAAACACAACCCGTAGAACCCTGTGGCAATCGCCGGGCAAACCAAGCCGGTAGGGACGAGAAGGGAAGGGAATCGGACGACAGGTGAGTAAAAGGGATACTTCGTTGTAACTCACAGCTCAGGCAAAACCGCAAATCAATTCAAGGCAGATCGAACGAAGGGAGGCAGATAGGTCATAGGGAACCGAGCAAAGACGAAGAGGAGGGGAACTGGGCCCGGACATGGAGTTGGGGGGGTGGAGACGCTCATCAAAAAGGAACGAAGATGAGGCAAAAAGAAAGAGGGAGGAAACGCGGGCATATAAACGAAAGTGTCTCCGTCGGCAAGCACAACTTCACGGGGGGGGATCACAAACAAGAGAGCAAGAAAAAATTGCAAAAACCAACGCCACAACGTCGCCGCGTTTCCAGGCATCAAAAGCACCTCAAAACGCTCGGCACAACCGGAAATAAGAAATGAAAACGGTGTAGGGGATTTGACATGGAAAAGTGAAGGGAGGGACGAAAAAAAAAATTTGTAAAGAAAGTAAAGCGGGCCATCACACAAGGCCTCAAAATTGGTTTCACAACGTGAGGGCATGAAACGGGCGTCCCCACAAAGAGCCATAAGAGGCCACAAAGTGGAGAGGGAAAAAAAGGTTCGATTGAAAACATCGGCAAGCAGCAACAAAAGGGGAAGTGGGGTTTTTACACGCGGCTGGATTCGCAGTCTGATGAACCGTGAGCACAGCCCTACAATCTGGAAAAAAAGCGGGACAAGACCGAGACCCCAAAGAGCAAAAAAGACAGGAGTGGTGTCGGGGAAAATGGTGGGAAAAAAGGTTGCAAACAAGGTTTTTTTGGAAAAACTCCGGAAAACACCCCGGGGGAAATTGACCCAACGAAAAGGGGAAAAACTCGAATCGCCAAAGGAAAAAGTC
>Ga0179593_1459822_pt1 | contig 13012 bp, 19 predicted proteins | sample CZODoug2_1_08_16_FD_185931 | JGI IMG/M metagenome (GOLD analysis project Ga0179593, IMG submission 185931) | Vadose zone soil fungal communities from Angelo Coast Range Reserve, California, USA - CZODoug2_1_08_16fungal (PacBio error correction) | ecosystem: Environmental > Terrestrial > Soil >...
GGGTACCCAAAGACGCTGACGGCGGAAAAATTGGGCGAAAAGGGGCATTGAGGCAGGGCGCTTGCGGGAGAGAACAGGTCAGACCAAGGCCAGTATGAAAGTCTCAAAAACGGGGGGGACGAAATAAAAAAACCAAAACTCGTCCAGAACGCCGGCGGGCCCAGGGGTGACGAGAAAAGGGTAAAGAAACCGAAAAGGAACGGATCGACGGAAACGGCCGAAGTGGCAAGCTGAAATCGGGGGAAATTCGGGAGCCGATTCACGATAGGGGGGAATGCTCCAGACGTCGAGAAAACGGAATCCAGCGAAAACATCCCCAAAGGGGACGCAGGGTGCGGATCGGGGGGGGTGTCAAAGGGAGCAGACTAAGGGGGACGGAGGAAGAAAGGAGTCGGGCCGGGAGTGGCCTCTCTAAAAAAGACGACAATCGCAGGAAACCACTCTTTGCTAGAGAAAAGGCTACTATCAATCTTTGTTGAATGAATGGTCTCGGGGCTTTGGAGGATTAACCGGTTGCAGACGCGTTTGACTCAACCGTACGTTCAGAAAAAGGAGCGGGAGACACATGAAGTCGGCCTGCGCCGAAAAGCAACAAACGCTTGACGGATTTCCTTGGGCCCAAAACACCAATAAACCATAAAACCAGCCCAGGCAAAAGGCGCCTAAAGTCTTCAATAAGGCAGGGGGGAGGAACCCTGCTTTGGGGTCAAGGGGGAAAAAGTCCCCGCTGCAAAAAAGGCCCGGGGGGTCAAAAAAAGAAAGAAGGTTTTGCAAATCTCCTGGCGATCGTTTGCGAAAAAAACTCCAGGGAAAACTCCAAAACTGAGACCTAGGACGTGGTTGTGGGCACAGACACTGAAGGGTTCGGGAAAAGGAGGAAGTAGGGGAGACCCTCGGGAAGCACTAAGTGGGGGGCTGGAATATGAGACTCAGGACGAACAAAATCGAAAGAGAGGCATGCATCACATGCGTCTTAGATGAGGCAGGAGAATGGTCAATTGGAAAAATAAAAACACCGAATGTATTGAATGTGACAAAGGGGTAGATCGGTCAAAGAAAACGGCGGGGAATCGTGCCACACGCCAAGGAAGGGGCCTGGGGGAAAAACAATCTGCCAAACAAACGACCACCGTAAGGTCGATGGCAGAACGATCATTGGGGCATGTTGGCCACGGGAGAAAAAGTAATGTACGAGACGTGGGGGATAAAAAAATTTTATCCGCCTGTAGTCGCAATCGGGTGGTCAACGACGGTCGGGCGGGAAGATCCGTGAGGACACAAGACAAACCGGCGGGGGGAGAAAAATCGGACGGGACAAACAAGTCCTTTTGCGGGGGGGGGGTGACTTTGAAAAAATCCGAATGGGCGAGGGGGAGCTGGAGACGGTAACGAAAATTGTGCCGAGGAAGAAAAATCGGACCTGGGCTTTGGGGAATCTAATGATTATCAAGTGCCGGGAAGGCGCTATAACTTGAAGCCAAAATGGGGCGGAGCAAGGGGGGTACTTAAAAGCCAGCCAAAGGCTAATGTACAACCGGAGTTGAGAAACATTGCGTTGGTTTTCAGCGAAAGGAGGCAAACAAAGGCGGCAAGAGTGGGGGGGCAGAAGAAAAAATCACAAGCTCCTGACCCGGATCGCAGGCCGAAAGATCTTACCGAGGGAATCTACAACGTTTAACGAAACGACGGGGCCGTCGAACATCGGTAAACACACACCGAAATTCACGATAGATTCCAGGGGGGGGGGGGCCAGGGAGCTTAACGACACCCTTGACGACGAGCCACCTATGTGGGAGCGGACGCCGGATGAGGTACCTAAACTTTAAAAAAGGGGGGGTGAAGTCTATTGGTGGGTCGTATCTGGTAAGGGGTGGGGGTCAGGAAAATTAGAGACAATCTCTCTAAAAAAAAACCTACACGGGGGGTGTGAAAATGAAACTTGAAGAGGAAAGGAGGTCAATGGACTAAAGACCACATGGTAATCGAGCTTGATAAATACGGGTAACCTTAATGGGGGCAAAAGACACGCTTATACTAGGGACAAGGGGGTGGTACCATATATTTTCGGCTCTTCAAAACGGTGGACATGCAGTGGTAAAAGCGCGAAAAACAAACAGATAGACGGTTTTGAGCAAGGGGAAAGGAAAACATCACAGGCTGCTAAAAACGGCACGGTTAGCGGCGGTTCACAGCAAAAAAACTTGGGCGGTTTTGAGAAGCCATCAATTTTCCGCGTCAAGGTAAAAGATTCAACAAAGTCCCACTGTGAGACTAGAATCTAAAAAAGCTGGGGACAGGGTCGGTCAGTGCAAGGGGCGCCGGGGACTATTTTTTAAACTGCCGGTTGGGAATCGAAGGGGGGGTGCCTTGTCGTGCTATTCTGGAAAACCGGGAATAAACTGAAGTGGGCTGATCACAATAGGGGGGCTGTGGAAGAGACGGCTTCCGAACCGAAAACACCTGGCTAACCAGATCCCAGACCGCCGAATGCAAATATCGCAAGTGGGGGTGAAGGGGGGAATAAAGTCGGTGGAGGAACATCATCTACCCTGACGCCTAATACAATCCCACGAAGCTGGAGAAAGCCAGACGAAAAGAAGAGGTAGACGAACGGCGTGGGGGAGCAAATCGTTCTTGTCTCACAAGGTGAGGGAAGTCAATGCTGGATTCTAACGCGTAAACAAACCAACGCTCTCCAAAACAAAAGGCTTTAAAGGTGTTCATCGGAGACCCGTACGTGATTAAGGGGGGGAAGGGAATGTCATAGGGAGGCTCAAAATGACGCCCTTCATGCTCACTGTGGACCAAACAAACAGGCCAGGTCAAGTATCCAGAAAAAAAAATTGGGGGGGCAAAGCCCTAAAGTAAATGGTGAGGGTCAGAGGGAAGACAGTCATCGGGGGAACGTTGGTTGTGGGAAAAAGAAAATCAGGGAAGGGAAATCGCAGAGGCGGAAGGCAAGGGTAGGTCTGCCGCGGAGAAGTCGGATGCGCGGGGAAAAGGGGGAGGGTTCCGCAAGTCCCAAACCCGGAGGGATCAAGAAAAGTTTTCCGGGATTAGGGGGGGCCTCCCATCAACGCGGACAGGACATAAACTATCCATTTCTCTGGGGATGCGTCGATCAAAGGGCAAAAAAAAGAAGAAGGAATAATGTCGGCCAAAGCTTTAGAAAGACGACTTCATGTTATGAAACAAAACAAAAAAAGGGAGGAGGGAAAAAAAAAGGAAAAGAGGGAAAGGGCGCGTTTGGGATAGTGGGGAGGAGATTCCCTACCCATTACTGTCGGAGGCTTGGAACGGATTAAGACGCAATCCAGAGAAGTGGAAGAGATGAACAGGACAGGGGGACCAGCGGATGGGGGGGGGGGGGAGCCCATGCACAAAAAAAGAGAACAACCTATCCCCGAGCAACAACACTAGGTCGAAAACCATTACAAAGTGTTGGGAGTCGGGCAACGAGGACAATCACCGGGACCATAGGGGGAACCAACATCCTACCGCGCCAAGGAAAGAAATTACCCTTTGGATTCACCACCACGCTGGATGAAAACAAAAAAACAACCTATGATTGGAGCGAAACCAGCGCCGAACAAATAACCAGCGGCGGAGACCCTGCGTCTGAGAAAGCGTGGGGGGGGGTGGGGGAACAGGTAGAAAGAAAAATAAGGATTACGGCGAAGTAACTAAAACAGACCCGGAAACGTACGTGAACGGCCTCGATGAACAGACGGGGGGGGGGAAAGCCGTTTATGTGGGAGAGCCGGGACAAAGAGACGTCTGTCCAAAGGGGACGGCGAAAAAAGGGAGGAAAGGCAAGTGATAGGGAAAGACCTGCAACCGGTACGGAGCGGCGCCCGGTGAAGAAATCCGGGAAAACCAGAGTGGATTCCATGATTGATGGGATGTGAACTGGTAGCGAAAAGTAGATGAAAAGGGACGTAAAAAAAAGAAAAGGACGTTAGCAAAAACTCACCATATAAGTACTGGCTATCGCAAGGGGCAAAGCCGGGAGGGGAGGGAGAAAGGTGAAAAAAGGGGCCGTGCCAGGGGATATAGGGGGTCCGTATCGTCAACCAGACAAAAAGGAGGGATCAGCCCCAAAGAACAGGGAAAAAAAAAAAAAAGGTGGGGAGTACGGTTGCGAACAAGAGGAGACGAACGGAAACAGCATAAAGAGCGAACAAACCAGAGGAAAAACCGCCAGCAGGAGAATAACCCCTTGCCCCAAAGAATGGCGAAGGGGGAATCTCGGGGGGGATCAAAAGGGCGAGGTGCCTTAAAAGAATCTGGAGAAGTAACGGGGGGGGCAAAAAAAAGAATTTTTGTTTCATGGCTCGAGGGCGCAGCAAAAGGGGGCAGTCGTGGAATAACACCGTGAGGTGGAAAACCGTTCCCGCAAACGGGTATTGAACTTGTTGATAGAAGAACCCACTGAAAAAACAATTAAAAAGAAGTTAAGAGCGAGAAAAAAACAGAGGGGGGAACAAGGCTAAAGGCGGACTAAACACTCTTAAGGACATCAAAGGGGAAATAAAAACCAGATTCTCGAGTCGCGGCAGTTAAAAAGGGGGGTGGGGGGTAGATGGGAAGCCACAAACGGCAATTTAAAACAAAATTTGAATGAGGTTCCTTGCAACCTTGGGAGGGGGGTGTCCTCTTTAGGGAGTAAACGCCTAAAGCCAAAACGCCCAAATTAGAAATATAAAAAAAACGTGAAAGCTCGAGGTCAGATAAGAGAAAAAAACAAAAAGAGATCGCGTAGGGGGAGTCATAGGCAGGTCCCCAATCAGAAGGGGATGTGTGCCGTGTCGCGGGTAGTGCGATGCGAGGAGGAAAACGGTACGGGGAATGGGGGAGAAAAAAAAAGCTTCCAGCTAAGATGAAATGCGATCCGCGGGAAGGAGATGTGAGGGTAATGCGGGGACAAACTGAAAAAAAGCGGGGAGGGGAAAAAAGGGTGGGTATGACGAGTAACTGTGCGAAAAAAAAGACGCCAATGCTGCGCAAAACTAAATCCGAGAAAGGATTTTGTGAGATCCAGGGACAAAGACGCGGAAGGGACCACATTCCGCAAAAGTTCCCCCAAGAAAGGGGGGGGATGAAAAACCAGGGGCAAGAGGTTGATTAAGTCAGAAAAAATCAACTTCACAAAAGGAAACCAGTCAAAAAATGCTTCCTCGGGGGAGACGGTTGGGACGTCCGGCCAGCTGGACTCAGCACCAGAGAGTAAAAAGGACTATTGTTGGAGAGGACCACCCTAAAACAAAAAAGCTCGCGCAGGACAGTCTAGGGGGGACTCTAAAACCACCAACCAGTAGTAACTCGTGAGGGGTTGTCGGGTAAGGAAAATTCCCCCGTTCAGTTTCTGCACAACGACCGGGAATGGGGGGACAAACAGAAATTACGCGAAGATAGGGGGATTAGAAAAATCTTAAAAACGATCTCGAGATAAAACATCGTTCACTTGGGTGGGGACAAAAAATGGGGGGAAAACGAGACCCCAATGATCGAGAAAAGAGGAACAACCTCCAAATTCGGGGGTCGGGCAAGGGGGTTAGAAAGATGGGGGACAGGGGGAACGTGAATCTCGCGGCTTGGGGGATTCAACCCGAAATCCAAAACCGCCGGGAGTTTTGAACAGAGTCTAAAACGTTGTTGAAAAGCATAATGCAGCATTTTGGCACAAGTCAATTTCCCAAAAAAAACAAGAAAAGTCGTAGAAGCAAAAAAAGAGGGCATAAAGCAAAGCATTTATGCATCACAAATATCATTATAGGTGTGTCGTACCATTTAGGGGGAAAATACATACCGGTCGACAAAAGGGAGGGTGGTCTTATCCTCAAAGGACTCCTCACGTGAAAAGTGACTAGGCGTGGCAACAAGAAGTCAATTCTATACGGTTGGGCTGTAGGGGGAATAAAGTGCCGTGTGATTTCAGAGAGGGAATCTGAAAAAAAAAACGTAGGCGTATAACCAAAAAACGGTCGTGTGCATTCGTGGCAGCTGGACCCAGGGGAAACATGAAAGCGCCAAGGAAAAGTTGGTCGACCTAAAAATGAAACAGCCAGAAGGTATTCAATGGCCTAGTGCTGGTAACTCAGTTTGGGGGGGACAGTCCGGGAAAAAAAGGGAAACTTCCATCGGGGATCCTGGAAAGAAGCGACATGTCATATCTCGGAAGAAAGAATGGAACTGGGGCATGACAGGTCGGCCGTGCACAAGACAGCAACTTCTGATAAGAACGAAAGAACTGAAAATCGGGTGTCCACCCCCAGAAAACTGTTTTGGGGGGCCAGGTGAAACTCCTCGACACGAAAGAGACAGACAAGCGGCACCGGAATGGGGGGGTATGGGTAAGGAAGGAGCGCACCCGTGCAAGCCGACGGAGTTCGACACAACTCTACAGCAAAGAACAAAGTGCAATCTGGAAGTGGGCAGAGCCAAGGGGTCTTTAAAGTGAAAGGAAAGGCGCTGCAAATCCAGTGTGGGGAGAGAAGAAAGGAAAAAAGAGAGCTTAGCAAAAGTCACCTCTAAAAACCAAAGACGTTAACGGGAGGGGGCATCAGGGGGAAGTCACAGAGGCTTGGTTCAATAAAACTGGGGAATCGTGTCGGAGGGAAACCGTGGGATAAATCAAAGTGGAACGATGAAAAAGGGGAACCAAGCCAAGCTAGAAAAAAAGAGGGGCTCAGGGGGGTGTCGCCGCGTGGTGACCCTGTTGGTCCTGTGCGGTAGACTTTGGTTGGGAAATTGGCGTCTCGTTTGCATATTGCTCGGGCCCCCCAGGTTACAGAGTCGTTTCCACTACGGAGTAAAAAAGGGGACAGGGGAGGAAGTCCGGATAATTATTTCAAACGAGTATGCAAAAACTGTGCCGCAGTCCAGAGAAAGAAGGCATAAGCAGGAGAACGGAAATTGAAACCGGGGGTCCGAGGTCCAAAAACGCCTGACACAAACCCTCCCAGAGACACATCATACCCTAAAAGAGGCCACACTAACTTCCAAGGGAAGCAGAATATGGGTTTGGTGAAAGTATTAGAGAAAAGAAAAAAAGGAGGATATGAAAAGAAAAGATAGATGTAAACCCAATGAGATTTAATAGTCAAGGGGGGGTACCGATTGGCCAGATGATCGTGAGAGGGTGGGGAAGGTAACGAAAACAGGGAAGAAGCCCTAAATGAAAAGGGTCTCGGGGGAAAGATGGGCGCAAGCTGGGGCAGTACGAGGTGGGACATAAGGCCTGCGGATGGGGAAAGTTCGAACGATACAAATGGATAAAAAGACGGAAAAAAATCGGAAGGGGGGCCAACCTTCGCCGATCAAGAGGCCTTAGTAAAGGATTCGGGAAGAAGGGACAGTACGAGAGGCTCGCAGAGGGGGGAAAGAACTAGATAGCAACCCGGGGAAAGGCGCATTAACTTACAAGACCGAAAAAGTTGGGGGACCTAAGGTTCAAATGTTCGAGAGGCTAAACCGAAAGGAGAGAAAAATAGTCGGGCCGGGGGGGCGGAAGCGCTTCAAATACGACCCTGAGGGGGGACTGGGAGGAGGGGGTTATTCTAGAGAGGACCGCGAAAGAAGAAAGGCAAAATAGGTTGGGGGGGGAAAGAATTTGACATGGTGAGAGTATGTGAGAAAGCTGGGTGTTCGAAGAAGTGGCAGCCGCCGCGGGGGGGTTGGGGGGGGGGGGAAGGGAAAGACGAGACATCTAAAGTACTGGGGGGGTGAACTGCAAAAGACAGATCAACTCCTTACTTATGGGAAACTGCGTCAAAAAACCCACCAACGAGACCAGCAGAGCCATTGGCCTCACCTGGGCGGAACATGGAATGCGGGAAAGAAAAAACCTGCGGTGGGTGAGCGTCCACATCCCGGGAAAGCAGCCCGGGGACTCCAGGTTGTGGGGGAGAGATGGGGGGGGGGAACGTCGTTTGGAGGGGGAGGCAACGCCAGAAAGGGGTCAGAGACCGTCAGAGGGAAGTCAATGGGGTGGTGCAGCAAGTAGGTCCCGGCAGGGGTAGAGGGTGAAACTCTAAAAAAACATTGGCAAAGGTCGGAAGGCGAATTGAAAAAAAAAAGAAAAGTGGAAAGTGGGAATATGCAAGACAAATGAGTACTGCCTGAATGGCCGGCAGATGAGCAGGGAAGGGGGGGAATCCTACAAAAATTGATTAGGATGTACACTGATGAGGGACAAGACGGACGGGGGGGGGGAATCGGCCGAAAAACTCAAGGGATTGTGTAAAAGGGGACTGGGGGCCATATCCTACAGGGACAAACACGACACGTATGACAAGAAGAGAAGACATGGCGATGGTGGGGGGACACGGCTCAAGGACGAGGTGGTGTAAAAGGGTGTGCTACGAAGGGATAAAACTCTTCTAAGGGAGACGGTCGGGGGCACGAAACTGGGGGGGAGGGGAAGAAGGAGATTCGTCTTCGAAAAAAAAACGACGCGGGCGGGGAGCGGGGGAAAAAACAGGGGGACGGAGGATCGGTTTCATATTGGTGCTGAAAATAGAAGTGTCGCGGGCCGGTGGGAGAAGGGAGAAGTTTCGGGCCGACGGAACCGTGGTGGAGAGTAGTCATCGGAAAGGGGGGTTTGGAGGGGGAAGAATCTGAATGATATCAAGCAGGGAAAGGGAGGCGGCCATGAAATGGGAAGGGACCCCTTGGGGGGGAACGGGGGATGGGGTAATGGAAAGTCACAGAAAGCTGAAAATATTTCAGGGGGTTCTGGGCGCCCGGCACAAGGGGCGATTGGGCTACGAAAAGCGTACATACCGAAGTGTGGTTCGACTTCACAATGTTGGGAGAACAGACTCAATCTAACTAGAAGGGAGGGAATAGCATTGGGGGTCAACACCAAACCCTCCCAAAATCTATGAGAGAGTGACACCTTACAATAACGAACAAGCCGAATAGCAGACGTACACCTCTGGGAATGTAAAAGGTAAGAAGATCACTAGGGGGGGGGGGCCAGACCGGGGGGTGAAAAAAAAAAACTCGAGCGAATGGGGGGAGCCGGGAAATGAGCAGAGGACGGTAAACTAGTACGAGGGAGGCGGAGAAATTTTGGACGTATCTTTAGGGGTAGTAGTCCTAATGATCCCACGCCAGCTACTTCACCCAAAAAATAAAAGAAGGCATTGGGAAAAGAAGGACGAAGAGCAAAAAAACTAAAAGGACAAAATTGTGGAAATTCTGAGGAATTAAGAAAAAAGAAAGCTGGTTTAAGAAAAAAAACCACGGGAGTGACAGTCAACCCCCGCATGGTACTAAATGATATTTAGCAAACGTTTAAAGGGATTGGTTATGAAGACCCAGGTCCCCAGGGGTGGCCACTGAGGGGGGGGGTAAATCATCTGGCAACACGCACGAAAGTTAGAGGGGGGAACGGAAAACCTAAGGGGGGGGGGGAGGGCGGAGCAAAAGCCTTTAAAGGGTTCTGGGCTACAAAAGCGGCGGAAGGCCAACAACACAAAAAAAGTCGGGTTGCGTCAAGCAGAACGTTCCGATAATATTTAAGAAGCCCCTCAGGCCCCTTGTGCGGGCCAGCACACAAATAGGAACAAGGAGTGGGGGGGGGTCCGGTACATTCTGGCGAGGTCTGCAGGGGGTTTTAAATGACGGTTGGGTTAGGATCGGGGTCAAAGGGGAAGGAGCAATCGGCAACAGGGTGAAAGACAAAGAGGGACGTCAAGCAACTGGATCAAGCATGGGGTTGCTGGTTGAGAAGAGGGGAGAAAGAAAAGGCCAAAAAAAACCAGGAGAAAAGTTACCATAACACTCTAAGGGCACGCTAGCGCATTTGTAGTGTGTAAGAAAACGGGGGGGGGGCCTCTTTTACGGGGTCAGACAAGAAAACCTGGAAGGGAAAGACTTCATCCCAACGAAGTGTGGTCAAGGGTACTCACATCTAGCTAAGTCAACGGTACGGGGCGGGCAGCGCTTTCGAAGCAGAAAAGGAAGGAAGCGCCGGCCCGCAGAAAAAACAGAGGATCCTGTCGTAAAGGCTCAGACAAAAAAAAAAAAAAAACGGAAGTGCACCTATGTGAATAACGGGAGCCGTACGTAAAGAAGGATGGCCTGGAAGGACCAAACGTACTCCGTGGGGTGGCTAGAAGGGGTCCACAAAAGTCATCGAGAAAGATGGGAAGGAACGAGAAGGAAGTTGGTCGACGACAGGGGGGGGGCGCCTCAATCAAAAATCCCGGTTGATGGGGGGGTGGGGCACCTCAAAGAGAAGACGGGATCGTCCACTTGGGAGGACATTATTAGGGGAAGGTAGCGTTGGATGGGGATTCGCTCGAGACTGGGGACCGCCAAGTCAAACAAAAACGCGAATGGAAGAGTAGGGGGGGGGGGAGACGGCTTAGCGTTGAAGAAAGGAAGGTAAAAAACCTCTACCAGGAACTGTTTTGAACTAGACATTCTCAAGGCCGTAAAACGAGGGACGTTCAATACCGACGAGTCGGCTCGAGAGCAATTTATAAAAAAAAAAAACCTCAAGCCAGGGGGGAAAAGAGAAAAAAAAAAATATAGAATCAACACCAAAACATTATGAATGGATGGAAAAAGATAAATAATTAGACAAATGCAGGCGTCGTGGGGGAAGAAAGGTCGAGCGAGAAAAGACCTCTGGATTCCGGCTGAAATTGCTCGACAGCATGAAGAAAAAAAAGGGGAATGAGATGACGTAAGGGGTCATCGGGTGAAAACTTCCTAAAGAGACACGCAGAGAAAGCCGCCGCGCACGAGCTTTAGCCTTCTCAGTGTTGGAGAAGTGTATGCCAACATGGAAACAACCGAAAGGGAAGACAAAGGAAAACTCATAAAGGGACTCAACAGGTGAAGACGCAGGTGAGGGCAGCACAAGCCGGAGGGAGGCAAAAAGCATACCACCTAATGCTTGAGAGAAAAAACTCCGGGAAAAAAAGAATCGTAAGGGTAACACATCTTCTGATAACTATAAATTCTTGTTGGTAGGGAAAGGGTAGAGAGACACGGGGGGAGTACGGTTCGCCACATAGGCCAATCCTCACCCGCGGACGGAACTAGGGAGGAAAAATGACTAAACCGTGTGATGGGGGTGGAGAGCGTGAAGACAAAGATAAAAAAAATACCTGCCAGGAAAGGAGGGACTGACATTTTTATAAGTGACCGAAAAACGCAACCAAGGCAGTCAGGGAGGCCGAGAATATTAGGGAAATTGAAGAAAAGGAGTAGGGTGGGAGGTAAGGGGGGAGGGGACCTTGCAGTAGATGATGAAGGAGAAACTTAAAAAGAAAGCCGAAGGAGGTGGTCGGGACAAGTCAAACCATAAAAATGGGACGGAATCGAGCGGCAGATCGACTGTTAGGGGGGATCGGGTTTCTACAGGGAAAAAAGTGGGGGGATATGCCCGATCTTCAAAAACACACCGAAGCAAGAATTTAAAAAAAGTAAATTTGGTGGGGGGAGGGGGTGAAAAGTGTTGAAGAACAGAAAAATCGCGAAAGCACAGCACACCGAAGATCACAAAAAAACTGGAAGAAAAACATAAGCACACGTAACCACAAAAAAAAAAAAGACCGTACCAAGGCCACGCACGGCGATTGGTGGAGCACGAAGCAAGACACAGGGTCTCGGTGGTCAAGGGCCAGATAATGGATGTGGGGCCTGAGAAAAGAGCCGTGTTGGGGCTAAAACCAAGGAAACAGCAAACAGAACGAACTTCACGTGGGGAGAACAAAAAAGCCTTATGTTGGTATCCGTTTCACACACCAGAAAGAGTAGGACGGGTGGTGAACGATATCACAAAAAGACATGAAAAGAGGGTAAGGGGGAGATGAAGAAAGCCAAAAAAGGGGCAACAGGGGGACAAATGGAAGAGTAATTAGAAGGGACGGAACCGTTTTAGTGGGCCGGACAGAAGGGGAATGGAAACGAGAAGTTCAGCACTGGTTGGGGAAAAAAAAAAAAGAAATGGACCATTGTGGGCGGGGGTGAGCAGAGGCAAAGGGGGGGAGGAGTCAATGGACGTCCCTTGACACAGGCGTGGGTGACCGTCGTAGAGGGGAAATCATTCCTGGGGAACTCGAAACAGAATCCGGGGGGGAAAGAGGAGGGGGGAAAAGACTCGGCAAAAACGTATCTAGTGTACACTACGCTCTGCCGCCCTACCAACAAATAGGAGAGGCGTAGTGCTTCAGGAGGCTGGGTCGCAAAAGCCGGGAGAGAATTAAAAAGTGATATCGAGGTGTTACGAAATGGGAGATCAGGGGAAGGCGGTTAGGCAAAACTGGTTAATGGATGAAGCATGGTTCTGACGCGAATTAGTTGAGGAAACAAGAGGGGGACCGTAAAAAATAGGGGGGAATTACCAGGACTGTCGGGAAAAAAAAGGCGAAAAAATTGCTGCCAGACAAAAATGGCCTGTAGTAAAAAAGCGAAAAGAAAGTTGTGGCTGGGTAGCAGGTAAACAAACAATAGAGGACTACGTTCACGTAGGGAAATTCCATAGGCGGAAGCCAAGTCAATCTTGGATAAGATGGTCAAGATCCTTTCAACGAAACACGGTCCGAGGGGAGGTCTTCATAAAAAGGCAAAGTGTACGGTTGCCTGGTCGGAAGGGAACGGACGAGCCCAACGAGGACGAATTTCGATGTTGGGCCAGACAAAAAAGAAAAGACTAGGGAGAGGACACTGTTCGGGGGGCCAGGGCGAAACCAGCGGCGTTCCGTGGGGGGGAGGAAAGAAACGAACTTAATCAAGGTTCCAAGGGGCACGACACGTCGGTCCAAACACGAGACTCGGGGGCAACCAGTAAAAAGGGAAAAAATGACAGGGAGAAAAAGCATATAAAAAAAAATTACCACACAAAAAACTAGTCACCCTTGGATCGTTTAACAGAAAAAGGAGTCGAGTAATGCCCATAGCCGTTGTGGAAGCTTCGGAAAAGGAATTTTGAAATAAAGTTGGAAAAATCGCGAGAGGTCGCGATGAACGTGTGTGTGAACGGTCCAAGATC
>Ga0179593_1364722_pt1 | contig 13011 bp, 15 predicted proteins | sample CZODoug2_1_08_16_FD_185931 | JGI IMG/M metagenome (GOLD analysis project Ga0179593, IMG submission 185931) | Vadose zone soil fungal communities from Angelo Coast Range Reserve, California, USA - CZODoug2_1_08_16fungal (PacBio error correction) | ecosystem: Environmental > Terrestrial > Soil >...
CTGATCGGGAGGAAAGTCATTGGCGGGGGGACGCGACACATAGAATAGCCGGCGATGAACACATGAAGGGAGAGAAAGGACTCGTCGCGACACGAAAACGAGTCTCGAGGACTGCCAGGTCTCCTCAAGGAAAGAAGGGTAGCCTGGAGCGCAAAGGGGAAAGGAGGTACCTAAAAAAGAGGAAAAGATGGAAGGTTCGACAGGTCGGGGAGTAGCAGTCTTGGGAGGGGGGGGAACACAGAACGGACAACGACGGCTGTCTGGTCATCTGCTAAAAGTAAAAAGGCGCAGCAGCTTGTGGGGGGTACAAATAGGGAGACTCGGCGACGAACCCTTCGCGGGATGGGGGACTCGGGGAAGGAAAAAAACCGGCGTCGACCGGAAGAGAACTTTAAGGCAGCTGACGGACTATGGAATGAAACGGACGGTCTTTCTCAGGCGAAGACGGGGAGTGACGAGCGAGCAAACTTTACAAAATAAAAAGAGGAGCCGCAAAAAAAAAAACGGGGAGGAGGAAAGAGAGGTGTGAAGGGTCCCGCGTCTCGGGCGCGCACAAAGCTTCGCCGTAGAGGAAAGCAAAAGTATTGGATCGATTTACCGGAGAGGGGATACTAAAGGGAAAAAGTCTCGCCGCCGCAATGTTTCGTCCAGGTCCTCCGATCCGGGGGTGCGCTCCAGGGTCGGGTTGGAAAAAAAAAGAACACCCAGCAGGCTTTCCCGAAGAAAAAAGCTTCGACGAGGGTCGAAAACGTCTTGGCCGAAACATAGCCAAAGACGAGCCCGTGACAAAACAGTATGAAAGAGGAAAGGGAAGTGCTCGTGAGGCCCTTCAGGAAAATGGGGGGCCCAAAAGACGGGAACTTGCTCTGCTTCGTCGAAAAAGATGGTCTCGAAAAAAAAAGAAAAGGGGGCTGGGTAATAAGATCGCCATGTGGGGGCGCACCACGCAGAAACCGGGAGGAGGGCAAGAGACCTTCTCCCAGATCACCCTCCAAATTCCAGGAGCGCAATGGACGAGGTTCGTGGGGGATGGAGAAAGGACCGGGGGTGGAAAGCGGAGTACGTTCGAAGGAAAATCGGTTATTCCCCCAAGAAAACAAAACACAACCATTGCAAGCTGCACTCCCTGCGGGGAGAGGGAGGAGCGTCAAAGGGGAAGGGGCTCAACCCCGGTAGGGGAGCCTCTCCAATCATCCAGTCCTAACACATGCATCTGTGAAGGGCAATAAACTAGTTTTGAAGGGAGGAAGGGGAGTCCTAACCAAAAGGTTTGAAGAGAGCAGGCGCTCCCTACACGACAACCGCCTAGTAGGACCTGATCCAGCACACCGCGAAACCGCAAGGAGGGAATCGTCGCTTCCGGGGGTCTGCGCCGCCTCGCGGGAAAGGAACTCTTAGGGGCTAACGTTGCACCCAAAAGAGAAGATCTGGGGCGCCTTAGTCGGTTCGGTTAAAAAGAGCTTACGGGGAAGGGCCGGCGAGAAGGGCCGGACTTCAGTATGGTCGTTAAGTGAGGTGTCGGGACACTATGGGCTCGAGGAAGTCGGGCGGAAAAGAGGGGGTCGTCCTGTATAAAGAGGGAGTCGGGCTCGTCGGAGCAATACGGAAGGCATGAATGGGGGCAGCCGCCTGGGATGCCGCAGGGTTGCGCCCGAGAAGGGGAAAGGGGGGGAAGACGCGCGACAGGGGGAGGCCTGAACCCCGTGCGAACGGCCGCGCACCGCCCGTAAATGAGAGGCCTAACGGACTTACGGGGGGGGACGGGTACTGGGGTCGGGATTAGGGGTAAGGCGAAGACGCGTCGAAAACACGAGAAGACTTTCCTCATCGTTTTGTCTCCGGCAGAGGGGGGGAAAAAACAGACACAGAGTGTCGGCCGCCGGAAGTAACGCGGTGCAGGCGCAAGGGAACAAAGTATCTACATAAAGAATGTCCACTGCTCCGCGTGAAGTAGAGAGACGCACGCAAGCAGTCCCGGAAGACGGACAATGGAAAAAGGGGAATCGAAAGACCCACACAGGGAGACCAAGAAAAACCGCGGGAATGGCTGGTGCCCCTTCAGTGATGGCGGGCATGAAAAGGACCGTCGGAAAAACAACTTGAACTTGGGCAGAGGTGAAGAGGAACGTCCAAAGAGACGAGCACGGGGGACGATGGTGCGAGGGATGGAGAAGAGAGAGGGGAACCGGGGCGAGAAACGCGATTGAACGTTTTCGAGGATGGCGAAAAAATTCGCGCACACGGCAGCCGAACGAAACGAATGCAAGGGGGGCAATACCGCATCAATGCAGATCCGGGACGCCAGAAGGAAGTTGGGGGATGGGGAAGTTCTGCGAAGCGTGACGGTCCGAGTCGGGGCAGATCGTCTGGGGCGAGTGGAAGAGAAATCAGCCGGGAGGGGTAGAAAAGCTGAGGTCAGATCAAAGTACACGGGAGGGTGCGTAATATCATAGGCGGGGACCAAAGACGGCGAACGTGAGACCGAAAAAGGGGGCGGGACGTGGCGAGTGCCGGCGGGCAGAGCTTTAAAAGGAATTCACGTGGGAGGGGAAAAGGTAATTGTGGGGGTCTACTCAAGACCTAAAAAGGGCCGCTGAGGCAACAGACACCCGGACAAAAAGGCGAAAAAAAAAACACCAAATTCCTCAACAATGGGGGGGAAACCTGAGGTTGCACGCTCGGGAGGAAGACCGCTTAGCCACCGGCCGGTGTATCTCTGCAAAAAAACAACGGGGGGATTATTAGGAATATAAGGCGGCCTTTTGGTCTCGCCACTCGCTGCACTGTGAAAAAGGGGGTGAGCAGGATTTGAGCGGTCCGGGCGCAGAGCGGTGGAGTTCGGCGTTACATGTGGGGACGCCGAGGGGGGGGGGGAGGTCCAAACATAAAGAATAAAGAAAGAAAGCCGAATGGTATCGACGATGAAAACGCCGGGAATCTACGGAACCAACGGAAGCGGAAGAACGAGATCGAGGGGGGGGGGCGTATCACGGCACGAATTGAAGAGAATCGGACTACGATCGATCAAGACCGCACATCTGAAGAAGAAGACAGATGCAAAGACTTCGTAAAGAAAAGGTGATAAAAGGAAAACAAGCCCAAACGCATGAGCCATGCCGAGGATCAGGGATGGCGGGAGGAAAGAATAGTCGTATCGATAGGCTGGAAGAGTCTGCTGGGAGGGGTGGAAAAAAGAGGGGGACTATCAAGACAGAGAAAGGTCCAAGCGAGGCTCCGCAGTGTTCAGGATATCGACCAGGGACAGTCACCATGCCGGAGGCGGGAGAATTACCGAAGGCGCGAAGGCTGGGGAAAAGGGACGCGCCTCTACGGGCCAAATAAACGACCTAAGCTCTCAGGTGGAAAAAAGCCACAGGTTCTGAGGGGGAGAGGGAAGGGGGGAGGCGAGTTGACGTGGCACAGGCTCGTCAGGAGTGAGGGGCCTAACCTCCGAAGGGCTAAGAAATCTCTAGAGTGCGATAGGGGCCGGATTCAGCGAAAGCGCCCGAGCAAACGATGTGGGTAAGGCCGCAGGGAAAATGAGAAAAAGATACCAAAGGGGGGGCGCTGGTCTTCTCCTAAAACCGGGGGATCTATCGAAAATCGCAGCGTAAGATCGGGGATAAATCTATAAAGCGGCTTGCGCAGCGTTACCCTTTTATCAATCGAAGGGAGTAGAGACAGGTGCAAGATATCGCGGCGACTAAGGGCAGCTCGTCCGCAATTACAGAGGGCCTCCTTGTATCCGGGATACAATCTAAGGCTTCGAGTTGAATAAGAATATCGAGACTCTCAATATAATTGAGTGCAATACATCGCACCAGGGCATTCACCGACAGGCAAATGGCCTCCGCAAGGGTCGCTCAGCTTACTGAAACTTCCGCGAAGAGTATAGGTTAAAAACAAGCTGCCTCTTCGTAGGAGACAGCTCGGGCAGAAAACCACGACGCCGACTATTACAGACTCCTTGGAGAGGGGAGCGTCTGCAACGTATGGGCGTGCGCAGAGGCGTTTGGGAAGACGCCCGGCCAACGCAGGTCAGGAGTCCGTCAAGGTCATCGAAGGGAAAACTTCGTGGACGGTCACCGACGTCCGAGCCCGCTACTTGGCGGGGGGGGAGGGGGCGGCGCACCGCAGGGGCACAGCCGGAAAAATCGGGGCCGACAGAAGGAACGAGGAAAAGGGTGGGGTTGGGGTGAACGAGGGCACTAACTATCTAACGAGAGTCGAATTCGTCACAATCCAAAAAAGATGTCAGGCTCTCAGAAAGCGAAGACAGGCAGAGAATGGGAGGGGAGATAACAGTCGGGCCGAACGCAGTCTGGAAAAGGAATTGAGCCCCGCAAAAAATTTAGTCTACCAGACGGGGTTCGTCTGATAGACGGGACTATCTAAACGCAACTCTCTCACGAAAAAAGTCTGGGGGAGACGCGATCTAGAAGGCTACGCGAACACGTCCTGGAATGCGACGTCGTCAAAGGGGGCTGATTTTTCGATAGGAAAAAAATCAACTACAGGCGGTCACACGGAAGAATTCGACGGGATCAAGTATTTGGAAGTGAGATCACCAAAGAGAGCCGAGGCGGTCCCGGCGCGACAGGGGGGTGGCCTAGGCGACAACCTGCGGAGAGGGCGAACGTTTATCATGTCAGAGAAAGAATCAAAGAAAGCAAATTACGGAGGTCGGGCAGTCTAATCAGTGGGTAAGAAAAAAAAAGTGCTAAAGAATATCGACAACAACAAAGGAGGAGTGAAGTGATGAAGTACGTCTTAAAAAAAAAGAGGGGCGCTCAGCAAAAACTCTCACGCTCTCAAAAATGATGTCTATTTCAACGGGAAGCTCCGGCGAGCAAAGGAGCATCCGCAGTAGACAGGTGAACCAGGTCCGCACAGGGGATCCGGAAAAAAGGCTGCGAGAGATCTGGGAAAAAGCTTGCCCGTACGCCGTGAAAGAGTAAACGTAGTTGCCGAAGGGGAAGAGAAAAAAAAGACGAAAATTGAAGAAGACATTGATGAAGAAATCGGGAACGGAAGTGGGTGAAGGGAAATTAAGCGATACCGGCGTCTGATTCTCCCACAACTCTTGTCCCAGTTGCGGTCATAGCGCCGGCGCGTCTGGTAGGCCGAGAAGGAAACCCGTATAAAGGGCGAAAAAAAAACTTTGAAGCATCGCCGCTATCCACAGACGAAAGGGGCGAAAACGTGGAACTCCCATATCAGATCGCCTCAGGAAGACGAGAGGGAACCGATGTTCTCTTGTTGTGGGTAATTACAGAGGGTGCCATCGGAGTAGGGAGAGATGGATGTAGCGCGTTCATGTAGAAAAAAAAGCAAACCCCACCATTCTCTCTGAAAAACACCTACTGTGGGCGCTACCGTACAGGAGGGCTGGGCTCCAAAAACCTTGTATGCGAGAATCAGCACCTCACCGGAAACCGGACGGACACAGCATCGCGTAGGGGGAAAAGAACGAAAGTTCACAAAGTCCGATTAACGGGAGCGGAACCTGCGTGTCAGGCGAGACCGGAAAAAATAACAAGCCTCCCCTGCCGCGACGAAACTTCCTCCTTCTCCAGCGACAAGCCCTTCCCCTTCGAGGCACTATTGGGCTTCTCCTTCAAGGGCGCGTCTGCGCCATCCGCGTAGGAGACCAATTTAAAACCGTCCGATCGGCCGGAGAAAGGGGGAGACGGACCGGCGCGCCGTTGAGAAGGGAAGGATGTGAAACCTTCGATGTATTGTGCACTCAGGCTATGGCCGGCGGCGGCCAGTGCGAAGGAACTCGAGGGTCTCCGAGCGAAAGAGACCATTCTTGGTAGCGGCGAGAGGCGGCTGCGTTTTCAGGGAACTGAGAAAAAAGGCCGCAGCAGACGGAACACGGCGCCAGATAGCCTGCTCCAGCCGTAATAGGAAGATGGAGAGACCGGCGGCGACTTGTCGAGGGAGAAGGCGGCTCTGCGCGATCCAAAGTATCACCCGGCTCTGGCAGGGGGAACGAAATCGTTGGGGGGGGGTCTGCTGCTTCATGAAAACAAATAAAAAAGGTGCGTCAGAGCCTATCTTAGGGCAGCTAATAAAGAGGCAGTCAAATCTAGAGAAAAACTGAGCCGAAGGGAGGAGGGAGAAAGCTCATCGTAAGCCCATAGGAAAAACGCGCCTAAAAACGTAGAATCGAGACCCAGGACGGAAAATCTAACGGGAGGGGGTTTTTCAAAATCGGGGGGGGGCTGTACGATTGATAAAGGAAGGCAAAACTGCAGCTTAGCAATCCTAACTAAAGGCGAATCCAGCCGGGAGGGTCTAAAAAATGGGGGAGATAATCCAAGCTGTGGGGGGGAAACGAGCACTCTCTGGGGAAAGGGTTCTGATTGGACTCCAAATTAAAGGCCGGCGACGGGAAGGGACGGGAAAAAAAAACAGCCCATGGAATAAAGGGAAGATGCCGCTCCTTGGGGGACGAGAATGTAATTCTGGGTTGGGTAAAGGTAACCTATGAAATTTTGTCGTGGTCTGCGGGGAAGCAAAGGCTGGGGGTCGGCGTGACACCAGGGTCTGCCGGAATTCGGGACGAAAAATTCGGGCGCGATGATGGTCCTTCGGGGGCCTTACAGGTCGACCCGCAAGAGATCGTCTTACCTATGATTCGCCGGTCGCGCGATTGACTTAGTCATAGAAGCGTACACTGGCAGTCATGAGGAGGGGGAAAATAGGGGAGACGCAAAAAACCCTTCCAAGAACCCGGAAACCGAAAAGCCAAGTCTACGGTACTCGACCGGAGTTCAAACAAAAAGGGAAGAACACGAGTTGCAACCGAGGTACGCGTGGCCGAAACCAAAGCAACGGAGGTCAGAGAGAAACAAAGGGGAAAAGGAGAAATCCGGCAGTGTGCTAATAAGGTTATAACAAAGTTGCACATCGGGGAAAAAGGTGGTGGAGGGAGGCCTTTGGTGAAAGAGTTAGGGGAGCTGGAAAAAGGCTGTCATGGTTCGGGGGGACACGCTTTGGGGAGTGTCCAAAAAAAAAACCTATACAACCCAAGGCTGCCGGTACGGGCGATCCAGAAGGGCTCTGAGAGCCCCCGATCATGGAGAGGGGGGGCGTCGGGGGATAGGGACTTAAAGACACGACGGACACTCCGACCTACAAAAAAGCCAGCCTCGGGAAGGGAGGCACTGCCACAGAAAGGATGAAAAATATAGGAGAAGACGAAATGAAGAGGACCAATCCCCCAGAAAGGTCAGTGTCCGCGGAAAGAGAGGAAGAGGGTTAGTTAAGCGCTGGCGATCGCTAAATCTCAAGGACCCGAGGTGGATCGGCGCAAAACAGGAAAACTTTCAGCCGAGGCTAGGCGGTTCAAACGGAGAAGCGCAATGCAGAGCCAAATCTCCGTCTAGGAGGAGGGGCGGCTGGAACCGTCTCAGGAAGCAGGACACGGGCAAACGGTCGAAAGGGGGGGAAAAATAGACACCAACCATAGAAGGAAAGGGTGCAAACGAGGGTGTCCCCAGGAGGGAAGTTCTTCGAGAGGAAGGGCCAGGACGACTCGGGACGTAGGCGGGACGATGATCGGGAAAAGTAGAAAGCACGACGGCGCAAGGGACGAGAGAGAGAAGGGTACAAAAAGCAAAAATCGAGAAGGCGCTAAATCCACATCAGGGGGGGTCAAAACCGCAGGAGACTTAAAAAAAAAAAAAAAAAAAAAAAAAAACAAAAAACAAGTGAAAAACAGTCGTCCGGCGCAGGGTGTAACGCTTCGAGTCGCCGTCACTTTCAAACGGAGCACGCCTCGCAAAAAGTCGTCACAAAAGGGAGGGCATCAATGGAGGCGGCAGCCAGACGCGCCTGGGGGTCTAACTTCTCTAAGACTGCAAAGTCCCCGCTCATCGGAAAAACAGCAACTAAAGCGAAATCAGGGAGGCATTTCCGAAAACCGCATGAGAGAGAGGAAAAACGAAACTCTTGAGGGGGCTAAGGCGACTATTCAGACACGACTCCGGCCCTGAGCAAGTACAGAGGGCTTTCAAAGACGATGCAGCGAACGGCGCGCAAGGGAAGGGGGCAAAAAACCGAGACAGTAAATGGAGGAAAAAGATCCGGATCTGCAGAAAGGGGCGGAACCGAGGGGGGCGCCGACTTGCGGAAGCGGAAAAAGAACAATCCGTCCGCGCGTTTCGCAAGGGGCGCGCGCATGCGGCGCTCCGGCTGAAAGAGGGGTCGGGAGAAGAGGAATCGCGAAACCAGTCATCTGTCCCGGAAGGGGGGCAAGGGAAAAAAGAACAAAGACAGATTCTGGGCAGAATGACCGGCGACTTTCAGGGGACGCAAAAACTAACAAGGGTGAGCAAACAAAATGACCGAAATAAACTAAAGGTCAGTAGCTGCAGCGGACTGACTGGGTGGTCGGGAGGAAACTAGGAAGAACGAGCACGACGCCGCTCGGTTAACGGCGGGCTCATGCACCACGCGAACCATCGGAAGTTCTCTGGGTTCAGTCTGATCGGGATAGCTGAGGCCAGAACTCAAACCGTGGATCGGGCGGCATGACTGTCGGATCAGAACATTCTTCTTCGGAAGAACCGACAGAGGATCTTAAGAGGGCGAAACGGGCCAAAAGGTGAAAAAGGATCTGAGGGAAGTACCTAACACGGCCTGCGCCGATAGTTCATCAGGGGAAAGCCGACCACTTTCCCGCGTGGGGGCGCGATAGACAAAGAAAGAGATGATTCGGGCTCGACAGTCTACTGGAAAAAAAAAAAGAAAAAAAAAAAAAAAAAAAAAAAAAAAAAAAAAGAAAAAAAAAAAAGAAAAAAAAAAAAAAAAAAAAAAAAAAAAAAAAAAAAAAAAAAAAAGAAAAAAAAAAAAAAAAAAAAAAAAAAAAAAAAAAAAAAAAAAAAAAAAATAAAAAAAAAAAAAAAAAAAAAAAAAAAAAAAGAAAAAAAAAAAAAAAAAAAAAAAAAAAAAAAAAAAAAAAAAAAAAAGAAAAAAAAAAAAAAAAAAAAAAAAAAAAAAAAAAAAAAAATCAGCAGGGCTTTTTGCAGAAAAAGATCGCGCGTCGTAGCTCCTACTCGCTTCTCGGGGAGGTGGGTACTCAAGAATCCCACATCTTCTGCTGAAAGGGATCTCTGCCCAGCTACGAATCGGAACGCTTTCAGAAACTTCACTGGGGGGAGGAGAAGGCAGGAAAGCGTGGATGCGAAGGCGATCAACGAGGAAAAAATAAGAAAAAAAGATCTCTCCACAAAGGAGAGAGAGGTCGTCGGCAGCGCGCATGAAAGGCCGCCTAGCAACAGGCGTGAGAGAAATATTTACAAAAAGGGGAAGATGCCGCGTCTATAAAAAGGATCGACGCCGGAACAAGTTGGGCGGCCAGAGTCCCAAATACTCCGCGCGGGAAAAAACGTCGAATGGGTGACTCCCAAGGCCATCCGCCGCGTCGTAGCCGATGTCAACTCAGACAGGGATCCGGGGAAAAAAAAATCACCCAAGAAAAAACGGGGACGAAGTCCCTTATACGAGAGGGGAAATTCCGGATGCCCTTCGCGCGAAAGAAAATACTCGAACCCCCACCGGCTGTCAGGTGCAGTGTCGACGCAGAACACAGAGTAGGTTCAAGAAAAGAGACCCTTTCCCTTTTAAAAAAAAATAAAAAGGCAACATGTGGGGCTAATAGGCCGATAACGAGCGCGGCGGTTGAGGCCGAAAAGTGGGACTCCCGAGAAATCGCCCCGGCCTCACGCCTAGAGGGGGACGAGGGGTTGGGGGGATGACGCCGTGGGGCAGAGCGTCATAGGGAGCGTTTAAAAACGTCATCAACACCAAGAAGCTGCAGCTAAAAGTGACGGGCGCCGTGAGAGGGGAGGAGAGGGGGGGGCTTGCTCAAAAGGGGGCGGTCCGCGCACTCCCTCGTCCTGGAGAACGGACTTCGCGAAGGAAAGTTTGGAAAGGGGAGGTTGATGACGGGAGCGAAAAAGGCTTTGGCACGCTCGAAGCCTCTCAAACTAACGCATACGGAACTCCGGGCTAAAACCTTGCTCGAAAAAGGAGAAACTCTCAGGGAGTCTATCGTCGCAGCTTGGTCAGGCGCCTGGAATCTTCGTCCAGATAAAAGCCGCGGCGGGAGAACTTGACACCCCTAAGAGGGGGGGGGAATAAGTCGTCGGGTGAAGGAGAGGGGACTGTGACAAGGGCCGTTGCCAAAGATGATTTGCGTTACCTTGTGGGGGGGATGAAAAAGAGAGAGAGACGTCGGCGGCATCAGGAAGGGCCGGTATTAACAAGGGAGCGCGTCGACGCGAACGGCCATTCGTCAAGGAAATGCCGGGAGATGAGCGATTCGGGTCGGAGCCCAAAGGGAGAGGCAGAGAAATCTCGGCAAGAAGAAAAAAGAGCTGAAAAAACGGATGAAGGAGACGCCTCGACCCGGGGAATATGGAGCGCAATGCGGCGTGCTGACAGGCGTAGCGTGGAAAGCGATGTGACGAGGCGACTCATGGACGAGCTGCGATCAACATCGACGGAAGAAAGGGGCCTCAGAGTGGGGGGTGTCTCCGGCAAGGAAAGAAACCAGGGGGAGGTCGGCGCCTTCTCGAGGGTTTCGAGGGGACACAGGGAGAAGAAAAAGTCGGGTCTTCCCGGATACGCATCGAAGAGAGCAGGAGCACAGTCACGGGAGCACAATTAAGGAATGGCCAAAAGACACCCGGCCCAACGCGAGACCACTAAGTCTTTGGGGGCACCTAGACTAGAGGGGGGGCGGGGGCGATTTTGAGATCCGTCAATAGGGAAACCTTTCTTACGAAACCGAATCTGGCATGACCGCAAGATTCCCGAGCCGAGGAGGGTGCTCTTTTAGGGAGATCGATTGGACAAGTTTGACCGGTCCGGGGGGGAAAGGAGGAAAAAGCTAAACAAAAAAGAAAGAATACTTAGAGGAGAAAAAAGCGCGAATCGCAAAATACCTAGTGAACGCATCGATGCAAATGATCCTTTACTCTTAACAATGATAAAGGCCGGTTTGATGGGAATGAAGCTCCGTTGAGGTGAGTCCGAGGAAGTCCTCGTTATTGAAGCAGCTCGTACAGGATTAATGGAGGAATAATGTGGGTATCGCAGGAAGAATGGAGGAGGGACGTACAGTTACACCCGAGAAGAAACGAGGTCCGAGGGATGAGCGGCGTGCGAGGCGATGCCGTGCATAAGTCGTACGGGACGAGAGAGGAGGGTATAAAGGGTTTTGAGACAAAAGTGGGGGAGGGCCATAACACAACGAGCAATTCTAAAAACGCGGGTACGAGTTCCAGACCGGGGACGAACCATTTTGCAAAAACGCGGTGCCACGTCGCGTTCTAACAAACGGCCGTGGCTCAAATCACAACACCAAGGAAAGGGATGAGATAGGAAAGTTTCTCATCGGGGAAATCAAAAGCGGCACCGAGGGGGTGTAATGTTCGTATGATGCGGGAAAGGGAACGAGGCGCGTCGCCGGGCCGTTGTCTTTCCGTGGGGGCTGGGAGAACCGTCGTGGGGGGACGAAAAACACATTACCTCACAAAAAAGAAGGCCGTGTAGGGGGGGATTCCCTCCGTAGCCGAAATCCTATCTCAGGTGAAAAAGAAAAAGATGGGGGGGGGGGAAGGGGGGATTCAACGAAGGGGCGAATCGCGGACCCAGAGTCTGTCCTCCGCAGCACTGGGCCACTCGCAAAAGAAATATACCAGCCTCGGATCAAGGAAAAAGGGGATTAGCAAGGAATACCCAAAGGAAATTGCCTCGTCAAAGGACGGCATCTGATTCGGGGGAAACGGCTGGTCGCGCAGGAGGCTTCCCCGCGCAAAGGGGCGATGTTCGAGAGGCCTCGAAACAAAGCGGGAAAAAAGAGCACCATCGGGGGGGGGAGGAGAAATGAAGAGCACCATCGCTGGGGCTAACGGTCTGAAGGGTAAGGCGGCACTCAATAATCTTCAGGGCAAGCGCCTCTCGGGAAAGGAAAAAAAAGCTGCCGAAATTCTCTCAGTTCACAAAACCCTGTTAGAACGGAGAATGTTGGTGACTTCGAGAGAGTGAAAGGTGGCCATGACGTTGAAAGGAGTAGAGGCTCTGAGCGAGGGAAATGGGCCAGGCAAAGGGGGAGAAGCTTTAAGAATCTTCGAGGAATTGACATTCTAATAAGGGCGCTCAAAAGGACCCGACGAAAGAGGGGCTCTTAAAAGGAGAAACTGAAAAGGAAAAGAAGAAGGGACGAGCCCGGGATCGCGTCGGGGAAATCTCCTGACAGATTAAGAAAAGCGAGTCAATCCAAGCCGCCGTTCAGCAACCAGCCGGGCCAGCGAGACGCGGGGGCAGGGAGGGGGAAGCCGGGGTACGCGCAAGTGTCTCAGGAAAAAAACAGGAAAGACGGCCTCCCTAGATCAAACTTCCAGTAATCCGCTCATCAGGAAAGAAGGGAGTAAATTAGACAGAAGGCAAGAGACGTCGAAACAGTCTATTTCCTCGATTACGACGGCACTAAGGGGAGGAGTCCATCAAGAGGCCGAAAAAAATCAGCGGGACTTGACACAGAAAAAACCGGAACCTGCTAGCCACGGCGCATAGAGGACAAGCACGAAGACAGCAGCGCCGAGGCGTAGGTTTTAGGGCGCAAACGCGGCGGGGGGGGGATCAGAACGCTCAGGGGCAGGCACCACTACTGGGTGGAAAGGAAGAAGAACTCACGGGGGGGGGAGGGGGGAGGGACGGTGCTAGGGGCGAAGTAAGGAAAGCTGGTGGCGGCGAGGCGGGTTCAGGGAGCGTCACTCCTTCCAAATCATTTCGTCCAACCGTAAAAGGGAAAAAGGGATTAGGGAAGGTCAAAGGGGGGAGGATCATGATCCCTGCGGAGGTCTGAGCAATACCAGGGGTGGAGAACAGAGACCGCTTACTCAGTACACGACATGGAAAGGGAAGGATAGGAGGTTGTTGTGGGGGGGAAGGGGGGGACATCGAACTACAAAAAAGAGGATGGGGGAAAAAGAC
>Ga0179593_1489889_pt1 | contig 13011 bp, 17 predicted proteins | sample CZODoug2_1_08_16_FD_185931 | JGI IMG/M metagenome (GOLD analysis project Ga0179593, IMG submission 185931) | Vadose zone soil fungal communities from Angelo Coast Range Reserve, California, USA - CZODoug2_1_08_16fungal (PacBio error correction) | ecosystem: Environmental > Terrestrial > Soil >...
CTCTACCTGGGAAGGGGGATATGTGAAAGGAGAGAATAAGGATGCCAGCACAAATTCCCCTGAACAAGCAAACATCCTCCAGCACGGAAAAGCTAAACTCTTATCAGAGAGGAACAATTCTCTCACCATGAAAACCAAATTCGTAAAACCTCTCGGCAACCAAACCCAAACCTGAGAAGGGTTGCGACTTACTTCCTCCAAGAAGCTCAAACCTATCGAAACGAGCGGGCTCGTCCGTCTCCGTAAAAAACCAAGGATCCGGCCTCCCCCAAAGAGCGAAAACCATTCAACCCCAAGGGAGTAAGCAAGAGCCACTTTCAACAAAAAGGGGGCAACAAAATATCATTGCCCCGCTAGAGTCTAAAAGACTCACCGATGATCCTGAAAAAAAAAAGGGGAGGAGTATAAAAAAACTCGTATAAAAATCAGCTTCACGAAAACGCCCCAGAGCCTAAACCTCTCCCTCCTCGCGCACCCCCAACCAAAAAGCCCACCAAGAACCTCACCAGGGGGGAAAAAGGAAAGGAAAAACGGGGACGGCAACAATTCGGCTGGGAAGAAGCTTAAGGACCCGAAAAAATATAAAAAACTTTTTCGCCCTCCTAAACGGCCGGAGCAGGGGGGGAGCACCGATCTTCGAAAAGTTCGACGACAGGAAGAGTCATCTCGAAAAAGTCTGAGGGAGGTCAACCCGCCAGCGGGAAGCGAAAGAAAAGCTCCTGGCCACACAAAACAAGGGGAGAAAAAAGGGAAAAAAAAAGGTGCAAACGAAATCCAATGGACGCTGGGGCCGAACTAATACACATACCCCCAAGTTTTCCAAACCCGACATAGATACCCACCTATCCTCAAAAGTCATTCAACCTCTAGGGGAGAAAAAAAAAAGAGCCGCCTCATATGACAAGACAAGGAAGGCATTCCCCCATTTTGAGGGATGCACGCTGTCCCCGGGATCTCTATTTCCAAAAGAACATAAAGGAAGACAAGAAGATCAAAATCGAAACGTCCGATCAAAAAAAGGAGCTCAAAGTCCTGGGGCAGAAAAAAGCTCGCGCCAAGGATGACAATCCAGCTAAATCCTCGAGAGGAGCTAAAGAGGAGAGAATGACGAGGAAAGATGTGGACATCATAGCTCCTTCTCAGGATTTGGGGGGGGTAAAGTGAAAAAAAGAGGGACACCCGTTCCCTCTGGCCACAGTCATCATCAAAGCAGGGAGCTAATTTCTCACCGTCTAAACACCTGGACGGGAGAAACGGAAAAAAAATCAAAAAGAAATTTCGGAGGGGAGGAGCACCAGAAGAAAAAAAACCGCGAAATGGGACGGCACGAGCAAGCTAGGAAAAAAAGATAAAGAAAACTCTTGAGCGAAACATGGGGGGGGAAGCTAAAAAACCAGGAGAAGAAGTTTGGAACCACAGCACACGTCTCAAAAAAAAAAAGAATGAAAGCGTCAACCTCTACAGAGGAAAACGCTCAAAGGAGGGTGACCCTCATTTTCGAAAACCGGCGCTCCGAAACGTCACTAGTCGGAAAGAAAAGAATGTGGCGGCTTGACCGGTGGTTGTGACTAGGGAAAACCGGAAAAAAACTCGCTCAATTCCATCGAAGAGGTTCTAAGACAACTAATAGCGGGGTGCAATTCGCGAAAGAGGCACCAGAGCCAGTGAGCGGAATAACTGGCCGCCAAAGAACTAATGAGGGGATCACCGTCTCTCTCATGGGGGGCAAAGACAGGGAGGAGAGAGAAAGATTGCTTTAAAAAAAAATGAAAATGACTGCGCCCAGGGGAGGGACGGGAAAACTCAGAAAACAACGGGAAGGGGACAAAAAATATAAGAACTTCCGCCCGTCTAGGGTTCCCAAGAAAGGAAGAAAAACACCGCCCAATAAGTAAAAAGTTTTCGCTACATAAAAAGAGCTCGAACAAAGAATGGAGAAACGGAGAAAGGGCCTTAAGGGCTACCCAATTTCTACACAAAAAGATTCCGGGAAAGGTGAAAAAAAAGGGGTGCTCAACTCTGGGGGGGATCCGTGGGTAGAAAAGTCAACTGAAAAAAACAAAAAGGGAAAATAGAGAGATCTGATACGGGACAGAAAAAAAGGGGAGGGGGGAAAGTCACGCCAAGTCATCTACCCATGCTAGGAGGATCGGGGGGAGAAAAAAGAAAGGAAAAGACGAGGCCGGAGATGGTCGTCATCCTGTTTTGGGGGCTTTTTTCTAAGCGGAATCGGTCAACACAAACAGTCTGGCTGCGGAGCTATTCGGCGGGCGGGCAAGGGGGAGAAAAGGGACGGCGAAGGGGGGGGTTAGGGAAATTGCAGGGGGGCCTCAGGAAGGGGGAGAAAAGGGGCCTAATTTTTCAACGAGAGGGTGAATAAGAGGCAGAGAGAAGGATGAATCACGGAGAGCGGGGAAAAAAATGTCCGGAATCATTGAAGCGAGGGGGGGTGATGAAGATGTGCGACGAACGTGAAAAAAAAAATGAGGAGCGACATCGGAAGGGAGATTCGCTTGGTCCGAGCGAGGAGAGTGGTGTTATTATCGTAGAAAACCACGAGCCGACCAAGAAAGTACGGGCGCGCGTGCGGAACGGACGGCTTTTCGAAATGAGGGGAGATAAAGAAAGGGGGAAACGTACAGAAGCGGACGGGACGCGCAGAAAGTGTATCTGAGAGGGGGAAAAAGTTTTAGGGGGGGGGGCTGGGGGGGGCAGGGTCAGATCGTTCAAGAAATAAATGGGGGGGTCATCGTGGTACCTAAGGAGGATTCGCGAAATGGCAAAAAAAAGGGCGCTTAATCATCGGAAAAATTGTGAGGGGGGGTGACGATAAGTAGATAAAAAAATTCGCGAAACAAATGAGGGGGCAAGAGGCGCAGGTGCAATCTGTGTCGTAATGGGGAAAGACTGTCCTCCTAAACTGCGGCGGCAAATTATTGGGGGCAAAGAGAGCGGAAGGGCCTTCTCCAAGGGGAAAAGGGCAGGAAAAATCCACTTAGGGCGTATGCTTTGGTGAAAATCCAAACTAAAGGTGTTCTCTTAGTTCTATGGCAGTCTTCTTCTATGAGGTGAGAAAGCGAGGGCGGGAAAAGAAGGACAGCAGAAAAATTTTTACATGCAGGCCGGCCTAGGAGGGGACGTTGGGGAAAGGCTCCGAGGGCAAGGAACCGCTGCAAGAGGGCAGTGAAGGACTATGTCGGCTGGATGAAAGGATAGGGACGGGAACGGGGGCAGGGGTCCACATTGGAGGGAGTCTGACAAGAAGTTGGGGGGGTTGGCGCAGATAGGCGGGTCTAATTCCATTATACTAGTGGAAGGAAGAAATAAAGTCGCCCTGGATTTGGGTTCTGAGAAAAACTTGGGGGGAGAACGGTCAAGGGGGGAGGGGAATCTGCGGGGAACAATAGGATTGGGGGTAAACTAAATCACGAAAAAGGGAGGGTATCAAAAGGGGAAAGTAGGTTAGGGAAAGCGAAGGTCAGGCCGGGGACGGTGGCATGGCATGATTGAAATGGGGGGGAGGAGGGATCTGGGAGAGAAGGGGGCTGGGCGCCTGGGAGGGGAGGGGTGGAGTCGCCAAGCGGAGTGCTACTCTGTTGAGGAAAGACGCGAAAAATGCAAAGACGTATCAGGGGAAAGAAGCTTTTCGGACGCTAGCTGGGAAAGGGCAGGCGTGGGGAGAGGTTCAGAAGGGTGGGCATTTGAAAAGGAGGACTTTTTTTTAAGATGGCCGGGGTTGGCTGAAAAAAGAGGTCGAGCCAAGGGGGAGAGATATTTGTGAGGGGGGGGGAGGCAAGGAAGGCGGCCGTGGGTGGAATACGATGAAAAAAAAGTGTAGCAGGGGAAAGGGTTAAAGCGTCAGAGGGAAAAAGAAAAAAAAATAAGTCTGCGGGTCTTGAGAGGTCCTTTGGGGGAGAAGGACTTCTTTTTATTTAGATGGCCATCCAAGAGAACAAAGAACTCCACACAACAAGATGGAACAGAGAGAGATAGCGGGAGATACTCGGCTGCGGTAAAAGATGTAAGAAAAGGGAGGAAAGCCCCGGCCATTCAAAAAGACCAAGCGCGGATCCCAAAACGCCGAGAAGGAAAAAGAAAGCACAAGAACATGACGTTCAACCAGGCCGAGGCGGGGCAGGGGATCAAAGAAAAAAAATATCTCGACTTTTCACTTCTTCATAACCTCAGGGGCAGCCCCGCCCCACCCGCGAGGTAAAAAACCATGAAAAAAAGCGCGCGAAAAGACACTCTGACAAAGACATCACAACGCCGGAAGGGCAAGAACACAGAAAAATCAGGCATTAGCAAAAGGTCTTCTTCTCAAAAAAGATGTAGCAGAAGGGGCGGGAAACGGCGCGCTAAACTCCCCACTCGGAAGCACCCCTCTGAGAACGAATAAGCCCGCCCAAGCAACGGGGAGAAAAGAAAATGGGAAAAGGAATGCCCGCCGCACCGGAGGGGGCATCAATCAGAGGAACCTAAAAAAAGTAGAACCGGTTGGAACGGCTTCGTAAATGAAGAAAGGGATTGTTCTCCTGATCAGCTAAGAAAAGGTTAGGAAAAAAGGAAAAGGGACGCAAGAAGGTCAAAAGACATCCAGAATACCTGGAGGAGTGAAAAAACCACTCCTGGTCTCTCCCAGCAACGATCAGGCTCAAGTTCCTACGAAGTCCAAATGGGGGGGGAAAAACAAACAGAGAAAGCCAAAAAAAAAAAAGGTTCCTCCAAGAAACGAAACATCGAGGGCAAAAAAAGAAGAAGAAGGAATCCCCTCGTCTCTAGTACTCCCGAAAAAAAAGAACAGAGGAGCCCGCCTTCATGGGGACCTTGGGGAGTCCGGGGGACGGCGCACCGGGAGGACAAAGAGGGAGAAACAGAAACGCCTCAAACAGTCCTCCGACACGCAGCGCAAAGAGCCCGGAAAAAAGAAGTCCGCCAGGGAGTTGCAAAAAATAAGAGAATAAACAGGGCTAATATAAATCCCCAAAACCTCGGGGGGGGAGGCGATGGGTCGCGGCAACCGGGAAAAAAAAGTAAAAGGAAGATACATGGCTGGTAAAAGTTCCTCCGAGTTTAAACCCTGGAGGGAGACACCCATTCATCACCGCGATAAATGGATCAGTCTCATTTCGAACTCAGGGAGAAAAAAATCAAAAAGTAGCTGCTTCCGGAGGAATCCGCGGGGCTCAAGGCTGACGCTCACTCCGCAGCGGGGGCAATAAAAAAACTAGGGGACGAAAATGTCGGTAGGGGTGAAGAGAACCAGGAAGGTGGAGTCCCCAAGAAAAAAAAAGACTTCGTCCACCTCTAAGACGAAAGAGAGCATTCAAGAGAGACGCAGGGGATGAAAATTATCTCCCAAATTTTCGAAAAAGGAGGAACGCAAGAAGGAACTTTTTGACGGGAGGCATCCAAAAGCAAGGGAGATCAGGTGGGTACACTTCTCGATAACCCAAGAGCAAAAACAACAGAAGCAAGCGAAGATGGAGCTCGAGATCGATAGGTCGGGGGAAAGGAAAACCGCGTCTATCAAAAAGAGCTTTCTCGAAAGGAAGGGGGGCCGGACACAATGCCGGTTATCAAAGCGTCCCAAGGTCAGATCGCCGATGAACCCCTCGAGGAAAAATTAGGACGCCAACGAGAGAGGAGGAAACAAAAGAAGGAGTCGGCGGATGTCAACAACGGCAATGCCCTCAAATAATAGGAAAGGGCCGTTAGGGATAGAAGAAATCGTCCACGCCGCCCGGGGACGGGGGGAAGAGACAAAACTCATCTCGCTGAAAACATCCAAGGAGGGAAAAACGCGAAGCCGTCTCCGGAAAGCATTCTTCAAACCTATTCCTTGAAATAGCGAGGGAGTGCGAAGTGCGCAACGCGTGTTCGGATAGAAAAAACAAAGAGGAGGAGGAAAATCGAAAATAGATCTTGATAAGGGAAGGAAAAAAAGAGTGAGGAAACTTCGTCTTCAAAGGGTCACCAGGAACGGTAACTTCTGGGCGGAACGAAGGGAGTACGAAGGAAAGAGGAAATGAAGATGTTGGGGTGTCTTTTGGGGGAGGAGCGCTAGTGCGGGGGGGCTTGACCAGAAACTAGGAGGGATGAATATGAAGTCGTGCGGATATGTACACCGAAGGCGCGAGGGGAAATGGGGGACCAAGAGAAGTAATTGGGATTTTGAAGCCGAGTCAGGGAAAGGGAAAGAAGGCGAAGCGCCTTACGGGGTGGGGGTAGGGGGAAGCGGTTGGAGACCGAAGCCACGGAAAAGGTCTTCGAAACTCGCTGGTGAGGGACGCAGGCGAACCAAAAGCGGAAGGGAGCTACGCTGGCGAGGGGGAATTCTCGTGCGAAGGCGAAAGGGAGGGGGTGATCGGAAAAACCAAGACGCCCATTAGTTTGAGGACGAAAGTGAGAAAGAAAGAGACTTTTCTAAAATAGAGTTAAGGGAAAGGGGGAGCGTAGGACGGTACGGGGGAAAATGTGAAAAGGGAAGGGGGACGGGGTTGCTTTGGCAGAACCGAGGATCCGGTTGCATATCTTGGGGACCAAAAGATGTGAGGTGAGGGTGTGGTCATCTTTGGACCAATGTCGGAGGGCGCGGGAGGGCGCGGAAAAAAAGAAATGTATTTGGGATTGTGCTAGGAAAAGGGGGAGAGGGAGAAACGTCTCAAGGCAGCGAGGAGAAATGAGGAGGGGGGGGTGGAAAGGGGGCTTGAAAATGGAGCCCCCAAGCCAGAAAAAAGGAAGAGGGCTGCAAACATCTTGCAAGGACAATGATATCCGAGAGCCGAAATTGAAGGATGAAAAGGAGGAACGTGGTCTGGAGAATTGGGGGGGGACAGTCTTGTCTGGCATATAGCACTTTGGAGGGGGGGAAAAAAGTCTTGGAGGGAAGAGACGTGTGCGCAGAAACCATCTTAAACGGGGGGGGACACCAAATTGGAAAAAAAAAAAAAAATTGGAAAAAAATTTGGGATTCTATTCATGCTGGGGGGTGAGACTCGAGCGACGTCTTCTTCTTAGTTTCTATTATAACGAAGGGGGGGGTGAAAGTCCAGGGAGGTCAAAGAGTCCACATTTGAGGGACTAGTTCCATGAACCGGTGGGGGCCATAGCTATCTAGGGGGACCAGAATTAGAGGTAATTCAACCAGGAATTGGAAGGGAAGAAGGAAAAACCCAAAGAAGAAATTATCTAACGGGGCTCTAGAGAACAGGAGATGAACGAATTCGAAGAATGTTGATTGAGGGCAAAACGGGTGGGGGATGTAGGTGGAAATTTACGCGATGGGTGCGAAGTTGAGAAGGTTGCAAGGACAAAGAATTAAGTTCTGGGTGGTGGCGAATGTCTGGCTCCTTCATGGGGGGTGCGGGAGGACAGAGAGGTGGGTGCTATTTGGGGTCAAGGAGCGTGGCTTCCCTTGTCGGGGGGGGAGAAAGAACTCTGCGACAGGACCCGGAATGGAGGGGATCGGGAAAAAAAAAGGGGGGGACATCTATTAGGGTTATATCGGGTTTAAGGGGGATGTGGGGTGGCAGGTCTTCGCGGAGAAGGGGGGGGGACATAAAGTGGGGTGTTGCTTTTCAGAAAGGAGGCGAGGAACTCCTATAAGCATATTGTTGTGGAAGGGTGGGGGGAGTGTCTACACGGCGCGAAGGGGGTTTTAATACGATGTGCTGGGCGTAGGAGGAAGGGAGGGGGGTTTCGGAAGCGCAGAGGAAAAAAAGAGTGGGGGGAGTATAGAGGGAAAGGGGAAAAATTGTCTTTGCATTGTCTGGGAAAGATTCGTTGAGGGGAAAGAAAGCCGCCGATAGCGAAGGCTAAAGAGCTATCAAAAAAAAAAACCACCACGTTGAAAATAAAGAGGGGAAGATAGGTCCTTGATTTCCACTCGAAGGGGAAGAAGGGGCGCCCCGAGTGCAAAAAAGGAGTGCTCCCAAAGAGATCTACCCGCATCTCAGAGGAAGACCAAATGGATCACTGAACTACCACAAAGCCCATCGTCTCACCAAGGCCGGGGAGGTGGGAAACTCCAAGGGAAAAAAATATATCAGGGATTTCTCTGCGTCATCGCCGGACGGAGAAGAAAAAAAAAAAAGAGTGGAAAAACCATTCTCCGCGGGAACCGCTCGTCTCAAATAAATGTCAAAAGCAACTCTGGCCAGACTAATCTCAATCGCAAACTAATCAGAGCAAAAAAAAGGATTCTCAAAAGCGGATCCTGAATATGAAAGAAAATCGCAAAAAAATATGGCGCCACCAACCCTAAAAGAGAAAGATAAGAAACCCACAGCAAAGGAAAGGCCAAATTCCTTTCACTTCCGACACATGAAGGCAGCGGAAGTAAACTAAAGGCGTCACAGTTGTTAAGCAACAGCCCCGGCGGCGAATGAGAACATTCAGAGGAGGGTGAAACGGAACGACAAGGCTGCGCCGGACTCTTCGAATAGGAATGCCAACACGGCAAGCGAAGCCAAAGGAATCGCTCGGAGAAATGGCCAACAAAAAGTCAGGGAGGGACGAATCCCAGGTGGCCGATTCCTCAACAGCGCACGGCAATAAAAAAAGGTAACTCCAATCCCCTACAAAGTCGATCAGAACTAGCACCTGACCAGAGAGTAGGAAGGACACCACCTAATCAAGAGGGGCCGAAAAAAAAGGGGGGGAAGGCTGATGGTCACCAAAAGGGAATTAACTGGTCCGCAAATCTGGGGTAATCACCATCAATCGAAGACAGCTCCTCGGAGAAAAAAGCAGCAAGAAGCGCCGGAGAACACAAGCTCGAACGCAAAGGAGGGGAATAAAAAAACAATCGGCTACTTAAAGATCCTCTACTGAGGAGAGACTTGGGGCGTGGACGCTTTGGGGGGGGCCAAAGCTAGGAGGAAACAAGGTCTTGGTATCAAATGAACGAAAGGGAAAAAAAGGCACATCCATCATCAAAAAACGCTCAGTGGAGAGGGGACTTTAACCGTCTCGGGATTCTGACAAAAAAAAAACTAACAAATCCCTAGGGACGCGAAGGGAAGCTTGCCACCGGAGCCTCTCTTCGGGGCGCAAAGGGCAGAAAAGGGGACCAAACTCTTGAGCCCCATGCCTTTCACGAGAGAGAAACGGGGAGGGTAACGAAAACCGCGAACTTCTCCACCATCTCGGGACCCGAAGAATTAAAAGGAGAAAATTTATCGAAAGAGTTTGGGCAGAGAAGGAAAAAACGCAAGAAAAGTTGAACTTCGGCAGAAAAAGAATTTGCGTTTCCGGGGGTTTTCACACAAGCCTCCGCCTCGCTCGAGCCCGCGAAGCTCGCAAGAGGAGAGGAGGGGGGGGAAAAGATCTTCCGCAGATCCTTAAACAAAGCGTGAAAAAAGAAGGGGCCGCCAAAGAGAATTTTATCAAAGAGAGCACGGAAATGGGGTCAAACAGCGCCGATTTCTTGAACCCTCGAGAAAAAGGGCCGCCCTAAGAAAGGAATGGACACCGAGGGAAGGTCCCTCACCTTCTAGGGAAAGAAATTCCTAGGGGGGGGAAAAAGCAAAAAGAGCCCGCTAAAACCGAATATGATAAAAGAAGCAAAGTCGCCAAAAACACATCCGCGCGCTAAACAAGACAAAATTCGGGACCCAAGTAGAAGGGAGGCCAGAGGATACACCGTATGAATGACGAGGAATGTTCAGTAAGGGGGTCAAAAAGGGATCATGAGAAAAACAACCACGGAGGTATTACTTACAAATGAGGATCTGGTGAACCACCGCGTTGCCTTTCGACCCAAAGGAAATGCGGAAAAATACGGGGGGAGAAAACTCCTGGGGGGCTCCTTAGAACGCTTTCGCGCGGGAGTCCATCAAGGAAAGGGGGGGGGGTTTGGAAAGGGAGAGAATGCGTTTGCTGGGGCCGGATGAACTTAGGGAGGAGGGGGAAGGAGCGGCGGAAGATGGGGGGGACACCGATAAAACTGGCGGGGGGAAAACGTGTTCATCTCCTACTTAGGTTGGGGGGTTAGGCCTATGCATTTCAAACTAAGTTTGTAAAAGGAAAAAAGAAAAATGGATGAATTTTGGGGAAAGAGAGTCGAGGGTATCACCGATAGCGGTGGGGTCGAAAAAAAAGCGCTGGTTAGGGACGCGGGGGGAATTGAAAAAAAGCGAGAGTGGGGAGAGAGTAAAGCTAGGCTTCGCGCGCCGAGCGAAACTTATTGAGGGGGGGGGGAGGGAAAAACAAGAAGCCGCCCCTATGGTGGGGTGGGGTAGGCTTTTTGGGGGGGGGGGGGGGGGTCCGAACGGGAACGGGGCGGAGCTACGTCTGAAGGAGAAAAATTATTTCTAATAGTGAAGTGCAGAAGGGAGGAAGAATGGGAATAGGGTGATGTCGGCGGGGAGAGTTTTATCAGGCTGGGGAAGGGGAAACCACTAAGAAGAAAAGATCGTTGGACCAGGGGGAACTACAATAGTTTTTTTGGGTTCACTTTTACGAGGAGGGATTTTCTCTAGCGCGGCGCGTGGCAAGCCAGAAGGGGGATTTTTGAAGGGGGAGAACGAGTTCGAAGAGAAGGAGAAAGGAAAAAAAAGGGGGTGAAGTGTTGTCCATAGGAAGGTGAAATCTGTTCAGGGAAATTTAGAAAAACGCTAGGAAAGTAGGAGGCAAAATTATTGCTTGCCGACAGAGACTCGAGCCGAAACCGCGGAGTAAAAAGGAAAGAGTGAGTGGCGAGAGGTGGGAAGCGGAGCTCGCTACCCTGCCGTTCGCCGTGGAGGGGGGGAGGTCTTTCCTGACGGTGATGGTGAAAATAGGGAGAGGAAAGGGGCAAGGAAAAAAGTTGGTGCCATCGGAGGAAGGGAGGTGCGTGGAGGAGAAAAAAGGGGGGGGGGGGGAGAATCGACTCCAGTGGGGGCGGGGGAGCGGATAAGAATGTATGGCTTTGAGGGAAACTTTTGGGGACGAAGTGAGGGAAGAGGGCCACATTGGATTGAGGATGCAATGGAAAGGGGGGGGATATCGCGGCGCCTGACATTAAGGACTCTCGGAAGGGAGGACCGAGTAGACCTGTATTTTCGAAAAAGATGACTTGACCAAGGAGGGATAGGAGACAATGAGGGGATGAATTTGTTAATTACGAAAGGAAAAAAAGAGGGGGGAGAAAACGGTGACGCTAGTGCTGTTCCCGTGAAAAAGGAAGCAAAGAACGGGTGCGTCCGTGAAAGGATTTTGCATGGGCGGCTGATCTTCAGAGGGGGTTGCGGGAGAAAAGGGGGGGCTAGGGGGAAAAAACAAAAGGACAAGGGTGAGGAAGAAGACTCGGACGAAGGAAAGATAGGGGGGGCGGGACGGCCACGGGATCTTCTTGTATAGGGTTAGGGCAACAGGATGGAGAGCGGTGGTTTTTACTATGCTCGGGTGGGCGGGGGAAGGGAGGAAGCGAAAAACCGAGAAATTCAAGGTTGTCAGGGTGGGAAAAGTACAGAAGGGGGAAGGAAAGGGCTGGCGCTTGTCTGTGCAGGAGGAAAGAGCCAGAAGGGAGGAGAGACGGGGGCGTCTGGGAGCGATTGGGGGAAGACATTGGGGAAGGGCTGCGCCAGATTTGTAGGTAAGGGCCAGAACTCCGAGGCTATCTCTCTCAACAACAAAGGAGGGAGAAGTCCTCTCGAAAGGAGGGGGCAAATCTAAAGGAAGGCGGGAAGACAAGTCAATTCAAAAGACCCAAGGCCCATCTAGAACCGCTTCCTAAGGCGGACGCAGCTACAATTTCTCCTAAACCTAAAAAAAAGAAGAAAAGTAAAAAACAAGGATCTGCGTACGGTCACCGTTCAAAAGTAGAGGTCAGAGGGAGGATCGGGGGGCCGTCAAACAGAAAAGCGATATTCAAAAAAGGACCCCGCGAGCGAAAAAGAAAAACAACTAGAAAACAACGCGAGAAGGTTCCCTCTAAAGCGGGAATCAAAGAAGCAGGGGGGAATAAAAACCGAGTCTTCTTCGGAAATAGCCTCTGAAGGGTCGCTAAAGAGAAAGAGGGGCTCCCTCACCCCTCAAGCTCCGATAAGCACCAAAGGCAAAAATGCAGTCCACATCTTCGACCTGAGGAGGAAGTCATCTAACTTGGAGAAAATTGGGGGGAGAAAAAAACCTCCCCTGCGTCGAGAAAATTCAGACTCTGTCTCCAGAGGAGAGGGGAAGAAAAAGAAAACGTCTTCGTCACGTCCATCTGGGAACAATCCAAAGCAGGAAACAAGCGAGAAAGGGTCGAGAAACGGCAGCAATCGCGATGGCCAAAAACTGAGAAGGGGGGGACAAGAAAATTGGGGGGTTGCCTCTTCAAACCTTATAGCCTAGTCCTCCAATCCCGAAATCGTAGAAAGAGCACGAAGCCTGCCCATCGGCGCAGTCGAACAGAACTTACCCGGCAAAGGGACACCACCTGGGGGGGCTGAGGGGAGACCAATCTCGATTTGAACTCACCATATAGAGCAGAGTCAGCAAAAGAGGGAAGGGGAAGCTCAAGAGAACTGTCCTCACCATCAGAAGCCGAAAGGGAGGGGTCATCAAAAGAGAAAGGAGGAAAAGGGATCCTCGGGAATCTATCTCGCGAAGCAAGAAAAAAGGTTGGGCCGCCCTAAGCTCTGCGCCAAGATGGTGATCGAAAAAACCCGATTTCACAAGACGCCAGAAGGGAAAGGAAGCATCAAAAAAAAACAGGGTCGCGTAATTTGGAATTTGGACAGAAGATTTAACTGAAAAAAAGGGTATCGGCAGCAAAAAATCCGCTGCCAAAGCGCAGAAAAGGGAAAAACACAAACAGAGGTAAATAACCACAACACCACTCTGGGGTGAGGCGCTTGACCACCGATCTTCACACAAGAAACAGGCGAAAAAGAGAATACAATGAAAAGGGGGAGGCGGACCCTTCCCCGCGGAAGAAAAGTAAAAGGGGAACTCATTTTCGAAGTCTCTACTCACTCGCGTAGGTTGACAGGGGAAAAAGCATGTCGCTCCGGGGGGTTTTTTAAGACCAGAAAAAGAGGG
>Ga0179593_1536337_pt1 | contig 13011 bp, 17 predicted proteins | sample CZODoug2_1_08_16_FD_185931 | JGI IMG/M metagenome (GOLD analysis project Ga0179593, IMG submission 185931) | Vadose zone soil fungal communities from Angelo Coast Range Reserve, California, USA - CZODoug2_1_08_16fungal (PacBio error correction) | ecosystem: Environmental > Terrestrial > Soil >...
GGGAAGAAAAAACTAAAGGGCCCGATTCGGACGGGGGAAAAAAAGGGGAATGGGGGCAGGTCGCGGAAAGGGAAAAAAGGGGCCAGGGTTCGATTATGGCAGGAAAACTCAAGGAGGGGGGGGGAGGGGGAGTAAAAAAAGAATCAGAAAGGATCGTCCTCAACGACACACTGAAGAAGGGAAATGATTAACAAGTAAAAAAAAAAACGAAGCCATCGACAAATGACCGAAAAAATGATCAACATGCTCCAAAAGAGTTCAAAAAAAAATCCAAGGCGGGGGGGGGGGGCAAGAAAAAAGCTTTTATCAGACACGGTCTTAAAGTACACTTTCGGTCAGCACAACACAAAGAAAATAGAGGGTGATTAAAAGGCTTAGGGGGAGGGGGGGGGGAGGGGACATTACGACTGATAGAAATGGAAGGGTTGAGGGGGTCAAAACTACTAAAGAAAAAAAAAAAAAAAAAAGGCCGAAAAAGCGCAGGGCCAAAAGGAAAAAGCAAACACAGGCTGCAGGGAGAGGGTATGAAAACCTGAAAAAAAGGGGGGATTCAAAGCGACTGGTGGGGCGACAAAAAGCTCCTTAGGTCAACGGGGGCATCGAGGGGGGCTGGGGGGGGGGGGTATCGCAAAAAATTTGTTTCAGTGGAATTGCAAGGAGACCAAAAAGGGTCGACTGACGTCTGAGAAACTGGGACTTGGTCTTTGGGTATGTAAAAGAAAAAAAAGGAAACTAAGGGGAAAAATCACACCACTTGGGAGTGAGCACTTTCTGCATGCAGTATCGACACGCGGGAAAAATGAAAAAAAAGTCGTTGTGCTGAAATAAACCTTAAGGGGTCTGCCAGGTGTGGCAAACGGGGGGTACAGATCTAACTTGGGGGGGGAAAATTGTTTGGCTGACCTGTGCACAGACGAGCTGACCGGGGGAACACAGGAACTCGGCCCGCTCAAAAAAAACGCAATCAAAAAAAAAAAGGAAAGGACGGCGTCGGGGTTTCGGAAACATACGGAAGGGTATGTGGGAAAGGGGGATTTACTGCTTATTGAAAAAAAAAAATAAATCTTAAGGGGAGGGGTAAAAAAAAAGTGTATAAAAGCGACCGTAGGCAAAGGGTGACGCGGTTTGTGGGACTATGGGAAACCTGATCAAAGAAAAAGTAAAAAAGTAGTAAAACTATCAAAAATTGGGGGGAGGGGCAAAGGGTGAAACTAGCCGGTAAGATAGGTTGAAAAAAAAAGACATATTTAAGGTACTCGGGGGGGGACAAAAAACAAAAAAGGATCTAGGCACACTGTCAGGGGGGAAACGACTGGTCAGGCGCACAAAAGACCACAAAAAAGGTTTCCCTAATTCGAGTTTAATAAAGGGCAAACGAAAAGGCCTCACAAGCGGGGAGCATATGGTCAAGGGGGGTAAAGGAATCTGTCTGGTGTCCTGTGGGGAAGCGTGCTACAATGGCGTGGGGGGGGGGGGGGGGGGGGGGGGGGGTCCAAAAAAGTGGACCTCGTGAGATGCGTGGCAAATAGGTATGGACCAGCGGGGGGGGGGGGGGGGCGTGTGGCAAAACCCTTCTCAAAAAAAAAAAATTAAATATCTACAACGCGGTAGTGACTGGGGAAATATTTGCTGAGGGGGGGAGGAGTTGAAGGGGACTTCCTGTGGCATCGTTGGGGGGTTGAAAGTCAGAGCAGCGGGGGGGGTGGGGGGGGGGGGAAAGGGCGTGCGGAGTTGAGGTGGATGGGTGGCTTTTTCGGAGATGGGGGGGGGGGGGCACTTGTGGGGGGGGGTAGATTGGACGGGGTGCTTTAAGAGGGGGGGGGTGGTTTGAAGGGTTGGTCGTCAGTGGGAACTTAAGACTGGGGGAAGTTGGTGTTGAGCTAGGGGGTCCGCAGGGGTCTCGAGGGCTGTAGTAAGGTTCTCTGTGACAGAAAAAGAAGGCCCTTGGCAATGGGATGTCTTGGGGGGGGAACAAAGTCTCCTTGGGTGGGGGGGGGGGTGCCTTGGGGGGGGATAATGGGGGGTCAAAAGCGAAAGAAAAATCTGTTGTGTTCTTGCTGTGAAGGGGGAAGGTACGCGGAAATGGCTGGGCAAACAAGATCAGGGTAAAATAACGCTCTAACTTAAAAAAAAATGCAAAACGGGTTGCAGTTCAGATGGGTGGGGAACGGGTGGGAAAAAAGGGGTCTAATATCTTGGGGCCGAGATCGTCTTGTTCAGCTTTGGATGGCCGGGGGGGGGCTTAGTTAAGAACTTTTACAAAACGTCACGGGGCGGGTGGAAAAAGACGCAAACGACCGGTGGGGGGGGCGCGAGGTTACGGTCCTGGGGGGGGGGGTGGGGAGTTCTGGGAACAGGGATCGGTGCTGTTAAAGAACTTAAAAAAACCGATGGGGGGCCTTGCTGACATGGGGGGGCTGAGAAATGGGTGAAATGTTTTTGAAAGGGAGGGGGGTCGGTTTGGCCCTATTATGTCTGAGCATGGTTTTTAAAGAAGGGTAACAATTGGGCGACAAAGGGTTTAAAAAAAAGTAGGGAAAACTTCAATAAAAAAAATCATAATTAAAAAAAATTCGGCTACGTAAAGGCATTCCGTTAACTCTTGGGTCATGGGGGGGGGTTAACTCTCAGACTTTCAATAAAGGCTTTGGAACAAAAGTCCATAAAAAGAAAATCGCAGTGGTCGGTTGAGTAAAAAAGAGTTAAAAAAAAAAAAGCACAGTTGATTTCGAAACAGAGAAAATCCCCAAAGGGGAAACGTAGTTAGGAAAATAAAAGCCAAGCTAAGAAGAAAAAACAATATTCAGGTCGATTGTGACGTGGGTGTAAATTTCGCACAAGAAGGCACCCGACCATAGGTATTAAAAGAGAGGGGGGTATGTTAAAGGTGGGGCGATCTGAAGCACATGTGAAAAAAAATGCCGCCCTCTTGGAAATGGGGGGGGGGGGGGGGGGATGTAGGCAAACGTGCACCTTGTTGAAAAAAAGAATCGTGGGGGTCGAGGGGAATAGGGGGGGGGGGGGGGAGGGGGCACAAAGGATGTGAGTGGGTCACCCCATTTGTTGTCAAAAAATTTACAAGGACAGATTGTCGGGCGCCTTCTAGCAGGGGGGCGATGCTTCATGGAAAGTGGATAATTATGTCCGTTCTTGCAAATGATGGTTCGGGGGACTCTGCTCGAGCGGCAGGGGGGCAGAAAAAAGGGGGGGGGGGGGGATGGGACGGGCGACACGGGGAAGACAAACAGTAGGGGGGGTGTGGTGGGGTCTCCTAGTCCAAAGCAGGTTGCTCTAAAGGTGGCGTCAGTCTAAAGGCAGAAAGAGGGGGTGGCGGGCAGTTGTGAAAGATCCATGAACCAGCGCTTTAAACAAAAAGGGAAAAGGGGCGCCAAGGGCGGGGGGGGGGGGGCATGTGTGTAGAGGGTCGGTATCGTGGTCCTGGTAACTTTGTTCTTTCCATGGTCAAGGGGGGGTTGTTGGGGGTCAATGCGCGTCAAGGTGGCAAAAATCAAGTATCACCAAGAAGCAAGGAAGCGCGGTTGGGGGTCACTGCTGCAAGGGGCGAAGGCACTTTCCGGGACAGCGGCCCTCAAACCAGTCAACGAGTAAAATCCGGGGGCGATACTGTATGCTCTTGGTTTACAAACACTAATTCGAGGCTTCACGAACGGGGCGCTTGACGGGGGGGCTGACTGGGGACCCTACACTGGTCGGGGTTCCATACCAAAAATTCCAGGAGACCACAGGGGGGGAAAAATCCGACGTTTTTCGTAGGATGAAGGGGCATTCGGGGCGCGCTGGTAAGGTACGGGGGGGGGGTTCAGAAGGAGAAAAGCTAGTGGGGTGTCCAAGCTTAAAAATTGGATTGGGGGGAGGAGAGGGGGGAGGGCAAAGGTATTTTTCTTCCGTGGTTCAGTTCTCGTCAGGCAGGGGAAGGAGAGTCGATCGGACGGGAACGTGGGGCTGGGGCACTCAGATACCAAAAAAGCAAGGACGGGCACTCTATGGTCGGTCACACAACACATCGGTTGCCATTTTAAAAGAAAAAATAAAGACTTCAAACGTGATGTCTAGCAGACGAGCAAGAACCACTTCGAAAGCCTTGGAAACGCCCTCTTGTCGACAGAACTGAGGGATGACGAGAAAAATAGAGAGCAGGCTACATTCTGGCGCCGAGGGGAGTAGAAAACAGAAAGCTAATAAAGCCGGAACAGCACGAAAAAAGACGGCAGGGTTGGGGAAAAAAAAAAAAAACAGTCGGAAGCCATAAAAAAAGTTTAGGAGATAAAAAATGGTGATGAACAAAAAACGGTAAAAAAACTTGGGAATGGATTAAAAAAAGCTTAGTCAAGAAATGATGGAAAACGGACGACCTATGAAGGCTCTCGATACAACTCGACGCCGTTTGGGGGGTCCAGGGGTACCACACACCTTTGAAAGGGTCAAGAGGGAGACGCCATTGAGAACCGCTCCGGGAGGGGAAACAAACACCCAAAAAAAGCCAACCCGTGCCGTCTTAAAAAACCCAGTAGACGGGCAGGGTACTGGAAATCTATACAAATCTTATTGCGAAAGCGATCGGGGAAAAGGGAGGAAAAATAAGCGGGGCGTGGGGGGGGGGGGGGAAAAAGGGGCGCGGGGCGGAAAAAAAAAAAAATCTGGGGGCACGTGGCGGGGAAAAAAAAAAAATACTACAACGCAGAGTACGGGACGGTTTCGCGACCCAAAAAAAAAAAAATGAAAGAGGGCGGGCAAAATGCAAAAAGGATGGTCGCGCGCAGCCGAAAGAACAGGACCGGGGGTCAAAAAAAAAAAACCACATGGGCGGGGAAAGACCTGTAAAAACGGGGGGAAATCGGGGCATGCTCAGTGTGACATAGAAAATTCTCTCAGGCACTTTGGCACTAAAGTCCTGGGCGTGGGAGCCGGCATGGGGGGGGGGGGGGGGAGGTCGCTTGGGTCACAAGGCAAAGACAAGGGAAAGAAGGGCGGGGGGGATGACGGTTCAGAAGCTCAGGGGAAAAAAGGCTTAGGTCAAGGTGGGGGAAGGGGGGGGAATCAATGGTCTGAGACTCACAATCGGTTAAAAAGGAAGGGGGGGAAACCTGGAAAGCAAGGTATTTGGTTGGATGAAAGACTATGGGTGGGGAGGGTAAAATCTAAATATTCACCTTGGCCGCAATGGTCAGAAAAAAAAGAGTCGCTCAAAGGGATTGCAGAGACAGACTCGAGCGTGTGCGGGGTATAAGCAAATCACAGGAAAAACAAACGCTGACAGCATAAAAATGCCCAAAAAGGTGCAGTTAGGGCAACAAGGCTGAAAGGTAACTTCCGCTGGTGTAGATGAAGTTTGGAAAAAAAGCGAATAAACTCTATGGGGGCCAAGATCCAAAAGGGGGGCCACGTCTCATGGAAGTCAAAAATGGGGGGGGACACTCGTACAGCCTAGAAAACTGGGAAGGATTGTAAAAATTAAAGCGAGCCTGGGGGGGGCTGAGGGGAAAAAGGAAAAAAAGCGCTTGGGGCCCAAAAAAAAAGGATTTCAGGAAATTGCAAAGGAGACCATACTAACGATGGATTGGGGGAAAAGGACTTGAAACTAAGGGAAGAAAAAACGGGGGGGGGGGATCCAAAACCGAGGACAAAGAAGAAAATTTCAGACCGTCCAAAACCGAGATAAAAAACGAAAAAAAATAAAGAAACAACATACCAGCTTTGCTATCAAAACAAAAAAAAATTTTTCCGTGCTAGCAAACCAGGGGGGGGCAGAAAAACATGTGGTTTAAAGCAAGGGGAAAAACTCGTTGGGGGGGGGGGCCCAGTTACTGCGATGGGGGAATCTTCTGACAATGTGGAAAATAGGACAAAGTCAGGTCTTTGGGAGGCACCTTCGGGGGGGGGGGACCCCGCCGGCCAGAATCCGATACATTTTGTAAAAAAAGCATGAAAAATGGGCAGGGGTCGACTTCGTGACAAGGCCAGGGGGGAAAAAAAAATCGTCTTGGAGGGGGATGCTCAAAAGAAGTGTGCTGAGTTCGAAAACAAATTTACGAAGAGGAAAAAAAAAAAGAAAAGCACCTCGCACTTGGTGTCGAGAATAGTGAAAGACCGCGAAGTGCCCGCGTAAATAAAAAAAAATCAGGGGGAGGGGGGGTATCAGGAAAACCCAGAAGAAGTCAAAATAGGTTTGCGTAGGTCGTCTAAAAAGGGAAGAATGGGTCTTGTAATCAAAGATACGCTAGGCCGGGGTCACTGGTGGAAGAAAAAAATCAGCCTGGGATAAGTGGAGGCGCGTAAGGGCGACATGGGGGAAAAAAAAAAAGTGGAAAAACGAGCGACACATTCCAAAGTAAAAAAGGAAAAGAACAGTGACAGGCAGTTTAAGCGACGGGGACTCATTGGATGGGGGGGGGTTGCGAGGGCGACAGGGGGCGCAGGGGGGAGGGCGAGGGAAATTTCAGGAAAAAACGAAAGGGGTCGGCGCCCGCAACGAGGGAAAACTGAAAGCATCCGGGGCGGGGGGGGGGGCCTCTTACATAGAAAATTACAAAAAAAAAAACACTGGGGTGAAGCGGTCGTTGAAGGCGGAAAAATTGAGACTTGCGTACTGAGGATAAAATGTTGCTGCAGATGGAAAAAGGTGTGGGGGGGGGGCAAAAAAAAAAAACACTAGGGCTATTGGTCGTCGTGATCAAAAGGTTGAACCGTAATAAGGGACCCAAGTCTTCTTGGTGAAAAATAAAAAAAAAGAGGAAAATAAAAGGGGGGGTCTCAAGTAGTAGGGTGCTCTGGTAACTCGATCAAGAAACAAGGAATCTGGGGTCATGGATTGACGCTGATCGGAAAGAAAAGGGGGACTCTTGTGACCGCGCAAATTGTAGCTATCGCAAAATGACACTTCTAAATCAGGGGAAAAAAAAAAAAAAAAAAGGGGGGGGTGGAACTGGTAAGTCCAGCTGCCTGTGATCAAAGCAGAAAAAAGGGCCTGAAGTCTTGGTGGTCTACGTGGCTAGCATCGCAAAAAAAACTGGAAAAATAAACGCGCTAGACAGTGAATGCGGAAGGGAGGGGATAGCCAGGTATCGGGTGAACCTGTCATGGCAGCGGGGAAGGAGGGGAGGGGGAAAACGACGCCTCACACAAGCAAAAAGCTCGAAAAAAATTTATACAGAAGGAGGAAAAGAAAAGGAAGAGGCACTCTATCGAACCCCGGTGACAAAATGAAAACGTGTCGGGGAATGCAATCCGTCGCTACAAACAAAACTAATAAAAAGTCGGCCCGCACAAAATCACTTCTTAATCTGGGAGCTGAGGGGAAAACGGAAATCACGTGGGAGGTAAAGGAAGAAAAGAAACTTGAGAAGCCGACGGGCCGGGGAAATTTTTGTTAAAAAAAAACGCGAAAAGGGAACGTACAATCCAAGCGGGGTGTTGGACAAAAGAGGGGGGTCCTATTAAAGGATGGGGCAGGAGAAATGATAAGGAAAGAAGGTAGCTCCAACGTCAACAGCCAGGAATAAAAGGAGAAAGCCGCTCAAAATCCGGATTTGGATAAGGGAAAGCCCATAAAAAGAACAAGGAAGGGCGATAGTGCAACCGAGGAACAATGAAAGGGAGAAAAGGTGAAAAAAACAACAGACTGGGGAGCTGCTTCGGGTGAGACAATCAGGGGAAAAGAAAGAAAAAAAAAAAGGGCGAGTTGTAGGGAAAAAACCTTCAAACAGAAACCTCGGGTCGCTGGATAAAAGGACAGACGCTCTGAAGCGAATAAAAACTCGGGAAGGGGGGGTCTCTACCAAAGGAAACCGGAAAGTTTCAGTAAGAACAGGGGAAACGCCGGGGGGAAGCGGGACCGTCCCTGCCGTCCGCGAAAAAAAAAAAAAAAAAAAAGGACAAACGAACAGTGCCCGGCGAGGATAAAACTGAATAAGTACTGCAATCCACGTGCGTAATAAGGTGTGGAAGGAAAAAGGTTGGTTGGCTGTGCCTGGATACTGTGGTGGATGGCAGGATGGGACGAGATACACAATGGGGAGACTCTTCGCCCCCTGAAAAACAAAAAAAAGGAACCAAAAAAAAGACGGCCTTCCGGGGGTTGAGAAGCAGCAAAACTGGGGGGGGATATCACCTAGGACAATATGCACTGTGGAATAAGAAGAGGTAGTCGTTCGGGAAAGTGGGCCGCTGCAGTTGCCCAAAAGTGGGGGGGGGGGTGAGGGGGAAAAAAAAAAATCACGCTGCACGAAACCTGATTGAGGGGGGACCGAGCCGGGGGGAAGGAAAAACATCGCTTCGGGTGCAAAAGCAGAGAGGGAAAATCTGCGGAAACTTGTATGGGCTTGCTCTAAAACCAAGCCACGGGCCGGGGAGGTCATCCAATCACCGAGGAAAAAGGGACGGGGCTCTGGGGGGTAGCAAAAAAAAAAAACTGAAGGGGGAGGCAAGTCAACGCTTGAAAAACTACTTTGCGGGGGGGACAGTAGGGGACACAAAAAAAAAATTAGGGGGTGAAAAAAAATCCAACCGAATGGGGGGGGGGGGGACAGGCCCTGTATGACAAAAAATTCACGAAAAAGGGGGTGCAGGGACAAAGGGACCCTTTTCCTGTTCAGCAAAAAAAAAAAGGGGGGGTGGCTCCGTTTCCTGCACCCTGCTTTAAGCAGTTGACCAGTTGTAGAGAGGGGAAAAAAGGGTTGGGGGCCCGCAGAGTCCGGTGGGGTGGGATGGACTGCAGTGGCAGGTAGGGTGCGCTGGGCCCGGAACGGAGGGTAACGTGATAAGTTGGTTGCAGGTGGGGAGTGGGGAAGTGACGTGCTGGAAGGAGGGGGGTTTGGAGGGGAGGGGGACAGAGGAAGAACCTCAAGGTCACGGGAACTGGGCAACCCTCGGTTGCAGGGGGGTTCAGAAAATGCCTCCTGTTTGATGACCTGGGGGTCAGAAGAGTGGAATCGGTTTTCGCTTGAGTCCGCGCACACCATGAGGTCGGGCAAGGGTGGGAAAACAACATAAGGGCCTACGCCTTAAAGAAGTGGGGAAGGGTGCGGTTCAATGGGGGGGGGGGGTCTGGAAGGTACGGTACGGGGGCGGGTTGAGTATGTGCGGTCCAAGTGTGGTCGGGGGGGAACGCCGAATTGGGGAAACAGGGGGGGGGGGACTTGTCATCTATACAAGGAGGAGATCAGCAAAAAAAGGTCATGACTGGGAAGGTGCCGTGCTTGTGGCCTCAAATAACAAAACTGAAGGGAAAAACACAGTTCCACAGTGTGCTGCGGACGCAGGGGAAAGGGGGAAATGTCTGAAAGCCTGTGTTGATCCAGACGGCAACGCCCAGGCAGGCAAACATTGCAGAAGCGCCCCGCTGTACACATCGCCTCCAAATATCACTTAAAAAAAAAAAAAAAAAAAAACGTCCAGAGGCCCTTGGGGTTTGCGATTGACGGGAACTTTCGGAACAGATTCTAAAAAAAAGTGAGGGGACCAAAAAACCAGACATGAACCTGAAAAAAAAAAAGATGGGGGAGTGTCTTCGAAATCACTCGTCCGGAAATATGGGGAGAGTTAAAACCTGAAAAAAAAACCAACCAGGAAAAGAAAAAAACGCCTCAGTGCTCTGCACCTACTGGGGGTCAGAGGGGATCAGCAAAACACCAGTAAAAAACCAGACTGCTGGGGGTCGCGGTTTGACCGAGGACGAAGGTGGGACAGAAGGAAAAAGGCCGGTTGCCGATGGTGACAAAAGAGAAAGTCAGAGGGTCTCTCTATACCTCCAAGATCTGGGTGGGGGGGGGACAAAAAAAACTTCTGGTCTCATCAAAAAAATACAAAGCACTTATAAAATTCACAAAGGACGTAGAAAAAAAAGTGTGGGGGGGAGGGCAGAGGTGTTGGGGGGCGTGGACGAGGGGTTACAAAAAAAAAAGGTTGGAATTCAAATACGAAAAGAAAACCGGGTTTCGGGGGGGAGAAGAAGCTCCGAGAAGAAACCGTAAAAAAAAGGCGGAGAAACTTTGCAAAAGAAAAAGGATTCGGGTCGCGAGCGTAGGGCAGAACATGGGCCCAGGAGGGGAAAGAAAGGGGCTCGGATGCGGTCAAAATAGTGTCGAACGTGGGGTGTTCAGAAACAATCTGAAAGGAAGGGGAGGGGTGCTATTGCAGTGGCCTGCCGGGAAACGAGAAAAAAAGGAGGGGGGCAAGCATTGGGAGAATCGCAAGGGAGGGATTGCTGGGGGATTGATGGAGGGGGGCAAACCATGCGAGTATGCCTAGGGGGAAAAGCTAAGGACGGCTCCGAAACGGAGGGGGCCAGGCATCATTTCATCTGAAAATAAAACTGCAAAAAAAAGGGGGAGGGAAATGGTAAAAATGAAGAGATTCGGCCCAGCAGCTTAGGAAACCAGGGCGGGATCGATCCGGCGGGATTACGAAGAAATAAAAAGAGTCTCAAGGCATAACTGAAGACCAAGGGGGGCGAGGGTAGATCCAAACGCCACCAGCACTGAAAAGGGGCAAAAAGGCAAAAAAAAGTTAAACACTGACCGTACTCAATGACCAGGGGGCGGAAATACCTCGGGGTACCGCGTAAACACGAAGGGAGGCAAAAAACGAGGCAGAACAATGCCCCCACAAGGCAAAGCCTGGGACTCAGATGGGTCCAAGGGGGGGGGGACGATGCAGCCCCCCTCCTGCAAGGAGGAGTTAAGAACAGGAAACGCCCCAACAAGAAAACACCGGCGGGAAAGGGGAAAAAATCATGGCATCGATGGCGGGAGCGTCCAAGACCATTTGGAAGGGGGGAAATGAATGGACCTTGAAACCGACACACCACCCAAAAAAATAGCAAACCAGGGGGGGTAAAAACGGTATCGCGTGCGCAAAATAGGGGGAAAAAAGAAGCGGGGGAAAAACGAAAAAAAAGAAATCTCCAAACGGTCAAAAAAACAAAAAAATGAAAAAGGTCTGCAAAACCAGGGGGAGGGACCAGCGAAAAAGTAAGAAAGAATGGGGTAAAAAGAGCCGGGCGTTTGTAACGAAGCCCCAATGGCGAAGCGGGTTTTTGTGAAGCTGACGCGGGAAAAATAGAAAAAAAGAAGAGTGCGGGGAAACGAACCCTCCCCCCCGCTAACGCACCGCTAGTTAAAAGGTGTGAAGGCACCTGTGGTGCGAAGAAAAAAGTCTGGAATCAGGGTACAGCGATTTCCGTCCAAAAACCTCCATAGGAGGGGGGTAGGGGGTGGGGGAGGGGTGAGAAAACTTGGTTTGGGGTCCGGGGAGGGGACGCGAAACGGGAACCTTCAAGCAAAAGGCCTCAAAAAGAAGAAAGCAAAAGGGGACGCAGCAATGCCCCTGGGCGTGGAGGAGGAAATTTTTCAGAACCTAGACCTACCAGCAAAGAACAAACTTCCTCAAAATCTCAACAATCGGGGGGGAGGGGATGTGAACGCCCAAAAACCCGTTGTATAATAAACTAGGCAAAAAAAAGCAAGAAAAAAAAACGAGAAATGGAATCCACAACTCCGCCTCGGAAAAAAAATGGGACCGCTCCGGTATGCAAGAGGAGCAATGAACTTCCACGCTCACAGGTGGAAAAAAGAAAAAAAGTACAGCAGTCCCACCATTAAAGCAGTGGGAAAAATCCGTCGGGGAAAAAATACAAAAAAACGGATGGTCGCGGCTCCGTGGGACGCTCAGGGGGTAGAAAAACCACTCGGGGAACAACGTCCAGCAAAAAAAGGGCCTCCCCCCCCCCCCCAAAAAAAGAAAATGTTGCTAGCCACGCACACCCGAAAAAGAAAACAAAAAAGAACCAAGGTCAAAGCCATTAATAAAAAAACGGGAAGTGGACCTATAAAACAGCCTCACGGTTGGGGTTGAGGCATGCCCAAGAAAAGCCGGATCTCTTTTCGAACTAAATTCTGTGAAAAAGAAAAAAAAAGGCAGGGAACAACGGCGGGTTTTTGGGGAAAACAAATCAGTTGGGGGGGCAAGAAGGCAAGGGAGGGGGGGGACGGAGAACTCCCGAACAAAAAGAGGACAAAAAAAAGGAAAATGTGGGTTTGCACGGAACTCATCCACAGTGGTTTTTGATTCAAGAAAAGGCTGGAAGAGAAGACGAAAAAAAGTGATTTTAGACTCAAAAACCTGTATAAAGAATGGGAACGCCGTCCTAAAATCATTAGCGGTGAACATGGGAAGGGGAACAGGAAGAAAAAACCCCGGGGTGGGACGACCGAAATATCGAATTGTCAGTTTTCGGGTTCAGGGAAAAAACGGACCGGTTCATCCATAAAACCCTAAGGACGGGAAGGGGAAGTTCAGGGACTGGCAGGTACCGTTGTTGAAAAAACGAGAGGATAAAAAAAAAAAAAAAAAACAAAGCAGGAATCGAAATGTCGTAAAAGCAATCAAAGGGGTGAGACAAGAGCGAAAGCTGGGGATTCTGATCAGGCCGCTCGGGACTCGAGGGGCGTTTCAACCTCTAGGGCGTCCTCTTCAACCGGAGAGCAAGGAAGCGGGTAAAAAAAAAAGAACGGAAATGAACGCCCTTGGGTCCAAAAAGCGCGGGGTTGAAAGGGGGGGGGGGACCGTGGGATCTTGCAGCAGAAAAAGTTTCGAACAATTTTTTGATAAGGAAATTCCGCACGTTCATTGGGAAAGGGACCCAAAAAAAAAGGGTCAAAGAAGGGCCCCAGTGGGGGGTGAGATCCCAGTTTCCGTGTACAACAACTGCGAAACAGGCGTAACCGGTTGAACTGTCGGGATTGTCGGATTGGGAAAAAGGAAAGACGGAGGACTCTGGGTATTTGAGCTTCCTGCGGGGGAGCATCCAAAAAAGAACAGCGAGCGAAACGGTTGAAGTCAAGGGGACCGCCCGGGCCGCCCACTACGGGCACTTAGTGGAACTGAGGTGATCTCGGCAGCAAACCGTGATCTCGGGAAAAGAGGGCCCCAGAGGTAGGGAGGAGGGGGATGGAAGAAGGAAACGCATGGAAGCGCCCCGGGGTCGTAAAAAAA
>Ga0179593_1271725_pt1 | contig 13010 bp, 16 predicted proteins | sample CZODoug2_1_08_16_FD_185931 | JGI IMG/M metagenome (GOLD analysis project Ga0179593, IMG submission 185931) | Vadose zone soil fungal communities from Angelo Coast Range Reserve, California, USA - CZODoug2_1_08_16fungal (PacBio error correction) | ecosystem: Environmental > Terrestrial > Soil >...
AGGCAAAAAATCGCCTGACAGAAGGGGAAAGGGGGGGAAACACCTCGGGGTGGAAACGAACCAAAGGGGTTTGAAAGCGGGGGATGAGGAACTCTGACAAGGAGGAGAGAGGTTTCTTGGACTGGCCGCCTGAAGAGAAACCGATTGCTTCGACGTCAACACGGGACGGTCGCCGGGGGGGGGGGAGACGTACGCCTGCCAGACGTAAATGACGGGAAAAAAAGCGACGGACCGGGGTCCCGCCTGTTAGCTAAGGGTCTGAAAAAAGAAGCAGGGCAACAGACGGAGGAAAACGCCAACAGTCCTCCGTGGGAGAAAGACCGGATCCGAAAACAAGTTCAGTTCAAAAAACACGCCCGAGAAGTCGCAAGCGAAGACAGGACCGTGTGAAAAAAAAAGATGTGCAAAAGGGAAAAACGATAAACCGAGGGGGGAAGTCGTGAAAAAAAAAAAAACCGGCAAGAAATGAGATCCAATGGTAAACCGAAGTTTCGGGCGGGAAAAAAACATCCCCTCACCACTGAGACGAAAACGTCACGCGATGCCCAAAGGGAGAAAAAGAGCCGCAATGTAATGACGCATGTTTACAAAAAAATTCAACAGAAAAGGACACTCCAGGAGGGGTTCAAAGAAGAAAAAAGAGGATCTCTCTACCGGGGCAGGTTTTTCCGACAGACTAGGACCCCGTTTTTGAGATGAGTGTGGGTGGGGCCCCGCGAAACCTGGCCAACCGACAGCCGTCAAAAAAAAAAAAGCCCACACCGGAAGTAACAAGGAAGGATAAAACGGCACCGGGGAGTATAAAAGGTTCCAACCCGTCCACTGTACTGACAGAAGCCGGAAAAAAAAAAAAAAAAAGGCGACATCGAAAAGACCAGAAGGTCTGTTCTAACAATAAATTTTACGAACAGAAAAAATAAAGAAAAAAAGCTAACAGAGACTTCAACGCTACCTTGCGACATAGGGTGGGGCGCCCGAAGTTTGAGCCTGACGGGTAAGAAACGGGGGGGCACCGCTGAAAAGTCTACGGTCGCCAGGCCGGCCAAACTGCGTGGGCTCCATCCAAACTGGAAAGGACAGATCGCGGGGGACCAAAAAAAAAAAAAAAAACGAAGACGAGAACCTGGCAAGAAGGGGCCATGGAGGGGGAAAATACGACCGCCGATGGAAAGCCGCTCAACAGACAGGGAAAAAGAGAATCAAGGACCCCGGTCACCAGGACCTGGTCGAGAAAAAAAAAAAAAAACGCCCGCCGCACGAGGGGGGCCCAATGCAAAAACAGAAGAACCCCAGAAATCAATCAGCCAATCAACTGCCAAACAGTTGAGCGGGAAAAGCGCCGTCAACAAAAGAACACTGAATAAAGGGACGGCCTGGTGCTGCAACACAGGGAAAAAAAAACGATGAACGCATAACAAACTTTCGCAAGTGTGCAAGGACAACCTGTCATAACAAAAACACGAGGCGTCGGGCCAACAACGCAGGAGAAAAAAAAAAAAAAAAAAAAAAAAAAAAAAAAAAAAAAAAAAAAAAAAAAAAAAAAAAAAAAAAAAAAAAAAAAAAAAAAAAAAAAAAAAAAAAGAAAAAAAAAAAAAAAAAAAAAACAAAAAAAAGAAAAAAAAAAAACAAAAAAAGAAAAAAAAAAAAAAAAACAAAAAAAAAAAAAAAAAAAAAAAAAAAAAAAAAAAAAAAAAAAAAAAAAAAAAAAAAAAAAAAAAAAAAAAAAAAAAAAAAAAAAAAAAACCAAAAAAAAAAAAAAAAAAAAAAAAAAAAACAAAACTGGCCGTCATGAGTAGCGAACTAGCTAGGTTCTATGACTACCTTCAAAACCCTCTTCTTGACTTAACCGCGGCGCGGGTAACAGTCCGTTGATAAGGAAAAGGCTGGTCTCAGGAAGATCATGGGACGGCACACAAAAGAGACATAAAGAGTACAACGCGGGAAAATCAAAATGCGAAAGATTTCAGGGAAGACTCCTATTCTAATAAGGCATAGAAAGGACCTTCTGTGTCTGAGGGGGACAGGAAAGCACAACGGGGAGGAAAATCATCTCCAAAAAAAAACGTCAGAGGAATAGGCTAGAAGGGAAAAGTTGGATAGACCCGGTGACCAACTACAATCTCAACATCGCAGGACATGCTAGGTAGTGGTCGGACTGACGAAAGGCGAGTGGAAAACAGGGGAAGAAACTGTTCGACGGGAAAACAGGGGTCCAACGGGTATCCACCTTTCCCGAAGCACAGGATCAGTCCCCCCAGAAGCCCACGTTTTCCGAGGCACAAAACGAAAGAAAGGGTGACTCCGGGAAAATGTGGAAAAAAAACAGGGATCCTTACACAATTCCCCCGCAAAACAGCACTGATCTGGTTCTAACAAAAGAAAAAAAACAACCACTCGTCCTAAGCCAGCTTTCAGGGGAGAGAAAAAAAAAACCAAAGAAGGAGGGGGCCAGGTTCTAGTTGTGAAAGCACCCAACAAAAGCACAATCGCGAAAAGGTTTAAGTGCGAATTTGGGGTCCGCGTTCAAAACGGGTCACAGGAGTCTTCACATCAAGCTGGGAACGGTGTAAGCAAAAAAAAAAGGAAAGAATTGGCCGCAGGGCTGCAAGGGGGGGGAATGCGGTCAAACGTCAACCTCCGACCGGCAAGGCGTGGGACGGCGGAAAAACAGTAACCGGATGGGAGGGCTGAGGACTGGTGAGAAAGACAGTCAGGTGCAACTTTCTGGGACCAAACGTCCGGCCAAAGGGGGGGTAAGGCCTCGGAAAAGAACCGAGGTCAAAAACGAAATGGCCCGGGACTAATTCTTCGGGGCGCTAAATCGGTCCAAGAAACACGGGCCGCATCAAAACGACAGCGGGGCTTGCCCAGAAAAAAAAAAAAACAGGGGGCAGTCCGGCGAAAGGAAAGCTCATGGGTACAAAACCTTCAGGCATCAACAAGCGGGCGAAAGAAAACGTAGCAAGGTAGGACTCCTCAGGGGAATGACAAACGGCATTGAATGGGCAAAGGAGCACAAAGAAAAAAGCCCGCCATGACCCGTAGGATGTCGGACGACATCTCGTAAACTAACTACGCCTTCCAAGAAAGACAGCCTTGGAAGGCACGGGTCCGCCTCAAGGTGGGAAATAACTTTTCCCGCGCGTGAGACACGGCAGGGGCAGTGGAAAAACTTCAACTGAACTAAAGGGTTCAAAAAAGGTCAGGTCCCGGGGGAACGTGGGAAAAAAAGGAAACGGCCAAGGCGGTGTCGAGGCAAAAAAACAACAAATAAAAAAGTGGAAGAGTACTGAACAGGAAGTCGCGAAGGGGGAAGGACGCGGAAGAGGAAAGGGACTGAAGAGGGAAAAGCGTGAAGGACAGGTTTTGCACAAAAAATCCGGATCAAAGGGGTGAAAGAGAGAGTTTGGTAGCGGGGAGGGATCGTGGGAAGACGATCGGGACTCGTACATTGTGCAAGAAAAAGAAAAAAGCTGATGAAAAACCCGAGGGGTAGCACGAAGGAAAACCGGAGTAAAGAAGCAAGCGGTCCTGAACCGCATGTGGGGGAAAAACCGACCCGGTTTGGACGCAGAACGGGAAAAAAAAAAGCGGGTCAAGCGGCTGGACGGCGAGGGGAAGTCAGGGAAGTGGGAGGGACGTGCGGAAGTTCAGAAAACGCGACGTCCCGGAACGCGGGGAGAACCAACAAGGGGGAAAAGAACGCAAAAAGGAAGGGTCGAAAGAGAACACCGAAAAGACACAGAGCTAGGACCATCATTAACTGGACTTTGAAAAGACACGTCACTGTGCATCCCAAAGATCAGAAATAAAAGGAGTAAGGACGTCGAAACAAAAAACGGACCGCACACGTGGAATCTGCCAAAATGGGGGGGGGTCCACGGGAGGCGGCAGGACAATTCCTACATCTCCAACACTGGTCAACCTCATTAGACCGAGGGCCAAAAAAAGGCGGGTAAAAAAAAAAACCAACCCCCCAACCAACCCCCCAAACGAAAAAAAGGGTGGGGTCTCCATCGGACCTAGTCAGTCCCACTGACCTCCCAATCTCTCAGCACACAAACGGAGATAAAAAGATGACAGGCAAGGAACGCAGGAGGCACCACAGAGGTCTAGGATGAAAAACCCAAACCGGTGGGTGCAAAGAGGATGCGGAACTTCAAGGGGGTTACTATTAAACTTCTTGGTAACTCTTTGGGCCCTCAAAGACAAAAAAAGGGAAAACTATGCGGCAGGATCCTCAGTCGTAGCAAAGGGAGGACGAAGACAAAAGGACAGGGCCCGACGGAAACATGCTACTTTTGAGAACGTCCAGTGGAAAGAAGTGATCGGCGGCAGGAGGAAAAAACTCGTCAAGCAGGCGAATAAGGGGGGCGAATAGGAAAACGGAGGGGACACCGAACGAAGCACACCTCTCAAAAGAGAACGACGAAAAATGGACAACGCAGCAGAATTGGACCTCGTAGTTAACAGATGACAGGGGGGGGGGGGGGAGGGGGGTTCTTAGACGTTAGGGGGAAACATAACGGGCGTGATCGGCAGCGCAAGGCCCAGCCGGGACCACTAGGTCCGAAGGAATGTCCAAATGCACGCACAATCGGTCGGGAACACGGCATACGCCAACAAAAAAGGGACCGACCTAGGGGGAACAGATTCGCAAAATGGCAGACTCAGGACTTCATCAAAAAAAAAAAAAAAAACGGAGCGAAGTCCAAGAAGGAAGGGGCCGGGGGGGAAAGTTACCCTTTCGAGGCAAAGACTAAAAAAAAACTTTGGGGTCCTTATTTGCAGTTGAAACGCCTCACAAATGGAGCAGTGGCCGGGCAACAAAAAAAAAAAAACCAAGAAACCGCAGGCCTCGCAAAAAAGAATAACAGCCGAAATAGTCAAAAGGGGGGAGGAATAATACGAAACTGAACATTAAAGGGGCAAGGGAATACATTCAAAAAAAAAACCGGCCCGCCAGTTAAGAAGAAACGGCAACAGTGCCGAGATGTTCTACCCGCGGCTAACATTCAAAAAAAACGAGAGCAACGACCTCGACATGCAGAAGAGCGCCTGAAGGCAAAAAGCAGGGGGGGTGAGTCCCCACAAAAAAAAGGGGGGGGGAAGTGGGGGCAAAAGGACGTAAAGACCGAGCCAATGCGTGGAGACGGAAGAAAGGGGTGACTAAAAAAAAAACTCAAGAAAAGAAAAAGGCAAAGAAGGGCCCTAATTGGAGTCGCACCCCTTTCATTGCAAGCCAGGAGGAAAAAAAAAAGCGGAGCCGGGCAAGTCGGAAGGGAGGCCCACTGGAAAACCAAAAAAAAGAAGTCTGGTCGAAGAAATTACCACACCACGAAACGGAGGGCCTGAGGCAAAGTGCCCGCATAACCAGCAAGCAGAAAAAAAAGCTTGCGCCCAACTGAAGGAGAAAATGTGCGACACCCCGCTCCAAAAAGAGGCCGATCAACGGGACAAAAGCCTGGGTGCTGACACGCGTGACCACACGAAAGATAAACTTCTCTGTTGTAGGACCTTGGACAAAAGGTGAAACAAGAACCGGTGGCCGGAGGGGGAGAGGACACACGGAGAGTGGAAGGGACGGAGGGGACGAAACGAGCAAAAAGGGGTGAGGCGTTGGAGTGAAACAAAAAAGACCTCGGGACAGAAAGTCGGAACGTAGGGAAGGGGGTAAGGGAAACGGGGGAAAAGAACGCGGGCACAGGGGGAGAAGACCGGAAGGAAACACCTACGGGAAAAAGCTGCAACCAAAATGTTTTCAACCAGTCGCGGCTGAATTCGACACACGCGCATGTCCCAGCAGGGGAATGGAACGGGTGAAGGCAAGGGCAAAGCCCCAAACTGGGCTAGTATTCTCAAAAACAAAGGAATTAGAAAAGAAGAGAAAAGAAAAGTCAACAAGGGGTATATGCCAAAAAACGGAGAAGACAAAAAAACAAAAAAAAAAAAAAAAGAGCAGAGTACGTGGAGAGACTGAACCGACGGAAAAAAAACAGAACTCTGGGCGCAGGTGAGTTTCCATCGCGAAACTTTCCAAGCCTTCGAATAGGAAAACCGGCGACAGTCGGACGGGGGGAACCCGGACAGAAGGAGAAGCACCAGGCCGTAAAAAAGCCGGTATAACAGGGAAAACCCCCGAATAACATTTAGAAAAATCTCCGCAACATAACTGCAAACAAAAGGAAGGGTCTCGACGGCAACGACGCAAAACCACTATTTTCGGGCATGTAAAATAAATGGGGGGTCACCAACCCACGAAGGGAAGAGGGTTCAAGGAGGCGTAAAATACCATGCAAAAGTGGGAAGGGATATCAAGCGTCGTAGTGCTTACAACTATAAGGGGGTTCCGCGCAGGCAGGAGAGTTGGGAAACACAAAACAAATGGGGCATGGGCACTCTAACGGACCTATCGGTCGGCGGGGGGGGACTCGAGAAGAAGAGGTCTTGCCGGTTGAGCGGGACAGGCCGGCCAAAAGGATCATCAGGCTCGCGGGTGGAGATCTGAAAAGAAGGGGTCGTCCGCCAATGGGGCCCATGCTACCAGTCTGGCAGAAGCAGATCAAGGGACGGTCCCATGGGCCGATAATGAAAAAGCAGCCGTGGACGGGCCAGACGCACAAGGACGGCCGCAGACCGGAGGAAATAACGAACGACTGGTAAACGGCCAGCGCACGGCCCTACAACTCCCTGCTGACAAAGCTGCCGAGAACGAATAGGCGCGAAACTCCGAAGGAAGATCAGCGGCAAAATGCTGGGAAGGTCAGGGGACAAGACCCGGGAAAAAAGAAACAACCGGGGGACCTTCATACGACGCACACGCGGGGGTACGCGAACCAAGTCCCAGCAGCAACGGCATGGGGACGAACACAGGTCTTCTGTCTTCCAATCAAGATTGGACTTCCGCGGGCTGCACGTGGGTCCAATGGGCCAAAGGCGTGGGACGCTGAACAACTTCCAGACACAGGCGTGCGCGGGGACAAACCCATAAAGGAAAACGGGGTCGATAGGGTTAAAAAGGGTTAACTGCCAAGAGAGTAACTGCGAGGACAAGACAAGAGGTTGAATCGGCCTCAAATAGCAAAGAAGGGGAAACAGAGAAAGGGGGGTGAATACCGCACTTATTGGGAAACGTGCAAAAAAAACGTCGTCCATAGCAGGGGGGTGGGGGACAGAAAGAAAGACACCGTGAAGAAACGGCACATGCGGGGAGCCATAAGGCGGGCCGTACAAACCAGAACCTCCTTACAGAAAATCGCATGGTACGAAAGTAACGCAGAAAGGTTCCAGACAATGGTGCCGAGAGGTAAAGTAGACGAAAGGGGAGGAAATTCGAGACAGTTTCCGTCTCGGTCAAAAAAAGGGAAACTGACTAAGTAAAAAAAAATTAAGGATGAGCGAGCAAAAAGAGCATAACAACCATGAACTGGGGGTGACTTGCGCACACGGGCTGTGGAAGACGTACCGCTGCGTTTGAGGTCTAAAAGAACGGGACGGACGAGCAACAATAGGGGCACGGGGCAATCATTAAAGCCAATCAAGCCGGGTACCAGAAGGACCGCACAAGCACCAACCGAACAGGGGTCAAACTAGGTCCTCAAATCGGCCAGAGGGAAAAAAAAAGGGGGCCGCTGCCGCCAAGGAATTTGCAAAAGACCAGAATAATAAATGGCACAGGAGAGACGGGGGGGGAATAACACCTCTTTGGGAGAGAAAGGACCCACAAGGTGGGTGGGGAAAGAGGGGGAGCGGGAATGCTTGTGACAGACCTTTAGATGCGAGGGAAGGAAAAAACCGCCATCCGGGGAACCAAAAAAACGGCGTCGGCACGTAAACGGGAGACGGTTGCTAAGAACGACGAAGGACGACAGGGAACGACGGCACCACGCGACGTTATGCAAACAGGGAAACTCGTTCTCTAAAAAGAGGGCTCACGCACATCGGTCTCGGACAAGTCAGAAGAAAAAGGGGTGGGATCCCCCACGATACGCAAAAAAAAAAAAAACAGGGCACCGAACGTCAACAACACGTCAACCCTTCCGAAAAACACAAGGGCAAACCCACCATTGGGGGGTTTTGGGGTTTTGTGGTTTGGTGTTTTGGGGTGGGGGGGGGGGTGTTGTGGGGGGGGGGGGGGGGGTGTGGGTTGTTGTTGGTTGTTTGTGGTTTTGGGGGTTTTTTTGTTGGGGGGGGGGTTTTTGGGGTTTTTGTGGGGGGGTTTTTTTGTGGGGGGGGGGGTTTGTGGGTGGGGGTTGTTGTTTTGGGTTTGGTTTGTTTGGGGGTTTTGGTTTTGTTTGTTTTGGGTTGGGGGGGGGGGGGTTGTGTTTTTTTTGGTTTGGTGGGTTGGTTTTTGGGTGTGGGGTGGTGTGGTTGTGGGTGAACAACGGGGGCCGGAAAGCGATAAAAAAAAAGGGGAGGTCACCGGGTAGGCGGAAGGGACAAAAGAGGATTAATCCCTCAGCATGCAAAAGAAGAAAATAAAACTAGTCAAAAAAAGCATCAAAGATGTCAAACCCAAGGCCGGAAAACGTCGTCCAAGCGAAAAAAACAACGACAAAGAGGGGGGGTCAGCGGAGAGCAGGTAGGGAAACCTAACAACTCTTCCTCCTGCTTGTAAAAAAAGTCCACGGAATGATCGTCAAAAAGAATTAAAAAACTTTCCGGCAAAAAGAACCCAAAGGGTCCGTGAAGTGCCCCGAAAAAAACCTGGCGGAGAAATCACCACACGGGAACGGCCCCGGAAACCTCAAATCCCTCGAAGAAGCTGAGGACTCACCGGGGGGAAGAAGGCGGAAAGAGTCCAAAAACTGGCGGAAAGATCAAGGCACGGAAAACGAAGGCGACCAAATTCACAGCCAGGCACTTAGGTGCTAAAAGAAAAAAAAAAAAAAAAAAACAAAAAAAAAAAAAAAAAAAAAAAAAAAAAAAAAAAAAAAGAAAAAAAAAAAAAAAAAAGAAAAAAAAAAAAAAAAAAAAAAAAAAAAACACGGAACATCAAAACGCACCGGACGACCTTAGGGGGGATCGCCTGAAAGGCGAAACGGGGGGGCGGGCAAAAGCCTGGGAGCGGGGAACCGGGAAAGGACAGAGGATCTATTCGCCGGCCGCAAGTGCTGGGGACCAGCTCCAAGCTGAAAAAAGCAGATCGCGGAAAAAGAAAGAAAACAAAGCGATGCGCTCAAAAAAGGGTCCCGTAAGTGCAGAGACCCAGGGGAAATGAAGAGCTCCAAACGCTGGACGAACCAGAGCGTCCCGCCCCGAACAGCAACGGGGAAACTGGGTAGAAAGGAGTACACAAAAAGCAACGAGGCCGTGAGGGAGGGACACGAAGACCCCAGGCGCCAGACATTCGTTCCAAGGAGAAAGTGGGGGCGACCAACAGCACGCAAAAAGGGCGTGGGCCGACGAGGGAAAGAAAAGGGAAAAGGAAGGGGGCTGCAAGCGCTGACAACACACTATTAAAACCGTGGGGGAGCGGCACAAACCAGCATCAACTCGGCAAAAAAGGGGGGCTCTCAAAGTTGCCTGGGCAAAGGGGGGATAAGAAAGTGAGGCAGGGAAGCGATCGGTCAACATCGTACCTTGGGAAAAAGGCTTCGCTTCGGACGGGTGATCCGGTGAAAAACGGATGGGCGCGGGGGAGAGGGGCCTTCGGGATGGACGACAAAACGCTGGAAAGGAAAAGGCATCAAATAGGAAGGAAAAAAAAAGAGCCGCGCCGGAAGGAGACGACCCTTACTACTCATTTCAAGCGGGGAGGATACCCGTGTTCAGAGACAAGAATACAAAAGTGACTTCTATCTCCCTCAACAACAAAGAAAAAGAGAGTAGAAGTCCCATTTTTAGAAGGACAAAAACATTGGACGGAGGAAAACAAAAACCAAAATCAGGGACATTCAATGTACGTGGCCGACAAGTACGCAGGTTCAAAAGACGAGAAAGAAAACGGAGGTGGGAGACCCGTGCCCGAGTCCCATAGCTTCTCATCTACAAAGGAAGGAATCAAAAAAGGCCGACGTCTCCGACGTCCAGTCAAACCAGTGGAACGAGAGTTCGCCCCCGCAAGTAAGTGCGACGAATTTCGTTGATCATAACTGACAGCAAAAAAGGCATGCGGGTAAAACAATTGCATCCCGTCAAAAAAAATAAAACCACTGGGGACAGAAGAATCCGCGACCAACCTCCTGGGGAACAGTTCATCTCACTCTCAAACTCGGGTACAGTTGAAAAGAAAGTGGGTGTAAGTCTACAAAAGATTAGGAATACTATCAAAAAGGCTTACCGCATCCGGGGAACACTCCTACTGGGGGAGGAAGAAGGGACCCTGCTGAGGCTTGTCTGCATTCAAGCAAGAAGAAGCAGGGGGGGTTCTGGTTGTTACCAAACCATTAAACAACTCTCTGGGACAGGTGGGCACGGGAAATTAACTCGTTGAGACGAGCCAAGGGAAGTGGGAAGCCTACCCAAATAGGGTAATCACCTCAACTGGCAAGGTATATGCATTTGTGGGCTTCTAGAAGATCGTCAAAAAAGAGCCGAGAAGAAACCTGGTCAGGGGGGGAAAAACGACAAACGGAAAAAAGGGAAGGCCCGGCTACCGACTAAGTGTGTAAAACTACATTCAGCTCAACCATTACCCACCGGGAGCCGGAAACACACGGGAAAAAAAAAAAATGACAGAGGTAATCCTGCGCAAGGTAGAGGGGTAGCGGCCATGTGTAATGAGTACCGGGGTGAACAGGACCAGGAGGCAGAAAGAGTCGAGTCGAGGAAAAAACGAGGGGGGGGAGACGAGGAGACGACGTCCGCCAGGTTGACGTCAGGGTTCGCCATTCTTAAGTTTCAAACCAATGGGTGAACCAAACGGGCAGTGATTCCCGGGCAATGGGGTCGAAAAGGGGTGCCTTTGACCAAAAAATCTGGATGACCAAACTGAACCCACCCACCAGGCGGTGGCCGAAAAAGAAAAAACGGGGGGTAGGACCTGAAGGAGGAAAAAGGGAAAAAAAGTAAAGTGGAACTAACCGAAGAGATGAACGGTCAAAACGAATAGCAGAGCACATGAGAAGCAAGAGGAAAAGGCTAGTGATATTCTAAGGTGGGACGGAAGTGAAGACGATCAAACTCAAAACCAGGTGGGTTGACAAAGGCCTGGCGACGCCGTGTACCCAAGGAAGCAGGAAAAAAGGACAACCGGAGGCAAAGAAATAAAGAAAAACACTTATGGGGGTATCGCTTCTTCACGTGGGGGGTCAACGGGGCCAAGCAATGGAAGATCAGCTGGGAAGGAGGAAGGGAAAAAGGCTGAACGTGAGGTGAAAGCCCGGTGGGCGCGGGGGATACCACACGAGGGGAAAAAAACTGAAGACGGCTAGTTGTTTACCGCTCTAGGAACCACAAGAGGAACCAGACGGGAACTGTTAACTAGGAAATTCTTGAATCGGAAATCAGATGAAAGGGGAGGGGTAAAAAGCACCCAGGGAGGGGAAAAACGCAGCCCAGAGAGATGCGCGCACCAACTCTGGGGGGGAAAGGGGAGGGCAAGTGGAAAACACACGACATACCGTCTGTGAAACCAGAATGACCAACCTAACGCAGGAAAACAAACCGCGGGGGCAGGAGAGACGAGGTGCGCAAAAAAAGAAAGCCGACAAGGCCAGCTGAAGGAAAAAGCTCGAAAACACTCAACAACACCGGAGAAGAAGAGAGATGGGACGACCACACACTAGGCGCGGAGGGAGACCAGAGTGGAAAGAGTGGGGGACTCGGATGCCGAATAGAGGGGAAAAGGAGGAGATGCTGGCGGCAACCTTCTCTCCAATTTACCAGGTTCGGCGCGCGGGCAACGCCGGGCGACTAAAATCAGAGTAAGAAGGGGGAATACGCAAAAAGGGGAACGGGAGGAAAACGTCCAGTTCCCGACCGGGTATCTGTCAAAAGGGAGAAAGAGGAAAACACTTTCTCAGGCACCTAAGATTGGGGATCCAGGGGCCGTCCGAAAAAAAACGCCATAAGAAAAAAATAAGACCACGGAAAAGACCAAGGAACGGGGGGAGACCAGCCGCCCCGTTGGCCCTAGCCTTTTTGTACGGCGATCACAAAAGGACCAAAAATCCGTATGAGCCAGACAGAGGAATCCGCGGGCAGCAAACCAGGTCATCAAACCACCCAAGACGAGAGGAAAGATTCCGTCGTCAAACTTCATCTCACCCAGACGTCTCAACTCTGACAAAGAACTGGTCCTCACGGTGAAAAAAAGTGTCTGGAAAAGGGGAAAACAGAAAAGGGAAATCCCGGCTGGTCAAAGAAAATTACACGTTATCTCTCATCAGGGAAAAAGTACCCGGAAGGGGACAGACCGTACCAGTTAAAATTATGAGTTGCCCCGCGCACGGAAGGGAGGGCATACGGTACAAGCAAAAAAAGACCATGAAGAGCAAAAGGAAAGAAACGCAAAAGAAAGCAAAGGGAGGAAGAAGATTGCGGACAACCGTTGGATAAACGGTCTTACTTCCATCAACGCGAAACGAGCTGGAGCAGAAGAACAACGGTCAGGGGACGAAAAAGGCTGTTTGTAAAAAAAAAACGCGAACTAACTACAGGCACTAACCTGATCGAGAAAAACATCAGAGATCCCTAAAAGATGAGAGTTCGCACCCGGGAAGGGTGGAGCTTTACGGTTAAAAGCTGAGAAAGCGCAGACGGCCCCTGGACAGTGAATTGCACTGAAACACTCTAAAAAAGAGAAAGCATCCAGGGCCTCGATGAGGAGATGCTCGCATGCAACTGGCAAAAAAAAAAACATGGCGGAAAAAAAGAATCAAAAAGCGCGACAGGGGAGAACGGCGGATTCTTCCACTTGTAGAGCAAGAGAATCGTTCGTCAGAGTAACGCCGCCACGCGACGGGCAAAAAAGTGTGGGCGGGACCGCAAGAAAGCCAGCCTCAACACTGGCGGAAAAGGACCTGCGAAAAAAAAAAAAAAGGGGTGGAGCGGAACCAGCCGTGCAC
>Ga0179593_1356991_pt1 | contig 13010 bp, 15 predicted proteins | sample CZODoug2_1_08_16_FD_185931 | JGI IMG/M metagenome (GOLD analysis project Ga0179593, IMG submission 185931) | Vadose zone soil fungal communities from Angelo Coast Range Reserve, California, USA - CZODoug2_1_08_16fungal (PacBio error correction) | ecosystem: Environmental > Terrestrial > Soil >...
CCACGGGAACGAACAAGAGGGAGGGAAGGGGAGGATTGGCGCAATTTTAGGGCGGACGGGAGGAAGCACCGAAAAAGGTATCGGCGATCAGCATGCCATAATAGCATAAAAAAAGTGCGCAGAGGGGAGACGAATGCAACACCAACGGCGGAATGTGACGAAGGATGAGGAGCATATAGTGTGCCCATTAATGAGACGATAAACAAAGAGAGCACGCGGTGCGCGGGGGAAGATTCGAGCCGACACTGGTGGGGTGGTGGGGCCCTACTACTGGCATTGGTTATCCGAGCATAACAAGGCGGACGAGTATAAAGGTGAGTTCCGTGAAGGGCGCTACAAGAGACGATCGGCCGGGGAACGAATTACGCTAGACCGGAGCACCGACCACCAACACGACGCGGGAAACGAGAGGCCAAAAACTGGATGAAAAGCGGGGGGGACCGGGGTAGTAATTCGGCTGTAAAGATTATGGGGCCAGTCAACGGGGACGAACAGTGACGGGACTAGTGGTTAGAAAACACCCAGTTCGGGATGAACAACACCATCCCATAGCGCCAACCGTTTTGACCGAAAAAAAGTCAGTAGAGGATGCCAAATAGGATGGGATCGAGGCGCGAAAGCCCAACACGTCGTGCGTAAAAAGAGGGGAGGGCCTGGGAAACCAGACTAATATAGAGCGGGTCCAAGAGGTATTATTGGCTGCCGGAAATTTGGGGACGGAGGGACGAAGCTCGAGCTTTAAAGCGGGAAGAGGTGAATAGCAGGTGTTAAATAAAAACCAGTCGTGAGAAGGTAAGGGAAAGCACCTAATGAGGAGGTGTGCGTCGCTCACCGAAAAAGGAAGGTGAGGTGACTAGATTTTGGCGCCAGGGGTTGAGGAATAGGCGTCAGGGCCGAGCCCGGCAAATCGGAGACGGAAAAGCTGAAGAGAAGTCGGGGCATACAGGTCGGGGGTGCGCGCAGAAACGGGGGTGGGGACATTTGCGGGGGTCGCCGTATTAAATTTTAGCCTAAACGGGGAATAAAAAAAGGGAAATTCCCCTTGGGCAAAAAAAAGCACTGATATGTTTCTCCGGCGATGGACCCAAATCAAAACGGACTGGGAAGGTTAAAGTAAAAGGAGGAGGTAAGGCCTGCTCCTAAGCATCGAATCTATACGCGACTCTAAGAGTGTTGAACACAATTCACATTGTGATGCACTGGGGGAAATCCGGTAAAAACGCCATAAGGGAAGAAAGAAAAGGAGGATTTTGTTTTGTAGGATAGCGGGCGTAAAATGCAGGCACTGAAAAAAAGACAGGATGGAACCCAAACTTAGCAACCAATGACCTGATGAAGGAAATAAGTAAAGCAACATAATCGCAACCAAACTGGAAAACCGGCACGGTTCACGTTTCCAGCAACGCCAAGCACCACAGAAGAACGCACCAAAAAATAGAGAGATAAAGCCCAAAGGCACGGCCTGCTTTTGTCAAAAAGGTCAAAATTAAAACCAAAAACTCAGCCGCCGGAGCCGACAGGGGGGAGCCGCTTAGCTGAAACTCCGACGAAAAAAACGCAGGGACCAAAAAGACTACAGCACAAGTATCAAAAACCAAAAAACGAAGGGCATGTCCCTGCGCATCGCAAAAACCCAAATCGCCTCAAAAGAGGCCAACGAGGCGGAGGGAGGAGCGCATCAAAAATACAAAAGACCTAGACTTCGCCAAACCCTAACGCTGAAGTGTCGGGTGGCATTTTAAAAAACTCCCGCGCGAAGGCGGCGCTTCGTCGGGAAAGAACGGCCAAACCTCATGCTCCCACCGTTTCGATTTGGGGTCACAGCCAGAACAAAAGGGGGCCTACTGGCGGACCACTGGATACAAAAAAAACCAACCAAAAACTCTACGCCGCCCCAAACTCAAACCGGAGGGGAAAAAGGGAACACAGACGGGGAAAAATTATACCGGAAAAGTCGCGCCAGCTAAAAAAAGGATCTATCCCAGTGGAACAAAAAAAAAGTCAGTCTAAAAGTCCCGGGCCAACGAGGAGTCGGCAATCCAAGCGGCTAGAGATCGCCCCCAGGGTCTGCGCACCTCCGGGGACTGCGGATAAAACCGGCCTAAGGCATTTCTGCGAAAAGCAATTCGGGGGAGTCTCTCCATTGCACTCGCTTTGACTAGCGGAAAAGGACGAATTCGTGGTCAAAACAAGCAATTTGCTACTGAATGAAGGATCGGTTGCTATTTGGTCTCTTACTAAGGTACAGTCTCGCAATTAGCTAGGATGTTAACAAGCATCGACATATCATTGCAAAGTGGGGGTCGCTACCAATGCGAGACGGTTGCCGGCGGGGTTGGCCCCCAAGTACCGATTTCCCTCCATCCGTAACAACACCGAGCTGCCCCGACGGAGGTTTTCATCGTGATACTCGGAGTGCCAATGGTCGCACACCCGCATAAGACGGCGAAATGTTTGTCTATCTGGGGGGCGTTTATAACGGCGAGCTAGAGCATGATAAACACCTGCCCCATCCCTTGAAGGGCGGGCCGATAACGTCCGTTCAAATTGTCGGGGGTAAATAAGGGAAAGAAGCAGGATGTGAAGGATGGAGCAGCGGCATGGCCTACTTGTTGAACGCGTAAAAAAACATGCAGAAAAATAGCCGGGGCTGCTCGAAAGCGACGGTTCCCGACGGCACCGTCCTATATGAAGGGGGTGAGAGACCGACAGTATGTAGGAAAGGCCTCTTAACGCAGCGCTCGCCCGAGGCGCACTCAGACGGGTCAGGCAGGGTAACCCACGTACGCGACGCCTTAAGTTCTGATTCGTCAGAGTGGGCCACGTCTGCAAGCCTTTTGTGGGTGGCGGATGACAGGTTGCCTGGCCGGGGTGGCAAGTCTGCAAAACCCACCCGCATCCACCCGGACGCATAAAAGTCTGGGGGTGGTCCTCAAAACCGGGTCATGCTCAAAGAAGGGCGGGGACGTATGGTGTCAGATGATCGAACCAGGGCAGTCTCGTTTGGCTCGGTGGGACTGTGGAGATAGGGGCGACATGTCGACGGCAGATCGGCCAGCCTTCGGTGGACTCGCTTCCAGCCATTTACCCAGGCGAGGGTTGGGAAAATTCGCGAAGGGAGGACGCCTGATACGATCAGGGGGAAGGGCCTGTGACGACCGCGTAGAGCAGGCGGGGTCGGGGGTTACCACTGCTCAAGGGAGAAAACGGGTTCTGGGTCTCTGTCCGTACATGGACACTCGGAAACCTGACCAGGGGGGACAAAGTGGCGGCAAATTACTGGAAAGAATTACGAGAACTCGGCCTCCCGAATGGGGTCCCCCGCTCGAACTAAGGTAAAACATTCAGAGAGACTACCAACAACGTTACACTTTTCGAAGCCTCAGCGAGGAATTTTGGAGAAAGGCCCTCCGCCAAAGGGGGAGGTTCACTAGAGGTAACTTCGTGTTCGAGTATTTGGGTTTCGAATAACCGCAGGCCTCGCGGACATTTCAACGACCGAATCGGACGGGAAGATGACCGAAGGAAGAAGAGTTGGGTAAAGTGACGATTCAGTTCGCTTAGTCGTGCGGGAATCGTACAAAGGACCTACCGACGTCAACCGACTTTCGGCCTCACCAAAACACACCGAATGGCTATCAATGGGGGGAAAATCTTCGGGCGTACTCGCTTCGCCGTACAAAAACCATCTGGAGTCCGGGGGATTTTCTGAAAAAAAGTCCCACTGGTTACGTTGGTCAACGGTCGACGCAGAGTAGGGCAGGAAGAGTTACCGCGGAAGTCTTGGGAATTTTCTGGGACCTGGGTACTTCTATTTCCCTCCTAAAAGGGCGTTACGCACCTGGAGGAAGCGGTGGAAAATCCGAACGCGGTAAACTTCTAAACGAGGCCCGCGCAAATTCTCCAACTCGTTGGGACGTCGAGGGGGGTTGGGGGGGGGGGGGGGGGGGGGGGGGGGCTAGCAAGTCGCTTACTGAGAAACGCTTCGGGGAAAAGATTGAAGACGTGCGCAGAAGGTGTAGGACTCCGGCTCCGAAAGCTGTGTCGTCTGAACGAGTCGGAACAACTCCTTTGACGAAAATAGATAGGGAAATCCATCAAGTCCGTCAAGGGATCACCCGGCCTGCTTAAAGAGTCGAAGACAGCATCAGGAAGCGGCGTAAATCTGAAATTCGTACCGCACGCACGATAGCTCCCGTTGCCGATAAGGAACAGTCAGGCGTCGAAGATGGCACTGCGACCATGGGGTTCCTATAGAGGAAGGCGCCGGGCGCCGATCCTATTAGGTTCAGAGGCGGTGTCAGAAGAAGGGGCCGGGGCCGAAGGGAAAACTCGGGAAGAGGCGAACTCCCCGGCGCCTTTGAACGGGACTCTGGTCCAAAATGAACTCACCAAAAGGAGTGGAGGAACTCGGACCAAAGGGCCAGGGTTCGAAAAGTCGAGAAACGGAAGTCTCGGTAGATCGTCCTCGAGTGATCCAGGCTGCGACGCCCGTCGCAACGACGAGTCAAAAACCGCACGGGGCCGGTTTTAAACCCTGCGCGAGAAGCTCGATCGTAGACTCCGTGAAAGTTAAAATCCGGAATAACAAACTTCGCAAGCGCGGGCAGTAAATACGGAAACGGGCTCCCACGCAAACGACAGACTAAATGGAGCATCGCCAACTCAGTAGCCGCGGAGCAAAAGACCACGCGATTGGCGTCGCTGGGGGGATCGCGGTTAGCAAATTCATGACACAATAGTTTGCTTCGGGGGTTTTTGGGGTCCTGGGCCATCCCTGTCTGGGAACATTACCTGATGGACAAGAAGGAAAGCCCAAACGGGCGAGGCAAGCTCGAACCCCTTGGCCCCCAGGGCCACCCGGGGTAAAACCGGACGCACATCTTTGCCCCCGGCCTCAAAAAGGGGATTAGAGATACAATCTCTCGCTAGAACAGGCCTTTGGACTTTCCGGGGGCCCCCGGTTGCAGCCTCTGTGGCGCCTCGGGAAGCGTTACGGGGCGATAAAGTCTTCTTCCGTGAAAGACGGCATCCCCACGACGCGTGAACGGATCACGGATGTGAAGTCAGACAGAAGAGTCGGAAGGTTCCAGGGGACAAAATTGGAGATCTCGACTTCTGATGCACTTCGCCAACGGGAAAAACGTCTTGCACTGCTTTCAGCGGTTTCAGTCAACTCAGCCGCGAATCTCATCTATAAAACCTGTTACCGTACGCCGAAAGAGGTGACGGGTGAGGGCGGAGTTTAAAAGCAGCGCTGACCCTGAGGGGGGGTCGGAAGATGCGTGGCCGATCGAAGACTGAAAGACTTTCCATCTTGTAGGAGGGTTCAAGGAACTTGGGGTTAGATGCTCCAAAAATAAGACTTTGGACTTAAGGAAAGGTGGGGCATAAGCTGCAGGTCAACAATTAGAGCCCCGAATACATAGAGCAGAAGGGGGAAAAAAACGAATTACCTGGCTTCACTTTTCGCCTTAATGAGAGTCCAGGCCATTGCGATGAGGTCTTCTCAATGGAGGTTGTTGTAGCCTTTGGCCAAATTGAGCAGGGCACCGAAGAAGTACAGTAGCGACACCGATGCGTACGATTTAGAAAAGAATTACTGGATGTAACAGTCGCCCCTCCGGTGAATAGAACAAAAAAACTTGGAAAAAGGGGAGCTTTTTTGTACGGCGCGAAGAGGAACACGGGTCCACCCCGCGTCGGAAAAAAAGAGTTTATAAACGTGAGGGGGAGGAAAACGAAAGGGGGAATAGGGGTCGCGGCGTTGCCTTCTTAGCGGACCACTACCGGGACGAGATCCATGACACAACCCCCGTTCACGAAAAAAAAGGAAATTTGATTGAACGCATCGCACTAGTATACTCGTCCCCAAAAGAGAAGTTTGCCTAGAATATGGCTACAACGGAAAGACCATATCTTTCTACGTTACAGTTCGTTGTATCATAATAACAAGGCCGAACTCTACGATGAATTCTTCGCTGGGGGTTTTCGTTTGGCATACTTTGCCAACCCTTAACCGCCGGCTTAATTGAAACCCCGCCAATAAAACCGAATAGGGGGTGCCAACGTGTATGAACATGCCCGAAATCAGAGGCCCACAAAGACCCAAACCATGCAAGAGGTTGTCGGGCCACTCACGTCGCCTGGGTAAAACTTTTGGGAGGATAGTGTGGCGCGGATCGATCGAACGCTGGGGAAAGGCGACGCACGTAACACGTGGGAGCGGCAAGTGGAAAAGGGCGTGGGAGCGCTCAAAGGGGGAGGAACTCAGCTGCGGATCGCATTAACAAAACGAGCTGCGAAGAATGATACACATGGCGACCGGTAGAAGAAGGCAAGCGCACGCAGACTTCAGGCGGAAAAGAAGACTTGAACAGGACTTTCCAAGCAACAAAGTTCGGACGGCTGTGGTAGGGGTCATGAGTTCGAGGAAACCGGGAAGGAAAGCCGAAAACCCCGAAAGACAGTGTGGAGGGGCCACTTCTGAGTGGAGGTGCTCGATAGGAGGGGTACGAAACCTTTTACAGAAAATCGAGAAACATCTCTCAACCAAAAGGAAGGTAGTGAAGAGGGGGGTTGCATCAATACGGGGGGAAAAAAAATGTTACCGAACCAAAACCCTCCACGAAGCGCACACGGACGGTTGTGAGGGGATGCACTAAAAAGAAGGGTCTCCTGGGGCAAGAGAAGGCGTCCCTCGCCAAGACTTGAGGGATCACGTCGAGTTGGGTATGAGCGAAATGCGCACGAGCAGAGGGGACCGCTTGTGTCCGGGAAGTGGCCAAAAAAAGATCGGCTGACTTATAACCGCCGGTCTGGCAAGCAATTCATCGAAAGAGAAAATAGGGGGGGGAAAAATTCTCCTAGGTCAAAAAGAGACCGCCACACGGCTTGGGGGGAAGCGGGGTGCGGGCGCAAGGGGGCTCACGACTAAAAGAGGTAAAGAGCAGTCGGCGGGCCGGGTTACCAAATCAAAGACAAAAAAGGAAAAGGGGACGGGAAAAAGAACATAAAACCTAAGAAAGTGTTGGGCCGGGAGGAAACGCTCCACCGGGGCGGACTGGTGGAAAGCGATTTCTTTGGGTAAAGAGGGGAAACCGGGGGAAGTGGTGAAGGGGGCCGTAAATTCACAAGAAAAAACGCTCAAGCGCCTTCTGGGGTAGGGGAGGTTCAGGCCGCCACCGAAGGACCGTACGCTACGAAACGGAGGGCGGTTTGAAGGTTTTACGGGAGTCAAGAGAGGGGACCGAATAAGGTGGGTCCAAGGAAGCCGGGGGATAGGGGTAGAAATGGCAAGGCTTCTTAAGGAATGGGCTTAGGGGGGGTGGACCAAGGAGACGCGTCACTCAAAAAAGAAAGGGGCGGTTTCAGAATGAAGGATCAGTCCGGAAAAAGAGCACAAGGCAGAAGTCGAAGTTGGCGAGAAACGAAAAGCCTTTGGTCATGGACGTCAACTTTAGAAGTCTCCGGTGGATGGAGAAAAAAAGAGAGGGTTGCGCTTTCAAGGGGTCTCTAAGTGGGGGGCACACTAAACGGAAACACGTGCATGGGGGGATCGGGGCTCAACCCGAGGTAAGTAAGAGAGGGTAAGTCATGGCCCTAGCGTGTCGAGAAAAAAGAGGGAGAAGGAGGAGGGGGAGTACGCTGTCAACTACAAGAACAAAAAACACCTTTGGAGACGCGCCATGGCAAAAAGGTACGTCATTAAAATGCAGACGCGTCGGGGGGGGAAAAAAATTTCGAGCGTCTGTTCGGGGGGGGGTAGGGGGCGAGAAGAAGGCCTTTAGAACCATTGCACGCAACGAAAGGGGGGGGGGGCGAAGTCATAACTTGAAAAAAAACCGGGGGGGGGTGGAAGGGAACCTTGGGCACCACGTGGTGCAAGGGACGCATGGGGGGGAGAAAAACAGTCCCGATCGTACGGAAAGGGGGCGCGGAGAAGCACACGCCGAAAAAGTTGCGTCGGGAGCACAAAAACGCTCTGGTCTACAACAAAGAAAAGACGTCCTCAAAAAGGGCAGAGTTGGGGAAGACAGGAGGACGACCGCCATCCGTCACGTCAAAGAGGAACGGAATTGCTAGAAAATGGCCTTCGGGGGGATTTCTAAACACCCAATTCAAACTCCGACGAAGGGGTAAATTCAGAAGGAGGGGGGGGTGGGGGACGTAAAAGAAAGCAAGCAAAACGGCCATACTAGGGCTCGATTAGACGGGCGCAAACTAAGGGAGCCCCTCTGGGTTCGTTGTAAGGCAACGTAATCTGACGGTGGTGACGTACGCTACCGCCTACACAAAGGTCCAAAATCGAAGGCACTTTGAGGGGTGAGGGCGCCATTAGGAAGAGAGGTGTATTAACACAATCGACGTTCTCGGCAGGCTTCTTACCAAATAAGGTAGATGAACCGGCCCAAGGCGACGGAGTGCCCCCCAATCAAACCAGTTACCCTCGCAGTTGGGGGCCGGAGGCGATAAAATACTAAGGCCGCGGACTACGGAATAAGGTCAAACAAATTACCTCGAGCGCTTGGCGACCAGTGGGCCATCCTGTCGGGCTGTGACCTCAATAAGAAGGAGACTATCGCCGGCCTATGCTCAGGTGTGAAAACTCTGTACCAGGGGCAACGGTCTGATTAGAAACTCGAAAGCAGGGGAAGGGGAAACTTGTAGGGTAGGCGAACGATACCCCAAAAGGGGCGAGCTTCGAGTGTGGACAAAAAAGACACTTGATTGGAGGCATTTTCGCACACGGGAGAAGGGGAGGCCGGACTAGGGCAGGCATTGAAGATACTCACAACAAAAGTAGGATTAATATGAGAAAAATTGCGCCGAAGGAGGGAAGGGCACAGTGAGAAAGGCGGACCAGCGATATCGAATTCCAAATCAACAGATGCGAAACCTGGGGGAGAAAATGAATTTGCTGCCATATCCCAAAGGCGGACCGGAGTCGCTTCTATCTGATGTATACTGACATCTTAACGAGAGAACGAAATAAGGGGGGGGGAGCGCCAAGATTCGATCGGGCTAGAAGGGGTGGAACCGCAAAATCGGGCTTTCGGGACAGGGGAGGAGAGAGGCAGTCCGGGTAAAACCGGGTCCAAGGGGTATGGCAAGAAAAGGCCTTCGATCCCTGCGTGATGCGAGTCAGAAGGGAAGGATCTACGGGGAAAAAAAAAATGGGATGAAAACTGGATGGCCGGCGATTTGGGGAACTGCTGAGTCACTTCAAAGAGCGAGGTGGCCAAAATCAAGAAAACGAACAAAGGAGAAGAACACCCCCAGAGAACCTGGGTGGAAAGTGCGGACAAAGAAGTAGGGGGGGTAAAAAAAACGCGTCAATGGTTCGCTACCGTTCCGAAAAGAGAGACCAAAACGACCGCGGTAAGGGGACTAGCTTATGGCGAAGCAGGAGAGGATGAGCACGGGTTTGGCCCCAGTCGTCATAACAGCGATTTGACCCAGACGCATCGGAAGGGTAAGCTAGTTAAAGGGGAGGGTTGTGGGGGACGAACAAATTCCATAAGGGGGAAACTAACCTCAGCAAAATGCTGCCGGCTGGCGGGGCGCAACTCCCACCGATGGAAAACGGGAGTAACAGGACGGGAATGGGAAAGCTTGGCTTAACAAAAAGAGAGGCCAAACTAGGCTCGTCGAAGATAGGTGAGGAGGGTTTTCGACAGCGACAGGGGACGGGTCGACACGCCTCTTTAAACTCGCGGGAGCCAGAAGGGGTACAGCTCTCAATCATAGGGGAAAAAGGATATCCTGACAACTTCAGGGGGGGGGCCTGGGAAGTTCTGGGACAAAAAAGGACTCCAAAGAAACATTCGGTAAGAAGGAAAAGATGGGGGAGCCTTCGTTTTGATTACCCACGTAAAAAAGAAGAGCTGACTCTCTTCGGGGAAAAGGGGCGTAAATGGGAGACCGGAATTAGCAAAATGAAACCATGCTGAGGGAGGAAGGCAAATACGGTGTTCGGTCTAAAAAGAGGAGAACTAGCACCGTTGTGTCCAAAAGAAGCGCAGAAGGATTGCTAAAGAGCGTTACGGACAACAGCGATGCATGTATGGGGAAAAAGCTTGAGAGGCGCAAGACTTGCAAGGGGGGAAGGTTCAAGCAGAGTGAAAAAGGTGAGTTGGGGGACCAGGAACAGAGAAAACCAAGGATAGAGGGTCTCTCAAATCCGCGAAACAGCATGTGGGGTTCACGAAAGGTGGAGGCGAGGGGAGGAATAAAAATCAAGTAAGGCTCGATGGGGAAACGGTGACCGAAAAAACGCGGACGCCCAGTCGAGGGAAAAACGCAAGAGCGACAAAGGGGAGGAACAGAAGAGAAAGGGCAGTGAGGAAAGACACTGAAACTAACATACCAGTAAAAAAAAAGGGGAAACACGAAGGAATTGGAGTGCAGAGGGGGAGGAAGAGGCAAGAAACAAGGTGCACAAAGCCAGGTACTACTTGAAGATCGTTAAAAATGGCTAGGACCATCAGCAGCTACTACGAGTCTGTCTCTGTGAGAAGGAGTTGCTTTAGACAACCCGAAAAAGGGGAAAACCTTCGGTTGCCACAAGAAGCCACAAACAACCGTCACCGCTTTGTTGGGCAAAAGGTGCCGAACAAGGTCCGATGCGAGGACCACGGCAACGAGTCAAAAAAACGGGGCTGTCTGGGGCCAAAAAAAAGGAGACTGGGACGGTGGTTGAATCACTCGCGTGAGAAAGAACCGACTCTCTTGAGGGGGTACCGAGGAAGCGTCACATAGATGAAGGAGGAAGCGGGTGGCTTTCGGGGGACATAGTCAACTTAATCTTTATATGGTTATCTCTGGAGAACATAAAAAACGCTCTGACTTATACGATGAAAATCTCTTCATGGGGAGACCGCAATTGTCGATAGATTCTGGGTCCAAAGGCCCCCGCCTGTCCGACAAAAGAAGTGGAAGGGGAGCGAGTGCAATAGGCTGGCTCGAGTCCTTGGACTAAAAAAGGGGAAGGTAGCGGCTTTCAAGGGAGGGACGAAGGACGAGGTTCATAAGGCAAGAGGTAAACGTCGAACGAAAAAAAACCACTCAGTCAGGTTTAAGCACCACTTCAGGGGATCGGCCGCGCCGAAGGGCACATAAAAAGTTAGAAAAAAATGATGGGAATATCGAGAAAAAAAAAAAAAGGAGGATGGAAAATAGAGATGTGTGGGAAGGAGGTGCGAGAAAACACGGGGACTTAGGGGCCCTGATCACCAGCTGAAAGGGGAGGATAACCGAAAGGAGGGGTGTGTGGGCTGAGGACAAAGCAAGCCCGACCTATTGAGAAGGCCCTGAAACGAATCGGGGGCAAATCAACGAGATTTGGTCGGAGGGGGGCCAGTGAGAAAAAAGCGGCCCGATCAGAGGGCAATCAAGCGGCACGACTTGCTTTTCGGGAATGGGTACTCAATGAGCGACCGAAAGACCTAAAAAAAAAAGGTCGCCGGTGATCAGTACTATGGAAGAGGATCCGCTCGAGGTGTGGACTAACGCTTCACATAAGAAGACGTAGCAAGGGTCAGAAATGAGCACACCAAGAAACGGTCAGTCAAGGACTTCATGAACTCGGACATTCACTAATCACCTCCTGGTACGAGAGGGAGCACGCTCGGAACCAGTAAGACCGTCAATCGTGTCACCCCTCGGGGGAAAAACGACTACTTGTTGAGGGTCCGAGGATACAGGTCCATGGATGGGTTGTGGATTGGCAAAAAATCTTCGTTTTGGGGTGAGGAATGTCGTCGGAAAACCGAAGGTGGTGCCTTACGTGGGGTTTCTGGGCAAAATCCACCTAGCGAACCTGTTGTTTCTTAATCGCCCCAACCGAATGCCGTCATGCTCGAAGAGAGAGAGGGGAAAGCGTGAACGTTTCGTTCACGGGGCAAATCGTCTCAAACGCATGAGGGGGCCCTGTCGTGGCGGGGGATGATGAGGAGGCTGTGCGCCAGGGGGCAGGATGGGAGACAACGGACGCGTGAATACGGAAGTTCGCTTCGTGAGGGGTAACACATGGATGCTACGTGGAGGGAAAAAGGGAATCAGGGGCACACGCCTATCTTGAAAGAGACCTTCCTTGAGGGACGAAAAAAAATCGACGACTGAACCAGGGTCATTCGCCTTGGTGGAGGCGACCGAAAACATAGGGGAGTTTTCCAAAAGAAAAGTCAGCAAACCAAAGAAATGAAATGGTGAAAATTGGACAATTCCAAGTCTGCCGAATGCGGTAAGTGTCAGATGGTCGCAGACGCGCGGTCGCTCACCATAGGAAAGACATGGAGAAGAAAACTGGCATCGGATCAAATTGCAGAAAAAAGGTCACCTTAAGCCGGGGGAACAAGCAAGGGCCATGTAATTTGGCCGGCTGGGACCAAACGGAAGGAAGTGTGACTTCGTGGGGGAAACAACGCCCGCGTCGGGAGAAAATTAGGGAAAGAAGCAGCAAGGAAAGATCCCCACGTCAGAGTTTCTGGGAGGAAAGTTTAGTACAACCATTAAAAAACTGCAAAACGAAGAGACTTGATGTGAATGAAGGATGCTTTTTAGGATTCGCCCCGGCGGTGACTAAAACCAGGAGGACCATCCGACGGGCCCGAAAGGGAGAGGCAGAACCTCCGTTCGGGGCTACGGAACAGGTATAAATAGGCCGGAACTCAGCAGTTCCGGAAAAAAACCTCGAAAAGGCGACTTTGAGGGGACCCCCCACAGCGTGGGAAAAAATCGGTTTTTCAAGAATTAAAGGAGACTCAGATAGAGACGGGGGGTAACTGACCGAGTAGAGGGAAAGGGGTCCGGCGGTATGTTCTAAAAAAAAGAAACACCAGGTCCGAATCAAAAAGGACAGTTGAGAGGCCGCGGAACTTGCCCGGAATCCGAAATGAGAACAATATACGAATCAATACCGCTGGAAAGGTCTCTAAAAAGTTAGAAAAGGGTCGAAAAAACAAATCGTAGAGAACAGGTATCGGATTGGAAGGGGGAGGCTTTCGCGA
>Ga0179593_1555243_pt1 | contig 13010 bp, 12 predicted proteins | sample CZODoug2_1_08_16_FD_185931 | JGI IMG/M metagenome (GOLD analysis project Ga0179593, IMG submission 185931) | Vadose zone soil fungal communities from Angelo Coast Range Reserve, California, USA - CZODoug2_1_08_16fungal (PacBio error correction) | ecosystem: Environmental > Terrestrial > Soil >...
CTAAGGTCCACGCGAAAAGTCATCCGAAGAAAAAGTTCCCAGGGTGGAAGGACCAGAGGAAAAAAGGGCGGGCAACGCTCACCCGAACCGAAGGGAGGGGGCCCTTAAAAAAGTTCCGATCAGGAACATCGCAGGGGAGAAAGATTCTTATTGCTAGACGAACTCTCGACCGCCTGTCCCCTCGGAGGGAGAAGGCCGTTGGTACAGTGAAGATCCGGGAGGGACCCGAAGGGTAAAAAAAACTCTGTCAGAGAGAAAAAAAGGGGAGAAAGACAAGGGGAATAAGCCGCGCAAGCAATAAGCGTTAGGGGGACCGCAGATAGAAAACAAGGCACGCATGCTGCGATTCACAAGTACAAAGGGGGTTGGAAGAACGGAAAGTGCAGTGGAAATCTGGCTTAAAAGAGAGGGAAAGCCCATAAAGGCCCATATGCCGAAGGTGGTCCAGCGCCGCACCAGAGCGAGGTGAGAGTCATCAAAACATCGGAAAAAAGGGACTGATTAAACTATCGAGGGGGGAAAGTTCGAAAGGAAACACCGCCGCAAATTGAGACGAAAAGACGGGGGGTACCTCTTCACAAAAAAAGGATTTTAGCAGGTCGCTAAGGGATCGCTTCCGAGAAAAGAAAAAGCGAGTAGAAATAGGGGGAGGAGTTCAGAGGGGGGATGCTCAAGCAAAAAGAGAAAGTTTAAGGAAAAATCTCGCAGGGCCGATCCGATATCAGCGCCAGTCGCATACTAAGACAGCCCGCCCATGCAAAGCTGGTGGGAAAGGGTTGGTCATAATCTCAGTGAAGAAAGAAAGAAGGGAGGAAGGAAACTTCGATCTCGGGGGCCCTGAACGCGACCCACTTGGGGATAACCTCGACGTCAATCTCCTCAAGTAGGAATGATTTCAGGAGAAAGAAGAGGAAAAAAGACCTAGAGGAAAAGAGGGTCAAGTAAGACTCTCGGCATCCGACCTAGAAGGGACAGGGCCTGAAACCAGAAACACGTTTCCCAATGAAACTCAGGCTCCTTAATTAATCTAGACAGAGGGGAAGGGGCATCTGATTGGAAGAAGGAATCGCATCAGCAGATCGTGCCAACAAAAGGTGCGCGATTGAAGGGTTAAAGGAAGGAACAAAGGGCTAAGACGTGCAGAAGGGTGAAAATAGAAACGTAAAAAAACAGATCAGATCTATAGGGAGCGAAGATTGATCTCGTAAATTTTGCCCATGCAAGGACACTTGTAGCACGACCTGAGGGAGACGGCGTTCAACGGGATCTTTCCCGCATGCTCGAATCCACAGCATAGCGCACGGGGGATACCAATGAAATGAAGTATGGGTGGGAAAGGGAAATTGAGGGGGAGGGGAACAAGAAGGAGAAGGGGAATCGGAAAATGAAAGTGAAAGAGAAACATCAAGTAAAAACATCCGTCTCAAAGAAAGGACGACCTCCTCGTACACGAGTTGATGAATTCAAAAAGAAAAAAATACGACTTGAAAAACGGGGGGGAAAATAAAAAAAAAGGGGTTCCAAAAAGGGGTTATGGTGATAGGTGTCAACCCGTGCCAAAAAGAGGAGCCGCGCAAAAAAAAAAAAAAAAAAAAAAGCGAATGAAGTGTGGAGCACGGAAAAGAAGTACCTGCAGTAAAAAAAAGGGGGTCCACCGGCTGAGGAAGAAAAAGTTTGAAGAACCAAGTGGTCCGTGTGCCAGGGAAGATCTTGTGACTATGCTCTGCCACACATCCGAGCAAAAGAACGCTCCTGATCAGCTCAGAGTATCCGAAGAAAAGGGAAGAAGAAAAGGACTTGCAAGAAAGGGGAATCAAAACGAGAACAAAGGGGGTCTGAATCAATATCCTGACACGGGCGCAAAAGAAGGTTTATTGGGTCATAAGAGAAAGGAGAGAAAAAAAAAAACGGGGGGGACCTACATCGTCTAAAAGCGCCGGGGGGGCTCATAAGGCACAGTACTGGAAGGGGGGGAAAAAAAGGGAATCAAAAGTAACGCAAAGCGGGATACAGAAAAAAAGAGGGTACTGTGAAAAGAAACTCAGGCAAGGGGGGGAAGCCGGGCTCGCTTGCCGGGTGACAACATGAGCTCTGATAAGAGGGATTTAAAAAAAGTTCTGCGAAGCTGCGTGGAGAGCTTTCTTGAGAACGGGAGTGAAGAATCAACTCGCTCACCGCGTAGGGAGAGGCGACTGCGAAATTCACGGGGCTGAACCCAAGGAACCTTTAAGGGAAAGGACTTTCCATCTCAAGAGAAGCGCAGGGATAGGGCGGCCTGTCTCTTCGGAAGGGTCGTCAGGAAGACTTAACGTCCTTGAAGCACGGAACAGGGAACTGGAAAGGAGGGAAACTGTTGGGATGGGGTTTGATCGCGTGGAAAGGGGCCGCGCCGTAACTAAGCGGGGAAAGTCAACCTGATAAGGGGTCTACCCGTGGCGAATGCCGGAAATCAAAGAAAACGTCAGAAATTCGCCCCAGGCAAGTAGGAGTGCGTGAGGTAAAAAATCGCAGGATTCCCAAAAAGGCAGAGGAACATCAAAGGAAGGGAAATAATCCACGAAAGGACCTCAGATCGACCATCCATCTCTCTTGCGGGAGAGGAGAATCGTCCAAGCCAGCTGATGAGGAAAAATTTCCGCAGGAAAAGGGGGGGGGTGTGAGAGAAAGAGAAGGGGGAGGAAGGCATTCAGGAAAAAAGATAAAGGGGATTTAGAAAGATAGGAAAAAAAAAAAACACCAACGGGGGAAAATATATAGAGAGAGCATAACCAATCATGATATGCTGGAGAAGGGGGAAGAATGCACTGTTTAAAGGAGAGGTCGGAACATAAGATGAAAAAAAATCTCAAAAAGGGGGGAGAAACAGGGAAAAAGCGCAAAAAAAAGAGATACAAACTCTCGCGGAACGATCGAGGAATCCGAGGAGGGTCGAACCTCACCGCGAACTAGGACGCGAGCGTAGTCGGATAAGATGATACGTGAAGGGAATCTAAAAGTCGGGAGGAGGGAGAGGGGGGGGGGAAAGGGACCGTAGGATAAAACATGAAAGGGAGAGGCCCCGTCTCCTGACGAATGTCCCCGAGAGCTCATAAGTAGGACCATCTGTTTACAAAGCTATAATGGTGGGACCACTCCAATCAGGGAAAGGAAAGGATACCAAAGTGGGGGGTCTCAAGGGAAGGAAGGGGAAAAAGGGGGGGCGAGGAAAATCTTACGTTCGAACCGAGGGATCCCTTAATCGACCAGGCCAGGCGATTGAAACGGGGGAGACAGACGGAAGAAAGGACCTCCCTGTCCGGCTTTGCTCAGGGAAGACCTTCGGGGGAGACAAGTGCTGAGCTGATTTTAGGGGGAGAACAGCCCCGGTCCTAAAAGGGACAGTGCCCCCCCCTTTCCCGGTGGGTTCCCCGAAAAAAGAACAAGGGAAGGCACCCCCGCCCTCGCTAAGTCGCGATCTCACTGGGGAATGTCAGTCCCCTGCAAGCAAAAGAGTCAACCAGGGGGGGAAACGCAGAAACCTTCCAGTATCTCCGGCAAGAAAAAAAAAGAGGGGGTTAAGGTCCGGCTAATGCGGAAATAGGAAAAGGGGAACAAGGGTTGTGACGCGAAAGGGTGAAAAAAAAATCGAAACTCGCTAGAAATCAACCGTAAAGAGGGGGAGACAGGGAGAAGGGGAAAAAAAAACGCAGGAGAACGAAGAGGGGGGGGGTTGCTACAACAAGGGAGGGGAAATTCCCCAAGATAGAAAACTCACTCCGAAGGAAGAATCATGTCTGAAAGAGCAATCTCGAGACTGGGGGGGAAAAGATTTTGTGGGAAACATAAAAAGAAGCAACCGATCTCAAAGGGGGGGGGCAAGGAGGAAAGGAACAAACATGTTTGGACATAGCGCAAAGACCGCCACGGAGATCAAGAAAGAAAAACACCTAACTCCACCGGAGAAGAGATTGAAAACAAAAGAACCCCGGGGGAACAGAGCAGTCTTGCCAAAATGGATCAAGACCCCGAGCAACCCTTTGGAAGGGAGGCTTTTTTCGATACCAAAAGAATTGCAAGCTCGGGAAGGAGCGGGAAGCAGGTGAAAAGCAGGAAAGAAAACTGAAGGAAAAAGAGGGCAACATAAGTCTACGCACAGAGGGACGCGAACCTGATTTCTGGCGCGGCGTTCGAATAAGGAGGGTTTGCTCTAAGAAGGGGGGGCGCTCATACGAAAGAAGAGAGAGAAAAGAAGGACATCGGAGGCGAAAGATTTCAGAAAAGGAAAAAAAGTGGGGCCAACGAGCTAAGAAGGGATTCGATCTGAATCGTTTTCATGCCCGGTGCTAGAATTGGGGAAGATCTCAGAAAAAAAGGGGAAGAAAATTTGGGGCAGAAAGGACAAAGGAGAAGATCGCGACTGCGGCCTGAAGGTGCACAACTCAGATTGTCAATCCACGCCGGGACAGCTCTATCCTGAAAAAAACTCGCCAAAAAGGGGATTCGCTGAGAGAAAACCAGGGTCTCGGGCGGAGGCGGCCAAGGCAGTCTCAAAAAAGGGGAAAGCCTTGTCATAAAAGTTGGAAGGGAGGGCGTAAGTTGCATTCGGCAGAAAGGCATGAACGCTGGGAGGAGATTGTCAAAAAGAAAGGGGGAGATCCTAGGAGGGATGAAAAGGGGGGTCCAAAAGAAGGGGGCTTTGTCTTCCGAAAGCTGCGCACCAGTAAGAAACACCCCTACGCATCGCCTCGGGCTGGTGCAAAAGAGTCAAGAAAATAGGCAGGACCGTTGGAGGGAAAGGAGGAGATAGAAAAGAAAATGTGAAAGACACACACTTTTTCAAGCAGCAAAAAAAGCGAGAAAAAGTGGGAAAAGTATTGAAGCAAGCGAGAGGGGAAGGCGGCGAAAAAGAAAAGTTCTGAAAGGAAGGAAAGAAGCTGGGGCAAGACTGGCCGGGTTGGACTCTGAGAAACTTTCCACCGGATGCAACAGGAACTCAGACTACCGGTAAACTCTCAGTTTGGCGAGAACCGCTCAAGGCGGTGAAAGCGCATATATCCGGGGAACGGCTGCTTCGGATATCAAGAAAAAAGAAGTGAAAAGCCTGCAAGAGAGGGGAAAGGATAAAAAAAAACAAGCTGTTGGCTTTAGAGAAGGGTTAATCGGAGAAAGGCACGGCGGCGGCGCCTTTTGGAGGGAAAAAAGACCTCGAGAGAGTGAGCAAGAGGGAGGGCCGCGTAAGAAAAAGGGAGAAAGTCACGGGGACGCGGTCTTTGAGATTGGGGGTCGGGCACTACAGGGACGGAACTTTAAGGAACTCGGGAGGAAAAAGGAGGGGGAAATCTCTATCAGAAAGATTCGCCCAGGGAACAGGATATAAAGGACCAAAAGGTACCTCCAGAGAAACACGTCGGGGCAGTTTGCCACTCCCTTGCAAAAAAGAGGGTGGGGAACTTAAAAAAAAAAAAGGGTCGAAGGGGGGGACTCACTGGCCGAGTTCGAAAAAAAAGAGAGGAGCTTCTTGCGCTTGGGGAGCGCGATCTCTCGAAATAAGAAAAAATCTTCAAAAAAAAATCACGAAGGGAAAAGGCCGGAAGATGGCAAGGGAGGCCTAGTGGTGCAATGAGCTAAACATCGGCAAGTCCAACCCGAGAAAAGCCCGCCTGTGTCAAACTCGAGACATGGAAGAAAGAATCTGCAAAGTTCTGATGAGGAGAAAAGAAGAAGAAGAAAATCGAGATCGTTCGAGAGGGCCAGTTCCGACAATCAGGGGAAAAGGAAAAATATGGTCAAGACACCATTACTTGCCGGGAGAGGAGGGACTTCAAGAAAAGAACTTGCCAATAAGAAAAAAGATCGGGGGGACCAGGGGGGAAAGGGAAAAAAATAAAACAACGCGCCGTGCAGTCTGCGAGACCGGGAGACCACGACGCATTTTCGGGAGGGGAAAAGAGAAAAAAAGAGGAGTGGAAAAAGTTTCTGCTTTAGAGCATCGAAAAAAAAAGAAAGGCGAGGGAAAGGATGTATTCAGTCGCAAAAGACGGGGAGGGGCTCGAAATAGCCAGTCGAGCAGTTTCAAAAAATATTAAGAAAATACGCGGCACAACGCTGCAGCGTGCTCGACGTCACGGGAAAAAACTGAAAAACATAAAATGAGTTAAAGGGAAAAGGGATCGCGGTCACAAGGAAAAAAGCGCGCTAGAAGCTGGTCTTCTGGACTGCGGTCAACGGGAGGAGATTCCGCAAAGGAAGGTAGGAAAAAGGAGAACAAAAAAGAAAAGAAGAGGGGGAGGGACACCCGAATATCCAGCCAGAAGGGAAGGGAAGGTTTGGGGAAGAATGGTGAGAATCTGAGGACCGAAAAGCCAGCAAAGAGGGTCTTGACAAATGAGAGCTTATTAACTCCAAAAACAACTTGATTTATTCCAAAGGGAAAGAAAGAAGACCCTCGGAAAATTCATAAAGATTTCAGAAAAAAATTATCAAAGTCGCCATAAAAGGGGGGAGGGGAGAAAATCAAAAAAACCTGAAAGAGAAACGCGCAGCAGGATACAGCGCCGCACCGCTACGGCTCTCGTAGTACAGAGGGAGGCAAGCGTGGATATGGGCAAGATGTGTAAATGGCAGGAAGCCCCTCAAAAGAAAGAAGGTTCAGCTAAATTCAAAAGGGTTACAGAAAGCGGAGATACATTAGAAAAAGGGAAACGGAATTATAATAGAAAAAAAGATCAGATCCTATAATAGAAGTGAGCTCGTTGGAGGGGTGAAAATGGCTCGCAAATGAACGAAAGGGCGAGTCGAAAGGACTTGAGGAAGACGCGAATCATAAGGGGACGCAAAAATCGACCGAGAAATCCAGTCTTAGCGTCGATGATGTAGAGGGGGGGGAACACACCTCCCCAGCGGCACTATAGCGCCCCATCTGCGGCAACCGGCGCCAAAGCAAAGAGAAAAGCAGAACGGGCGTCAGGGAAACTAAGAAAAAAGTCAGTGAGAAGAGCTCTAAAAAAGATGTTGGAGGCTTGCCACCGGAAAAGGTGCGTCGATCCGCGGGCAATGCGCAAGCATTGGTGGGCTTAGAAAAAAGGAGATTCAGTCCGGCGCTAGGTCAAAAAAGGGATGAACGCATTGGAAAGGGGAACCGGGATGAAAATCAACCAGGGCTATGCGCTGCCACAAAAAGGGCAAAAAACCGCGCCTGATCAGCAGATGATTGCCGATGCATCCATGATGGAAAGGGAAAAATCGTCGAGAGGGGGAAGGAGATTAGTTAAGAGGAGGAAAGAATTTTAAAAAAAAACAAAAACTTGAGCCCGGTTGGGGGGGGTATCAAGCAGCGAGCTAGCGGGACACACTGTTACATCGGAGTCACAACGATCTTGTTAAAAGGAGAAGAGCGGTAAAAAAAAGAAAACGTGGGGTTGGGAAGGATACTTGGGAAGGAAAGCCGGTTTGAAAAAGAGCCTTGGCCTAAAACACTAGATCGAGGTCAGAGGGAAGTGGGACAGAAGCAAAGACTTGTAAGAGGGGGAAGTGATCCTAAAAAGGGAAGAAAACGGGGCAGAGGCAAACCTCAGAAACAGGGAGTCGCTCGACTGAGAGGGAGGCTTAGCCAGGCGGGAAAGTGAAGACCGGCTCTGCTCAAAAAAAGTCCAAAGAAGACTGTCAAAAAATAAAAGGGCCTTAAAAAAAGTATCGAAGGGAGTCCTGAACGGCCGTGAGATTGGCCGTTTCTAAGACAAGGCCATGGAAAGGTGTAAAATAGATCGCGTGTCACCAAAGGAGAAGGAAATTAAAAAAAAGAAAATTCAAAAAGCAACGATACCAGGGAGAAATCAGCCAACAAGGAGGGGGGCCAGGAGCGATCCAAAGAAACCAAACGAGAAGATCTGAAGACGGGACGAAAAGAGTCCGCAAAGGAGGAAACTAAGCGAGTAAGAGGGAAAAGGAAAAAAACGGCGGGAGGAGATCGGCCAGCGCGCGCGTAAGGTCGCCGCCTGGTGATAAAAAGGTTCCAAAAAAAGAGGGGCTGTTGGGGGCCAACCTTCTCCAGATCAAAAGAGCAAGTTAGGAAAAAAGAGAGCTGAAAAAAAAAACGATAGATATCAAAAAAACTCAAGGGGAAAGTCTGGAGGGGTCTCATGCACGATTGATGAGGGATCACATCGCATGAAGGAAAAAAAAAGGAAAAAGTCTCAAAAGAGCGCTGATAAAAAAAAAACCGAAAAGCGGCGCTGGAGGGAATCCGACAAAGGGGGGAAATGACTCTCTAGCGCGATCGGTATTCATTGTAAGGGTAAAGAGGATGATCTTAGGCGGGAAGATCAGGTCTGGGGTCATTGGGGAACCCGGGGAAGAGAGAACTACTGAAAAAGAACTGTCACGGGAAGAAGATCAAGAGTCCATTTAAGACGCGAAGAAAATACGGGGGGAAATACAATCTAGATGGGAGGGGTAGAAGTAAAAAATCTATCACAGGCCTTCCTTCCGGAGGAGAAAGCTGGAAGAAAATCTTAAAAAGGAAAGCCAGGGGAAAAGTGCAGCATACCGGTCCCTGGTCCCTGAGGAATGGGCTCAGCTTGCAAAGGGAAGCAGTACTAGCTAGGGGGGGAAGGAATGTGGAAAAGTACCTCAATAGAAGAAGGCCCTAAAAAAAGAAAAGGGGGAGAAAATAGAAACTCGATAACTAAAAGTCCGCGAGAACAAGTGGGCTGTAGGGAAAACGTCCGCGAGAACCGTCTACCGGAGAGGTCGCAGAAAAAAAGGAAAAACGCCGGAGGAAAACGAAAACTTTGTTGAAGCTCAACCGGGGTCCAAAAGGAAAAGGGGGGTGGAGAGGAAACGAACAAGATCGCTGTGACTAAATGTAAAGTGTCCCACCGAAAAAAAAAAGCAAGGGGGAAACAATCAAAAGTTATATGGGCCATGCGGCTCCAAAAAAAGGGAGAGGGAAAGATCCACAAAGAAACCATGACTAAAAAGGCGCACGTTCCCAAGAAAGAAGAAGCCGGCAAGAAAAGAAGGCTGAAGACGCAAATACTCGAGCTGATTCCGGAAGCGGAAAGGCGGCTTGTGGCAGCATAGACGCACCCGATCTCATCAAGGGGAAAAGTACAAGAGAAAAAGTTGATGAAAAAGAAGAAAAGGAAAAAAGAAAAGGAAGCTAGCGAGCCATGCTAAAACACCCTGAGGATGCCCGCAAAAGACGAACGTGGGAAAATGGTGCAGCAAAAAAGGTCTTGAGAACAAAAAGAGGGTAAAGAGGGTCATAAAGGGGTGCAGACGAATGAGGGGATGTCAAAAAGAATGCGCCGATGAAAGCGGGGACGCAGAGGATTTGCATTCCTCTGGGTCGAAAACAAAACACCGAAGAACGACAAAAAGACTGGCTGGTACAAATAGAACTTTCTCGGAAAGAGAAGCGAGAAAACCTCCTGACCAAGGGAGGGCTACAATCGTTAACCGGGAAAGGGGGGCCACGGTCTCTCGAGTGTGGGGGGATCTGGGGGGGGAGAAAGTTCGAGGGGAAAATCCCAAGTACTACCTTAAAGAAGGTAAAACTCAGATCAACAGCTGACGGTTAAGTGTTTCAAAAAGATCGTCGTCTAGGGAATGGAAAAGGCCGAAGGGCACGAGAGGAAGAAACTAGATTGAGGGGTGCTAGAATCAATAAAAGAAAGGCGACCTTTAGGATTCATGAAGGGCTTCATCGAAAAGGGAGGGCTCAAGGTAGGGGGGAAGAGTCAGAAGGCAACATTAAACGGAGAAAGGGGAAATATCGCTTGCATGAAAAGGTCAGGGCATAAAGAGGGGGCGCGGCTTCATCAAGATATCTGAAGGAGGGAAAAAAAAAGGAAAGGGGTCTGGAAAAAAAGGCGAAAAAAAAAAAAACCTCGAGTTCTGATGGAAGGAAAAGCAGGCAACGAAAAGAAGTATAAACCTGTTTTTGCCGAGCTGAAGGGAGAATAGAAAGAAGAAAGTGGAAAAAAATACAAAAAGAAGGGAAAATTCAAGAATTGCAGGCTCTCAACGATCGGTTTTGCAAAAAATGACACTCCTTTGCTGGAAAATTTTAAACGTCAGGAGGAAGTAGAAAAAGGGAATTCCTGAGGGGGGAGGAAGGGGTCCGTGAGGGGAAGGGGAAAAAGAAGCGAAACTAAAGGGCTCTCCTCGATGGTTAAAGACCGCTCCAGACATCCGCCTAGGAAGGAAGAGCAATGAGCCTGATTTCAATCGCGCTAGCAGCACAGAAAAAACTTCGCATACCATGCTGGAGGACGAGCGTTACAAGGGAAAGGAGAGCAAAGCCAAGCTCGGGAAAAGATCAGAGGCGCGTTGGCTGGAACAAAGTCTGCAGTGCGTAAACTGTCGTGAAAGCCTTGCAGAGAATTCATAAGGGGCCGGTGGAAGAAAAAAAAAATTAACGTCTAAAAGGCCCCTCGAACGAGAACAGCGGTCAGAAGCGCTCGATCGAATCGATCTCTCCAATGAGGAAGGAAATTCGCAGAAAAAGCCGAAAAGCGTTCTAGGAAAAAGGGCCTGAAAAAGGCTCGACCACTCCACCAACGAAAAAGTGGGAAAATCAGGCGGTTACTTTGGCCCAGGAATCGATGGGGAAGGCGGAGAAAAAGAGTTTAATAAGGAAACAACAAAGAGGAGGAAAAAGAAGGAATCGAGTAAAAAAAAACGTAATAGCCTTAGGTTGCACACAGTTCAGTCCGGGGGGGAGGGGTGCAAGAAGTCTTGAAGAAAAAAAAGGCTCGGGGTACCTGAAATACAGGGTCCGTAATGAAAGATCCTGTGCGAAGATGGCTTTTCTGAATGCTCCTCGGAACGGGAGCGTTTAGGGAAAAAAAAACTTTTCGAAAAAAAAAAAAAGGGGTCAACAGCCATGCCTTGAAGCTGTCTGCACGAAAAAAAAGCCAGAAGCAGCTCAAAAACGGGCTATAGGAGGGTGCCTCAAGAAACAAAAGCTTGGAGAAGCGAAAAAAAAAGCCTTTTAAGGGAGAAAGGAGGAAGGAAGCTGAGGAGCGCGCTAATCTCCCACCAGAAAATCATATGCCGTCTCAAGCCTCACCACCAAAGGGGGAGCTGAAAATAAGACAAGGGTTGAAGGAAAATCCAGGACGGGGGAACTCAAACAAACCCGCCAAGCAGCGAAAAGAAAAGACCCTTTGACCGCAAGAAAATTCCTCCACTTAGGAGAAAAAGACCGAAGGAGAAAAAAAACCTCAGCAGACTGGTCGCGGGAGGAAAAAGTGTGTGTCGGAGGCACCATCTGAAAAGGGGCCCGCTCTCAAAACGGTACGCCGGAAGCAAGGAACGTCGAAACCAACTACGAATCGGGGAAAAAAAAGTTTTAAGAAAGGGGGAAGAGCCAAAGAAGCTGACAGCGAGATGCCCCGCGACCAACTGGGTGCAACTCAACGACGAAACACTCCATGAAAAAAAAAAAATCAAGTGCAAAAAGGAACGAAACTAGAAAGAGTGCAGATGAGACCTCGCTCAAGGGTCGCCCGCGCAACGGGAAAGGGAGCGCCCAAAATTTCATTGACCGCCGGATCTCGTAGGAAAAAGGAATTGGAAGCGTAAAAAAAAAAAAGAAAAATGGCAAAAAAGGGGAAAACCGTAAAATGTTCGCTCTTTGTTTACCAAATTAAGAAAAGAGTAGATACATCAATGGGCTCTGCCAAGGAAGACACCAGACAAAAAGGAAAGGGAGCTCAGAGGGGCCCCCGAGGGCGAGAGGTAGCCCGACCAAAGGGACCGGCGTTTCCAAGCGCGGCTTGCTGCGTAAGAAAAAAGAGGAGGGCTCGAACCGGAAACACAAACTAAAAAGAAAGTTGGGAAAGTGATGGATGCCACACCTCAAGGGGGGGGGGGGGCCCGCAATCCTTATCAACGGGGATTTCAGAAAATACAAAAAAAAAGCGCTGAAAAAGAAAAGGGAGTGGAAAAATCCGTTTCAGGGCTCGGCTCTAAAAAGAGCAGCCGGATTGCTCACACAAAAAAGGGGTGAGCAGGCAAGCGAAAGCATGGGAAAAAAAGGAAACACTTACTCCGCCGGCAGATGTGAAAAAACTCAAACCAATAAAGTTGTCCGTGGGCCACCGGGATCGCGGGCTATGCGCTGAAAAAATCACCTTTCCGCACTCGCGTCAAAGAGGTATTTGCAAAAGAAGACAGGAAAAACCGCAAAAAAGGGGAAAACTGCGGAGTTTTAGGTAAACCCACAAAGGATTGGCTGCGGGCCATCCCAGAAAAAAAGGATCCAAAAAAATAGGTTTTATGGTACATTCTCTCTCGCGAAATCGGGAAAGAAAAAGAAGATTGGGGGAAAAAAAGGACTAAAATGCGAGGTCCGAATGACTTACGGACGATTACTGGGGCCCAAAAAAAAACAGTTAGCCGGGCCATTTGAAAGGACTACAGCCCCGTGATCTAAGGAGGGGAAAAAAGCCAAGAAAAGAACGAAAAAAGAACGGGAAAAAAACGGGGGATAAACCTACAAAAAAGGGTTAGCCTGACTGCTTCTGATAGGAAAACTGAGTACCTGAAATAGCTCAAAAAAAAAGGAGACCAATTTCCGGGATAAGGTATCGGCGACCGAGCTGGAAGGACGAAAAAAAGCGAAATTGAAACCTATTCACCGTTGAAAGAAGAAGGTTGGAAAAGAAGGAGTTTTAGAGGGAAAAAAGTGTCAGAAAGATTAACCCAAAACGGGCAGGAAAAGCACAGCGAATGCCTTTCTCAGAAACAAAAAGGGGTACAATTCGACCAGCCGCTCAAGATTCGGAGAGAGGATCTTGAAAAAGAAAAAACGAAAAGAAGGAAAAGAAGGGAGGGGGGTGAAGGAAGACGTCGGATGAAGATCGTACCCTCCCTCAAAAAGGTAGTGCGATTCGAATCGCATGGAAGCTTCTTCACACCTGTTGGAAAGGGGAAGGGGGGGTTCAAAGAGGAGAAGAATCTCCTGGGGAAGAAAAAAAAAACTCCAAGGAGGGGACTGAGAGGATCAAAAAAACGAAAGAGAG